>Ga0209256_1003043_pt1 | contig 12356 bp, 8 predicted proteins | sample AraplaCol_mCL_r2_2_FD_184270 | JGI IMG/M metagenome (GOLD analysis project Ga0209256, IMG submission 184270) | Arabidopsis root microbial communities from North Carolina, USA - plate scrape MF_Col_mCL_r2 (SPAdes) (version 3) | ecosystem: Host-associated > Plants > Roots > Endosphere | place: USA...
CAGCCCAGCGGAGATTCGCACCATGTGTGGCATCGTCGGTATTGTCGGCAACCAGAACGTCGCCGGGCAGTTGTATGACGGCCTGACCGTCCTCCAGCATCGCGGCCAGGACGCGGCGGGCATCGCCACCGCCGACGGCACCCGTCTGCGCGTGCAGAAGGCCAATGGCCTGGTCCGCGACGTGTTCGACGCCAAGACCATGTCCACCCTCGAAGGCCGCGTCGGCATCGCGCACGTGCGTTACCCGACCGCCGGTTCGGAAGGCATGGACGAAGCGCAGCCGTTCTACGTCAACTCGCCCTACGGCATCGCGCTGGCCCACAACGGCAACCTGATCAATACCGAAGCCCTGCGCCAGCAGGTGTTCGAACAGGACCGCCGCAACGTCAACACCGATTCGGACAGCGAAGTGCTGCTGAACGTGTTCGCCTTCGAACTGGACGCGCAGCGCCAGCTGACCCCGGAAGCGGCGATCCGCGCCGTGGCCGGCGTGCACCGTCGCTGCAAGGGCGGCTATGCGGTGATCAGCGTGGTGCTGGGCCTGGGCCTGGTCGCCTTCCGCGACCCGCACGGGATCCGCCCGCTGGTACTGGGCAAGCGCGCCCACGCCGAAGGCGATGAATACATCGTCGCCTCCGAATCCTCGGCGCTGGACGTGCTGGGCTTCCAGCGCGTGCGTGACGTGCGCCCCGGCGAAGCGCTGGTGATCACCGCGCGCGGCGAGCTGTTCTCCGAAGTCTGCGCCGAGCCGGCCGAGCACAGCCCGTGCATCTTCGAATACGTGTACTTCGCGCGTCCCGACTCGATGATCGACAACGTCTCGGTGCACAAGGCGCGCATGCGCATGGGCATCAAGCTGGGCGAGAAGATCCTGCGCCTGCGCCCGGACCACGACATCGACACCATCATCCCGATCCCGGACACCTCGCGCGACGCCGCGCTGGAAATCTCCAACGTGCTCGGGGTGAAGTACCGCGAAGGGTTCATCAAGAACCGCTACATCGGCCGCACCTTCATCATGCCGGGGCAGGGTGAGCGGGTGAAATCGGTGCGCCGCAAGCTCAACCCGATCCACCTGGAGTTCCGCAACCGGGTGGTGCTGCTGGTCGACGATTCCATCGTGCGCGGCACCACCAGCCAGCAGATCGTGCAGATGGCGCGCGACGCCGGCGCGCGCAAGGTGTACCTGGCCAGCGCGGCGCCGCCGGTGCGCTACCCCAACATCTACGGCATCGACATGCCCGCGGCGGAGGAACTGGTCGCGCACAACCGCAGCGTGGAAGAAATCGAAGCGCACCTGGGCTGCGACTGGCTGATCTACCAGGACATCGAGGACATGGAAGCGGCGGTGCGCGAAGGCAACCCGGAGTTGAAGTCGTTCGATTCCTCCTGCTTCAACGGGGTCTACCCGACCGGAATCGAGCCGGGCTATTTCGAACGCATCCAGCAGCTGCGTTCGGACGATGCCAAGCACAAGCGCCGCGCCTGAGGCCCGTAGGTGAGCACGTGCTTGCCGCAGGACGAAGCGGCTGGTGACCTGCTGCGCGCCGCGCAGCAGTGCATGGCCGAGGCCGACCCGCTGCGCAAGGTCGCGCTGACCCGGCATTACGCCGCGCAGTACCGGGCAGGGCAGTTGAACGCGGACGCCGCCGCGCCGCCGCCCGAGCCGATCCGCATGCCGGGTCGGCCACCCCGGTTGCAGCTGGTGCACCCGCGCGATGTTCCCCGGCGCGGGCTGGGCAACGCCGAAGGCCGCGCGGCGTTCATCCATGCCATCGCGCACATCGAACTCAACGCGATCGACCTGGCCTGGGATGCGGTGTACCGCTTCCGCGGGCTGCCGGCGTCGTTCCATGCCGACTGGGTGGGCGTGGCCGATGACGAGTCGCGCCACTTCCTGCTGCTGCGCGAGCGGCTGCAGGCCTACGGTTTCGACTATGCCGACTTCGGCGCGCACAACGGGCTGTGGGAGATGTGCGAGAAAACCGCGCACGACGGCCTGTCGCGGATGGCGCTGGTGCCGCGCGTGCTGGAAGCGCGCGGACTGGACGTCACCCCGGGCATGATCACCAAGCTGCGCTCCTCCAACGACCACGCCACCGCCGACGTGCTGGAGATCATCCTGCGCGAAGAGGTGGCGCACGTTGCCGCCGGCACGCGCTGGTACCGCTGGTACTGCGCACGCGAAGGTGTCGAGCCGCGCACGCGTTTCATCGCGCTGCTGCGCGAATACGCCAGCGGTTACCTCAACGGTCCGTTCAACCTGGAAGCGCGGCTGCTGGCCGGGTTCGACCAGGACGAACTGGCCGACCTGCTCGAACAGGCAGGCCGGTAGCGCCACGCCCGGCGTGGCCGCGCTACACGTTGCGCAGCACCACGCGTTTCCCGTCGTCCGTCGGCCGGTTGATGTAGAACAACCCCGGCCCGGGTCGGTACGGCAGCTCGCGCGTCGCATCGTCGGCGGCATACAGCAGCGCGGTATCCCCAAGTGCATCGAAGTTCCAATGCGCCGACTGCATCAGGTAACGCTGCCTCAGCAGGTTTTCCTGCGCCGCCTCCAGTGCCTGCCCGCGCAGCAGTCGCGCGGCGATCAGCTGCAGCTCGCTCGGCAACGCCAACGCCGGATCGCTGTCCGCCGCACGTGTCCACGACACCCCCGCCGCCGTGGCGCGTTGCTGCATCAGCCGCAGCGCGACCAGCTGGTAGCGCCAGTCGATCTCGCGGCGCAGCACCACGGCCGCGTGCGCAAACAGCACCCACTGCGGCAACACACTGTCGCTGCCGGCTACGCGCATCTGCTGCCAGCGATGCCAGACGTCGACCCAGACGCTGTCCTCGTCCAGCCCGAGTGCGGCCTGCCAGCGCACGCAGTCGGCCTGCGCCCGTGCGTACGCCTGGCTGGCACGCAACACGGCCAGCGGCGGGGGCGCGGTGTCGGCCACGCCATGGTTGCGCAGCCGCTGCCCGTGCGGACGGGTCAGCAGCTTGGGACCTTCGATGCGCTGGTCGTAGCCCCCGCCGATGTTGGCGTGCACGCCGGGCAGGGCGATCTCTTCATGCTGGGGGGCCACGCTGGTGAGTGCGAAGTGGTGCCGGTGCTCGTCGCGGGCCACCAGCTGCACGACCTTGTCGGCGCAGTCGGGCGCCAGGCCCACCCGCGGCAGCGCCTCGCGTTGCCGCGCATCGATCGCGACCACCGTATCGAACAGTCCGACGAAACGCACCGGGCGATCCACTGCGCCGGCGGCGGGCTGCCAGCCGGTGCGCCGCAGCTGCTCAAGCAGCCACGCAGCGCCGTCCGTGGCGTTGAGGCGGTTGACCGCATCGCGCGCCGACGCGGCACCGCGTGAAAAGCCGAACAGGTCCAGCCGCACGCTGCCCAGCGCGTGCGCCGGCACGGTTCGTGCCAGTGCCCGCAGGGCCTCGGGCAGGCGTATGTCCAAGGCCTGCCGGACCTTGGCCGTGACCCCACTGGGCCCGATCCCGAACGCCAGCCCCATCAGGTCGTCTTCCTTGCCGGTACGCGTGCCGGCGCCCTCGATGTAGATCGCCAGCGACAGCGGGCCCGGCCGGGTTGGCGTGGTGCGGCGGTGGTCGGGGTACAGCGCGTGCAGCCGGGCGATGTTGGTCAGCCCGTTGCTGAAACTGCTGGTCAGCCGACTCTGGTACGGCGAGGCATCGTCGGCCAGGACGGCGGACGCGGGCGGCCGCGCTTCCGGGGTGGTGCTGCCGGCCGGGTGCGAGGCGCGCCGCAGGTTGTCGGCATTGTTGCGGGTGCCATCGAAGAACAGGCCGATCTGCAGCGCGACCGGCATGAGCGTGATCGGATCGGGCTGCCCAGCCATGGCCTCGTTTTCCCCTGTCGATGCAGGTCAAGGTAGCGCGAAAACGACACGGGTGCGACGTAACTGAACCGCTTCGGTTGACGGTCACAGTTCCGACATCTCATCGAGAGCCTCTATTGAATTCACGCGGGCAGTTGGCGCCAGATGGTCCAGCCTGCTGACAGGGGCGGCAGCGCGAACACGTTCACTCTGAATCTCACTCATAGCGAGGCGACATGATGTCCAGTCCGATGAGCAAGACCGCAGTTGCGATCACGTTGTCCCTGATGGCGATCGGCACGGCGACGGCCGCGCCCCTGTTTGAACCGGTGACAGTGCTGAGCCGCGCCAGCGCGGCCAGCGAACCGGCCGCGCAGGCCGTGCTGGCCGCCCCGTCGAGCGCTGCCGTGCAGGAGGTCCGGGTCGATGCCGGCGCCGTGGTGGCTGGCCAGCGCCAGCTCGAGTTCGAACTGCTGGGTGCGCCGGTGAAGGCGCTGCAGCAGCGCGTGGAAAACCTGCCCGACGGCGGCAGCATCTGGTACGGCAGTGTGCAGGAGGCTGGCTCGCGGTTGACCCGCGCGACCGGCAACGACCCGGGCAATTCGGTGATCCTGGTCCAGTCCGGCGGCACCGTGACCGGTTCGATCCGGCGCAATGGCACGCTGTACCGGTTGCGCCCACTCAGCGACGGTCGCCATGTACTGGTGCAGGTGGACGAGTCGCGCATGCCGGCCGACCACCCGGCCGACTACAACACGCTGCCGCGGATCGACATTCCGGTCAGCGAGCGGGTCGGCATCGCGCAGGCCTCGTCCGGGTCGCCGGCGACCATCCGGGTGCTGGTGGCCGCCACCAATGCGGCGGTGAACGCGTATGGCGGCAACATGCAGTCGCTGGTGCAGCTGGCGGTGGCCGAGTCCAACCAGGGCTACGTCAACAGCAACGTGGGACTCACCCTGCAGCTGGCCGGCTACCAGGCGGTGTCGTATACCGAGTCGGGCAATTTCAGCACCGACCTGGCGCGTTTCCGCTCCACCAGCGACGGCTACATGGATGCCATCCATACCACCCGCAACAGCACGGCCGCCGATGTCGCGGTACTGCTGATCAACAACAGCAGCTATTGCGGGCTGGCCTCGGGAATCGGTTCATCGGCGTCCACCGCGTTCGCAGCGGTGTACTGGGACTGCGCCACCGGCTACTACTCGTTCGCGCATGAGATCGGCCACCTGCAGAGCGCACGCCACGACATCGCCACCGACCCGAGCACGTCGCCGTATGCGTACGGCCATGGGTATCGCTACCAGCCGACCACCGGCGCGCGCTGGCGCACGATCATGGCCTATGACTGCACGCAGGGCTGCCCGCGCCTGAACTTCTGGTCCAACCCCAACATCAGCTACAACGGGGTCCCGATGGGCATCGCGTCCAGTGCCGACAACCAGCGCGTACTGGTCAACACCAAGGCCGCCATCGCCGCGTTCCGCTGATGGTTTCCGGAGCACACGACCAACGGGTCGTGTGCTACCGGGTAGGTATCGACCGTTGGTCGATACGCTCCTACGCCAATGAATCCAGCGTCCAGCCCTGCGCGGTGACCCGCAGCACCGAGCCCTGTTCGTACCAGTCGCCCAGCACGATGCGCGTGCAGGTGCGAGCACCGGCCTGCACGCTGTGGATCGCCGGCCGGTGGGTGTGGCCGTGGATCAGGGTGTCCACGCCGTAGCGCACGAAGGTGGCGCTGACTTCATCCGGGGCCACGTCGGTCACGGTCTCGAAGGTGGCGCGGTCGCCCTGCTTCATGTCCGACTGGCGCGCCTGGCTGGCATCGCGCGCCTTCTGCGCGAAGGCGATGCGCGCGGCCAGCGGTTGCGCCAGGAACTGGGCCTGGAACACCGGGTCGCGGGTCTGCGCGCGGAACTGCTGGTAGGCCACGTCATCGGTGCACAACAGGTCACCGTGCTGCAGCAGGACCGGCTGGCCGTACAGGTCGATCACGCTGGGGTCGGGCAGGATCCGGAAGCCGGCGCGGCGCGCGTAGTCCTCGCCGACCAGGAAGTCGCGATTGCCGCGGATGAAATACACCGGAACCCCGGCGGCGGCCACGGCCTTGAGCGCATCGGCCACCGCATCGGCGGCCGGGGAGGGGGTGTCATCGCCGATCCAGGCCTCGAACAGGTCGCCCAGGATGTACAGGGCATCGGCCTGCATCGCCTCGCGGCGCAGGAACTCCAGAAACAGCGCGGTGATGGCCGGACGGCTCGGGTCCAGGTGCAGATCGGAGATGAACAGCGTAGTCATGCCCGTATTGTAGATCGTCAGACCCGTAGAGCCACGCCCTGCGTGGCTGCGCGGAATCTGCCATCCCTCACACCGGCAGGGGCAACCATTGCAGGCTGGCACCGGCCAACGCCGTGGCAATCGCCGTCGCCGCCAGCACGTCGCTGGGGTAATGCAGCCCCAGCACCACCCGCGACACCCCCACCGCGGCCGTGAACGGCACCAGTACCGGGGCCAGCCAGGGGTAATAGGCCAGCGCCACGATCGTGAACGACACCGCGTGCAGCGTGTGCCCGGACGGGAAACTGAATTCATCCAGCGGCGCCACCCACGCGCGGATGCGCAGGTCGGCCGCGTACGGGCGCGGGCGTCGCGTCCAGCGCTTCAGGCCCTTGTACAGCAGCAGCGCCATCAGCCCGGTGGCGGCCATGTGCAGTGACGCGCGCAGCCCATCGAACCCATCCAGCAGCACCAGTGCGCCCATCAGCGCATACCAGAACACGCCATCGCCGAGCCGGCTGACCACGGCAAACCCGCGGCGGATGCGGCGGTGCCGGCAGCAGTGGTTGGCGCGACGGCACCAGCGGGTTTCACGCCCGCGCAGGGCCTCAAGCGGCGTTGTGCGCATGCGGCCTCCGGGCCTTGGCCAGTTCGGCGAGCAGGGCGTCGAATTCCGCCACCACCTGCTGCGGGTGCAGCCGCTTCATCGCCGTGGCCGCGTTGCGGCCCAGCCGTTCGCGTTCGGCATCATTGCCCGCGAGCCGCACCGCCGCCTCGACGAAGCTGCCATCATCGTCCACGGCCTCCCCGTTTTCACCGCTGCGCAGGTGTTCGCGCGCCGCGCCGTAGTCGAAGGCCACCGTTGTCACGCCGCTTGCCATCGCTTCAAGGGTGACATTGCCGAAGGTCTCGCTGCGGCTGGGGAACAGGAACAGGTCGCCGCTGGCGAAGTGCCGGGCCAGCGCGTCGCCACGCTGCACGCCACAGAAAATGAAGTCCGGGTTTTCATGCGCCAGCTTCTCGCGTGCCGGGCCATCGCCCACCCACACGAATCGTGCCTTCGGGCGCACCTGCTGCAGGCGGCGGAAGGCCTTCACCGCCAGCGCCAGGTTCTTTTCCGCGGCGATGCGGCCCACGTAAATCGCGGCAAACCCGGTCCCGTCGATACCCCATTCCTCGCGCAGCGCAGGATCGCGCCGCTCCGGCTTGAACTGGCTGCTGTCCACCGCGCGCGCCAGCAGGCGCACCCGGTCGAAGCCCTGCGCGGTGAGGAACTGCTGCAGTTCCCGGGTCGGCACCAGGGTGGCGTCGGCCTGGTTGTGGAAGCGCCGCATCCAGCGCAGCGCGGCGGCCTGCAGCCAGGCCACGCCGTAGTCGGGCAGGTATTCGTCGAAGCGGGTATGGAAGCCGGTCGCCACCGGGATGCCGAGGCGCCGCGCCGTGCGCAGCGCGGACCACCCCAGCGGGCCTTCGGTGGCGATGTAGACGGCATCCGGGCGCTGCTGCTGCCATTGCCGGGCCAGCCGCTTGGGCGCGGGCAGGCCGAAGCGCAGGCCCGGGTAGCGGGGCAGCCCGGCGCCCTGCACCAGCAGCGCACCGGCTGCTTCGGCTTCCTCCCCCTGGCGCGGACGCACCAGGTCCACCTCATGCCCGGCGGCGCGCAGTCCCTGCTCCAGCCCCTGCACGGTCAGGGCAACGCCGTTGACTTCGGGGGGGTACGTTTCAGTGACGATGGCATAGCGCATGGCGGGCCTCCGGTTTCGGCCATGCTCGTGGGTGGCGATGTAGACGCCATGACGCGCGCATGACCACCGCATGACGGCGCCCGGGCACAAAAAAACCACGGCCCCGAAGGGCCGTGGTCGTCAGGCATCAACCATGCAGGTCGATCAGAAACGCTGCTGGTACTTCATGTAGATGAAGCGGCCGATGTCGTAGCCGCCGTAGTACGAGAAGGCGGAGTTCGGCTTGCTGTACATGATCGGGCCGAGGCGGTCGAAGACGTTGTTAGCGCCGACCGACACGGTGCCGTCCCACGGCAGGTTGTAGCGGAACTGCAGGTCGTGGAAGGTGACCGAACCACGCTCGTTGTAGTTGCGCGAGCCCTTGTACCAGGGGGCGTACTGGTTCGGATCCGAGCACTCTTCCGGGTACAGCGCGATGTTGGCGCACTGTTCCTTCACGCCCGAGTAGTAGCGCGCGGTCCAGCTCATGCCGAAGTTCTCCAGGTCCCAGCCCAGCACCAGGTTGGAACGGACGCGGAAGCCGCTGCCGATGCCGTTGATGGTGGTCGGCACGACGCTGGCGTCGTTGGTCGACCGGTAGATGTTGCTCGACACGTAGGTGGTGGCCGAGTTCAGCACGAACTTACCGAAGTCGGTATCCAGGCGATAGCTCAGGTCCAGGTCGTAACCTTCGGTTTCCAGGAAACCGGCGTTGCGGTTGCCGAACTTCAGGTTGGTCACGATGCCGGTGACCGGGTCGCGATCGAAGCGGCTGCAACGTGCATCGATGCCCTGCTCATAGCAGTCGATCAGGATCTGGCTCGGCGTGTCGGCAATGATGGTGTTGTCGATGCGGATCTTCCACCAGTCCAGCGAGGCGTTGAAGTTCTGGATGAAGCCGGGGCTCCAGACCAGGCCCAGCGTCTTGCTCTTCGAGGTTTCCGGGGTCAGCAGCGGATTGGAGCCGGAGGTGAACGGCACCGGGGTGGCGTCGGTGGCCACGGTCACCGGCGTACCGCCCTGGCGCAGCTGGCGGAAGGTCGCGGCGTTGGCGATGTCACGCGAGCAGCGTGCACGCACTTCGGCGCTGGTGCGCGAGGAACCGAACACGGTGTCGCACGGATCGCTGAACTGGGCGAAGGTTTCCGAGCCGCCACCGAACAGGTCGTTGATGGTCGGCGAACGGAAGCCCTCGGCCCAGGTGCCACGGACCATCAGCGAATCGATCGGCTTCCACTTGAAGCCGAACTTGCTGTTGAGCGTGTTGCCGAAGGTGTCGTAATCCGAGAAGCGGGTAGCACCGTTGAAGGTCAGTTCCCGGGCGCCCGGCAGGTCGGCCAGCACCGGCACGTTCAGCTCCAGGTACGCCTCGTTGACGGTGTAGTCGCCACCGGTCGGGCCAGCGGCCAGGTTGGTGGTGGCACCGGTCTGCGCCAGCGCATCGGGGGTGTACCTGCCTTCTTCCTTGCGGCTTTCAACGCCGAAGGCGAAGCCCAGGTCGCCGGCCGGCAGGGTCACGATCGAGCCGGCGATGTTGGCGAAGAAGTTCTTCGACGTGGTGCGGCCCTTGGTGACTTCTTCCGGTAACAGCCACGCCTGCAGCGCGTCATTGCCATACAGGCCGTTCGGCGCGGTCACGCCGTAGGCGACCAGGGGGTTCCACGGCTTGCACACGTCCAGCGAGATCGGCGCGGCAGCGGTACCGCACTGCACCTGGCCCGACGCGTTGAGGAACGACGGGCCCACGCCGCCGGCGACGCGCGCCTTGTGCAGGTTGCCGGTGGCCACCGACTCCAGCTCGTTGCGGTTGTACTGGTAACCGGCTTCCCAGTCGAAGTAGCGCTCGCCGATGTCGAACGAACCGTCGAACGAAGCCACCGCGCGGTAGGTCTTCAGGTTGCTGGTGGTGACGCGCGGAATTTCCCAGGTACGACGGTTCCAGGCGACGGCGGTCGGGGTGGCATAGCCGTGCTGGCGGCCGAACGGGTTGAAGTAGCTGTCGATCGACATCGAACCGACGCCGGCAGTGCTGGACTGCAGCGGGTAGCCGGCGATCTGGCGGGTCGACTCGCGCTCGTTGTAGCCCAGCTCAGTGCGGAAGTTGATGCTGTCGGTGATCGCGAAGCGGCCATCGAAGTACACCGAGTCGCGCTTGAGCGGATACATCACGTGCATCTGGTCGTTGGCGTTGCTCACATCACCGGTGAACGGCGTGGTGTCGGTGCGGTGGTAGTTGCCCGGCAGGGTCGGGTCCGAACCACGGTTGAGCGAGTAGCCGCAGCCGGCGGTGGCCGTGCAGCCCGGGCCGCGCAGGCCGGTGATCTGGCCGTACTGGCTGAGGGTGGTCCAGTTGCTGGAATCGAGCGGATGGCGGTCGGTCATGCCGTACTGGCTGAAGCCGCGGTCGCGGGCCCACACGCCCTTCTCTTCGGCATGCTCGGCCGACAGTGTCAGCGAGATGCGGTCGTTGCTCCAGCCGGTCACCACGTCGAAGCGGTCGCGGGCGCCGTCGCCCTCGCTGTACTGGCCGTGGTAGACGTTCACGGTGGTACCGGTGACGTTGCCGCGGGTGATGATGTTGACCACGCCGGCCATCGCGTCCGAACCGTAGATCGCCGAGGCGCCGTCCTTCAGCACTTCGATGCGCTCGACCGCCGACACCGGCAGGGTGGACACGTCCTGGTAGCCGGAGGTGCTGATGCCCAGGCGCTTGCCATTGACCAGCACCAGCGTGCGCTGGGTGCCCAGGTTGCGCATGTCGATGTAGGTGCCGCCGGCATTCTCACCGGCGGTCAGCGCATTGGCGCGGCTGATCGTCGGGCTGCCCATGGCGGTCACGTTCTGCAGGATGTCGGCCACCGAGCTGAAGCCCTGGCGCTCGATATCGGTGCGGCTGATCGCAAACACCGGCTGCGCGGTTTCCACGTCCACCGTACGGATGCGCGAACCGGTGATCTCGATGCGATCAAGGTTGGTGGGGTTCGGCGCGTCCTGTGCCATGGCCGGTGCGGCCACCAGGCCAGCGGTACCGGCGACCAGGGCAAAGCGGATCGCCTGCCCCAGTACGTTGATGCGTGAAGTCATTGGCTCTCTCTCTGTGGTTCAGAACTGAATCAAAAGAGGTCGGCGGGGTCCCAAGTCCCCGCGTCCCCCGAAAACCGCTCCAAATGGGGCGGTGACCCGATCTTAGTCCCAGTCGTTAAGCCTATGTAAAGTCTTTTGCCAAAAAAAATTCACGCGCCCGTAACCATCAGGGCGCTTTTCATTAAGAATCAAGGAATTGTGACGGAATTCACACGTCAGGCTCTGTGTCCTGACGTGTCGAAATGTATCGGGATGCTGCAATGCAGCATGATGTTCTGCGCAGTGTCCCCGCAGACGACACCGCGCGGCCCTGGCCGGCGGTGCGGCTCAGGCCACGAAGGGGCGGAACTGGATGCCCAATCCGGCCAGGCCGTCGGTCTCGCCGATCAGGTCGGCGCGCAGCAGGGGACGGGCGTCGATATAGGCCTGCGGCAGGATCAGTGACAGCCTGCTGTCATCCGCATTCAGTTCCAGCGCGGGAACCGGGCTCTCTTCATGGGCGCGGTTGAGCAGCACCGCGAGGCGGAGCAGGGCGGTCAGGCGCCGTGCCGGCTGCAGCAGGCGTTCGGGCAGTGCCTCGAACGCCGACTTGGAGACGTTGCGGCGGTGGCTGCGTACCAGCGCCGCCAGCAGTTGCTGCTCCTGCCGCGAGAAGCCGGCGATGTCGGAATTTTCCAGCACGTAGCTGCCGTGCACGTGGTAGCCGCTGTGCGCGATCATCAGGCCCAGCTCGTGCAGGCGCGCGGCCCAGCCGAGCATGCGCGCGTCGTCCGCATCCAGTGACCAGCTATTCTCGACCTGGGCGAACAGGTCCAGCGCGGTGCGCTGCACCCGCCCGGCCTGGACCGTGTCGATGCCGTAGCGCAGGGTCAGTGCATCGACCGACTCGTCGCGCAGGTCGTTTTCGCTGGCGCGGCCCAGGATGTCGTAGAGGATGCCTTCGCGCATCGCCGCCTTGCTGACCAGCAGCTTCTGCAGTCCCAGCGCCTGGAAGGCGGCCTCCAGCACCAGGATGCCGCCGGCGATGATCGGGCGGCGGTCGGGCGAGAGCCCGGGCAGGTCGATGTCTTCGATCCGCTTGGCCTTGAGCAGCTCGTCGCGCAGCTGCGGCAGGGCCTCGGCGGTGATCGCGCCCTTGCTCAGTTTCATGCTGGCGCAGATCTCGCTGATCGCTTTGTGCGTGCCGGACGATCCCAGCGCTTCGTCCCAGCCCAGCGCGCGGTACTTGGTCGCGAACTGCTGGAATTCGGCGCCGATCTCGGTCAGCGCGTCCTTCCAGCGCTTCCGGCTCAGCTTGCCGCCGGGGAAGAAGCGGCGCGTGCTGGCGATGCAGCCGGCCTGCAGGCTTTCGCGCTCCAGGGTCTGCATGCCCTGGCCGATGATGAATTCGGTGGAGCCGCCGCCGATGTCGATCACCAGCCGGCGCTGGTCCGGCTTGGGCGGC
>Ga0209256_1003048_pt1 | contig 12347 bp, 11 predicted proteins | sample AraplaCol_mCL_r2_2_FD_184270 | JGI IMG/M metagenome (GOLD analysis project Ga0209256, IMG submission 184270) | Arabidopsis root microbial communities from North Carolina, USA - plate scrape MF_Col_mCL_r2 (SPAdes) (version 3) | ecosystem: Host-associated > Plants > Roots > Endosphere | place...
CGTACGCCTTGAACTCGCCGAAGTACTTCGTGATCGCTGCGGTCAGCGACGTCTTGCCATGGTCAACGTGGCCAATCGTGCCAATGTTAACGTGCGGCTTGTTGCGCTCAAATTTGCTCTTTGCCATGGGTACGTTTCCTGTGGTCAAGTATGAATAATGATCAGCCGGCAGGGCCGGTTTGTGGAGCCGTTTAAGGGTTTCAGGGGATTTGCGCAAGACTTAATTGCGCGCGCCCGGACCGGCCGCCGCTGGCCTTTTCCTGCCGATATATAAGAAGCGCGCGACGCCGCTACAAGATTCGATGCTATCGAGCTACGAATCGCAGCCGCAGCAAAACATTCAAACGCTTAGCGATGAACGTTAACTTTCTACATTAATTCGAAAAGAAGGAGCAAGCCGCTATTGGAGCGGGTAGCGGGAATCGAACCCGCGTATTCAGCTTGGAAGGCTGCTGCTCTACCATTGAGCTATACCCGCGGGCCTTCGATCCAGAAGCAGAATGGTGGAGGGAGTTGGATTTGAACCAACGTAGGCTGAGCCAACGGATTTACAGTCCGTCCCCTTTAACCACTCGGGCATCCCTCCATTATTCTGTCGGGATCTTTCGACCAAGCATTTGAGATCGTGAGACAACCAGCGACTTGGCCGTGCCGCTCTCGATCTGTGGCCGGGTATATGACTGCCCCGTTTCGTCCTGTCAACACGGGTCAGCGGAAAATTTCCGATTTTCTCCACAGCCGTAAAAAAGGACCCGACGCTGAAAACCGTTTCGCCCCGCGTGCAACCTCTCTATAAGACGCCAATGAGCAAAGATCGCACCGGCGACAAGAGCGCCAAGGACACCCATTACGCCAACCTTCGGCGCGCGCATCGCGACGCCAAGCGGGAACGTGGCGAAATCCCCACGCCAAGAGAGGACAAGCGCCGAAAGGCGCCGGCCGACTGGAAGCCGCAGCCGCTCTCGCCCGAGCAAGTTCTACTCTATGGCCTGCACACGGTTCGCGCGGCGCTGGACAATCCGGCGCGCGAGGTCATCCGTCTCAGCGTTACGCCGAACGCGGCCGCCCGTCTGGAACTCGGCGAGCTTTCGGCCCTGCCCTTCCCGGTCGAAACGGTGACGCCGCAGGATCTCGACAAGATTCTCGGTCCCGACGCGATCCACCAGGGCGTGATGCTCGAGACCCGCCCGCTGCCGCATCGCCGGCTCGAGGCTCTGCGCGACTGCCCGCTGATTCTCGTGCTCGACCAGGTGACCGATCCGCACAATGTCGGCGCCATCATGCGCTCGGCTGTCGCCTTCGATGCCGGCGCGCTGATCACCACCATGCGCCACAGCCCGACCGAATCGGGCGTGCTCGCCAAGTCGGCCTCCGGCGCGCTTGAGATGATCCCCTATATCCAGATCACCAACCTTGGCGATGCCATCGAGGAACTGCATCGGCTGGGCTTCCAGACGATCGGCCTTGATTCGGAAGGGCCGCAGCCGCTGGAAGGGACATTCAGCGGCGAAAAGATCGCCCTCGTTCTCGGCTCCGAGGGCAAGGGGCTTAGGCAGAAGACCCGCTCGATCGTCAACGATCTTGCCCGGCTCGACATGCCCGGCGCGATAAAGTCGCTGAACGTATCGAACGCAGCGGCGATCGCGATGTATGCGGCGCGCCAGCATCTGAAGCGCTGACATCACCAGGCGTTCCGGGCCGCCTCACCGCAAAGCGCGGCGGCCCTCCGCAGCTCACAGACAACGGCGCCAAAGCCGAGGCGGTAACGCGAAATAGCGCCTGTGGAAATTTCCGCACCGGTGGGATCGCGGAGCGCTGCGCCGTGCAGTTTCGAAAAAGATCGGAATGAGGACGGCAAGCCGCTCTTCTGCGTCAGAAACGGATCGATTGCTCCGCAAGGCTACCCGGTGTGCTCATGCCAGCCGTAGGGCAGCCTTCACGCAGTTTCTTCCAGGTCGTGACGTTGAGGTTCATCTCGCAGCGCGCGAGATAGGCGTTGCCGTCGACACGCAGGCAAGCGACCTGCCCAAGTTCGTATTTGGAACCGTCTCGATTGCGGCAGGTGCAGCCATGATCCGGCGGCGCAGCAAAGGTCACTTCGGCGGCGAGCAAAAAGGCCACCGCAGCGGTCATGCCCCAAAGGATCGCCCGCCCGTCCATCATGAGGGCATTATAAAGCAGATATCGATGTTCGAAAACGGACAATGCCGGCTGCTTGCGCAACCGGCACCGTCCGCACGTGGGGCATACGCCCCTCCCACCGGATCACCTCGGTGATCCGCTGAATTTGGTCTTAGCTCGCCAGGCGAAGCACGCTGCCTTCCGAGATGGTCTTTTCGGCCTCGGCGATCGCAAACTGCTTGCTGTCGGCGCTGAGGTTCAGGCCTTCGGCGCGCACGAATTCGACATCGGTGATGCCAAGGAAGCCGAAGACCGTCTTCAGGTAAGATTCCTGGTGATCCATGACGGCTGCCGGGCCGGCGGAGTAGTGGCCGCCGCGGGTCGAGGCGACGATAATCTTCTTGCCCTTGGCGAGGCCTTCCGGACCATTCTCGGTGTAACGGAAAGTCTTGCCGGAGACGGCGATGCGATCGATCCAGGCCTTCAGCTGGCTCGGAATGCCGAAGTTGTACATCGGAGCGCCGATGATGACGGTGTCGGCGGCGAGGAATTCTTCCAGCATGTCGCGGCCAAGCTTGACGTCGGCAGCGAGACCCGCGTCGACGCCTTCGAGGTCGGCCGGGGCCATGATCTGGGCGCCGGTCAGATGGGGCAGCGAGCTGGCAGCGAGGTCGCGATAGGTCACCTGCGCATCCGGGCGGTCAGCCTTGACCTGCGCGGCAAGGGCGGCCGTCAGACGGCGGGAAACCGAGTGGTCGCCAAGGATACCGGAGTCGATATGAAGAACGTTCATGGGAACACCTTTGTGTTTACGTTGCGGTGATCCACATATGAGGGGAAAACAATGGCCCGATAAGCCAGCGGATATTTGACATACTGTTTCCAGACGGAAACAATCATACCCATCATCCGCACCTCGGAGACAGGACAATGCAGGATCTGAACGACCTCGGGCTTTTTGCCGCCGTCGTGCGAAACAACGGCTTCAGTGCTGCGGCACGGGACCTCAATATACCCAAATCCAAGCTCAGCAAACATGTGGCCCGCCTCGAGGAGCAGCTCGGTGTGCGGTTGCTGGAGCGCTCGACCCGCAAGCTGCGTGTCACCGATATCGGCCGGGTCTTCTATGAGCATTGCCAGAGCCTTCTCGACGGGGTGGCTGCCGCCGAAGCCGAGATCGCCGCCGTGCGCGCGGAGCCCTCGGGCACGGTGCGGCTCGCCTGCCCGCTCGGTTTCACCCCTATGCTTGCCGACATCCTGCCGGCGTTTCACCGCCGCTACCCCGGCGTCCGGCTGCTGATCACCGCCACCAACCGTCGCATCGATCTGATAGAAGAGCGGGTCGACGTGGCGCTGCGCGCCCGCGGGCAGCTCGATACGGACAACCAACTCATCATCCGCAAGTTCGGCGAGGTTCGCGAGCGGCTTGCAGCCAGCCCCACCTTCCTCGCCCGCGCCGGCGAGATCACGATCGAGAACCTCAGCCAGCAGGCGACGCTGTCGATGAACGAACAGCACCCGACCGATGTCTGGCGGCTGGTTTCGATCGATGGCAACACGACGGAAATCACCCATCGTCCGATCGTCGGCTGCAGCGATTTCCTGATTCTCGAACGCGCCGCGATCGAAGGGATGGGGGTCGCCCTCTTGCCTGACCATATCTGCGAGCGCGCTTTCCGCGCCGGCGTCCTTGCGCCGGTGCTGCCGGAATGGACGTCGAACGACGTCGTCGTGCACCTCGTCTTCCCGTCCCGCCAGGGCATGTTGCCGGCGACCCGGGCGCTGATCGACTATCTCGCCGAAAACCTGCTCAACGCCCTGCAGAAATGCCGCGAGGTTCCGGTGCGCATGGGACCGTCCTTCGACATCTGATGCCGCCGCGCTGCGGCTTTTCCGATCAGCAGCGGCAGATCATCAGCACGTCGCCGTCGGGATCGCGAATCGTGAACCATTGCCCGGACTGCACCGGCGTCACGATCTCGAGACGCACGGAGAGCGCCGGACCAAGCGATGCGGGAGCCGGTGATCGATCGAGCGTTGACCGCTTACTCCGACCAAGGCTCCGCATCTCATCGGCGGCAAAACTCGCCGCCGTCCGCAAGCTCGGCAAAAGACTTGGCGCCGACGTCATATCGATAGGCAATCACCTCCACTGTGCAGGCGTCCGTCGATCGCGCGCAAGCCTCCATCGAAACGCAGAGATGGTCGTTAGCACCCCAGACCTTCGCAGGGGGATTGTCATAGATGCCTTCGTAGATCGTCTGCGTCCGCTTGCCGCCGTCACGCCACTCAACCACGATCTCCGAACGAAAGTGGTCATAACCGATGTTGCTGTATCCCACGGAATAGCGGACCGCTCCCAAACCGGAAACTTGGGTCGCGCCCGAACTCATCTCCGCCCAATCGGATCCCTCCTGCGCGTTGGCAGGGCTCCAGACGGCAAACCCACAAAGCAGAACGACCGCCCATCTGACCGGCGCCAGTGCCGCGGGGTTGGTAAGGCTGCTTTTGGCGGCAGCCGAAAGAACGTGTTCGATGACCAAGACCTTTCCAAGAGAGCCAGCTGACGAATGCTCGTCCTCCGTTCATCGGCGCTGGAGAAACAATCGGCGGTGGCCGAAACCACTGATTCCCTATATTTCAGGAGGATGAGAACTCTTGGAAGACTGATCATCTCCGCCGTCCTGGCGTTCCTTGTAAGCCTTATCGTCGCGGGGCTGTTCCTACCCGTCTACGGCATATTCGAGGGCGGGCCGTACAACTGCCTGAAGGATGGCATTGCGGTATGCATCGCCGGCATACCGCTGAGCGCGCTGATCTATGGGCCGCTATTTTCGATTGCCGGCGTTCTGATCGGCACACCAGTGTTCATGGCCATCTTTGCGATGCGTGACTAACTGCTCGCTTTGCGCCGACGGTATACCCGCGGCAACACGCCGAACCTGAAATTCCGGCTCGAATAGCCGCCAAAAATTCGGAAAAAACAATGGGGAAGAAATGAAGTGGTGCCCCCAGAGAGACTCGAACTCCCGACCTACTGATTACAAATCAGCCGCTCTACCAACTGAGCTATAAGGGCACTTGCTTTGGTGGGAGTTACCATAATCTCATGTGGTGTAAAGCAAAATTGCGAATTCTCCCAATTTTTCAGATGCGTTCGGTTCCGGGCCATGCCAGAAACGATAGAGAGAGATTGCCGCTGGCGGCGCATAACATATCGAGCGGACTAGAGTTTCATGGCCCGAACGTTCACTTCCCTAGCCTTTCTCGCCTCGTCCGCGGAAGAGGCACAAAAGGCTGCGGCTGATCTCAAGGCGATCTATGGCGACCATGATCCGTCGAAGGCCGACGTGATCGTCGCGCTTGGCGGCGACGGCTTCATGCTGCAGACGCTGCATCAGACCATGAACAGCGGCAAGCTGGTCTACGGCATGAACCGTGGCTCGGTCGGGTTCCTGATGAACCGCTACAGCACCGAGAACCTGACTGACCGCATCTGCCAGGCAGTCGAGAACGCGTTTCATCCGCTGGAGATGCAGACGACCGACGTCTATGGCGAGAGCTTCACGGCACTTGCGATCAACGAGGTCTACCTTTTCCGCCAGTCCTACCAGGCGGCGAAGCTCCGCGTCCTGATCGATGGCAAGACAAGGCTGGAGGAGTTGACCTGCGACGGCCTGCTGGTCGCCACCCCTGCCGGCTCCACCGCCTACAATCTCTCCGCCCACGGGCCGATCCTGCCGCTCGAGGCCCCGCTTCTGGCGATGACCCCGGTCAGTGCCTTCCGCCCGCGCCGCTGGCGTGGCGCGCTTCTGCCGAACCACGTCACAGTCGAGATCGAAATCCTTGAGGCCGACAAGCGGCCGGTAAACGCGGTGGCCGACCATCAGGAAGTGAAGTCCGTGGTCAAGGTGAAGATCGCCGAATCGGAAAACATGACGGCGCGCATCCTCTCGGATCCCGATCATTCCTGGTCGGACCGCATCCTGGCCGAGCAGTTTTCGAACTGAGCGCACGTTCTCCGCGCGACCTATGGTATCATCATGCCGGCCAGGTTTCCGCCGGCCCGCAGCAAACGGCAACCGAGCCGCCGCCTTAAGGACGACGACCCAATGCACAGATCCGCCCTCCTCGCGCTGTTCCTGTTTCTCAGCAGTGCCGGCGCCAAGGCTCAGGATGCCAACATCGTTCCGCCTGAGGCGACCTTCGTGACCAGCACCGGCTACTGGGAGGAAAGCGGAGAGCCGCTTTCATCCCTCGATCCGAACGCGGCCGCCGAGAAGCCGGGCGACGCCCGGCGCGGTTACTACAAGCTGATCGCGCTTCGCCAGGCGGATGGAACCGCCCAGATCCATCTGCAGCAGGTGGCAGCGACCCCGGCCGGCCCTGTGGTGATTTCGTCGGCGGAACTCGAAGAATTCTCCGCGCTCAAGGCCTACGTCACCGACATCCGCCCGGAGACCTCCACCGGTGTCACCGCGCAGCCCGGCATGTTTGCGACCGTCTATCTGAAGACGGACCCGTCGGTGAGAGAGCCTGAGAGCTGGACCGTGCTCATCGACGATCTCGGCGACATCAAGATCGAGCGTGCCTCCAACTGAGCAAAAGAAAGGGCCGGATGCGAACACCCGGCCCTCTTCAATTGCACTGGTGCAGACCGCTGTCTGCCTTAGTTCAGATCATCCACGACGGCATCCGCGCCGCCGCTGACGCGGTGCGCAAGGGCGGCCTCCATGAACTCGTTGAGTTCACCGTCGAGAACGTCGCCCGGTGCCGTGCTTTCAACGCCGGTGCGCATGTCCTTGACCAGCTGATAGGGCTGCAGAACGTAGGAGCGGATCTGGTGGCCCCAGCCGATGTCGGTCTTCGACGCGGCTTCGGCGTTGGCCGCCTCTTCCCGCTTCTTCAGTTCGGCCTCGTAGAGGCGCGCACGCAACATGTCCCAGGCCTTCGCCCGGTTCTTGTGCTGCGAACGTTCCTGCTGGCACTGCACGACGATGCCCGACGGGATGTGCGTGATGCGCACGGCCGAGTCGGTCGTGTTGACGTGCTGACCGCCGGCGCCCGACGAGCGGTAGGTGTCGATACGGCAATCGCTCTCGTTGATGTCGATCTGGATCGAATCATCAACGACCGGGTAGACCCAGATCGAGGAGAACGAGGTGTGGCGGCGCGCGTTGCTGTCGTAGGGCGAGATGCGAACCAGGCGGTGCACGCCCGATTCGGTCTTCAGCCAGCCATAGGCATTGTGGCCCTTGACGAGCAGCGTCGCAGACTTGATGCCGGCCTCTTCGCCGTCCTGGATTTCCATAAGCTCGACCTTGTACCCCTGGCGCTCGGACCAGCGGGTGTACATGCGCAAAAGCATGTTGGCCCAGTCCTGGCTTTCGGTACCGCCGGCACCCGAATGCACTTCGAGATAGGTATCGTTCTGATCCGCCTCGCCCGAGAGCATGGCTTCGACCTGCTTCTTCGCCGCTTCGTTTCTGAGATCCCGCAACGCCTGTTCGGCGTCAGCGATGATGGCGGCGTCGCCCTCTTCCTCGCCGAGTTCGATGAGTTCGATGTTGTCATTGAGCTGCTGCTCGAAACGGCGCAGGCCATTGATGCCGTCATCGAGTTGCTGGCGCTCGCGCATCAGCTTCTGCGCTTCCGAAGCGTCGTTCCAAAGCGCCGGATCTTCCGCTTTGTTGTTCAACCAGTCCAGTCGTCTTACCGCCTGATCCCAGTCAAAGATGCCTCCTCAGCAGGCTTATGGCCTGCTTGATTTCGTCGACAATGTTCTCGATTTCGCTGCGCATGATCCTGCTTCTTGTGAACCGATAGGAAAGTGAGCGTCAAATAGCGATGCCCACCGCTGATGTAAAGGCGGCGGGCATCGCGTGAAGGGGATAAGGATTAGAACAGGCCGTTGGAACCGGAGGTCACTGCCTGGTTCGCCTGCGGCGAGTTCTTGAGGATCTCTTCTGGCGGCACGTACTGGTCAAGACCGCCGATGACCGAGAAGGTGTCGGCCGGGCCGGTGCCGGGCTTGAAGGCCTCGATGATCGTGTCCGGCTCGCCCTCTTGGGCGGCCATGCCGGTCTTGCGGTTGACGGCGACCATGCTCATGCCCTCGGGCACGACGAACTTGCTCGGGCGCGTGCCCTTCACCGCTTCTGTCATGAAGTCGTTGAAGATCGGCACGGCGAGGCTGCCGCCGGTCGCGCCGCGGCCAAGCGGGGCCGGGTTGTCGAAGCCGAGATAGAGGCCTGCAACCATGTCCGGCGTGTAGCCGACGAACCAGGCGTCCTTTTCGTCATTGGTGGTACCGGTCTTGCCGGCAACCGGACGATCGAGCTTGATCTTGCCGGCAGCCGTGCCGCGCAGCACCACGCCCTCCATCATCGACGTGATCTGGTAGGAGGTCATCGGATCGAGAACCTGCTCGCGGTTGTCGGTGAGAACCGGTTCTTCCTGGCTCTGCCAATCGCCGGCGTTGCAGTTGTCGCAGGTGCGGTCCTCGTGACGGAAGATCGTCTTGCCGTAGCGGTCCTGAATACGGTCGATCAGCGACGGCTTGATCTGCTTGCCGCCGTTGGCGAGCACGGAATAGGCCGAGACCATGCGCAGAACAGTCGTTTCGCCCGAGCCCAGCGACATCGCAAGCAGCGGCGGCATCTTGTCGTAGATGCCGAAGCGCTCGGCATATTCGGCGACAAGGTTCATGCCCATGTCGTTGGCAAGGCGAACCGTCATCAGGTTACGCGACTTCTCGATGCCGAGACGCAGCGTCGACGGACCGGCCGAGCCGCCGCCGTAGTTTTCCGGGCGCCAGACCTGGCCACCAGCGACGATCTCGATCGGCGCGTCGAGAATGACCGATGCAGGCGTATAACCGTTGTCGAGGGCGGCCGCGTAGACGAAGGGCTTGAACGACGAACCCGGCTGGCGCATCGCCTGCGTCGCGCGGTTGAATTCCGACTGGCCATAGGAGAAGCCGCCGACCATCGCCAGAACGCGGCCGGTCTGCGGGTCCATGGCGACGAGGCCACCCTGCACCTTCGGCGGCTGGCGCAGGCGGTATTCGCCCTTCTCCGGCAGTGGCTCGACATAGATGACGTCGCCGGCGCCGAAGACGCCTTCAGGCGATTTCGCCGACTTGCGGTCGCCGCTGGCGGAACGGTAGGCCCACTGCATGTTCTTGGCGGAGATATGCCCGGTGACACGCTCGGCGACAATCTTGCCCGAGGCTTCCTTCTCCGGCTGAATGCCGATCTCGGCGCCCTGTCCATCGACGGAGAGAACAACGGCAAGCTTCCACTCCGGCACGTCGTTGAAGGCAACGACAGCGCCCAGCGGCTCGCCCCAATCGCCACCGATTTCGATCGACTTGACCGGGCCGTGGAAGCCGCGACGCTCGTCGTAGCTGAGCAGACCCGCCTGCAGCGCCTTGCGCGCGGCGATCTGCAGCCGCGGATCGAGCGAGGTGCGGACCGACAGGCCGCCTTCATAGAGAGCGTTGTCGCCGTATTTCTGGATGATCTGCCGGCGGACTTCCTCGGCGAAAAAGTCGGAGGCGAAGAGATGCGCCCCACCGCGACGCGGGTTGACGCCGAGCGGCTGCTTCTTGGCTTCTTCGCCATCGGCCTTGGTGACGTAGCCGTTCTCGACCATGCGGTCGATTACCCAGTTGCGGCGCTCAAGCGCCGCTTCGGTCTTGCGGAACGGATGATAGTTGGCCGGGCCCTTCGGAAGGGCTGCGAGATAGGCGGTCTCGGCAATGGTAAGCTCAGTCACAGACTTATCGAAATAGGTCAGCGCCGCACCGGCTATGCCGTAGGAATTCAGGCCGAAGAAGATCTCGTTGAGATAGAGTTCGAGAATGCGGTCCTTGGTGTAGGCCTGCTCGATGCGGAAGGAGAGAATTGCTTCCTTGACCTTGCGGTCGATCGTCTGGTCGGACGAGAGCAGGAAGTTCTTGGCCACCTGCTGCGTGATCGTCGAGGCGCCGACCGGGCGACGGCCGGAGCCGAAGTTCTGCAGGTTCACCGCGATGGCGCGCGCAAGACCGGTGATGTCAACGCCGGGGTGCTGATAGAAGTTCTTGTCTTCAGCCGAGATGAAGGCCGCCTTGACGCGATCCGGGATGGCCTGGATCGGCAGATAGAGACGCCGCTCGCGGGCATATTCCGCCATCAGCGCGCCATTGCCGGCGTGGAAGCGCGTGGTCACCGGCGGCGAATACTTCGCCAGCACCTCGTAATCCGGCAGGTCCTTGGTGACGACACCAAGATAGAGCGCCACGGCCCCGGCCACACCCAGCAGCAGAAACGCGCCAATCCCGAAGAAATATCCAATCAGCCTGATCATCAGTCAGATACCGGTACCTTAATTATCGTCCAATTGCCGAACCGCCCGACTGACAGTCCATGCTCTGTCCTGCCGGCTTCTATACAGCGGGCCGACCAAACTCTTTCACGAGAAATCGTCTGGCGTCGCAACGCCCCACCTAGCCCGGCTCCTCATATGGCGGGGAACTCCGGGCTTCAACTCGTTTCTCAACAAATCCGGGCGCAATTCCGGTTAGGTCCCGGATTGTGCGTAAAATAGGGCTGTTATGCGATAATCCCGTGCGCATCCCGTTGAAAAGCATAGCGCTGTTACCGGGGCGACACAAATCACTTCGTTCCCGGGCCTGCCTTCAAGCGTCAGCCGCCGCTGGCGATGGCCTGCTCGCGATATCGCTGAACAGCGACCGCAAGACGCTCTGAAACCTTCTTGCGCCACTCCGGATCCAGCAGCAGTTTTTCGTCCTCCTTGTTCGACAGGAAGCCCAGTTCAAGCAGGATCGAGGGCACGTCCGGCGCCTGCAGCACGCGGAAGCCGGCAAAACGGTGCGGATTGTTGATGAGATTGATCTGGCCCTCGAAGGACGTAACGACGGCGCGCGCCATGTTGACCGAGAAGGCCTGCGTCTCGCGGCGCGTCAGATCGATCAGGATGTCGGCCACTTCCGCCGGCTCGCTCTGAAGCGGCACGCCGGCGATTTCGTCGGACAGATTTTCGCGGGCGGCAAGACTTGCGGCCAGATGGTCGGAGGCCTTGTCGGAGATGGTATAGACCGTCGCGCCGCGGATGTCCTTCTGGCGCAGCGCGTCCGCATGAAGCGAAATGAAGAGATGGGCGCCCTTGTTGCGGGCGATCTGCACGCGCTGGGGAAGCGAGAGGAAGACGTCCTTGTCGCGGGTGAGAAAAGCCTCGATCCCGGCGCCCTTGTTCAGGGCCTCGACGAGATCTTTCGCGAAGGCGAGCGTTACATGCTTCTCCTCCGTCTTCGTTTCGCCGGCGAGCGCACCGGTATCGATGCCGCCATGGCCCGCATCGATCGCGATGATGAACGGCCCGCCTTCTCTCGTGGGAGCGACGGCAACCGGCCTGTCGGTCTTGGCGGCGGCGACCGATCCGGTCCACTGCTGTTCGCCGAGAAGCGCATCGAAGCGCGCCTGATCGACGCGCTCGGCATCGAGCACGAGCCGGTAGCCCTTGCCCCCCTCTTCCGCGACGACTTCCGCATGGGTTACCGCCACGGGGCCTTTCGCCGAAAGAACGATGCGGGAGCTGCCCGCCCCCATGCCGCCGTAGCGGATCGCATCGAATAGGCCGCGCGGTTCAAGGCTGTCCGCCTTGAGGCCGAAGGCCGTTTCCGGCAGGTCGACCACGACGCGAACGGGATCGGCTACGTAGTGCAGGGAGAATTCCGGTTTGCGATCGAACTCGACGACGACGCGCGTGCGTGCATCGTCACCGGCGATCCGCGCAGCAAAGGCGAGCAAAGGACCCGGCTCGGCGGCAACAGCCGCCGGCACGTTCAAAAGAAGACCGCCGGCAAGCAGCGATGCTCCGAGCAGAAGCCTGCCCGTGCGCGACATCAACGACAACAGCGAACCACGCATACAAACCGCCAAAGGCCTCACCTCGGGCTCTCCACCACTTTCTCAGAAAACCAAACAGCAGCCGACGCACGGCTGCTGGACGCACAGGTTGATCAATGAACCCTTATGGTTAACCAATGCTTGACAATGATCATCTTCCCCGGCCCGCCGGGACAATCGATTTACCGTTTATCGACCTACTCCACGTGGACAAGCGAATCGATCATTATTGTGGCGGCACGGGCTTTTCCCTTGCCAATGTGACATAGAAAACATAAAAGCGTCACAAGGAGAAAGTGTTGACGGGATAGA
>Ga0209256_1003049_pt1 | contig 12346 bp, 10 predicted proteins | sample AraplaCol_mCL_r2_2_FD_184270 | JGI IMG/M metagenome (GOLD analysis project Ga0209256, IMG submission 184270) | Arabidopsis root microbial communities from North Carolina, USA - plate scrape MF_Col_mCL_r2 (SPAdes) (version 3) | ecosystem: Host-associated > Plants > Roots > Endosphere | place...
GCAGACGGATTGCGCAGAGCGCCGGAGAGGTAGCTGCCGAAGATATTGCCGAGGCCGAGAGCCGTACCGGCCATACCAAAGCAAGCCAGGCCTGCACCGATGAACTTTGCTGCTTCCGCTTCCATGTTGAACTCCTTTGAAATGGTTGTTGCGGCGAATGACTGACGCCCTTTGACGTCGATGTCGTTATCCTTAGTGCCCGCCCGGATGGATCGCATCATTGAGGTACATGCAAGTCAGTACCGCAAAGACGTAAGCCTGGAGGAAGGCGACGAGGAACTCGAGACCGGTCAGGGCGACGGTCATGATGAGAGGAAGAACGGCTCCGCCGACACCGACTGCACCGAGGGCTCCAAGCGAGGCGACGAAGCCTGCGAACACCTTCAGCGTGATGTGACCAGCGAGCATGTTTGCGAAAAGACGAACCGACAATGAAATCGGACGGGACAGGAAGGAAATGATTTCGATCGAGACGACCAGCGGCAACAGAATGCCCGGCACGCCCGAGGGCACGAAGACATTAAAGAAGTGGAAGCCGTGTTTATAGAAGCCGTAGACGAGAACCGTGCCGATGACGAGGATCGCCAGCGCGAAAGTGACGATGATCTGGCTGGTAATCGTGAAGAAATACGGGAACATGCCGAGCAGGTTTGCCGTCAGTACGAACATGAAGAGCGAGAAGACCAGCGGGAAGAACTTCATCCCCTTGGTGCCCGCCCCTTCCTTCAGCATGCCGGCAATGAACTCATAGGACATTTCGGCAAGCGACTGCGAACGGCCCGGAATAATGGCGCGGCTCGTGGTCGAGAAATAGAGGAAACCAGCAGCGACAGCAGCCGAAGCCACCATGAAGAGAGATGCGTTGGTGAACGAGAAATCAATCCCGCCGATCTCGATCGGCACAATCTTGAAGATCTGGAACTGATGAGTCGGATCGTTTGACACCGGTTGCTCTCTCTCTTTGATCCGCCCGAAGGCGAAAATTGCACTGGACCAGAACGGCCCTTATTTCTCAGGTGTTCTGCGATCCAGGGGTTGGGAAACCTTCCCCGCGGCGCGCAGAACATTCAGTACGCCGGCACAGAATCCAAGAAGCAGAAGAACAATCAGCCCCCAAGGCGTCGTGCCAACAAAATGGTCGAAGAGCCAGCCGAGTACAGCACCAACAACAATGGCGGAAATGAATTCGCTGGAGAGCTTCATCGCCTGTGCATAACCTTTACGGCTCTGCTCGGCGCTGGCCTCCCGCGCTTCTTCCTTCCTGTCATCGACACGCTTGGAGGCGAGTTCCGCTTCCAGCTGCCGACGGCGCTGCTCAAGACTTTCTTCGCGGTCATCCGCCATCGTGCTCTCCTCCGCTCCCGTCGCCCGCAATCCCGCTACCCCGGTTTTCCGAACCACGGACGCAAAGGTTAAAGAACCTTCCGGCCCGTTCTGAAGTCGCGCGCAACATAGTTTTAGGGATTAGCATAGTCAAGGCGTAGACAGCCCGTGTCCAGCCATAAAATAACCGCAAAAAATCAAATATTTAAGCGGAATCTGGCCACCTGCGCCCGATTTCATCCAAAGAATCCGTCTTCGAACGGCGCCGGTCTGCGTAAAATCCGCAATCGGCAGCCCTTTTGCCTCAGCTCCAACCGCCGCCGTAAGTCCGGTAGAAGACATGCATGCCGATGCGGCCTACCTTTTCCATGGTCCTGGCCCAATCGGGCCGGACGTAGACGGCATGGTAATGCGTGGCCGAACCAACCTGCGGCAGCCAGATCTTGCCGGCGGTCACGGCCATGGCAACGTCGCGGGCAACGCGCCAGTGATATTGTGAATTCACGCGGTCCTTGATGTTGTCGCAGGCGAAGGAAAACTGGCAGCGGTTGCGCCAGTCCTCGTTCTGGTAGACGACGCCGCAAATGGTCTTCGGATAGGCCGGGTTACGGACGCGGTTGAGGATGACCTGCGCGACCGCCGCCTGCCCCTTCACGGATTCGCCGCGCGCTTCGAAGTAGATGCCCGAAGCCAGGCACTGCTGCTCACTGGCGGAGAAGACGCTGGGCGGCAGGATGCTGGCGGCCCAGGCATGGTCCTTTGGACCGATCTGCGGCACGAAGCGGCCTTCATCCTTGTCGGTCAGGATCGAATCGAAGGGGGACTGACGGGAATAATCCGGTGCGGCAGGTGCATAGGCTGTCGCCAATACGTCGGCCTTGTTGCTGGTCACGAGGCTTGCCAGCATTGCCGGGACGGCAGTGTCCTGCTGTTGCACCGGCTGTGTCTTGTAGAAGGCAGTCGCGATCTCGATCTCCTTGCCCCTGATCGCCGGCTTGACGAAGGCGGACTTGTCCTTGAGATCAAAGACCGGGCGGAAAAGGAGTTTCGTGCGCTCGAGGATGGAGCCGGCGGAGAAATCCTTCGGCGGCTGCACTCTCTCAACGGCAACGACGCGGCCCTTCTTGGCATTGCGATTGACGCGATCCTCGTCCGGGATGCCCTCGTTGCCTTTTTTGCCCGAAACGAAGGCGACCTTTCGGCCGTCCGGCAGCACCATGCCGGCGCCTGACGGGATCGAACCGGTGACCGCAGGATCGGCAAAGGCGAGTTCCGCCTGGTGAATGGAGCCTGCCGGCGAATTGGTCAGAACCATGCGCCAGCTTTCGCCATCATTGTCGAGACCGGCGAGCATGGTGGCAAGATCGGCATGAGAAGCGACGCTCGGAAAGATCAGCCATCCGGCCACGCCGAAAATCGCGGGAGAGGCCCAATTCTGGGGCAAGAGACGCAGCTTGCTGCGAGAATGACCATTTCGACGCAACGCGGACTCCAGGCATGGGACGCAGGAACAGTCCCAAGAAAATCTCGCATTAACCTTGATAGCTGGTTAACGACCCGTGCCGGAATATGACCGTGAGGATTCTTGCATATGCTAATGCTCTTGGGATTTTAGGGGGATGGGAGTTCCACCCGGCGAAAAGTCCCCTCCCCGACCCCTCCCACAGGTGGAAAGGGCTTAACCCGGAAAGAGCGCGTTGCCGCTTTCGAAAGGCTGAAGACATCGAAATCGTGCGCGGCAGCTTAAGTTCCTCCCCCTTGTGTGGAGGGGTTTGGGCGGGGTCTTTACAAACTCATGAAACAGCGCCGGCGCTGGATAAAGAGAGCGACGAAACGCCCTCTCGACCCCATCAAATTATGACGTGCGAGCCCAGTTCCACCACACGGTTGGCCGGCAGGCGGAAGTAGTCGGAGGGATTGGCGGCAGCGTTGGCGAGCGCGATGTAGAGGCGGTCCTGCCAGTAGGGCATGCCGGACTTCGCATCAGGCACCAGTTTGCGGCGGCCGAGATAGAAGGAGGTCGTCATGATGTCGAACTTCAGGCCGGTCTTGCGCAAGGCCGCCAGCGCCTGGGAGACATTCTGTGATTCCATGAAGCCGAAGAGCAGTTCCACGCGCGAAAAGCGTTCGGATATCTGCTCGACCTTGTAGCGCTCCTGCGGCGAGACGCGCGGCTTGTTGACCGTGCGGATCGTCAGGATGACGTTGCGGTCATGGAGCACATGATTGTGCTTGAGATTGTGCAGCAATGCGGCGGGCGCCGAGTCCGGATCGCTGGTCAGGAAGATCGCGGTGCCCGGAACATGGGCCGGCGAATGCTCGCTCTTGCGCTCGATGGAGCTTACGAAAGAGGCAAGCGGAATATCCGTATGGCGGGTCTTTTCCGTCAGGATCGCCGTGCCGCGACGCCAGGTCCACATGATGACGGTGAAGGCCGTGGCAATCATGATCGGAATGTAACCGCCGTCATGAATCTTCAGAAGGTTGGCGCCGAAGAAGATCAGCTCGAGAATGACCAGCGGCAGCAGCGCGATGATGGCAACAGGAAGCGACCAGTTCCAGCGGGCGCGGACGAATTCGAAGGCCATGATCGAGGTGACGACCATCGCGCCGGTGACAGAGATGCCGTAGGCGGTGGCCAGTGCATCCGAAGTCTTGAAGCCGAGCACGAGGAAGATGACGCCGAAGAACAGCACCGCGTTGACCGAAGGCACGAAGATCTGCCCGGTATTGGTCTCGGACGTGAAGAGGATTTCCATGCGCGGCAGGAAGCCGAGGTTGATGCCCTGGCGCACGAGCGAGAAGGCACCGGTGATGACGGCCTGGCTGGCGATGATGGTGGCGGCAGTCGCAAGGATGACGACCGGCAGCAGCGCCCATTGCGGGTACATGAGGTAGAAGGGATCGGACATCGTCATCGGATTGCCGAGAACGAGCGCGCCCTGCCCCAGATAATTCAGCGTCAACGACGGGAAAACCAGCAGGAACCAGGCCCACTGGATCGGGCGACGACCGAAATGGCCGAGGTCCGCGTAAAGCGCTTCCGCACCGGTGACGGTCAGGAAAACGGCGCCGAGGACCACGATGCCGTAGAAGCCCTCATGCAGCAGGAAGCTGACGGCATAATAGGGGTTGAAGGCGGCGAGAATGCCGTAATCGTCCGAAATATGGGCAATGCCGGCGGCAGCCATAACCAGGAACCAGAGCGCCGTGATTGGGCCGAAGAAGCGTGCGACCGCGCCCGTGCCGTGAGATTGCACGACGAAAAGAAGCGCCAGGATCGCCACCGATATCGGCACGATATATTCCGACAGGCGCGGCGTGACCAGCTTGATGCCTTCGACCGCCGACAAGACTGACAGTGCCGGCGTGATCATGGCGTCGCCAAGGAAGAGTGCCGCACCCATCAGGCCGAGGAGCATCAGCAGCGCAGTATGGCCATTGGCGGTCTTCATCAGGAGGGCCAGCAGCGACAGCGTGCCGCCTTCGCCGTCGTTGTCGGCGCGCAGCAGGAAGAGCACGTATTTGATGGTGACGATGATGGTCAGCGCCCAGATCATCAGTGAAATAAGGCTGATGACCTCGAAGCGGGTGAGACCATCATGAGCGACGGGCTTCAGCGCTTCGCGAAACGCGTAAAGCGGGCTCGTGCCGATATCCCCGTAAACGACACCTACGGAGCCTAGCGCAAGATAAAAGAGCTTGCGCGGCGTAAGGTCACGTTCTTGAGAATGGCTTTCTTCAGACATGAAGCAATTACAGGCTCCTCAGAGCCAGCCTTTCCAGCGAAAAAAGAAGAAGGGAACGACGGCGGAGATCACCATGAGACCGAGCGAGTAAGGATAACCCGCAGCCAGGTGCAACTCCGGCATGTATTCAAAATTCATGCCATAGATGGAAGCGACCAGCGTCGGCGGCAAGAACACGACCGAAGCAATGGAAAAAATCTTGATGATGGCATTCTGCTCGATGTTGATGAGGCCAAGCGAGGCGTCGAGCAGGAAGGTGATGTTGCCGGCGACGAAGGACGCGTGCTCCGAAAGGGACTGGATGTCGCGCGAGATCGTTCGGCAGAGTTCCTTGGTTTCCTGATCGTGCTGCACGACCGGAATCGTATAGAAGAAGGTGAGAAGGCGCGAGAGCGAACCGAGACTGTCGCGCAGCTTGCTGATCATCCTGTGATGGCCGGCAATGTCCTTCAGCTTTTCTTCCAGATAGTTCGAAGGCTTGCGCACCTTCTTGGCGCGATCACCGAAGACGTGGACGGAGAGGATGTCCAGGCGGGACACCGACATTTCCAGAACTTCGGCGGTGCGATCGACAATCGTTTCCAGGAGCTTGGCAAGCAGAGCTCCGCCGCTGCGCCACTGCTCGGGTATGCGGTGCAGGGCGGCGATAAAGAGGGCGAAGGATTTCGGATGGGCGTAGCGTATGGTCACCAGCTTGTCGCCGGCGAGGATGAAGGCGACATCCGTCAGGGTGGGTGCTTCCGTTTCCGCTTTCCAGATCAGCGAAGCGGTCATGTATACGGCATTGCCTTCGACGTATAGGCGGGCTGACGGCTCAATCGCCCTGAGGTCGTCCCGGGTCGGCACTTCGATGCCAAGGATCTTTTCGACATGCAGTTCTTCCTCGCGAGTCGGCTCGATCATGTCGATCCATACCATATCCGCCGGCAATTCCGGAGGATTGGCAAGATCACGGATCTCGACCGACTTGCAGTTGGAACAGTATGCTGTGATCACAGCCCGCATCTCCGGCGCCAGCGGCGCGCAACCGGCGTAACCATCTTTGTCGAAAGCCCTACCATGCCGTTGCGGGCGCGATGGCGCCTAGACACACTCGCCATCGACCGAGACGGAAGGGGATAAAGAACGTTCATACAGCTCCGGTCATATCCGGCCTTTTCGGCCGGGTCGCTCCACCGCATCGCAGTCACCAATCCGTCGATCGACAAGCCAACTCCGAACATGCAGAGAGGCCGGAAACTTCATAAAGCAGCGGCCATACAGAGCATTTGCAGACGCGCCATCATGACGCCGGCGCGCATATGAAGCAAAGCCAGGAAATAATCAAGACATGTTACGTGAACTGCGCCTTTTCATCTCATTTCGCCCACAATTCGGGGTGATCGGCGCGTGATTCGTTTTTATTCGAATACGATCGCAGGCGCCTCACGCTGCGGCTTCTCGCCGACCTGCTCCCAGACCTTGGCAGCGATGGCGCGGTAGATGCCGGCGACGATGCCATTCGGATCTGAGGCGACGAGCGGCGTTCCGGCATCGGAGGTCTCGCGGATATTCATCGTCAGCGGCACTTCGCCCAGGAAGGGCACGCCGATGCGCTCAGCCTCCCTGCGGGCGCCGCCATGGCCGAAGATATCGTAGCGCGTGCCGGTATCGGGCGCGACGAAATAGCTCATGTTCTCGACGATGCCGAGGACCGGCACTTCGACCTTGCGGAACATGTTGAGGCCCTTGCGGGCATCGATCAACGCGAGATCCTGCGGCGTCGAAACAATCACGGCGCCGGCGAGCGGCACCTGCTGGGCCATGGTGAGCTGGGCGTCGCCAGTGCCGGGCGGCATGTCGACGACGAGAACATCGAGTTCGCCCCAGGCGACTTCACGCAGCATCTGCAGGAGAGCGGACTGAACCATCGGCCCGCGCCAGATCATCGCGGTTTCCTCATCGACGAGGAAACCCATGGACATGACCTTGAGGCCGTAATTCTCCATGGGATTGATGATGCGGCCGTCGATCTGGGTCGGGCGGCCGGAGATCTTCAGAAGCCGCGGCATGGAGGGGCCGTAGATGTCGGCATCGAGAATACCTACACGAAGACCATTGGCCTGCAGGCCGAGCGCCAGATTGACCGCCGTCGTCGACTTGCCAACGCCGCCCTTGCCCGATGCGACGGCAATGATGGCGCCGATGCCGGGAACGCCGATCTTGGCTGTGCGCGGCTGCTGCGGGGCATGGGAATGGCCGTGATGGCTGTGGTCAGCCTGCGCGGCGGGACGCGCAGCAGGCGCACTGGCGGCTGCCTTCTTATCTGCGGTCAGGGCCACGAGCGCACCCTTCACACCCGGCATTTCCTTGATCACACGCTCGGCAGCAAGCCGCAGCGGCTCCAGTTCCTTGGCACGTTCGGCAGGCACGGTGATGGAGAAATAGACCTTGCCATCGGAAATGAAGACGTCGGAAACCATGCCGAGTTCGACGATATTGTGCTCCAGATCCGGTCCGCGCACGGTCTTCAGCGTTTCCAGAACCTGTTCCTTGGTGACCTCGGTCATTCCGCCCTCACTGCTTCTACCTCTTCAGTAAATAGTGGAGGCTGACAGCTTCGCCAAACGAAATCGGGCAGCAGACATAACTTGCATCACGGAAAGGCAATGCGTTCTCTCTCCGCTGCGGCCATCAAGTCCGCCGGGCTTTCGCCCTGATGGCCGCAACGGACTCCCCGAGAACCGACGCAATTCGAGGCGAACTAGCGCAAGCGGAGAAAAAGACCAGAAAAAATTTTAACGAAATCGTCCGTTTTCGGAACAGAGCAACGGGCGGTTGCCCAAACGCAACAACCACCGCCGATATCGGAACGCCGGGAGAAAAGCGGCGCGATATCAGACGGTGGCGTGTCGGTCGCGCCATTGAGCTGGCGCTGTTTCAAAGTCCCCTCTGGACCTCTGCCGATAACAATGCAGGAAGCGTGCCAAATGCTGAATTTGCGGAAAAGGATGGCAATCGTCAGTTCTGGCCCGCCTGTGAAGGGCCTGGCGCTCAGATATTGAGCAGCCTGGAGTCGACTGACGTAATTTTGGGCTGCAAGGCCTGCTAAACCGGCCTTACTAAATCAGGGCCTTACTTGATGAGGCCAATGCGCAGCGCCTTGGCGACAGCCTGCGTACGATTGACCGTATCCAGCTTCTTCGTTGCTCGGTTCAGGTAGTGATTGACCGTATGTTCCGAGAGATCGAGGATTTCGGCAATCTCCGCACTGGTCTTGCCGGCGGCGGTCCAGTTCAGGCAATCGATCTCGCGATCCGTCAGCGTGTCGGTTATGCGCGTATCGAGATTGCGGATTTCGGCGAGCCGATCGAAGACATGGATCGCGATGTAGCTCAGTTCCCGCATCTCTACCGCGGTGAAGGGCTCGCGGTCCCCGGCGAAGGAGACTGCACCGCGCGCACCTGATGGTTCGTGCGTCGGGAAATAGCCGCAGCGCACCATCTTGAAGCGTTCGAAAAGAGTCGCAACGATGCCAGCCTTGCCGTCATCGCGCGACCAGTTGGCGCGCGACGTGTCATGGAAGAACGGCAGCGTCGACGTTCGCAGCCGCCGCAGGACGGGGCTGTTCACCATCAGTCCTTCCTGATCGTAGATCGACAGCAATTCAGCGGGCCAGCTGGTGATGATCGTATTGGCCTGAAGGTCGAAGGAGGTAATCGGCGGCAGGTTCAAAACCATAAAGGCGCGGCTACGATATGCCTCTGTCACCCGCTTCATGAAGCGAAAAATGTCGAACTGGGTTTTTAGCCCGGCGACCTCCTGGACGTAGGCGTCTTCCACCGAAGTTTGCGGTAAACTTGCCATCAGATTTTTCGCCTCCGAACCGGGCTTTGGGTAAACCGCTGGCAGCCTGTGTGGAAAAGAGGCAGGTACAGGGTGGGTTACACAACGCCCGTCAGATCAATAGGTTCAGCCTCGGCGTGCAGCGCGTTCGGCCGGTGAATTGTCGATGATTTCGCGGACGACCCCAGTTGGCGTGATTCGCCGTCAAATCTCAATAACACACACATCATAAGCATGCTATGTATCCGACGTCCAGCAATTGACTATGGTCAAGCCCGTTTCAACGCCTTGGCCCGAGGCGGATGCGCATTTCGTCCATGATATTCCGCGCCGTCACCTGAACCGGAACGGCCCATTCCTGGAGAAGTTCCATCGACAGGCGGTAAGCGGGACCGGTAACCGAGACCCCGCCGATGAAGGAGCGGTCGTCCGACCAGATCGGGGCGGCGACACAGCGGATGCCGGCCTCATGTTCCTCGCGATCGAAAGCATGACCGGCGGCAGCGATTTCGCCGATCTCCGCCAGCAGGCTCTCGGCATTCGCATGCGTCGCCGAGGTGAAGCGGTTGAAATGCAGACCAGGCAGGAGTGCATCGATTTTATCCGGTGGCAAAACCGAAAGGGCGGCCTTGCCGACGCCGGTGCAGTAACAGGGCGAGGCATTGCCGATCTGTGAATACATGCGCACCGGCTGGTGCCCTTCGACCTTGTCGAGATAAATAATGGAGGAGCCACGCAGCACGCCGAGATGGACGGTCTCGCCGGTCTCGCGGTGAAGGGCGGCGAGGTGCGGCGCGGCGATCAGGCGAAATTCGTTGCGCGCCCAGCTTCGCGAGGCGAAGTCGAGCAGCCGCAGACCCGGCGCGTAACGCCCTTCGGCATCGAGCTCGAGAAGCCCTTCTTCGACGAGATGCCCGAGCTGCCGATGCAGCGTGCCGCGCGGATGATCGGCACGTGCGAGAATATCAGTGAAGCGCAAGGGAGCGTCGGCATGGGTGACGAGATCAAGCAGCACCATGAGCTTGCCGAGCGTGCCGGTATCACGCGACGCGCCCTTGTCATCCACATGCGCCATGCTGTCGCCGCTGGAGCTCATTACCTTTCCTACCCTTGACAGGAAAGCCAGCCTATTCGAATAATTCCATATAGTCAAATTAAGTTCCAAATAGTGGAATTAGCGACAGGTGGGAGGAGAAACGGTGAGCGCTATGTCTGCACAATTTCCTGAATTCAGGGATCGCACGGTGCTGATCAGCGGCGGCGGTTCCGGGATCGGGGCCGCCCTCGTCGAGGGTTTCGCAAGGCAGGGTGCAAAAGTTTCCTTCCTCGACATCGCCGAGGCGGAAAGCCGGGCACTGGCGGAGCGGCTTTCAGTAGAGAATGCGCACCCTGTCAGTTTCTACCATACCGATCTGCGCGATATCGATGCCATCAGGCGCGCGGTCGACACTGTCGTCGCTACATCGGGGCCGATCCGGGTACTTGTCAACAATGCGGCCTGGGACGACCGGCACGAATTCGACGATGTGACCGAGGACTATTGGGATAATAACCAGGCGGTCAATCTGCGCCATGTCTTCTTCACCTCGCAGGCGGCAGCCCCATCGATGCGGGCAGCCGGCGGCGGAGCGATCATCAACATGTCGTCGATTGCCTTCAAGCTGAACATGGGCGTCTTTCCTGCCTATGCCGCCGCCAAGGCGGCAGTCGTCGGCCTGACAAAGAGCATGGCAGGAAGGCTCGGCCCTGAGAATATCCGCGTCAACTGCATTCTGCCGGGCATGGTGGTGACCGAGCGGCAGATGAAGTTATGGCTGACGGAGGAAAGCATTGCCCGCTCCGTGCAGGAGCAATGCCTGAAGACCCCATTGAAGCCGGACGCGATCGTCGGTCCGGCTCTGTTTCTTGCATCCGACTGCGCAGCCGGCATGACCGCGCAGTCCCTTATCGTCGATGGAGGCGTTCTCTGATGGCAAATCCTGCTTATGTCGCGGTGGACTGGGGCACCAGCAGCTTCCGGCTATGGCTTATCGATGCCGGTGGCGCCGTTCTCGCCGAGCGCCGCAGCGGCGAAGGCATGACGACCGCCGCCAAAACCGGCTTTTCCCAGGTTCTTGAAGGGCATCTCGCAGCCGTGGAAGCGCCTGATAACCTGCCGGTCATCGTCTGCGGCATGGCAGGCGCACGGCAGGGCTGGGTGGAGGCAGGTTATATCGACGTGCCCGCTTCGCTCTCTTCGATCCTGTCAGGCGCAGTTTCCGTGCCCGGCGAAAGCCGCGACGTGCGTATTCTGCCGGGCCTTGCACAGCGTGATGCAGCGACGCCGGATGTCATGCGCGGGGAGGAAACGCAGCTTCTCGGGGCACTCGGGCCCACGAGCCGCGGCGCCCAGGCCGTCTGCATGCCGGGCACACATTCCAAATGGGTGCATGTCAGTGACGCCAAGGTCACCGGCTTTTCCACGTTCATGACGGGCGAACTTTTCGACGCCCTTACCAAACATACGATCCTCATGCATGCGGTCGCCGGCGCCGAGGACCAGCCGGCCGATACCGCGGCCTTCGAAACGGCCGTTGCGGCCGCGTTCAAGCGGCCGGCCCTCGCGTCGAACCTGATTTTCACGGCCCGTTCCGGCCAGCTTCTGCACGGTATTTCGGCTGCCGCCGCCCAAGCCAAACTCTCCGGCACGCTGATCGGCCTCGAAATCGCCGGCGCGTTACACGACGCCGGCAAGGATACTCCCGTTACCCTCGTCGCGTCCGGACGCCTGCAGGCGCTCTACGAGCAGGCCTTCCATACGCTCTCCCTTTCCTTCACCGCCATCGACGCCGATGCCGCCGTTCGCGGCGGGCTTTCGGCCGCTGCCCAAGCCATCTGGCCGAATTGAGCCATCTCGGCGAACTGAGAAAGATATTCTGATGAACCGTGTCCCCTTCCCCAAGATGAAGCGTCCGCTGATTGCCATTCTGCGCGGCATCAAGCCCGAGGAAACCCAAGCCGTGGTCGGCGCGCTGATCGAAAATGGTCTGACGGCGATCGAGATCCCGCTGAATTCGCCGGAGCCATTCAAGTCCATCGAAATCGCAGCCAAGATGGCGCCGGCGGATGTGCTGATCGGCGCCGGCACCGTGCTGACGACAGAAGCCGTCGACAGCCTGCATGCCGCCGGCGGCAAACTGCTGGTCACACCGAATGTTGAGCCCGACGTCATCATCCGCGCCCGCGACTACGGCATGGTGACCATGCCGGGCGTCTTTACCCCGACTGAAGCGCTACAGGCGGCCCGCGCAGGTGCGACCGGCCTCAAGTTCTTCCCTGCAAGCGTTCTGGGGCCGTCCGGCATCACCGCAATCCGCGCCATCCTGCCGCCGGAATTGGTGATTGCTGCGGTCGGCGGCGTGTCGGACAAGAACTTTTCCGACTATACCAAAGCGGGCATTTTGGCTTTC
>Ga0209256_1003053_pt1 | contig 12339 bp, 9 predicted proteins | sample AraplaCol_mCL_r2_2_FD_184270 | JGI IMG/M metagenome (GOLD analysis project Ga0209256, IMG submission 184270) | Arabidopsis root microbial communities from North Carolina, USA - plate scrape MF_Col_mCL_r2 (SPAdes) (version 3) | ecosystem: Host-associated > Plants > Roots > Endosphere | place: USA...
CGGGAACTGCCAGAAGTCCGGCATCAGCCACGGGTGCGGGTACGACGAGATGCCCTTGCCGTCCACTTCCTGGCGGAAGTTGTCCAGTTGCTCGGTCGTCAGGCGGCCCAGCAGGAAGGCGCGCGAATACACGCCCGGAGCCGAGTGGCCCTGCACGAAGACGAGGTCGCCGCCGCTCTGTTCCGAGGGCGCGCGCCAGAAGTGGTTGTAGCCCACGTCATAGAGCGTCGCCGCCGAGGCGAACGAGGAAATGTGGCCGCCGACGTTGGTGTGCTTGTTGGCGCGCAGCACCATGGCCATGGCGTTCCAGCGCGTGTACGAGCGGATACGGTGCTCCACGTCCTGGTCGCCGGGAATGCGGGCCTGCAGTTCCACCGGGATCGTATTGATATACGGGGTCTCGGCGTGGAACGGCTGTGTCACGCCATTCACGCGTGCGTATTCGATCTGCTTGTCGATCAGGAAGGCCGCGCGTTCGGCGCCTTCCGCCTTCAGGACGCCCTGCAGGGCATCCAGCCATTCATGCGTTTCCTGGGGATCTGCGTCGTTGGCGCTGCTGGCGCCGAGGATCTGCTCTGGTACAGCGGACATGACTGTCTCCTGGTGAATTCCTGCCCCGGGTGTCCGCCACGGTATGGCGGGAGACCGGTTGGCTCGGTCTGACGATTCTGACGCGTGCGGCGGAACGCTATTCTTGCCCTGGCATCGGTTCTGGCCAGTGCCCGGATCCTCTCGTGGGTGCTTTCGCCCGGATCTCGGCCTCGGCAAACGCATGGCGCCCGCCCGCATTTATTCGGTCGAAGCGATTCTATGGAAGCACAGCAACGGCTGACAAGCGAAATTTTCAGATTACGAAGTCATTTTTTATAATGCGGAATATTGCGGCAGCGCACCAGAAAGCGTCACTGCAACCGGGTTTCCGACCTCCAGGCATCGTCTTCTATCCCTTGTGGCGAATAGGCGGTTTCCCCAAGCGACGCACCGCAATAATCTCGATACACTGGCCGGTCAGCCGTTAATCCCTTATGCAGTTCCTCAACCGAATCCTCTCCGGCCTACGCACGGCTATCCTGCCTTCCGGCGCCGCCGACGCGGCAGGCGAATCCGTCACTGGCGCCTCCCCGCACCCTGCCCGTCATGCCGGCACGCACGCCGATCACGGCGCGGATGTCATCGACCATGGCGACACCACCGAGCCGCTGGCGCCAGCCCCGCGCCGGCTCTGGATCCTGCGCTGGCGCAACCTGGTGGCGACGAGCTGGTTTATGTTCATCCCGCTCGTGGCCATCGTGCTGTTCACGGTGGCGATGGGCGTCATCCTATGGTCACTGCACGAAACCGAGCGGCAGCAGCAGCGCGACGCGCTGTACCGCGATGCCGCCTGGGCCCAGCAACGCGTGCGGCTCTCGCTGTTGAGCAACCAGGATCAGATGGCCTCGCTGGCGCGCGACATCGCTGCCGCGCAGCTGGACCAGGGTGCGTACCGGACCGCCGCGCAGGAGATTCTGCGCGAGAACCCAGAGATCGTCTTCGTCAACTGGCTGGACGCCACCCGTAAGGGGCGCTGGTCGCTGCCGTCCACGTCCGAGTTCGCCGGCCGCCTTCGGGAAACGGTGGACAAGCCACTGGAGCCGGAGGTACTCGATACCTTCGACGCCGCCCGCGAGACGCAGCGCGTGGTCTACTCCCGGCCGCTGACCAACGACCGCGGCGACAGCTTCATGCTGATGGAAGTACCCATCGTCCGCGACAACGAGTTTCTGGGCACGCTGGGCGCGCTCTACTCGATCAACGGCATCCTGACCCATCTGCTGCCGCCAGAGCTGACGGAGCGCTACCGCTTTTCTCTGATCGACAAGAACAACCAGACGCGCGCGAGTACATCCGTGCGGCCCGTGCCGGGCAACGCGCTGTCGTACGAAGTGCTTCTCGATCCGCCGGGTCATTCGCTGTCGCTGCGCGCCGACGCCTATCCGCCGCCGTCCAACCTGCCCAACAACATGCTGTTGTGGCTGGTGGTGGGGCTGTCGTGTTTCCTGCTCTGGAGCCTGTGGAGCATGTGGCGGCACACCAGCCGCCGCTCCGAGGCGCAGCGCGCGCTACTGGCCGAGACATCGTTCCGGCGAGCGATGGAGAACTCGATGCTGATCGGGCTCCGTGCGCTGGACCTCAACGGCCGTATCACCTATGTGAACCCTGCGTTCTGCCGCATGACCGGCTGGACCGAGGCCGATCTCGTGGGCCGCGTGCCGCCCTTCCCCTACTGGCCGCCCAATGACCAGCAGGAGATGCAGAAGCAGATCGACCTGACGCTCCAGGGCAAGTCGCCCGCCACCGGCTACGAGATGCGCGTGATGCGCCGGGATGGCAGCAGCTTCTTCGCCCGGATGTACGTCTCCCCACTGGTGGACAGCCGGGGTCGCCATACCGGTTGGATGAGCTCGATGACGGACATCACCGAGCCCAAGCGCGCCCGCGAGGAACTGGCCGCCGCGCACGATCGCTTCACTACCGTGCTGGAGAGCCTGGACGCCGCCGTGTCCGTGCTGGCCACCGACAAGGCCGAACTGCTGTTCGCCAACCGCTACTACCGCCAATTGTTCGGCTGGGAGGCGGAAGGACACCTGAAACTGGCCGGCGACGATTTCGACAAGGACCAGATGTCGAGCGACAACACCGACTTTGTCGATGCGTACGCCGGCCTGCCCGCCTCGGAACTGATGCCGTACGCCTCGGACGCGCGTGAAGTGTTCGTGCCGGACATGCAGAAGTGGTTCGAAGTCCGCCGCCGCTACATTCAGTGGGTGGACGGCCACCTGGCGCAGATGCAGATTGCCACCGACATCACGGTCCGCAAGGCAGCCGAGGAAATGGCGCGGCAGCACGAGGAACGCATCCAGTTCACGAGCCGCCTGACGACGATGGGCGAGATGGCATCATCGCTGGCGCACGAACTGAACCAGCCGCTGGCGGCCATCAATAACTACTGCATGGGCGCCGTGGCGCGCCTGCACTCGGGCCGCAGCACGCCCGAAGACCTGATTCCGGTGCTGGAGAAGACCTCCGCACAAGCAGTGCGCGCCGGGACGATCATCAGCCGTATCCGCGGTTTCGTGAAGCGTAGCCAGCCGCAACGGCGGGAAGCCGCGCTGCACGACATCGTGGCCGACGCCGTAGGACTGGCCGATCTGGAAGCCACGCGCCGCCGCGTGACCATCCTGACCCGCCTGCCCGCCCCGCCGCTGATGCTCTACGTCGATCCGGTGCTGATCGAACAGGTGCTGGTCAATCTGCTCAAGAATGCCGTGGAAGCCATGGCCGGCCTGCCCGCGATGCGCGCCACCGGTGTGGTCCGCTTGCATGCCCGCATCGAAAACGTTGAGTTTGGTCAATGTTGCTGCATCGACGTCATCGACCAGGGCCCGGGCGTGGACGAAGCCACCAAGGAGCGCCTGTTCGAGCCGTTCTTCAGTACGAAGTCCGACGGCATGGGCATGGGCCTGAACATCTGCCGTTCGATCATTGAGTCGCACCAGGGACGCCTCTGGGTCGAAAACAATGTGGACGGGATCGGCTGTACGTTTAAAATCACGCTGCCACTGCAATCGGCGCTAACCGAACAGTAACGGGAGCATCCCTGGCATGCCGGACGACCCTCTGCCGCGGGGCATCGGGAGGCCGTCCGGACTTTGATCCGCCGGGGGTGTTGCGCGCCGCCGCATGCAGTTACACTTCGTTGCAAACGACTTTGCCCCAGGAGACTTCATGACCGCAACGCCCAGCCCCACGCCGCATCGTGGCGAGACCGTCTATATCGTCGATGACGATGAAGCGATGCGTGACTCGCTGACCTGGCTGCTGGAGGGCAACGGCTATCAGGTGCGCAGCTTCAACAGCGCCGAGCAGTTCCTCTCCGCCTACGACACGAATGCCGTGTCCTGCCTGATCCTCGACGTGCGCATGCCCGGCATGAGCGGCCCCGAGCTGCAGGAACGCATGATCGCCGAGAACATCGAGATCCCGATCGTCTTCATCACCGGCCACGGCGATGTGCCGATGGCGGTCTCCACGATGAAGAAAGGCGCCATCGACTTCATCGAGAAACCGTTCGACGAATCCGAACTGCGCGCGCTGGTGGAGCGCATGCTGCTGAAGGCCCGCTCGGACCACTCCACCGCCCGCGAACAGCGCGCCGCCAAGGACCTCCTCGGCAAGCTGACCACGCGCGAGCAACAGGTGCTGGAGCGCATCGTGGCCGGCCGCCTGAACAAGCAGATCGCCGACGATCTGGGTATTTCCATCAAGACCGTGGAGGCGCACCGCGCCAACATCATGGAAAAGCTCAACGTCAACACGGTGGCGGACCTGCTGAGACTGGCGTTGTCGCGTAACGCCTGATTCTTGTTCCCTGCTGCATGTTTGCTCCCCTCTCCTGCACAGCGGGAGAGGGGAGCCGGTTTAGAAGCGGTTTCGGCTTCGACTACCTCCCCCTCAAATACTCCCCCTCATCAAACGTCACCAGCCACTGCGGCCGGTAGACGACAAAAATCGCGACCAGCATCCCCGTCAGGAACGCCTCGCCAAACGCGATGATGACCGCGCCGGTCAGGCTGTCGGCCAGTCCGAGTCCACCCTGGACCACGCCCATCCGCACTTGCCAGATCGCGCGCAAGCCGCCAGCCACCACGGCCGCGACCAGAGCGCTGAAATACCCGTGCCCGAGAATGAACACGAAGGGATGTCGCGGCACCCACCGCCGTAGCGCGGCCTGCAGCGCTGCCGTGAGCGCACCCGGCACCAGCGCCATCCAGAAGAAGCGCGGCACCAGCGACACCCAGTCGATCTGCGCCCAGCCTCTCCCCGACAGGTAGGCCAGTCCCAGCAGCGACACCACATCCACGATCGCCAGCGTCACCATCGCCAACGGCAGGCCGAACATCGTGACTGCCAGCGAGGCGCCCATCAACTGGATCACCACGCCCTCACCCACGGTTGCGCGCGCAGACCACAGCAGCGTCAGGAAAACCAGCGACCCTAGCCACGCGTGCTGGAGCGCTTCCCGACGCAAGATCAGCCACGGACGCTGCACCAGCGCCCAGAACAGCACCCCGACGCCCAGCGTCGGGAGCGGCCAGGTTGCAAGGAACGCCAGAATTGAAGATTCTTCGATGTGCATAACCGGATGCTAGCAGCGAGGGGCCAAGCGCTGCTTGCACGTGATCAAGCCCGCCGGGAGGCCTTCGCCCCGCCATGGAACCTTTATAATCGCGGTTTCGCGCCGTCGCCCCCGGCCCGGCGCCCGCCTTTCCAGTCATTCCCGCTACGAATCCCATGTCCGCACAACTGATCGACGGTAACGCCCTCGCCAAACAAATCCGCGCCGAAGCCGCCCAGCGCGCCGCCCGCCTGACCGCCGCCGGCCACCAACCCGGCCTCGCCGTCGTGCTGGTGGGCGAAGACCCGGCCAGCCAGGTCTACGTGCGCAACAAGGTGAAGGCCTGCGAGGACAACGGTTTCCACTCGTCGCTGGACCGTTATCCGGCCGACCTGTCGGAAGCGGACCTGCTGGCGCGCATCGACGCGCTGAACAATGACCCGAAGATCCACGGCATCCTGGTGCAACTGCCGCTGCCGAAGCACATCGACAGCCACAAGGTCCTGGAAGCCATCGCCCCGGAAAAGGACGTGGACGGTTTCCACGTGGCCAATGCCGGTGCGCTGATGACCGGCGCCCCGCTGTTCCGCCCCTGCACGCCGTACGGCTGCATGAAGATGCTGGAATCGGTGCAGTTCCCGCTGCGCGGCGCCAATGCCGTGGTGGTGGGCGCGTCGAACATCGTCGGCAAGCCGATGGCGATGATGCTGCTGCAAGCTGGCGCCACGGTCACCATCTGCAACAGCAAGACGCGCGACCTCGCCGCCCATACCCGTAACGCCGATGTCATCGTGGCCGCCGTGGGCCGCCGCAACATCATCACCGCCGACATGGTCAAGCCGGGCGCCGCCGTGATCGACGTTGGCATGAATCGCGACGATGCCGGCAAGCTGTGCGGCGATGTGGACTTCGCCGGCGTGCGCGAGGTGGCTGGCTACATCACCCCAGTGCCGGGTGGCGTGGGTCCCATGACGATCACGATGCTGCTGATCAACACGCTGGAATCCGCCGAACGCGTAGCCGGACTGGCCTGAAGCACGCCCGGATGGCGCTTCAATCGCGCCGATAGCAAAGTCGTACTGGATATTTGGCCTCAAAGGCCTCATCTTGCACAGGTAACGTGCCGCGCCACCTCCCCTTCGCGCGGCACACCAAGCCGGGAATTGCCATGACTGATACCACCGACCGCGCCAACAACCCGTTACTCGATTTCTCCGATCTCCCGCGCTTTGCCGAGATCCGCCCCGAGCACATCGCCCCCGCGCTGGACGTGCTGCTGGCCCAGGCCCAGGCCGCCGTCGACCGCGCCGAAGACCCGGCCACGCCAGCCACCTGGCTCAGCGCCGTCGAAGCGCTCGAAACTGCCACCGAACCGCTGGGCCGTGCCTGGGGCGTGGTCGGCCACCTGAGCGCCGTGGCCGACACACCCGAACTGCGCAAGGCGCACACCGACAATCTGCCCCGCATGACCGAATTCTGGTCGTCGCTGGGACAAAGCCTGGCGCTGTATGAGAAGTACAAGGCCGTGGCCGCCGGCCCCGAGTTCGCCGGACTGTCGCCGGCCCGCAAGCAGTTGCTGGAAAACGAACTGCGCGGCTTCCGTCTGGGCGGTGCGGAACTGGCTGAAGACCGCAAGCCGCGCTTCGCCGAAATCCAGGACGAGCAGGCCCAACTGTCCAAGGCATTCTCGGACCATGTGCTAGACGCCACCAACGCCTACGCACTCCATATCGAGGATGGCGCACGACTGGCCGGCATTCCCGCCGATGCGCAGGAAGCCGCGAAGCTGGCCGCCGAGAAGGACGGCAAGCCGGGATACAAATTCACGCTGCACTTCCCTTCGTACTTCCCGGTGCTGCAGTACGCCGACGACCGCGCACTGCGCCGGACGATGTACGAGGCCAGCGTCACGCGCGCGTCCGAACTCGGGCCCCAGTACAACCAGGGCCAGGCCGACTGGGACAACACCACGAACATGCGTGACCAACTGGCCCTGCGCCGGGAAGAAGCGCAGATGCTGGGCTATGCCAACTATGGCGAAGTCTCGCTCGTGCCGAAGATGGCCGAGTCTCCTGCCGACGTGCTGAAGTTCCTCGACGAACTCGCCGTCAAGGCCCGCCCGTACGCCGAAGGCGACTGGAAGGAACTGCAGCAGTTTGCAGCCTCCGAACTGGGCCTCGACAAGATCGAGCCGTGGGACGTGGCCTATGCCTCGGAAAAGCTGCGCCAGAAGCGTTATGCCTTCTCCGATGACGAGGTGAAGCAGTACTTCCAGGAGCCGAAGGTACTGGAAGGCTTGTTTGGCGTGGTCGAGAAGCTGTTCTCGGTCAGTATCCAGCCGGATACGGCCCAGACCTGGCATCCGTCGGTGCGCTTCTTCCGCGTGGTGTCGCCGCAGGGCGCCCTGCTGGCGCAGTTCTACATCGATCTTTACGCACGCGAAGGCAAGCGTGGCGGCGCGTGGATGGACGATGCGCGTGGCCGCAAGGAACGTGACAACGGCACGGTGCAAACGCCGGTGGCCTACCTGACCTGCAACTTCACGGCGCCGGTCGGTGGCAAGCCCGCACTGTTCACGCACGACGAAGTCATCACGCTGTTCCACGAGTTCGGCCACGGCCTGCATCACATGCTGACGCAGGTGGGCGACCTCGGCGTGTCAGGCATCAATGGCGTGGAATGGGATGCCGTGGAACTGCCGTCGCAGTTCATGGAGAACTTCTGCTGGGAATACGAGGTGCTGGAAACCATGACGGCCCATGTGGAGACCGGCGCGCCGCTGCCGCGCATGCTGTTCGACCGCATGCTGGCTGCGAAGAACTTCCAGAACGGCATGATGACGCTGCGCCAGATCGTGTACTCGTCGTTCGACATGCATCTGCACACCGATTACGATCCGCAAGGTCCGGTATCGGTGCTGGAACTGTCGCGCCAGATCAACGACAGCAAGCATGTGGTGCCGCAGTCGGCGCTGTCGCGCTGGCCGAACACGTTCAGCCACGTTTTTGCGGGCGGCTATGCGGCGGGTTACTACAGCTACAAGTGGGCCGAGGTGCTGTCCGCCGACGTCTACGCCGCGTTCGAGGAAGCCAGTAACCTGTCCGGCAGCGTGCTCGATAGCGAGGTAGGCGAGCGGTATCGCCGCGAGATCCTGTCGGTGGGCGGCAGCCGCCCTGCGATGGAATCGTTCGTGGCGTTCCGCGGCCGCGCACCGCAGATCGACGCGCTGCTGCGGCACGGCGGCATGGCCGAGACGGCGGCAGCCACGGCCTGATCCCCGCCAACGGGCGCCCGGCACATGGACCTTCCTTTCCCGATTCGCAAGGAATGTCCGCCGGGCGCCTGCGTCTGCAACCGAGAGGTATTGCTGGCCGATCCTTCAGCGGATCGGCGTATCCTGCAACTGACACAGCAGGAAGAAAAGAAGCTCGTCGAACGGCTGGAAAACATCGCAACCCTCGACGAGTTGCAGCGCATGCAGGCCAGGATGCGCGACCTGCTCGGCATGGAAATCTCGATCACGCCCAGTGACAACGTGGTGCGCACGACGCGTGGCTTTCGGATCGAGATGGCCGACCAGCCAGGCCTGTGCCGCAAGACGCGGCAGGCCATTCCGGCTGCGATCCGGCGCAGCATGGACACGCATCCGGAAATCGCTTTCGCTATCCTGAACCAGCGCGACCTGCTGGGCGGTTAGCATGCTGTCCGGCCCGGACCACCCCAAAGAAAAACGACAGAGCTACACATGAGAATCGCGAGCTGGAACGTCAACTCCCTGAAAGTGCGCCTGCCCCAGGTCCTGCAATGGCTTGCCGCGCAGGACGCCGCCGGCACGCCGGTCGATGCGCTGTGCTTGCAGGAATTGAAGCTCCCCGACGACAAGTACCCGCTGGCCGAGCTTGAAGCTGCCGGCTTCCACAGCATCTACACGGGCCAGAAGACCTATAACGGCGTGGCCATTGTGGCGCGCGACGGCACCATGCCGGCGCCCACCGACGTGGTGCGCAACATTCCCGGTTACGAGGACGCACAGCAGCGCGTGGTGGCCGGCACCTACGGCGACGTGCGGCTTATCAGCGCGTACTTCCCGAACGGCCAGTCTCTCGAATCCGACAAGTTCGTCTACAAGCTCGACTGGCTCAAGGCGATGACCGACTGGCTGCGCGCCGAGATGGTCAAGTATCCGAAGCTCGCACTGCTGGGCGATTTCAACATCGCGCCCGAAGACCGCGACGTCCATGACCCCGCCAAGTGGCAAGGCCAGAATCTGGTCTCACCGCAGGAGCGCGACGCGTTCAAGGCGCTGATCGCGATGGGGTTCGTCGACTCGTTCCGCATGTTCGAGCAGCCCGAGAAAACGTTTTCGTGGTGGGATTACCGGATGATGGGTTTCCGCCGCAACGCGGGCCTGCGCATCGACCATATCCTCCTCTCCCCCGCGCTGGCGGCGCATTGCAGCACTTGCCTGATCGACAAGGAACCGCGCCGCTGGGAGCAGCCGTCCGACCATACGCCGGTGGTGGCCTCGCTTGACCTCGGCTGATCGATGATCGTTGCTGCCCGCCCCCCTGCCCTGCAGCGCTGGTTCCCGTGGACGCGGCGTATCACCCCGCTGACGCTGCGCGCCGATGTCATCGCCGGACTACTCGGCGCCGTGCTGGTGCTGCCGCAGGGCGTGGCCTTTGCCACGCTGGCGGGCCTGCCGCCGCAATACGGCATCTACACCGCCGTGGTGCCTTGCATCGTCGCAGCGCTGTTCGGATCGAGCTGGCACGTGATGTCGGGGCCGACCAACGCCAACTCGCTCGCACTGTTCGCGATGCTGAGCCCGGTGGCATTTGCGGGCAGTCCGGCCTATATCGCGCTGGCGCTGGCCGTGACGATGCTCGTCGGCATCCTGCAGCTGGCAGTGGGCGCCCTGCGGCTCGGGTCACTGGCCAATTTCATCTCGCCATCGGTGCTGCTCGGCTTCACCTGCGGCGCGGCCACGCTGATCGGACTCTACGCGCTGAAGGACCTGTTCGGCCTGGCCGTGCCCACGGGAACCAGCGCGTTCGGCGTGGTGCGTTTCCTGTTCGACAACTTCGATACGATCAATGGCAGTGCGTTGATCGTCGGTGCCGTGACGCTGGCGGTGACAGTTGGCATCAAGCGTGTGTCGCGCCGGCTTCCGTTCATGCTGCTGGGGCTGCTGGCCGGCTTCGGCACCGCGATGGTGCTCAACCATAGCGGCTGGAGCCTCGCGCAACACGTCAACGTGGTTGGCCCCATCCCGGCCGCCATTCCGCCGTTCCACGTCCCCGATATCAATTGGCGCACCGTGCCGGACCTGCTTGGCATCGCCGCCGCACTGACCATCGTCGCGCTGGGCCAGTCGATCTCGATCGCCAAGGCGGTGGCGCTGCGCTCGGGCCAGCATATCGACGCGAACCGCGAGTTCATTGGCCAGGGCCTGTCGAATATCGCGGGCGGACTGTTCTCGGGTTATATCTCCTGCGGCTCGCTGAACCGGTCGATGCCGAACTTCGAGGCGGGCGCGCAGACACCGCTCGCCAGCGTCTTCTCGGCGTTGCTGCTGGTGGTGCTGGTGATGGTCAGCGCGCCGCTGCTCGCACAGATTCCGCTGGCGGCCATCGCGGCCATGCTGCTGCTCGTGGCATGGGGCCTCTTCGACTTCCAGCGCCTGCGCCGTATCGCGCGGTTGTCGCGTACGGAGTTCGCGATTGCAGTGGGCACGTTCTTGGCCACGCTGGTCATCCGCCTGGAAATGGCGGTGCTGCTTGGCACGATCCTGTCGCTGGTGGCGTACCTGTATCGCACCGCGCGCCCCGCCGTGCGCAGTCTCGTACCCGATGCGGATGATCCGGGCCGACGCTTCACACCGCTGGACGAGCTACGTCGTCCGCAGCCGGAATGTCCGCAGTTGAAATTGCTGCGCATGGAAGGCGCGATCTATTTCGGCGCGGTGCAATACGTGACGGACCGCCTGCATTGGCTACGCACGGTCGACGCCGAACAGAAGCATCTGCTGGCGATGACCAAGAGCATGAACTTCATCGACCTCGCTGGCGCCGAGATGTGGGAAGCGGAGTTGACCGAACGGCGCGCCGAGGGCGGCGACCTCTACTTCCATCGGCCGCGCACGCAAGTGCTCGACACGTGGAAACAGACTGGCTTTATCGACAAACTGGGCCAGGACCATATCTTCCCGACCAAGCGGCAGGCACTCCACACGATCATCGAAACCCTTTCACCGGAAATATGCGCACAGTGCCATGTGCGCATCTTCGAAGAGTGCGCAGGGCGTCCCGGTGCCGCGAACCATCGCGCAGCAACGGACACGACTCATCCTGCCTGAGCGGCAATCGGGATCGAAACAACCAGACGGAAAGTACTACGAGAAGTACTACGAGAAGGTGTTACGAACTTCAGTAGGCTTGTAGCGCGCCGGCCGGCCTGTCGTGACAACAGGACCGGAACCGGCGGCGGAGGGTTGCTGCCGTCGGTCGGTCCTTAGACCGGCGCCACGTGCGCGCGCTTGACCACGACCGGCTGGGGCACGCCCTGCTCGATCAGCACCACGGCCGCGCGTTCGATCGTGTCACGACCGGCGCGGAACGCCTCTTCCAGCGACAACACCTGGTCGGCACTGAAGCCTTCCCAGAGCGCTTCGCGTGTTACCACGCAGGTCACGTGCTCACCATTGACCACCGCATGAAACAGCAAACCCTCATTGTTGATGTCGTAGCGGTCTTGCTCTTGGAATTTGATTTCCATCATCACAGCCCTCCATATGCAAGTGGAGAAGCATCCTAACATGGCTTTGCGGAAATCGTCTGTGATCCCCTGCACCATGCATGCCGAATGCGATTCGTCTCAATCATCGCGCGCCTGGCAGTACGTTCCGCGAACACTGCCACATCAGACCGCGATGACACGAGCATGACGGACCCATGTGTCAGCGTGATGTGCCGATCGTATGGCGATCCGATCCCCGATCGAATCGATCACGCATGTGGATGCCGCGCGCAGCGAAAACCCGCTTTTCGACACGTCACACGAAACGTTTGACAAGCGTAAAAATCCTGCTAGAATCTCGGTCTTCGTCGGGGCGTTAGCTCAGTTGGTAGAGCAGCGGACTCTTAATCCGTAGGTCGAGTGTTCGAGTCACTCACGCCCCACCA
>Ga0209256_1003064_pt1 | contig 12303 bp, 11 predicted proteins | sample AraplaCol_mCL_r2_2_FD_184270 | JGI IMG/M metagenome (GOLD analysis project Ga0209256, IMG submission 184270) | Arabidopsis root microbial communities from North Carolina, USA - plate scrape MF_Col_mCL_r2 (SPAdes) (version 3) | ecosystem: Host-associated > Plants > Roots > Endosphere | place...
GCGCCCGGCTTCTGGATGGTGCCGCGCACGATGCCACTGAGCATCAGCGTCATCAACGTGAGCGTACCGGTCTGCAGGAACACCAGGAACAGCACGCCCAGCGCCATCGAGAACCAGCCCGGCGTGGCGTAACCGGCCAGCTTGAGCAGGGTGGCTACCACGGCCAGCACGATCGACGCCGAAGAGACCAGCACGCACATCAGGCCCACGCGGACCAGCACGTCTTCGGCGAACACCATCAGCGCGCGGAACCCATGCAGGGTCAGGCCCACGAAGTTCATCTTGCTCTGCCCGGCGTAGCGCGGCCCACGGTCGATCGGGCACACCGCCAGGCGCAGCTTGCTGGCGATCAGCCCCGCGGCCACATGGGTCCAGACCTCGTGCATCGCGTTGAGCCGGTGCAGCGCACCGACCTTGATCGCCATGAAGTTGCCGAAGCTGATGGTGCGCCCGGTCAGCAGCTGGAAGATGAATTTGTAGACCACGTAGAACGCGCGGAAGCGCAGGGTTTCCACCCGGCTCCTGCGCCGCGCCACGGCTACGTCCACATTTTCGTCGCGCAACGCCTCGAGCAGGGTGGAGATGGTCTCGGGCAGGTCTTCGCCGTCGGAATCCATCACGACCACCCGCTGGGCGTCCGGCAGGTTCTCTTCGACATAGCCCAGCCCGATCGCGATCGCCTTCTGGTGGCCGACATTGCGGCGCAGCCTCAGCACCACCCCGCTGACCCCGGAGCTGGACAGCTGGAAGGGCTGCACCGGTTCGCGGATCGAGCCGTCGTCCACCGCCACCACGAAAACGCGGTCGCCGTACAGGCGCGCCAGTTCGGTGAACAACCGGGTGGAGGCTACGTGGTCTTCGTAGACCGGCGTCACCACCACGAACCTCGCGTTGGGCTCAAGCATTGGGTTCTCCTGCTTTCTGGCGCGGGCCAGCCTGTCTCCACTGGTCCAGCAGCACCAGCACCGCGTACATCAACAGCAACTGTACCGGCAGCGCCACGCGCTTGGCACTGGTGGCCAGGTGCCAGGCCAGATCGTGCGGAGTGCTCAGGTACACCGCGAACAGCACGCCAAAATAGGCCGCGGCGACGGCCAGCCCGGCCCGGGCCGCAGACACGCGCCAGGTGCGCGCCCACAGTACCAGCAGCAGCACCAGCGGCACCCATACGGCACTGCGCAGCAGGGCCTTCAGGATCAGCACGCTGGGTGCCAGCTCGGGCAGGCGCGCCAGCAGCTGCCCCTTCAGGTCGCTTTGGGCCAGGTCGTTGCCGAGGTCGGCGCCGGCCACGGCCAGCTTCCACGCCAGCAGCGGCAGCATCGACACGGCGAACGCGGCCAGCAGGCCCCACGGCATGCGGCGGTCGCGCAGCACGACCGTACCCACCGCGACCACGCCGACCAGGATGGCCAGCACCGCGCCTTCGTTCTTGATGAGGGTCAGCACCGCCGACAGCGCCGCATAGGCGGCGAGGTTGAACCAGGCCCCCTCGGCCGCGTCCCTGCGCGGCTGGATCGCTACGGCAAGCGCCGCAACCGCGTAGACCGCCAGGAACGCATCCATGTAGCCGTCGACCAGGTAGCGCCCCCCCACCTCCAGCACCGCCACCGCCAACAGGCCGGCGGCCCACCACGTGCGCAGGCTGCGCGCGATCAACAACAGCGGCGGCAGCAGCAGCAGCGTCGCGGCCGCCTTGGGGAATATCTCGTTCCAGTGCCCCACCACCCTGGCGGCCGTGGCTGACCACAGCGGCATCAGCGAGGGGTAATCGTTGTGGCTGAAGATGGCATAGCCGTCCAGCTGTGCGTACAGCGAATTCTCCAGATAGATCCGCTTGGCATGCAGCATCCAGATCGAGCGCGGGTCCCACTCGTCGGTGGGGCTGCCCAATGCCAGCACCAGCAGCACCGCGACGATACCCAGCATCCAGGCGGCGCGGCCGTCGCGCAGGGCGAGCAGTGACCACAGCGCACACACGAGCACCGCGATGAAGGCCAGCTGCGCCGGCAGCCCGACCCAGCCAAAGGCGGCGAAGGCATAGCAGAGCAGCACGCCGGCCAGCATGCCCAGTGCGGCGCGGGCGCCCCCGTCAGTGGCAGTCAACGAGAACAATGCGCTCACTCCTTGCGATTTCGGTGCAGTTGGGCTGCTGGGGGCCGGGAGTCCGCCAGAGCATCAGGCCCTTGTCAGCCCAGTGGATGCGGCGCGGGTACAGCCCGTCCCACAGGCGTTCGCGGACCAGCGGGTCTTCCCAGAGGCCCGGCGCCAGGGCAATCGGCCCGCCGCTCTGCTCATGGCGGAGCAGCTCGCGGGCTTCCACCACCTCGGGCGGTACCGACTCACTCCAGCCGGCGTCGGCCACGAAGGCCTCGCGCAGCAGCGATCCGTTGAAATCGACATCCTTGGCGATGCCGCGCAGGCCCACCAGCAGTGCCGCGCCGATCAGCAGACCGACCAGCCAGCGTTGCAGCATGGAGGGGTTCCCCTTCCCGGGTTTGATCACGGCAGCATTCCAGGTTCAGCCAAGCCGGAAAGTCTAGCATTCGGCCTACGCGGGTGATCGTTACATGGACGCGCATCCGGGAACGGCCTTCCCCGCCGGGGTTCATGCCATTACCGGACACGGACAAATCAACGGCGGTCGATAGGGATGCGACCCTGCCACCGCCTTCGCCGCGCTCGGCGGTGGGGTTGGTTGCCAAACAACCGCCTGTATCCGGTCAACGCCCGGTAACGCCGGACCCCAGAGCGGCACCGCGCCGACCGCGCGCCAAATGGCGCAACCAATGCCATAAACGCCATCAAATATTGCGCCGGGGAACACCGCGAAACTCGGATATCCGCGGCAATGTTAACCACGTCCCATATTGCAGAAACGTTGCTACGCAAGGCATCCCAACGCCGCGTGACCCGATCGCGTCATCACTATTGATGCCGTCATGGAACCGGCGCAAATCAACAGAGACAATCAACTTCCGCTACCGTCTCCACGTCCGCATGGTGACCACCGGAGTCTGAAAACTCCGTAACGAACAGCTGGTCCTCCGCGTCGGGAGGGTGACTAATACAACACCCGCATGGGGAATACGTCGCACCGTTCGTTACACGGTTTTCAGCCTCCCGACTCCCTCGCCATTCCGGCGAGGGAGACACTCAGGAGAGCCACCATGCATTCTCATGACAACGATGCGCCCATCCGCTCCACCCCTCGCCTACACCTCGGCTGGCACAAGCCCAAGCGGGTTGTGGTTGGTTCGCTGATCTACAACGACGAACGTCCGCAGCCTGGCGACCCGATCATCCCCTGCATCAAATTGCGCGGCATGTGGATGTCCGAGGCCGGCATCGCGCCTGGAACCCGCTTGACGGTGGAGATGTATGACGGCGCCATCCTGCTGCGTGCGGCGGAGCCGGCCGTGTCGGTGCAGCTTCGGCCGGTAAGGCGCAGTCACCAGCGGACGCATTCCGGTCGGTGACGACCTCAGCGACGTTTGGCGCCGCCCTGCATTGCCGCTGCACCGGCGAACGCCCAGAATGAAGGCCATTGCCGTTGTGCTGGAGCCCGCATGCCCGTTGCCGCCTTCACCCTGACCAGAGTCTGCCGTTCATGACCGGCCTGAAGGCCAGGCTGCGCGCAGCAGTCTATCTGGTGCTGCGTACCGGCTTCCGGGCGCTGCCCCTGTCAGAAGGGCAGCGCGACCGCCTGCGCGGCCGCTTCCTGGACCGGCACTCGAACTGGGTACCGCCGCCGCCGCGCGGGCGGCTTGATGTGGCGGGCGGCGACGGCGCCCGCCGCCCGCTGGTCCGCGCTGATGAACCCGCCATCGGCCACGTGCCGTACCGGGCCGAGGCCTTGCCTGCAACTCTGCCTGCGACCCTGGTGGCGTTCTATCTGCCGCAGTTCCACCCCATCGAACAGAACGACGCGTGGTGGGGCAAGGGCTTCACGGAATGGCGCAATGTCACCCGCGCCCTGCCCCAGTTCGAGGGCCACGTGCAGCCGCGCTTGCCGGCCGATCTGGGCTTCTACGACCTGCGCAACCCGCAGATCATGCGCGAGCAAGCCAGCCTGGCGCAGGAATATGGCATCGGCGCATTCTGCTTCTACTACTACTGGTTCAGCGGCACCACGCTGCTGGAGACGCCGCTGCGCCAATGGCTGGCCGACGACAGCATCGAAATGCCGTTCTGCCTTTGCTGGGCCAACGAGAACTGGGCCCGGCGCTGGGACGGGCGCAGCGATGACATTCTCATTGGCCAGCAGCACAGCGCCGAGGACGATATCGCCTTCATCACGCACGTGGCCGATTACCTGCGCGACCGCCGTGCGTTGAAGGTGGATGGCAAACCGATGCTGCTGGTGTACCGCCCGCATCTACTGCCCGACGCACGTGCCACCGCACAGCGCTGGCGCCAGTGGTGCCAGGACCATGACATCGGCGAGATCCACCTGGCCTACGTGCAGGGCTTCGAGCGCCCGGACCCGCGCGATATCGATTTCGATGCGGCCGTTGAATTCCCACCGAACATGAGCAACCCGCGTTCACTGACCGCCGACCAGTTCCTGATCAACCCGGAGTTCCACGGTGACGTGCGAGACTGGCGCGAGCTGGCCAGCGAAATCGCGGCGCGCCCGCTGCCCGACTACCCGCTGTACCCCGGGGTCAATCCCGGCTGGGACAACGAGGCGCGCCGTTCCGGGCGCGGCCGCGTTTACCTGCATGCGTCACCGCGCGGTTACCGCGACTGGCTGTCGACCACGATTCACAAGCGCCTGGCGCCGGTACCGGCCTCCCAACGACTGGTGTTCATCAACGCCTGGAACGAGTGGGCCGAGGGCGCAGTACTTGAGCCGGACGCCCGGCTGGGCCATGCCTACCTGGAGGCCACGCGGCAGGCGCTGCGCGCACCCGCGGCCGCGCCCGCCTCAACGCGGCCGTGCGTGGTGATCCACGCGTGGTACCTGGATGTGCTCGAAGAGCTGCTCCGGGACCTGCGCGCTGTGGCGCTGCGCTGGCGCATCGTCATCACCACCACGGCCGATCGCCGGGAGGCAGTGGAAAAGGCCCTGGCGGCAGCCGGGCTGCAGGGCGAGGTTGAGGTGCATCCCAACCACGGACGCGACATCCTGCCGTTCCTTCAGGTTGCCGAACGGCTGTACCAGGAAGGTGAGCAGGTGGTGCTGAAACTGCACACCAAACGTTCTACCCACCGCCGCGACGGCGAAGACTGGCGCCGCGAGCTGACCGGCCGGCTGCTGGATGCGGACCGCGCCACCGGGATATTTGACGCTTTCGTGCAGGACCCATCGCTCGGCCTGGTCGCGCCCGAAGGGCACGTACAGCGGCTGGATTACTACTGGGGCGCGAACGAGCGCAATGTGGGAGCCCTGCTGGCGCGGATCGGGTTGCCCGCCGCCGACATCGAGCGCGACACGTTCGTGGCCGGCAGCATGTTCTGGGTGCGGCTTTCCGCGCTGCGCCCGCTGCTGGATGCGCACCTGTACCGCTCGCTGTTCGAGCACGAAGCAGGCCAGGTGGATGGCACACAGGCGCACGCGATCGAGCGCATCGTGTCACTGGTGGTACGCCATGCCGGCGCCAACGCGCAGACGGCCGCAGCGGTGCTCGGGCTGCCGTTTACGGACGGACAGCCCTACTCATACGCCCGCAAGGGCTGAACCGGAAATCGGTTCAGCTGAAGCTGACGCCGGTCTTTTCCTTCAGCTCCTCGCTGCTCACGCCAGGCGCGGCTTCGACCAGCTTCAAGCCAGCGTCGGTAACGTCGAACACGGCAAGGTCGGTGATGATCCGATCCACCACGCCCACGCCGGTCAGCGGCAGGGTGCACTCGGGCAGGATCTTGTGCTCGCCATTCTTGGCGGTGTGCTCCATCAGCACCACCACGCGCTGCACGCCGGCCACCAGGTCCATGGCGCCACCCATGCCCTTGACCATCTTGCCGGGCACCATCCAGTTGGCCAGGTCGCCCTTGTCGGTGACCTGCATCGCGCCGAGGATGGCTAGGTTGACGTGGCCGCCGCGGATCATCGCGAAGCTGTCGTGGCTGCCGAAATAGCTGGCCCCTTCACGCGCGGTGACGGTCTGCTTGCCGGCGTTGATCAGGTCCGCATCCACCTCGGCTTCGGTCGGGAACGGGCCGATGCCGAGCAGGCCGTTTTCGGACTGCAGCCACACGTCCACGCCGTCAGGAATGTGGTTGGCGACCAGGGTCGGCAGGCCGATGCCCAGGTTCACGTACGCACCGTCGGTGAGCTCGCGGGCGGCGCGCTGCGCCATTTCATCGCGGGTCCATGCCATGTCAGTTGCCCTCCGCACGCACGGTGCGCTGTTCGATGCGTTTTTCAGGGGTGGGGTTGTGCACGATACGGTGCACGTAGATGCCCGGCAGGTGCACCTGGTCCGGGTCGATGCTGCCTACCGGCACCACTTCCTCTACCTCGACCACGCACAGCCTGCCGGCCATCGCACACGCCGGGTTGAAGTTGCGCGCGGTCTTGCGGAACACCAGGTTGCCGGCCTCGTCGGCCTTCCACGCCTTCACCAGCGCCACGTCCGCGCGCAGCGCGGTTTCCATCACGTAGTGCTTGCCGTCGAACTCGCGGGTTTCCTTGCCTTCTGCCACCACCGTGCCGTAGCCGGTAGCGGTGAAGAAGGCCGGGATGCCGGCGCCGCCGGCACGCAGGCGTTCGGCCAGGGTGCCTTGCGGGTTGAACTCCAGCTGCAGCTCACCGGCCAGGTACTGGCGTTCGAATTCCTTGTTCTCGCCCACGTAGGACGAAATCATCTTCTTGATCTGGCGCGTTTCCAGCAGCTGGCCCAGGCCGAACCCGTCCACGCCGGCGTTGTTGGAGATTACCGTCAGGCCCTTCACCCCGGTGTCGCGCAGCGCGGCGATCAGCGCTTCGGGAATGCCGCACAGGCCGAAGCCGCCGACGGCCAGGGTCTGGCCATCGGCCACCGCGCCCTGCAGGGCTTCAGCGGCGCTGGCGTAGCGCTTGCCGCGCCGGCCGTTGTCTGGGGACTTGCTCATCTACGCCCTCACCTCGTTGATGTAAGGGCGCATTGTAGCGGCTAGCCGATGTATTCCCTGTCGCGCTGCAGCGTGTTCAGCGCGCGGGCAGTTGTGCCATCACCTGTGCGAGGCCATCCTGCCACGTCGGCAGGTCGATACCGAAATCGGACTGCAGGCGCGTCACGTCCAGGTGCGAATAGGCGGGCCGACGTGCAGGCGTGGGGTAGTCGGCTGTCGTGATCGCTTCGACCCGGGGAGCGCGCGGCAATACGCCACGGGCGACGGCGGCGGCGAATATCGCTTCAGCGAAACCATGCCAGCTGGCCTCCCCGGTGGCTGTCAGGTGCCAGGTGCCGGACAGCTGGCCGGGATGCTGCAGGGCGAGCGCGGTGACATCGGCAATCAATGCGGCAGGGGTGGGCGTGCCGACCTGGTCGGCGACCACTCGCAACAGGTCGCGCTCGGCACCTACGCGCAGCATGGTGCGCAGGAAGTTGGCGCTGTGCGGGGCATACACCCACGCAGTTCGGAAGATCAGGTGCCGCCCCCCGGCCTCGCGGATGGCGATTTCTCCTGCCAGCTTGCTCTCGCCGTATACCCCCAGCGGGCCGGTGGGGTCGCTTTCGCGGTACGGGCGCGTACCTTGGCCGTCGAACACGTAGTCGGTGGAAAAATGGACCAGCGGCACGCCTGCGGCCGCGCACCAGCGGGCGATAACGCCGGGTGATTCCGCGTTGGTCCGCCACGCGGCTTCGCGATCCTGCTCGGCTCGATCCACCGCGGTGTAGGCCGCAGCGTTCACCACCGTATCGGGGTGGACTCGATCCAGCAGGGCCACCAGCGACCCGGGGTTGTCGAAGTCGGCGACCTCGCACGGCACGCCGTTGGCCAGCGTGCCGCTGCGCGTGGTGGCCACGATCGATCCGAGCGGCGCGAGCGAGCGCAGCAGCTCCTGTCCGACCTGTCCGTTGGCGCCGAACAGCAGCACGGTCACGGGGAATATACCGGCAGTCGGTCCGCGGCGATGTCCTTCAGGAACGGCGCCTGCTCGTCCTTGGGAGACAGGGAGGGGGCACTGACCGGCCAGTCCACGGCCAGGTCCGCGTCATTCCAGCGCACGGCTGCATCGAACTCCCGAAGATATACCTCGGTGCACAGGTAGCTGAAGATCGCGCGTTCGGAAAGCACGGCGAAACCATGCGCGAATCCTTCCGGTATCCAGAACTGGCGCTTGTTCTCGGCGCTCAGCAGCACCGCTTCCCAGCGCCCAAACGTGGGCGACCCTTGGCGGATATCCACCGCCACGTCGTATACCTCACCTTCCAGCACGCTCACCAGCTTGCCCTGCGGGCGCGGCCACTGGTAGTGCAATCCACGCAGCACGCCCTTGGCCGAGGAAGACACGTTGCTCTGCACGAACTTCGTCGGCAATCCCAGTTCGCCGAAACGAGCGGCATTCCAGGTTTCAAAGAAGAATCCACGGTCATCACCAAAAACCGCAGGCTCGAGTACCACGCAGCCCGGAAGGGTCGTCTCGATTACTTTCACCGCACCACACCTCGTACTGCCAGTTTATGCAGGTATTGGCCGTAGCCATTCTTGATAAGGGGCGCCGCCAGCGCTTCCAGCTGGGCAGCGTCGATCCAGCCCTGGCCGAATGCGATCTCTTCGGGACAGCAAACCTGCAGGCCCTGCCGGGTCTGGATCGTTTCAATGAAGTTGGAGGCTTCCAGAAGGGATTGGTGGGTACCGGTATCCAGCCAGGCAAAGCCACGGCCCAATGCTTCCAGTTGGAGCTGGCCATCGCGCAGGTAGCGCTGGTTGAGATCGGTGATTTCCAGTTCGCCTCGCGGAGATGGCTTCAGCTCGGCTGCGTAATCGCTGGCGTTGCCGTCGTAGAAGTACAGGCCAGTGACCGCATAGTTTGAGCGCGGACTGGCCGGCTTCTCGACCAGGTCCACGACCTTGCCCTGCTTGTCAAACTCGGCCACCCCATAGCGCTCCGGGTCGTTCACCCAGTAGCCGAACACAGTGGCGCCCTGCTGTCGCTGGTCGGCACTGTGCAGCACGTCGGTCAGGCCGTGGCCGTGGAAGATGTTGTCGCCCAGTACCAGGCAACTGGGTTTGCCGTCGATGAAGTCACGGCCGATCAGGTAAGCCTGAGCCAGTCCGTCTGGACTAGGCTGCACCGCGTACTGGATGTTCATTCCCCACTGCGATCCGTCACCAAGCAGTGCCTGGAAGAGCGCCTGCTCGTGCGGCGTGTTGATGATGAGGACATCCCGTATCCCGGCCAGCATGAGCACGCTGAGCGGGTAATAGATCATCGGCTTGTCGTACACGGGCAGCAGCTGTTTGCTGATGCCCTTGGTGATCGGGTACAGCCGGGTTCCCGAACCACCGGCAAGAATGATGCCTTTACGCTGGGTCATGTCCTTTCTTCCTTGATTCAAGCCGCAGTGCCGATGCGCTGCAGGCGGTAGCTTCCATCGAGCACGCCGTTGACCCATTCCTGGTTGTCCAGGTACCAGTCGACGGTGAACGCAATGCCCTGGTCGAAGGTGTACTTCGGCTCCCACCCCAGCTGGTCCTTGAGCTTGGACGCATCGATCGCATAGCGGCGGTCATGCCCGGGGCGGTCGGCCACGTAGGTGATCTGGCTGCTGCGCAGCTGACCATCTTCGCGCGGACGGCGCGCATCTAGCAGCGCGCAGATTGCGTGCACCACTTCGATGTTTTCCTTCTCGGAGTTGCCGCCCACGTTGTAGGTTTCCCCGACCTGGCCCTTGGCCAGCACGGTACGGATCGCTTCGCAGTGGTCGGACACGAACAGCCAGTCACGTACCTGCTTGCCGTCGCCGTAGACCGGCAGCGGCTCGCCGGCCAAAGCCTTGGCGATCACAAGCGGAATGAGCTTTTCAGGGAAATGATACGGACCGTAATTGTTCGAGCAGTTGGTGGTCAGCACCGGCAGCCCGTAGGTGTGGTGGAACGCCCGCACCAGGTGGTCCGAAGCAGCTTTGGACGCCGAATAGGGCGAATTGGGAGCGTAGGGGGTGGTTTCGCTGAACTTGCCGGTTTCGCCAAGGGTGCCGTACACCTCATCGGTGGAGACGTGCAGGAAGCGGAAGGCCGCGCCCTTGTCCGCAGGCAGCGCTTTCCAGTAATCGCGCACGCTCTCGAGGAGGCCAAGGGTACCCACCACGTTGGTCTGGATGAATGCGCCGGGACCATCGATCGAGCGGTCGACATGGCTTTCTGCGGCGAAATTCAGCACGGCATCGGGCTGGTGGTCGGCCAGCAGCTGCGCGACGAACGCGCGGTCGCCGATGTCACCGTGTACGAAGAGGTGGTCCGGGTTGCCGTCGAGCGGTGCCAGCGTTTTCAGGTTTCCCGCATAGGTCAGAGCATCCAGGTTCACCACGCGCACGCCCCGCGCGACCGCTTCGAGCACGAAATTTCCGCCAATGAATCCGGCTCCGCCGGTAACAAGCCAAGTGGGCACTACCCGTTCTCCTGTTCGGTTTGGTCCATCGGGCAGCCCGCTGGCGGCCCGACATCAGCCGGGAAGCATACAACGGCTGTGTGGAAGCCACTTGGCAAGCATGAACGCGTTGCTCACCGCGTCGCCTGGAGCAGCCAGACCTTGATGTCAGCGGGCAGCAGGCGCATGGCCGGACTGGCCACGGTCAGCACCCCCGTGACGAGCGCGGCCTTGGCCGGGGAGACGTTCCGATCAGCCCGGATCCGGGCGTAGAGCCCGTGCGAGCTGATCGACGGCAGCGTACGTGCCCCCGTGATGCCCAGCCCGGCGTGTCCTGCGATGGCCTGCATGCTGGCATCGTCGAGATAATGCACGTGTGGCGACGGGAAATCCTTCTGCCACATGCGGTCGAAGGAAGCTGGCAGGCCCAGCCGGGCCATCAGCTGGGAGATCCGGTACAGCACACCGGTCCGCGATGGCGCATTGACCACGACCCAGCCACCTGGCTGCAGATGCAGCACGCAGGCGCGCAGCGCCGCGCCGATGTCGGGAATATGTTCAAGCACGTCATTGAACACAATTACGTCGAAACGTTCGTCGATTGAAAGGACGTCGGGGAAAAACCCCTTCCGGACGGGCAGGCCGCGGGCGGCCGCCGCGTCGGCCACCCGGGTATCGGGCTCGATGCCCGTGACCACGAAATGCTCCCGGCCGGCCTCGAGGAACCACCCGTGGGCGCACCCCACGTCCAGCAGGCTGGGGCGCGTGCCGCTGGCGGCGGTGACCCGCGCGGCCAGGTCGGCTTCAAGCGTCTGGAAGTTCTGCTGCCGCAGCTGGCCCAGCCCTTCTTCGCGCATGGCTTCGTCGACCACGTCGGCGACTCCGTGAATATCGATGTCCACGCTCAACGTGCTGCCTTCGTACGTGCAGTGAGTACAGACACGATGCCAATCCTGCAGGCCGGTGCCGAGCGCCTGGTGGCAGGCAGGGCATTGCTCGCCTACCCGAATCATTCCGATGTCCATGTTCGTCATTCCGTCTCCCTGTCGCTGCATGCAGCGTCGCATTCTGTCTTGATGGAAGGCCAAGGGGCTACTGCCGCGGGCCCCAGGAAGAAATCACCACGCCCAGAAGGATGACGGCGCCCCCGATCCAGGTCTGCGGCCGGATCGGCTCGTGTAGCAGCCACCATGCAAAGGTGGGAACCAGCAGGAAGGACAGGCCATAGAACGGAAACGCAAGCGACAGTGGGACCCGCGCCAGTACCGCCAGCCAAAGGAGGGTTGCGGCACCATAGATGAACAGCGCGATGATAAGGGTGCCCGACAGGAAGCTGGCCGGTCGCACGAACGACAGCTGGGCCGAGGCCTGTTTGAACAGCACCTGCCCACAGGCCAGCATGGCCAAGGTCACCAGGATCATCGCGATCACGGTCGGGGTGAGGGCGGCGTCGGAGCGGGGCATGGAGGATCCTGGTGGGCGGCGCGGAAAAGCAGCTCGAAGCATACAACGAGGGGTCGCACCATACGCATTCGCATGGCGGCACGCGGGCAGTTAGAATCGCTGTCCCACCCCCCGAACCGGCAGCTTCCGGGCCGGATGTTCCCCCTATTGTGAGCCGGCCACCGGCCGGCACTACCAAGGATCCCGCACCAGATGAAAATCCTCGTCGCGTACAAGCGCGTGGTGGACTACAACGTCCGCATTCAGGTCAAGCCGGACGGTTCCGGCGTGGTCACCGACGGCGTCAAGCTGTCCCCCAACCCCTTTGACGAAATCGCCCT
>Ga0209256_1003067_pt1 | contig 12288 bp, 10 predicted proteins | sample AraplaCol_mCL_r2_2_FD_184270 | JGI IMG/M metagenome (GOLD analysis project Ga0209256, IMG submission 184270) | Arabidopsis root microbial communities from North Carolina, USA - plate scrape MF_Col_mCL_r2 (SPAdes) (version 3) | ecosystem: Host-associated > Plants > Roots > Endosphere | place...
CGAGCGCATGCCGGCCGTGGCCTCGCGCTTGTCCAGCGCGATCACCGCCACCCAGTCGGTGCCGGCGATTTCGCGGCCGCGCAGCAGCTTGTCGGCGCCATTGATGGTGGCATCCACCGGCGTGGTGGCCGATACCAGCGCGCCGAGCTTGTCGCCGTCCAGCGTCGGCACCAGTTCGGCAATCGGCTTCAGCGTCAGCTTGTCGTCCTGGTGCGCCACGATCCTGCCGTCGCGCGCCACCAGAATGCCGAAGCTTGCCGGCGTGGGATGGATCGCGCGCACGTTGGCCACCACGGCATCCATGGCCACGTCGCCACCGATCACGGCCTTGACGCCGCCGTCGCGCATGACGGGTACCGCGAACGTCACCACGAGCTTGCCGCTGCTGGCAGCAATATAGGGCGGCGTGACGATCGGCTTGCCGGCGGCCACGGCCGCCTTGTACCAGGGCCGCGCGGTGGGATCGTAATCCGGCTTCAGGCCCGCCGCGTCGGAGAACCGATGGCTCTTGTCCGGATAGCCCACATAGGTCTTGATGAAGCCGCCCGCGCTGGACACCAGGCGCAGGGCGGGAATCGGATCGTCCTGCAGGGCCGCGTCCTGCAGCGATTCGATCATTTGTGTATGACTGGACACCCACGCGGCAATGGCGTCCACGTGGCCGGTCTGCACGGCGGCCAGGTTGTTGTCGATGGCTTCGTTGTTATAGGCACGGGCCACGAACTGGTTGACGATGGCATTGGCTGCCAGCGCCACGATGACGATGGCCACGGATAGGGCCACGATTCGCGCGCGAAGCGAGGAAAGCATGTGTAGAACTCTTCTCTCAGGTTGGCCCAGGTGGGGGCGGGTGGATAGCCCTCGCATTGACGGCGCGCGAGCCGCCGACTTTAGTGCGGCGCACCATAGCGATTTTTGCGTCACTTCTGGCGCTTGCGAACGAACGTGCGGGGGCTGGCCGGCAGTTGCCATATGTCTGGTCGGGCATAGTCATACAACCGAGGGAAAACCCGCCGCACTGCAGCATCACCTTGCATTCACTCGGGGCGCTGCCTATGCTGAACACCAGAATTAGATTTAATTTGAATCAGAGTTCAGAGGCATCTAACGCGTTACATACGCAAACGGGGCGGTCGGACATCCTCCGAGGGAGGGTCGATGGCGGTGCAGGCCAGGACGGGAAGCGCTGCCGGAGGCTCAGGAGTTTTGATGCAGACCGTATGGAAATGCAGCCGCGCCACAAGCGGAGCGTCTCCAATCAGCGCGCCGCTCAAGGAGTTGCCGGAGTGTGGGCGACGCGCCAATAAGAAGTGAGCGGCCATGGCCACCATTCTGTTGCTCGAGCCACATCCACTGTTGCGTCTCGGTCTTCGCCACCTGTTGGCACAAGCACACGTACCCGGCGATCTCGTCGATCTCGATCCCGCCAGCCTGCATGACCCCGATCCGTGGTCGCACCATGCCGAACTGCTGATCTTCGGGCTGCCGTCCGAAGCCGGGCAGGGCTGGCAGGCGCTGGCGGACCTGTGCCACCGCCTGCAGCCGCGCCGCGTGCTGGTGCTGGCAGAACATGTGCCGGCGCCGCTGCCGGAGGCCGGCCTGCCCGATGCGGTGCGCGGCCTGCTGGGCAAGAGCTGTTCCGCCGATGCGCTGGAAGCCGCCATCCGCCTGGTACTGGCCGGCGGCGAGTGCTTCCCGTCGCAACTGCCGGCGGCACGCCCCGTGGAAGCGCCGCCGACGGTGGCGCGCGCACCGGCCCGCCACGACGCCGCGCCGATCGTGGTGCCGCTGCACGCGGTGCCGGTGAACCGGCCCGAGGTGCTGGCGCAAGGGGCCGTGCAAGGGGCGGCACAAGGCTCGGCACAAGGCTCGGCACAAGGCTCGGCACAAGCGCCCGCGCCGGGCGCCACCGCCGTGCTGGAAACCCCGGCGGCCGGCTCGCACCTGCTCAATATCACACTGCTGGCGCGCGGCTATCCGATCAAGACGGTCAGCCGCCTGCTGAATATCTCGGTGGCCACCGCCAAGACCCACGCGTGCACGCTGTACCAGCGCCTGCACGTGCGCAACAAGGGCGAGGCCGTGTACGTGGCGCTGCAACGCGGTGCCACGCTCAACTGGCCCGGCCCGACGCCGGCCAAGTCCACGCATGTTTCGATGTCTTCGTTGAGCGCGCGGGAGGCATGTGAGGCCGCATAACCGCATCGTATTTCCCGTACTGCCCGTGGCGGGCGCCCGTCCGCCTACGCCATCCGCCGGCCCGCCCTCATCCAAAAGAACGAGGCGGCGGCCGACCGTGGTTGCTAGCTTGTAATTCAGGTCCGGCGCCGGGGGGCGGCCGCGAAAGACAGCGAAGCTTTCGGCATCGAACCCCAACGCCATCATTTCCACAAGAAGACGATGTCCCTTACCCAGGGGCTCACCGCCGGGGCACCACACCTCGCGGGTACACGCGTACGAAGCGCGGATGGCATTCAGATGACGACCTATCTCATCGCCAGCAACGAAATGATGTGCCGCATCCTTGCGCGGCGCATGGAAGGGCAGGACATTCCCGCGCCGGTGCGTTGGCACGGACCGGAATGGCTGCTCGACGACCAGCCGGCCTCGCTGCGCATGCATTCCATCGACAATCCCGACGCCACCGAACCCGTGCCCGAGTGCGCGGTGGACATGGCGCTGGTCGATTGCAGCGGCGTCTCGGGCGATCCGCGCGCACTGCTCGACCGCGTGAAGGAGCGGCTGGCGCCCCGGCGCTGGCTGGTACTGTCCGACGCGCTCGATCCCGCGCTGATGGCGCACGCGGCCTTGCTCGGTGCCAGCGGCTGCCTGGCCGTGCCCGCCCCGGTGGAACTGGTGTGCGCGGCCGCCACGCTGGTGTGGGCCGGCGGGCAGTGTTTTCCGCGCAGCGCGCTGTCGCTGCTGCGCGCGCTGCATCCGCTTGCCGATACCGCCACCACGCCGGCGCCCGCCGCGCGCTTCATGCCGACGCTGCGGGTTAGTCCCGATGGGTCTACTGCCATCGGATGAAGGCGCGCACGCGTTGATACGACTATGCTGGTTGTGCTTGCGGTCAGAAGCCGGCGCCTATCCGAGGCCGGTCGCCGCGAGGTGGCAGGGGGTCGTATGGAACACGGTCTGGATATTCTGGTTGTCCACGGATTCGCCGTGCGCGAAAGCCGGGACAAGTGGTCTTGTTGCTATGAGATACGGCTCGCCATCATTGGCGGGCCGTTGTTGTATCGGGGCGAGCTGCATGGCCGACGCTTTGCCACCGAGGATGCCGCCATCGTGGCCGCGTGCGAGATTGGCGAGCGCGAGGCCAGCCGGCATCTCGATTCCGCGCGCGCGATGTTCATCGCGCTGACCCGCACGCACGTATCCGGCGGTTCCTGACCGCCCCTCCGAGGTTGCCTCTCTGCCCGGCCGGCGCCAAAAAAGAAGCCCGCCGACCGGGGGACCATGCGGGCTTTGAAATGGCCGCCCACGTGGTGAGCGACCATTGCCTTGACCTTATCGAATCGCCGTGCGGGGCAGTATCAACCAGAAGACGCATGTCATCTGCGCATCTCATCCCTGCCGGAATGCGCGCGCGCGAGGCGCCATGCCAGCACTGGCGCGCCCGCCACGGTCATGCGCGTGGCGCGGGGCCGGCGCGCGGCGCGCTCGCGCCCTCATGCTTCGGGATGGATGACGATGCGTGAGATGCATTGGAGCCGCCCCGGCGCGGTGGTACGCTGCCAGCGCAGACGCTTCTCCGTACGTTATGCCGCATGCATTTTTCGCATGCCTTTGCGCGCGCCTCGCCGCGCGCCACGCAACCCGACGCATGGCTTTGCCAGATGAACCCCTGGGCCCTGATCTCGATCTTCGGTGAATCCGTTTTCCTGCTGCCGTGCGCGGGCTTCCTGTATCTGTGGATGCGCTGGCACGGCGTGGCGGCGCTGGCGTGGCACTGGCTGCTGGCGTTCACCGTGGCCGCCGGCACGGTGCTGGTGTCCAAGCTCGCGTTCATGGGTTGGGGCATTGGCAGCGCCCGGCTGGACTTCACCGGCTTCTCGGGCCACGCGATGATGGCCGCATCGATCCTGCCCGTGGTGTTCTATGTCGCCATGCCGGCCAGGCGCCCGGGTTTGAGCCTGCTGGCGGCGCTGGCCGGGGTGCTGCTGGCGCTGGCGGTGGGCGTGTCGCGCCTGGCGCTGCACGCGCATTCGGTGTCGGAGGTGGTCGGCGGCCTGGCGCTGGGCTTTCTGGTGAGCCTGCCAATCGTGCTGCGGCACGGCCTGCCGCGCGGTCCGCGCACCATGTTGCTGCTGTGCGCCATGCTGGCGTCGCTGCTGGTGCTGCCCGTGGAAGGGCTGGCCGGTGCCACCCACGTGATCGTGCAGGATCTTGCCATGCGGCTTTCGGGCCGCGATCGTCCCTTCCAGCGCGGCGAGTGGGCCGCGCTGCCGCGCATGTGGATCCACACCGCCAGCCTGCAGCGCAATGGCCGATAGCCCGCGCAAGCGCCCGGGCGGACCTGTGTGCGAAGCCCAACAGACGTTGTGGGACCGCTGCGCAACCATGAGCCGAAACGGTTTCCCGCAAGGGTCATGGGGCAGTCATGGCGTCGAACTGGAATGTCGCGGCCGAGCGTAATTCGGCGCTTCACTATCTCTACAGACTCTGCGATGCGCTGCTGATTGCCGCAGCCGGCATCGGCATGGGCGCGATCTATTTTCCGGGCGGCATTCGTGAAGCGGCGCCCGTGAACGGCTTCCTGACGATGCTGTGCGCGCTGGGCGCGCTGATCGTGTTCCCGGCGTTCGGCCTGTACGGCTCCTGGCGCGGCCGCAGCCAGGCCGTGCTGGCGCTGCGCGCCTGCGCCGCGTGGGCCACCGTGTTCCTCACCGGGCTGATGGGCGCGTTCCTGATCCACCAGATCGCCGCCGTCTCGCGCGTCTGGTCGATGGGCTGGTTCATCAGCTCCACGCTGCTGCTGCTGCTCTCGCGCGCCATCATGTTCCGCATGCTGGCCAACGTGCGCGAGCAGGGCATCAACGCCAAGCGCGTGGTGATCTTCGGCTACGGGCCGCTGGGCCGCGAGATGTACCTGCGCGTGCAGCAGATTCGCGCCGCCGGCTATCGCGTGGTGGGCATCTACGACGAGCACAGCGACGCCATCCCGGCCGGCGTGGAGCGCCTGCGTACGATGGAAGAGATCAACACGATGGTGCGCTGCCAGGGCGTACGCGAAATCTGGCTTACGCTGCCCATGGCCGCGTGCCGCGACCTCTCCCACGTGGTGCGCCAGTTCCGCAACGAGATGGTCGATATCCGCTGGGTGCCCGACGTGGCGTCGGTGGAACTGCTGGGCCACCGCTTCAGCGACTTCATGGGCCTGCCCGTGATCGACCTGAACAGCCCGCCGGTGTCCGGCGTGACGGGCCTGGTCAAGGCCAGCTTCGACCGCACGTTCGCGCTCGCGGTCATCATCGGCCTGAGCCCGGTGCTGCTGCTGATCGCGGCCATGGTCAAGCTGTCGTCGGCGGGGCCCGTGCTGTTCCGCCAGCAGCGGCTCGGCATCGACGGCCACCCCTTCAACGTCTACAAGTTCCGCACCATGCGGATGCACCAGGACCATCGCGTGACGCAGGCCACGCGCAACGACCCGCGCGTGACCCGGGTGGGCGCCTTCCTGCGCCGCACCAGCCTGGACGAGCTGCCGCAGTTCTTCAACGTGCTGCGCGGCGAGATGTCGGTGGTGGGGCCGCGTCCGCACGCCATGGAACACAACGAGATCTACCGCGAACTGATCGACCGCTACATGCTGCGCCACCGCGTAAAGCCCGGCATCACGGGGTGGGCGCAGATCAACGGCCTGCGCGGCCAGACCGACACGATCGAGAAGATGCGGCGCCGCATCGAGTTCGACATCTACTACATCCAGCACTGGTCGTTCCAGCTCGACCTTCGCATCATCGTGCGCACAGCCTTCCATGGCTGGACAGGCGCGGCGGCCTATTGAGGCGGGGCGACGCAACGGCACGCCGTTGGTGCGACATCGCACCGAGCCGGCCGCGCAAACGCTCTGGAATGGAGCCCGTCGCACCGTATCGGAGACATCATGAAAACAACCATCCGCAATATCCTGGGCGAAGTGGCCCGCCTCGATGTGCCGCTGGCCACGCTGGCCGACAACGATGACCTCTACGCGGCGGGGCTCTCGTCGCTGGCCACCGTGCACGTCATGCTGGCGCTCGAAAACGCTTTCGATATCGAGATCCCAGATCAGATGCTGACGCGGCAGTTGTTCCGCAGCGTCGATTCGCTGGCAGCAGCGGTCGAGGCCATCCGCCGCCAGCAGGAGGCAGCGTGAGAACCGCCAAGGTGGCGTTGGCCCATGCCAACCCCGCGGCCGGCAACGCCGACGAACTGATCGCCAAGGCGCGCCAGGCCGCCGCGGTGGCCCAGCGCTTTGCCGATGCCGTGGACCACGAGGCGCGCTTTCCGCACGAGGCGTTCGAGGTGCTGCGCGAGAAGGGTCTGCTCGGCGCGATGGTGCCGGCCTCGCTGGGCGGCAGCGGCGCGCCGCTGGCCACGCTGGCGGCCATCGGCCGGGTGCTGGGCGAAATGTGTGCGTCCACGGGCATGATCTACGCGATGCACCAGATCCAGGTGGCCTGCCTGCTCGAGCACGGCATGGGCAGCCCCTGGCATCGGCAGATGCTGTCGCGCGTGGCGGGTGAGCAACTGCTGCTGGCCTCGGCCACGTCCGAGGAAGCCATCGGCGGCGCGCTGCGCAGCAGCGGCTGCGCGGTCAACGTGGAAGGCGAGCGGTTCCACCTGCTGAAGATGGCGCCCACGATCTCGTATGGCGCGCATGCCGACGGCATCCTGATCACCGCGCGGCGCCATGCCGATGCCGCGCCGTCCGATCAGGTGCTGGTCTGCGCGCTGAAGGCCGACTACACGCTGCAGAGCCTGAACACGTGGGACACGCTGGGCATGCGCGGCACGTGCAGCAACGGCTTCCGGCTCGAAGCCACGGGCCAGGTGGACCAGGTGCTGCCGGTGCCGTTCGGCGAGATTGCCGACGCCACCATGACGCCGGTTTCGCACATTCTGTGGAGCGCGCTGTGGCTCGGCATTGCTGGCGACGCGGTGTCGCGCGCCAAGACCTTCTTCCAGGGGCAGGCGCGCGCGCGTCCGGGCCAGCTGCCGCCGTCGGCTACGCGCGTGGCCGAGGCGGTGAGCCTGCTGCAGATGATGGAAGCGCGCGTGAACATGGCGCTGGAGCGCCAGCGCGCGCGCCATGCCGGCGCGTCGGTCTCGGCGGCGTTTGCGCTGGCGGCCGAGATGAATGGGCTCAAGACGGCCATGTCGACGATGGCGCTTGAAGTGGTGCAGCAGGCGCTGCTGGTATGCGGCATGGCCGGCTACAAGCACGGCACGCCGTTCAGCCTGGGCCGGCACCTGCGAGACCTGTGGTCGGCGCCGCTGATGATCAACAACGATCGCATCCAGACCAATACGGCCAACCTGCTGCTGGCCGATCGTTCCTGAGGAGCCAGCCATGGATGCTCATGCATTGACCGAGGCAGCCACCGGCGGCGGCGCCGGCACGGATGTCGCCACGCCTGCCACCTTCGCCACGCCAACTTACCTGCAAACGCTGCTGGCCGCCGGGCTGCTGATCGAGACCGGCGTGAAGGGGCTGTATGGCCGCAGCGCGCGGTTCGAAGCCATCGCCGACGGCCTGAACCTGGCCATCACGCGGATCGGCGCCGACCAGCAGGCCGAAGTGCTGCGCTTTCCGCCGGCAATGGGCCGGCAGGACTTCGAGACCAGCGAGTACCTCAAGAGCTTCCCGAACCTGGCCGGCACCATCCACAGCTTTTGCGGCGACGATCGCGGCCACCGGCGCCTGCTGGCCCGCATCGACGACAAGGAAGACTGGACCGACCAGCAGGAGTTCACCGGCGTGGTACTGACGCCGGCCGCCTGCTATCCGATCTATCCGGTGGTGGCAAAGCGCGGGCCGCTGCCCGAGGCCGGCAAGGTGGTGGACGTGCTGTCGTACTGCTACCGGCACGAGCCGTCGCTGGAGCCCACGCGCATGCAGCTGTTCCGCCAGCGCGAGTACGTGTGCCTGGGTTCGCCCGAGCGCATCGTGGCGTTCCGCCAGCTGTGGATGGAGCGCGGGCAGGCGCTGGCCGAAGCGCTGCAGCTGCCGGTGGAAGTGGACGTGGCCAACGACCCGTTCTTCGGGCGCGGCGGCAAGATCGTGGCGGACAGCCAGCGCGAGCTGAAGCTCAAGTTCGAGCTGCTGATTCCGGTCAACGATGGCGCGCCGCCCACCGCCTGCATGAGCTTCAACTATCACATGGACCACTTCGGGGCGCTCTGGCATATCGGCCTGGCCGATGGCGGCGTGGCGCATACCGGATGCGTGGGATTTGGCATTGAACGGCTGGTGCTGGCGCTGCTCAAGCACCACGGGCTCGACCCCGCAACGTGGCCGCGCCCGGTGCGCGAGACGCTGGGAGACGTGTAAATGTACGGAGACGGCAAGGCTGTACGCACACGCGGCGGCGCTCATGCGTTGCATGGCGGCAATCCGGTCTGGTCGCACGCCAACCGTCATATCGACCTGTGGGTCGAGTTGTTGCATGGGTGGGACTTCGAGCCCATCGCAGCCTTGCCATTTACCGTCACGCTGGATTTCGAAGGCGACCAGTTCACGTCGTCGAACATTCCGTCGGCGGATCTGGAACGGCTGTACGGCATCGTCAAGGACGAGCTGTCGACCTATGGCCGGCTCGAGGCGCATGTGGCGGCGCAGACCAACCGCGGCAACGCGGTGCTGCTGGAGGTGGACAGCTACCAGCTGCCGCAGCCGGTCAGCGCGTATCGGCGCCAGCATGCGCGCGCGTGCATCGCCATCGATGTGCTGGTGCCCGATGCCACGGCGGTGGGCTACTACCACCACGACGGCTATCACACCGCCAGCGGCGACGATTACCTGGCCATCTTCCGCACGCCTGCCCACGAGACCATGTGGGGCGTGGCCACGTTTCCGCAGGCCGAAGTGGTGCGGCGCCGCTTTCCGGCGCTCACGGAAGACGCGCTGCTGCGGGCCTCGGTCGATTTGCTGCGCGGACACTTGGCGCGGCGCCCGCGCGAGAACCCTATCCAGGCGTTCCGTGCCGCCTTCCCGGCGCACCTGGAGCAGCTGATGGCGCGCGGCGAGCCGAACTTCCAGATCTACGCCGCCAGTGTGCTGCGCCAGTTGGGCGCCAATTTCGAACTGCTCGGCCGCTATGTGCGCTGGCTGGTGCTGCGCGGGCAGACGCTGCCCGATACCGTGGCCGAAGCGTGCTACACGATGGCGTCCGAGGCGATGGTGATGCAGTTCCGCCTGATGCGCGCGGTGATCAGCCACAAGCCCGACAGTTGCGAAGACTGCCTGGAGCAGCTGGAGCTGGCCTACCAGGGCACGGTGCCCGCGCTGGCGAGCCATTTCGGGGAGACCGTCACATGACAGCACGCCATCCGGAACCGGCCCTGTTGCCCATCCTGCGGCCCGGCGTGGCCGTGGGCCCGTCGCGGCTGGAAGGCGACTGGACCCTGCTGGAGACCTTCGCCAACGCGGCCGCGCATCCGGGCGAGCTGTCCGACACCGGCCACTGGCTGCCGGCACCGGTGCCCGGCACGGTGGCCGCCGCACTGCGCGCGGCCCGGCGCTGGGACGACACCGCCCCGCCGCCGCTGCACCAGCACGACTACTGGTACCGGCTGCAGTTCTCGGGCAGCGGACGTCGCCTGCTGCGCTGCAATGGCCTGGCCACCATTGCCGAGGTCTGGCTCAACGGCGTGAAGGTGCTGACCACGCACCATATGTTTGCGGCGCACCAGGTGGAAGTGGAACTGGCCGGCGCGGAAAACGTGCTGCACCTGTGCTTCCGCGCGATGCACCCGTGGCTGCGCACGCAACGCGGCCCGGTGCGCTGGAAGCCGCGCATGATCCAGCCGCCCTCGCTGCGCACCGTGCGCACCACGCTGCTGGGGCATATGCCCGGCTGGTGCCCGCCCGTGCATGCGGTGGGACCATGGCGCGATATCGAACTGCTCGACCCGGCCGGCACCGATCCCACGCACGGCGTGCGCGCGGAGCTGAGCGCCCGCATCGAAGGCAGCGACGGCGTGGTGGAGGCGCAACTGCATTTTCCCGGTGCCGCACCGCCGCACGGCGCGTTCTCGGCCATCGGGCCGGACCATGCCGTATGGCACGGTGAGCTGCACCGCAGCGGCCCGCACACGCTGGCCGGCACGCTGCGCGTGGCCCACGCCCAACGCTGGTGGCCGCACACCCATGGCACGCCCGCGCTGTACCGGATCGACGCGAGCGTCGGCGGCCATGTGCTGGCCTGCGGCAACGTCGGGTTCCGCACCATCACCGAGGACCGCGACGGCGCGCCGGGCGCGTTCGGGCTGCGCGTGAACGGCGAGCGCGTGTTCTGTCGCGGCGCCTGCGTGTCCAGCCACGACCTGCCTGGCCTGGCCGATACGGACGAGGCCGTGGCGCGCTGGCTGCAACTGGCGCGCGATGCCGGCGCGAACATGGTGCGGGTGAGCGGCGTGACGTGTTATCCGGGCGAGGCGTTCTACCGCCAGTGCGATGCCCTGGGCCTGATGGTCTGGCAGGACTTCATGTTCGCCAATTTCGATTACGGCAGCGAGACCAGCGCCAGTGCCGCGCTGATGGATGACGCGCGCCGCGAAGTGTCGCAATGGCTGACTTCCACGCGCGCGCACGCGAGCCTGGCGGTGCTGTGCGGCGGCAGCGAGGCCGAGCAGCAGGCGGCGATGATGGGCGCCCCGCGCGGCGCATGGCGCCAGCCGCTGTTCGACACGCTGATTCCGGCGCTAGTGGCGGCGCATCGTCCCGACGTGGTCTATGTGCGCAACTCGCCCAGCGAGGGCGCGTGGCCGTTCCAGGCCGATGCGGGCGTGTCGCACTACTACGGCGTGGGCGCGTACCAGCGTCCGCTCTCCGACGCGCGGCTGGCCAATGTCCGCTTCACGTCCGAATGCCTGGCCTTTGCCAATGTGCCGTGCGCGCGCACGCTGGCGGAGGCCGGCCTCTCGCAACCGTTCCACGATCCGCGCTGGAAGGCGCGCGTGCCGCGCGATGCCGGCGCCGGGTGGGACTTCGAGGATATCCGCGACTTCTATCTGCGCGCGCTGTATGACGTGGATCCGCCGCGCCTGCGCTACGAACGGCCGGCGCGCTACCTGGCGCTGTCGCGCGCGGTGGTGGCCGAGATCATGACCGAGGTGTTCGGCGAATGGCGGCGTACCGGCTCCACCTGCCAGGGCGGGCTGGTCTGGCAGCTGCAGGACCTGCTGCCCGGGGCCGGCTGGGGCATCGTCGACGCGCAGGCGCGGCCCAAATCGGCCTGGCATGCGTTGCGGCAGGTCTGGCAGCCGCTGCAGGTCATCCTGACGGATGAGGGGCTGAACGGCCTGCACGTGCACCTGATCAACGAAACGGCGCTGCCGCGCACGGTGCGGCTCACGCTGCGCTGCCTGCGCGATGGCCAGGCGGTGGCCGCCGAGGCGGTGCGCACGCTGACGCTGGCACCGCGCGAAGCGCGCCGGCTGGTGGCGGCGGAGCTGTTCGATCACTTCTTCGATTTCACCTACGCCTACCGCTTCGGGCCGCCCGCGCACGACGTGGTACTGGCCACGCTGCACGACGCCGCGCCGCATGGCAGTGACGCAGGCAGCGACGCAGGCAGCGACGCCCCCGACGTGGCCGAGGTGCCGGGAGGCAACCGGTTGCTCAGCCAGTCCGTCTACCTGCCCGACCGGCGCGCCGATGCGCTGCTGGACCCGGGCCTGGGCGCCAGCGTGGCGCAAGAGCACGGCGTCTGGTGGCTCACCGTCACGGCGCAGCGTTTCGCGCGCTGGGTCCATGTGGACGACCACGCGTGGCTGCCGGAGGCCGACTGGTTCCACCTCGCGCCGGGCGAGTCGCGCCGTATCCGCCTGATGCATGATGCCGTGGGGGGTGCCGCCGCCCACGCCATCCCTTCGGGCGAGGTATCTGCGCTCAACGCAATCCGCCCGGTCAGTTACGACGGCTGATCTCATCCCTCCTCATCCTGCCCGCGGGACGGCTCCTGGCGCGGCAGGACACATTTCCCTCCGCCACGCGGCCCATGCGCGCCGCCCTCCGGCCGGCGAGCCTTCTCACCCGTTTGCCTACATCCAACCTACCAAAGCATGACGGCCTGACCT
>Ga0209256_1003070_pt1 | contig 12277 bp, 10 predicted proteins | sample AraplaCol_mCL_r2_2_FD_184270 | JGI IMG/M metagenome (GOLD analysis project Ga0209256, IMG submission 184270) | Arabidopsis root microbial communities from North Carolina, USA - plate scrape MF_Col_mCL_r2 (SPAdes) (version 3) | ecosystem: Host-associated > Plants > Roots > Endosphere | place...
CGACGAGTAGGTGAACATCGACCCGGGCGCCTACCAGAAATCGAAGACGCCCGGGTCGATGTTCACCTACTCGTCGGGCACCGGCACGACCACCGACATCTTCACCGGCAGCCCGTCCTATAATGCGCTCGATCAGGAGCAGGGACGCGTCGGTTATCTGTTCGAGCATGCGTTCAACAACGCCGTGACCGTTCGCCAGAAATTCCGCTACGTCGATGTCGACGCGGTCACCCGCTATGTCGGTTTTCTCGGCGCGCCCGTCGGCAATGTCGTCTCGCGCTACACCGGCTACGTCCACGACACCCTGCAATCGGCCATCATCGACAACCAGGTGGAGGCCAAGCTCTCCACCGGCCCCGTGCAGCACACGCTCCTGGTCGGCACCGACTACACGTCGTCGAAATTCAACGACAAGCAGGGATTTGGCTTCGGCGTCTCCGATCTCAATCTGGCCGCCCCGGCCTATGTGCCCGAATCGATTCCGGATCCCGCGATCTCCTCCTCGACGCGGCAGCGGCAGACCCAGTCCGGCGTCTACATCCAGGACCAGGCCAGACTCGATCACTGGATCCTGACGCTGAGCGGTCGCAGCGACTGGGTGCGCACCACCGGTGAGGATCTGTTCGCGCTGACGCGGCAGCAGCAATCCGATCAGGCCTATAGCGGCCGAGCCGGGCTCACCTACGTGTTCGATTCCGGAGTTGCGCCCTACGTCGCCTATTCGACCTCGTTCTTTCCCAATCTCGGCGTCGATCCCTCCGGCGCCTTTTTCAAGCCGACCACCGGCGAGCAGACCGAGATCGGCGTCAAATATCAGCCGCTGGGGACGCGGAGTTTCGTCACCGCTGCATTGTTCGACCTGACCCAGACCGGCGGTCTCGTGACGACGGGAACGGGCATCACGGTCCAGCGCGGCGAGATCCAAAGCCGCGGCTTCGAACTGCAGGGGCTGGCGAGCCTCGGCGGCGGCTTCGACATCACCGCGTCCTATACCTATCTCGACATGGTCACCAAGCAGGCGGGAGACAGCGCGCTGATCGGTAAGTTTCCGTCAGGCAATCCGCCGCACACCGCAACGTTGTGGGCGAACTACGCGCTGCCGCTGGCAGGCCCGTTCGCAGGACTGAGCCTCGGCGCCGGCGCGCGCTACATGTCCTCGAACTATGGCGACGATCTCAACACGTTCAAGAACAGCTCGGTGACCCTGGTCGACGCGGCGCTGAAATATGATTTCGGCCAGGCGGCGAAGGAGCTGAAGGGCCTCTCGTTCCAGGTCAACGCCAAGAACCTGTTCAACCTGCACTACACGACGTGCCAGGTCGGCTATTGCTACCGCGGCGCTCCGCTCACCGTCATCGCGACGCTCGGCTATCGCTGGTGAAGGGGCTTTCGAGGTGTTCTGCCGGCAGGCTCAGAACACCTCGAAATATTCCCGGTGCTCCCAGTCGGTCACCTCGGACAGGAAGCGATCGATCTCGGCATTCTTGATGTGAGTGTAATAATCGACGAACTCCGCCCCGAGCTTCTCGCGGAAGAACGGATCGTCCTTCAGTGCACTGACCGCATCGCGCAAGCTCTTCGGCAGCAGCGGCGCCTTGGTCTCGTAGGGCGTGTCGGCGGACGGGCCGGGATCGAGCTTGCGGTCGACGCCGTCCAGCCCTGAGAGAATCTGCGAGGCCATGTAGAGATAGGGATTGGCGGCGGGCTCGCCGATGCGGTTCTCCAGGCGCGTTGCGGCATCACCCGCGCCGCCGAGCACGCGGATCATCACGCCGCGATTGTCGCGGCCCCAGATCGCGCGGTCCGGCGCCAGCGAGTAGGAGCGATAGCGCTTGTAGCCGTTGATGGTCGGCGTGGTGAACAATGTGGAGGCGCGAGCATGGTCGAGCAGGCCGGCGAGATAAGCCTTGCCAAATGCGCTGAGCGGTTCGCCGCCGTCTTTTGCCATGAACTGGTTCTCGCCGTTCGCACGCGAGACGATCGACTGATGCAGATGCCAGCCGCTTGCGAACACGTTCGGCAGTTTCGGCCGGCACATGAAGGTGGCGTGATAGCCATGGCGGCGCGCGATCTGCTTCACGGCGGAGCGGAACAGCACCATGTTGTCGGCGGGCTCCAGCCCCTTGCGCGGCGCGAAGGTGAATTCGCATTGGCTCGGGCCGAACTCGACCTCGACCGAGCGCAGCGGCAGGCCGAGCGCGACGATGTCGCGGCGCAGGATCTCCAGCACCGGCTCCATCTGGTCGAAGCGCTGTTCGGTCAGGTATTGATAGCCGTGGCTGAGCAGGCTCACCGACGGCGGCGTGCCCGGCTGGCCGGCGTCCTCAGCGCGCATATGCGGATCGTCGAGCCTGAAGATGTGGAATTCGACTTCGAGCCCCGCGACGAAATCGTGGCCGCGGCCCGCGAGCTCGTCGAGCACCTTTCGATATAGCGAGCGCGTCGCGAACGGCACCGGTCGGCCGTCGCCAAAATAGAGGTCGCACAGCACCCAGCCCGTCGTCGGCGCCCAGGGCAGAACGCGAAACGTGGTGGGGTCGGCGACCATCAGCACGTCGGCCGCGCCCTCCATCTCCTTCATGCCGAAACCGCCGCCCGCGGTGAACACCGGAAATACCGTGCGGTGCGAGGTGTCCTTCGCCAGCATGGTGGTGGTGATGGAGCAACCGCTCTCCAGCGAGGTGATCGCTTCGCTGGCGACGATGGTCTTGCCGCGCAAAATGCCGTGCTGGTCGGGGAAGGCGAGGCGGATGACCTCGAGGCTCTTCTCTTCGACGAGGCGGCGCATCCGCGCCGCGGCGTCCTTCTGCTCATCCGACCACAACGCATGACGCGCGACGAAAGTCACTTCATCACTCCCTCAACTGCCGTAGGGTGGGCAAAGCGAAGCGTGCCCACCGTCTCTATCGTCCGAGCAGAAACATGGTGGGCACGGCGCGTTGCGCCTTTGCCCACCCTACGGGGTGCGTGCATGGACGTCACTCCGCCGCCGTCAGCCGGTGCACGTTGTCAGCGATCTCCTTCGGCACCGGTGCGGCCCAGGGAGCGCCGCGGCGGCGCTTGACGTCGACTTCCATCCAGTAGAGCTCCCAACCCTGCGTCGGGCCGATGCCGTCCATGGTGGCCGGACCCTGGATGCTGCGTGCTCTGCTGTCGTCCAAAAACAGCATCGGCTTCTCGCCGCCCTGGACCTTCTCGATCTCGGCCCGCAGCAGGCGGCGATACTGCACGATCGCCTTGTCGCTCGAACCGAGATGCTCCTTGGTGCGGTCCTGGATCGCGCCCATCGATTCCACCGCCCACTGGTCGTGAACGTTGATGTCGGTGCCCATGCCGGTATAGGTCGCGGTCTGCTGTTCGTGCGGATCGAAGCCGTAATCGTTGGCTCTGTTCTTGCGCGAGACGTAGTCGGGCAATTCATAGAGCTCGAGCCGCTGGTCGCGCATCTTCTTCTTGTCGACGGGGTTCGCGTAGCTGGTGAAGATCGCGTACCAATAGCAGTTCTCGTCGTCGACCGGCACGTGCCACTGCGTGATCGTCATCTCCGTGCTCATGGGGATGACGAAGCCGTGCGGGAACAGCTGGTTGGTGACGCGCACATGGGTGCGCTCCTCGTCGATCTCGCGCAGCGCGATCAGCCGCAATCCATATTCGGTGTGCTCGACATTGATGATCGGCCGATCGTATTCGCGCAGGATCTTCGTCATTGGCAGATCGCTTCCGGCGGACGCGCCGCGAAACTGCTTGCCGTAAGCGGTGGAGGTGTCCTCGTCCTCGAAGAAGCGATGCAGATAGGAGGCGTGCGCGGGATCGATGCCGACTTCGAGCGCCTGCAGCCAGTTGCACGCCATGTGGCCCTTGAAGGCGAAGGTGTGTGTGCCGGGCGCGACGAAGCAGTCGATCTCCGGAAAGGCCGGCGGGGTGCCTTCGCCGAGATAGGCCCAGAGGATGCCGCTCTTCTCCACCACGGGATAGGAGCGCTGCCGGATGTTGTGGCAGAGCTTTGAGTCCTTGGGCTCGGCGGGCGTCTCGATGCACTGGCCGGTGGCGTCGAACAGCCAGCCATGGAAGGCGCAGCGCAGGCCGCCATGCTCCAATCGCCCGAAGGCGAGATCGGCGCCGCGGTGCGCGCAGTGGCGATCCATCAGGCCGTAGCGTCCGGTCTCGTCGCGGAACAGCACGAGGTTCTCGCCGAGCAGTCTGACGGGGCGGATCGGGCGATCGCCTTCCAGCTCATCCACCAGCGCCGCCGGCTGCCAATAGCTCCGCATCAGCTTTCCGCACGGATCCTTCGGCCCGGTGCGGGTGATCAGGTCGTTCTGCTCCTGGCTCATCATGGCGGGGGCATCCTTGTGGAGGGGTGTTTGTTCGCCTATTGAACGAATGGGCGAATTATGACATGCCTTGAAAAGGCAGCAAGCACTATTTTGCAGGATTGTCCCACGCCATGCCCAAGCTGAAGCGGAGCGAGACAGAGGAGCGTGCGACGGATTTCGTCGAGGCGCTCGATCGCGGCCTGCGCCTGCTGCAGTGTTTCGGCACGCACGCTGGCCCGATGACGCTGAGCGACCTCGCCCGCGCCGCCGATCTGCCACGCGCCACCGCAAGGCGCATGCTGTTCACGCTGCAACGCGGCGGCTACGTCGCCGGTGATGGAAAGCTGTTCTCGCTGACACCGCATGTGCTGACGCTGGCGGCGTCGTATTTGCGTTCCAGCCAGCTCGTCGCCGTGCTGCAGCCCGTGCTCGATCGCGTCGCGACCGCGGCCAACGAAATTTCCTCGCTCGCCGTGCTCGACGGCGACGACGTCGTGTTCGTCGCGCGCAGCAGTCCGGCGCGGATGTTCTCAGGCGGACTCGAAATCGGCTATCGCCTGCCGGCCTTCTGCACCTCGGTCGGCCGCGCCATGCTCGGCCAGCTCGACGATGCCGAGCTTGCCGCGCGCCTGAAGGCGATGACGCGCGAGCAGCTCACGCCACAGACGGTGACGAACCCGGAGGCGTTGCTCACGCGCATCGGCGCCGACCGTGCGCAAAACTATTCGCTGGTCGACCGCGAGGCCGAGCCGCATTTCCGCTCGATCTCGGTTCCGGTGCGCCGCTATGACGGCGTCATCGTCGCCGCCATCAACATGGGCGCGCATGTCGACCGCGTGCCGGCGCAGGAATTGATCGACCGTTTCCTGCCGCTGCTGAGGCAGGGGGCGGAAACGGTGGGATCGCAACTCCTGTAGCCCGGCGCTAACGCCTCTCCGCCTCACGCTCCATGTCGCGGCCCGAAAGATCCTCGCCCTGCATGTTGGCGTAGTCCCGCGCCATCTCGCGCATCAAAAACTTCGCCGGCACGTCGTGATAGGTGCCGCGGTCGTTGACGTATTGCATGTAGGCGCGGCCCTCGCCGTCGAAGGGATGCAGCAGCGCGTCGGTGTTGCCGTCGAAATCGAGCGGGGCTACGCCGACCTTGGCGCACAGCGTGTCGTTGAAGGTCGGCGTCGCCTTGCGCCAGGCGCCGTCGACATGCACCTCGGTAAAGCCGTGCCAGGTGAAGATGTCGGTGCCCATGCTGGCACGCAGCTTTTCGGTGGTGAGATGGTTCTTGACGTCGGCGAAGCCGACCCGGGCGGGAATGCCGTGGACGCGGCAGGCGGCGGCGTAGAGCGCGGCCTTTCCGACGCAATAGCCCTGTCCGGCGGCGAGCACGCTGGAGGCGCGAAACGTCTCGGCGACGCGCATGCTGACATACGGATTATAGCGGATGCCGTCGCGCACCGCCTTGTAGAGCACGCTTGCCTTCTCGCGCGCGCTCGCCTCCGCGCGCACGGCGTCGTTGGCGAACTGCTGCACAGCAGGATGATCGCTGTCGATGTATTCGCCGGGATCGGTGTAGAGGCGGCGGATGGTGTCGGGAAGACTATCGGTCATGTCTGGAGATTAGCAGGCGATCGCCACGGAACTCAATTGACGCGATGCATGCGATGTGCACGTGCGTTGCACGTCTTCGATTTGCGTCGAGGCGCTGCCGCCAACTCACTGCCGGTTCCGCATCCAGTCCGCGAGACCCGACAGCGCCTTGTCGAGATCCTGTCGCGCGGCCGCGTCGGTGATCGTCTCTTCGATCGCGCCGCGCATGCAGAGCATCCACGCGTCGCGCTCGGCGTCGCCGATGGCAAAGCCGAAATGGCGCTGGCGCAGCCGCGGGTGCCCTTTCTCTGGCGTATAAAGGCGCGGGCCGCCGGTCCATTCGGTGAGATAGCGCTTCAAGACGTCCCGGATCAGGCTGAGATCGTCCGCATGCATCGCGCGGATCACCTTCGCCTCCGGCAGCGTGTCCATGCGGTCGTAGAAGCGGTCGACGAGAGCGTTGATCGTGGCGCTGCCGCCGATCCGTTCGAACATGGAGGTGGTGACGTCGGTGGAGGTCATTGGTCGTCCGGATGTTGCTGCTGGGCTCGCATATAGGGTGAGCCGAACTCGCGCACAAACCTCCGCGGTCGTCCCTGCCTAGTGCGCAATTGCGCACGGGGCGCAGGGACCCATTACCCCAGGGAATTGTTTGGCGAAGGCTGGTCGTTCGGGATTGGCCGCGTGCACAATCGATGGATCACGCGGTATGGGTCCCTGCGTTCGCAGGGACGACGGCGGTGGGTTTGAATGCAGCTCGCCCTACAACGCCACACTGCGCAGCCCGAAGCTGCGGGCCTCGTTCTGCAGCACCGGCCGCACCGCATTGATCAGCCTTGCTGCCGCCGCATCCACGCTGAGTCCCGCCGTGTCCACCACCGCGGTCGCGCGTGCATACAGCGGCTCGCGGCTGAGCAAAATGTTGCGCAGCTCGGCCATCGCGGAGCGGTCATCGGCCATCGGACGAAGATCGCCCTGACGGCGCACGCGGGCCATGTGCTCCTCGGGCTCGGCCTTCAGCCAGATCGTGTAGAACGAGCTCAGGATCTGGTCGAAGGTCAAGGGCTCGGAGACGATGCCGCCGCCGGTTGCCAGCACCATCAGCTCGTTGCGTGCGAGCAGCTGCTGCAGCGCCGCCTGCTCCATGCGGCGAAAGCCTTCCTGGCCGTACAGCGCGATGATCTCGGCGACCGAGAGGCCGTTCTGCTGCTCGACCTCCTTGTTGAGCTCGACGAAACTCCAGCCGATCTTCTTCGCGAGAATCTTGCCGAGCGTGGACTTGCCGGCGCCGCGCAGGCCGATCAGCGCGATGCCGCAGAACGGCGCGCGCCGTGGCGCGGTGGCGCTGCCGCCTGCGAGCAGGTCCTTGGCTTGCGCGATCTGTGCGGGCGTCGCCTTGCGCAGGAGGTCGCGAAACATCTGCCAGTCCGGCGTCGGATCGGGGCTGGGAAGCAAATCCTCGAGATGCGCGCCCATCGCGTCGGAGACGCGGCGCAGCAGCACGATCGAGACGTTGCCCTTGCCGCTCTCGAGCTGCGCGATGTAGCGCTCCGAGATTCCCGACACCTTGGCGAGCACTTTGCGCGACATGCCGCGCAGCGCGCGCATGGTGCGCACGCGTTGGCCGAGCTGTTCGAGAAAGCGGGATTCGGCGTCGGGACTGTCGGTCATGAGCCTTCTTTAAGGGATGTCTTTCTTGAAGGTTGTCCTGCGGCGCATTTTAATGAAACATAGTGCCTGCTGGCATTGACAGCAAGCCGCCGCGGTGTCTTTCTATGAATTATAATTCTAAAATCGGGGGAGAAGTCCGTGAGCGAGGGATCCTACAACGCGGTGTCCTGGCTGCTCGACCGTAACGTCGCCGAAGGCCGGGGCAGCAAGCTCGCCTTCGACGACACCGTCTCGCGGCTGACCTATGGCGAGCTTCAGCAGCAGACCCGCCGCGCCGCCAACATGCTGCGCCGGCTCGGCGTCCGCCGCGAGGAGCGCGTCGCGATGATCATGCTGGACACGATCGACTTTCCGGTCGTGTTCCTGGGCGCGATCCGCGCCGGCATCGTGCCGGTGCCGCTCAACACGCTGCTGACGGCGGATCAATACGCCTACATCCTTGCCGACTGCCGCGCCCGCGTGCTGTTCGTGTCCGAAGCGCTCTATCCCGTCATCAAGGATGTGGTCGGCCGCATGCCCGATCTCGAGCATGTCGTGGTCTCCGGCGCCAAGCAGAACGGCCACAAGCAGCTCGCGGAAGAGATCGCGGGCGAGAGCGATCAGTTTACCACGGCCGCGACGCATCCGGACGAGCCGGCATTCTGGCTCTACTCGTCGGGCTCGACCGGCATGCCCAAGGGCGTGCGCCACATCCATTCCAATCTGCAGGCAACCGCGGACACTTACGCAAAACAGGTGCTCGGCATCCGCGAGAGCGATGTGTGCCTGTCCGCGGCAAAGCTGTTCTTCGCCTATGGTCTCGGCAACGCGCTGACCTTCCCGATGTCGGTCGGCGCCAGCGTGATCCTGAACAGCGAGCGGCCGACGCCGGCGCGCATGTTCGACCTGATGAATCGCTACAACCCCTCGATCTTCTACGGCGTGCCGACGCTGTTCGCGGCCATGCTCAACGACGAGACCATGAAGAGCGAGCGCGGCGGCGGCGCTTTGCGCATCTGCACCTCCGCAGGCGAAGCGCTGCCGGAATCCGTCGGCAACAGCTGGAAGGCGCGCTTCGGCGTCGACATCCTCGATGGCGTCGGCTCGACCGAGCTGCTGCACATCTTCCTGTCCAACGCGCCCGGCGACATCAAATACGGCTCCTCCGGCAAGCCGGTGCCGGGCTATGCGGTGCGGCTCGTCAACGAGGCCGGGCAGGATGTCGCCGACGGCGAGGTCGGCGAGCTCCTGGTCGATGCGCCATCGGCCGGCGAAGGCTACTGGAATCAGCGCCACAAGAGCCGGCGTACGTTCGAGGGACCGTGGACCCGCACCGGCGACAAATATGTCCGCGACGGCGAAGGCCGCTACACCTTCTGCGGCCGTGCCGACGACATGTTCAAGGTCTCGGGCATCTGGGTCTCGCCGTTCGAGGTCGAGAGCGCGCTGATCACGCATCCCGCCGTGCTGGAAGCCGCCGTGGTGCCGGAAGCAGATCCGGAAGGATTGCTCAAGCCAAAGGCCTTCGTCGTGCTGCGCCCCGGCGCGACCACGACAGGGCTCCAGGAGATGCTCAAGGAGCACGTCAAGCAGAAGATCGGTCCCTGGAAATATCCGCGCTGGATCGACGTGGTGGACTCGCTGCCGAAGACGGCGACCGGGAAGATCCAGCGGTTCAAGCTGCGTGAGGGCGCGCAGTGAGTGTGACTGTGAGGCCGACTCCCTTGCTGACCCTCCCCTGGAGGGGGAGGGGTCGGCACGCAATCGAGCGCAGCGAGATGCGTGACGGGGTGGGGTGATCTCTCCACGCGAGCACCGCATCCGTCGAGAGACTGTCACCCCACCCCGATTCACATCTCGCTACGCTCGCTGTGAATCGACCCTCCCCTCCAGGGGAGGGTGGCAGAAACCGGAATTCGCTCATGACCAACCTCACCCCCACCGGCTTCCTCGACATCGGCGGCGCCAGCCTCGAATACAAATGGCTCGCGCCCGCATTCGCCGACGCACCCACCATCGTCATGCTGCATGAAGGGCTCGGCTCGGTCGGGCTCTGGGGCGATTTTCCCGAGAAGCTGCAACAGGCCACTGGCGCCGGCATCTTCGCCTATTCGCGTGCGGGTTATGGCCAGTCGAGCCCGGTCACGCTGCCGCGCCCACTCGATTACATGCAGCGCGAGGCGCGCGACGTGCTGCCGAAAATCCTCGATACGATTCCGTTCAAGCGCGGCCTCTTGCTCGGCCATTCCGACGGCGCCTCGATCGCAACCATCTATGCCGGTTCACATCAGGACCACCGATTGCAGGGCGTTGCGTTGATCGCACCGCATTTCATCGTCGAGGACGTGTCGGTCAAATCCATCGCGGAGATCAAGGCGACGTTCGAGACCACCGACCTCAAGGCAAAGCTGGCGCGCTGGCACAAGGATGTCGACAACGCCTTCTACGGCTGGAATGGCGCCTGGCTCGATCCGAACTTCCGCGATTGGGACATCTCGGAATACCTCGCTTATGTCCGCGTTCCCGTCCTGATCCTGCAGGGCGAGAACGATCAATATGGGACAATGCGACAGGTCGAAATCGCCAGGGAAGAGTGCTACTGTCCGGTCGATATTAAAGTCATTTCAGAGGCGGGCCATTCCCCGCATCGTGAAGCGCCGGGGGCGACGCTTGACGCAATTGAGCAATTTGCAAAAGCGGCCCTGCGCGACGATCAGGGACTTCAAGGACACGCCGCATGACCACGCGGAGGCACAGCTGTGAATGTGCCTTCATATGCGAGCGGCCCATTGCCGTGGCCGCAATGGGCCCATGTGCCGGGCGAGCCCGGCGCTGTGGATGCCGATTACGAGACGCTTGGTCTGGCCAAGGCGATGGTGCCCTCGGCCTTCCGCGGCTACGTGCCGGCGCGCCATCCGGCGCTGCGCTACGGGCTTGCGCTCAACGACCGCGGCTATTTCTGGGAAGCACAGGAAGTGCTGGAGGCGGTGTGGGCCGCGGCGCCCCAGGGCGGCCGCGAGCGAATTCTGCTGCGCGCCTGCATCCAGATCACCAATGCCAATTTGCGGCTGCGGATGCAGCGCGCGCGCTCGGCCGCGCGGCTGTTCGGGGACGCGCTCGGAGAGTTGCGGGCTTTGAATTCCCGCAAGGCGGCTGCGGCCGGCGACGGCTTCGTGGAGACCTTCCCTGTCCCGGCTCTGGTCGCGCTGTTGCAAGCCAAGCTCGACCGTCCAGAGCTCTCCAAGGCCGACTGGATCGCACTCGGGGCGACCGCGCGGACCTGAAGCATCATGAAGCAAAATGCATGTGAACCCGAATAAGGGGTAGACGCGCTCAGAAAGATGCACTATTGTGCATCTAACGCTACGGCGAAAATGCATAATCAAGCTCAGGGATGACCCATGGCCGGGGAAGATCGGCGCCTCGCAGGCGGCGCGACATTCATCGATTTCCAGACCGAACCGTCCCGCTACAAGCACTGGAAGCTGGCGGTCGATGGCGACGTCGCGACGCTGACCATGGATGTCGACGAGAATGGCGGCCTGTTCGAGGGCTATCTGCTCAAGCTCAACTCTTATGACCTCGGCGTCGACATCGAGCTGGCGGACGTGGTCCAGCGCCTGCGCTTCGAGCATCCCGAGGTGAAGGTCGTGGTGATGCGCTCGGCCAAGAACCGCGTGTTCTGCGCCGGCGCCAACATCCGCATGCTCGCGGGCTCCACCCATGCCCACAAGGTCAATTTCTGCAAGTTCACCAACGAGACCCGCAACGGCATGGAAGACTCGTCCGAGAATTCCGGCCAGCGCTTCATCACCGTGGTGAACGGCTCCGCCGCCGGCGGCGGCTATGAGCTGGCGCTCGCGACCGACCACATCATCCTCGCCGACGACGGCTCGTCCGCTGTCGCGCTGCCCGAAGTACCGCTGCTCGCGGTGCTGCCGGGCACCGGCGGCCTGACCCGCGTCGTCGACAAGCGCAAGGTGCGCCGCGACCACGCCGATTTCTTCTGCACCATCGAGGAAGGCGTCAAGGGCAAGCGCGCCGTGCAATGGCGCCTCGTCGACGAGATCGCGCCGAACTCCAAGCTCGAGGCCAGGATCGCCGAGCGCGCCAGGGAATTCGCGGGCCAATCGAAGCGCAAGGGCAGCGGCAAGGGCATCGCGTTGACGCCGCTCAAGCGCGTCATTGACGAAAACAGCATCCGTTACGGCTTCGTCACCGTCGACATCGATCGCGCCGCCCGCATCGCCACCATCTCCATCAAGGCGCCGGAGGCCGCGCCGCCCGCCGACATCGACGGCATGATGGCGCAAGGCGCTTCGTTCTGGTCACTCCAGGTCGCGCGCGAACTCGACGACGCCATCCTGCATTTGCGCATCAACGAGCTCGAGATCGCCATGCTGGTGTTCAAGAGCCACGGCGATCGCGCCCATGTGCTCGCGCAAGATGCCTTCCTCGAAGCCAACAAGGCGCATTGGCTGGTCAACGAGATCAGGCACTATTGGAAGCGCGTGCTCAAGCGCATCGACGTCACCTCGCGCACGCTGGTGACGCTGGTCGAGCCGGGCTCGTGCTTTGCCGGCACGCTCGCCGAACTCGTCTTCGCCGCCGACCGCTCCTACATGCTGATCGGCACGCGCCAGGGCGACAACCGTCCGCCGCCGTCGATCGAGCTCTCTGCCATGAATTTCGGCCCCTATCCGATGAGCCATGGCCTGACCCGGTTG
>Ga0209256_1003071_pt1 | contig 12270 bp, 14 predicted proteins | sample AraplaCol_mCL_r2_2_FD_184270 | JGI IMG/M metagenome (GOLD analysis project Ga0209256, IMG submission 184270) | Arabidopsis root microbial communities from North Carolina, USA - plate scrape MF_Col_mCL_r2 (SPAdes) (version 3) | ecosystem: Host-associated > Plants > Roots > Endosphere | place...
GCTTCACCCTGGTGCTGCTGCCGCTGGTGTTCTTCGTCAGGAAGCCGGCGGTGTCGTGGCTCAATCTCGCCGGCTACGGCCTGTTGATCGGGGCGGGGCAGTTTGGCCTGCTGTTCGTGGCCATGAAGGGCCACATCTCGCCGGGCCTGGCCTCGCTGATCCTCCAGACCCAGGTGTTCTTCACCATCGCCCTGGCCATGCAGATCAACCGCGAGCGGGTGCGGGGCTTCCAGATCGTGGCCCTGCTGCTGGCCGTCGCCGGGATCACGATCATCGCCGTCCATGGCGGCGGCTCGGCTACCCCGCTCGGCGTGGCGCTGGGTCTGCTGGCGGCGCTCAGCTGGGGCTGCGGCAACATCGTCGCGCGCCAGGCCGGGCCGGTGAACATGCTGGGCTACGTGGTCTGGGCCAGCCTGTTCTCGATCCCGCCGCTATTGGTCATGGCCCTGTGGCTGGAAGGCCTGCCGGCCATGGTCAAGGGCGTGACCGAAGCCGGCTTCGGCACCTGGCTGGCCGTCGCCTGGCAGGCGGTGGGCAACACCATGTTCGGCTACGGCGCCTGGGGCTGGCTGCTGGCCCGCCACCCGGCCGCGACCATCACGCCGATGGCCCTGCTGGTGCCGGTGTTCGGCATGAGCGCCTCGGCCCTGCTGCTGGGTGAAGGCCTGCCGGCCTGGAAACTGCTGGCGGCGGGCCTGGTGCTGGCCGGCCTGGCGGTCAACATGCTGTGGCCGAAGATCCGGGCGCTGCGGGCGGCTCAGGCGGCGTAACGCGGGCGACTTGACGTCAGGTTGCGCGCGCCCGACCTTCACCGTGAAGGGGAGGGGTTCATGCAGCGCAGGACATTCATCATCGGCACGACCGGGCTTGTCGCGGCGCCGGCGATCGCGGCGGCCGAAACGGGCTGGAGCAAGCCGTTCCCCATCCATTTCAAGCCGGGGCGGGGCGATTCCGAGGGCATGGACTGGAAGGATATCCAGGCCGCCGTCCACGCGTTCCAGAGCCGCGCGAACCCCCGCAACGGCGACTCCGTCCGCGTCTTTGGCCACATCGACGAGGCCGAGCGGTTGCAGGGCTTCAGGGATCTGGCGCTGCAGCGGGCGCAGTTCGTCGCCCTGGAGTTTGGCGAGCTCGACAAGTCGCCGGGGCGGGCGAGGCCGCGGCGGGGGCTGGGCCTGGTGGTCGATGTCGCCGGTCCCTCGGCCGACAATCGCGTCGCCCTGGTCTCCTGGCGCGTCAAGGCCTGAGAAGACCGGCCTTGAAAAGGCGACGCCGCCCCGGCATCGAGGCGGCGTTCCTTTCCTGAGTGATCGCCCATGACCGCCGCCCGCTACGACTTCGCTTCCGACAACGTCGCCGGGGCCATGCCCGAGGTGATGGAGGCGCTGGTCGCCGCCAACGCGGGCACGGCGTCGGGCTATGGGACCGACCATGTCAGCCAGGCGGCCGGCGATCGCATCCGCGCGGCGCTCGACGCCGACGCCGAGGTGAAGTTCATGCCGTCGGGCACGGCGGCCAACGCCTTCGCCCTGACCCTGCTGGCCTCGCCGCACGAGGCGGTGCTGGCCCACGAGCACGCCCACATCTGCACCGACGAGACCGGCGCGCCGGGCTTCTTCGGCCAGGGCGTGGGCCTGATCGGCCTGCCGGGGGCGTCTGGCAAGATCGAGCTTTCCGCGCTGGAAGCGGCGCTGGCCCAGCCCGACGTCTCCTACCGCCAGCCGGCGGCGGCCCTGTCGCTGACCACGGCCACCGAGTACGGCACGGTCTATTCGGAAGCCGCGCTGAAGGCCTTGATCGATCCGGTCAAGGCCAAGGGCTACGGCGTGCACCTGGACGGCGCGCGGCTGGCCAACGCCGTGGCGGCCGGCTTCGACCTGAAGGCGGTGGGGCGCCTGGGCGTCGACATTCTGATCATGGGCGGCACCAAGGCCGGCTCGACCCCGACCGAGGCGGTGGTGTTCCTGAACCCCGACCATCGCCGGCGCCTGGACTCGCGGATCAAGCATGCCGGCCAGCTGGTCTCCAAGGGCCGGTTCCTGGCCGCGCCGTGGCTGGGGCTGCTGGACGAGACCGGCGGGACCGGCCCCTGGGCGGCCCGCGCGGCGCACGCCAACGCCATGGCCCAGAAGCTGGCGGCGCTGATGCCCTATCCGATCCTGCACCCGGTGGAGGCCAACGGCCTGTTCGTCGACATGAGCGACGCGGCGCTGGACCGGCTGCGCGGCGAGGGCTGGTTCGTCTACCGTTTCCTGGACGGTTCGGCCCGCTTCATGTGCTCGTGGGCGACCACCTCTGAGATGGTGGAGCAACTGGGTGCGGCTCTCGCCAAGATTGCTCTCGACGAGCCCGCATAGCAGCGCTATGCGTGCCAGGGACTGTTTCGGGATTGAAACAGTCGGGGGCATATCTGGGGGCTCACCGTGTCCGTTTTTCGTAGCGTCGCCGTCACGGCGTGCCTGTTTCTGGCCGCCTGCACCACGACCAACACCCGTCTCGCCGACAAGTCGCCGACCAAGCCGGCGGCCGGCGCCAAGATCCTGATCGTCCAGCCGGACATCGAGCTTGGCCTGCTGACCGTCACCGGCATCCAGGAGGCGCGCGCCGACTGGTCGACCCAGGCGCGCGGCAACATCAAGCGCGAACTGGAAGAGGCCGCGACGGCCAAGTCGCACGTCTTCCGCTCGCTGGATCCGACCTCGGTCGAGGACCCGCGCGCCCTGCAGCTGCTGCGCCTGCACGAGGCCGTCGGCAACTCGATCCGCGGCTTCAACTACGGCCTCTATTCGCTGCCGACCAAGAAGAGCTTCGACTGGACGCTGGGGAACGGAACCCAGACCCTGGCCCAGGCCTATGACGCCGACTACGCCCTGTTCACCTACGGCCGGGGCGCCTATTCGAGCGGCGGCCGCAAGGCGGCGATGGTCGGCGCGGCCCTGCTGGGCGTCAGCATGCCGATGGCCCAGCAATACGCCTTCACCTCGCTGGTCGACCTGAAGACCGGCAAGGTGGTGTGGTTCAACGTCGCCGTGGCCGGCACGGACTCCGACATGCGCTCGCCCGAGGGCGCGGAGACCTTCGCCAAGGCCCTGCTGAAGGACGCGCCGCTCTGATGCCCCGCGTCCTTCGCCCCAGGGCGAAGGGCCTGGCCCTGCTGGCCGCCGCCGTCCTGGCGGTCGCGCCGGCGGGCGCCCAACCCCGCGCCCCGCACCTGCGCCCGACCGACACCTCCGACGAGGGCGGCATCTGGGCGCTGTCCGAAAAGGCCGAGCTGGCGGCCCGCCAGTCGGTCGAGCGCAACCGCGACCCGGCGCTCAACGCCTATGTCACCGGCGTCGTCGCCAAGCTGGCGCCCGAGTACCAGGGCGACATCCGCGTCTATGTGATGGACCGACCGTTCTTCAACGCCCAGATGGCCCTCAACGGCTACGGCGAGGTATGGTCTGGCCTGCTGCTGCGGGTGCAGAGCGAGGACGAGCTGGCCTTCGTGCTGGGCCACGAGGTCGGGCACTTCGCCGAGAACCACTCGATCGAGGCCTACCGGACGCTGAAGGCCCGGCTGGGCGCGACCATGGCCGTGCAGTTCGCCGTGGCGGCGGTGGCCATGGGGGCGGCGGTCAACGCCGGCTCGGCCCAGGGCGCCAACGACATCATGCGCGCGGCCGGGGCGCTGAACGACCTGCTCTATCTGGGCCAGCTGGCCGCCTATTTCGGCTATTCGCGCGAGAACGAGGTCGAGGCCGACAGCCTGGGCTTCAAGCGGGCCGTGGCCGCCGGCTACGACCCGGCCGCCGGGGCGACCCTGTGGCGCTCGCTGATCGCCGAGACCGGATCGTCGAGCTTCAAGCGCGTGCGCGACCAGGAAGCCCGGGCCAATATCTTCAGCACCCACCCGGTCAGCAGCGAGCGGGTCAAAGCGCTGGACGACCTGGCCGCCCGGACGCCGACCAAGGCCTCCACCGCCGACCGTAAGGCCTATCGCGCCGTCATCCGCCCGCACCTGGCGGCCTGGCTGAAGGATGATTTGCGCCGGCGCGACTACGGCCAGAGCCTGGCCTTGATCGACCGCCTGGCGGCCGAGGGCGAGGACCAGGGCCTGCTGACCTTCTATCGCGCCGAGGCCTATCGCCAGCGGCGCGGCGAGGGCGACCTGGAGCTGGCCCGCAAGGCCTACGCCCAGGCCGGGACCTATCCCGACGCCCCGGTCTCCACCTGGCGCACCCTGGGCGACCTAGCCCTGCAGGCCGGCGACCGCCCGGGCGCCAAGACCGCCTACGAAACCTATCTCGCCCGCGCCCCCCAGGCGCAGGACCGCTGGCTGGTCGAGGCCAGCCTCAAGAAACTCTCCGAAGGAAGCGCGACATGATCCGCACCAACGTCGTTCGCCTGCTGGCCGCCTCCGCGCTGCTCATGAGCCTGTCGGCCTGCGTCAGCGTCACCTCGGCCCCGGCGGGTCCCTACAAGATCGGTACGGCCACCGTGACCCTCGGCCACGAGTGGTCGGACATCAGCGCCATCATGTTCGCCCGCCCGGCCAAGGTGCGGCTGCTGTCGATGGACGGCCCGCTGCTCAACCGCCTCTATGTGACCGACGGCCTCGCCCCCGGCGAGTTCATGGTCAAGCCGGCCGCCAAGGAGCGCCCGACCCCGACCTATCGCGCCGGCATGGCCCCGACCGAGCTGGTGGAGTTCGTCACCGACAGCGTCGCGGCCCTCGACTACCAGCGCGTCGAGACCGACAACCTGCGCCCGGCCAAGGTGGGCTCGGCCGACGGCCTGCGCTTCGACCTCAAGGCCAAGACCAAGGAAGGCCTCGACATCTCCGGCGCGGCCCAGGTGGCCGAGGTGAAGGGCAAGCTCTACGTCGTGCTGTTCCTGGCACCCAGCGAGCACTACTTCGCCGCCGAACTGCCGGAAGTGGAGACGGTGCTGGGCTCGGTGAAGGTGGGGTGATCACCCGCGTCCCTCTCCCCTTGCGGGAGAGGGTGGCCTCGCGAAGCGAGGTCGGGTGAGGGGTCTCTCGTAAATCAGACGCCGCGACGGCCGATCGGCTGTCGCGGCGTTTTCGTTCGTGCGGCCCCTCATCCGTCGACTTCGCCGACACCTTCTCCCGCAAGGGGAGAAGGGGCGCTGCTACCCTTCGAAATACCGCTCCACCTGCTCGGCCCAGCCGTGGGAGGGCTTGGCCAGCTGGTCGCGGTCGTAGGCGGGGCTGTCCTTGAAGCGGTCCTTGGTGATCTCGACGGCGTAGGCCTCGGCCTTGTCGTCGAAGGTCAGCACGCGCCAGGGCAGGGGATGGTACTTGCCGCCGGTGAACAGGCCGGCCGGCTCGACGGCGACATAGCGGCCGATGCCGGCGTCGCGATCGACGAACACCTCGCGGATGACGCCCAGCTTGTGGCCCTTGGGGTCGGTGACCGGCGTGCCGATCAGGTCGCCGCTCTTCACCAGACGATCGTCGACGGCCATGGGGTTCCTCCTTTGAATAGCCCAAGGGCAACGCCCCATGCACAGCGGGAGTTGCCAACCCCGTCGAAGCCCGCGATGGATCGGGCATGAGCACGCCCGCCGCCCCCTCCCCCTCGCTTTCGGGCGACCGCCCGATCGTCCTGGTCGCCGCCGCCGCCCTGATCGATGTCGACGGACGGGTGCTGATCTGCCAGCGCCCCGAGGGCAAGTCGCTGGCCGGGCTGTGGGAGTTTCCCGGCGGCAAGGTCGAGAAGGGCGAGACGCCCGAGCAGTGCCTGATCCGCGAACTGCACGAGGAGCTGGGCATCACGGTCGCCCAGGCCTGCCTGGCGCCCTTCGTCTTCGCCTCGCACACCTACGAGACCTTTCACCTCTTGATGCCGCTCTATCTGCTGCGGCGCTGGGAGGGGACGGTGACGGCGCAGGAGCACAAGGCCCTGGCCTGGGTGAAGCCCGCCCAGCTGTCGGACTACGACATGCCGCCGGCCGATCTTCCGCTGGTCGCCTGGCTGCGGGATGTGCTTTAACTCAGACAAATAGCGCGAAGGCGCGAAACGTCCGAGGAAACGAGCGGTGACTTTCGACTTGCAGCCTTCGCGGCGCGTGATGCTGGCGGGGGCCGGGGCCCTGACCGTCTCTGGAGCCGCCGTCGCCGCGCCCGTTTCGGCCGGGCCGCTGCTCAATCCCGTCGTCCGCCAGCGGGCCGACGCCCAGGTCTTCAAGCATACGGACGGCTTCTACTACCTGACCGGATCGGTGCCGGAATACGACCGGCTGATCATCCGCCGGTCGCGCACCCTGGCGGGGCTGGCCACTGCGCAAGAGGCGGTGATCTGGCGCAGGCCCAAGGAAGGCAAGCTGGGCGGCTATATCTGGGCGCCCGAGCTGCACTGGCTCGACGGCGCCTGGCACATGTACTTCGCCGCCGGCGACGCGGGCGAGCCGTTCCATATCCGCACCTATGTGCTGCGCTGCCAGGACCGTGACGCCCTGTCGGGCCGCTGGAGCCTGCTGGGCCAGTTGCAGACCCCGTGGGACACCTTCACCCTCGACTCCACGGTCTTCAGCCACAAGGGCGTGCGCTACATCTGCTGGGCGCAGACCGAGCCGGGCATCAAGACCAACAGCAATCTCTACCTGGCCCCGCTGGCCACGCCCACGACCCTGGCCCGGCCGCCCGTGCGCCTGACCGTGCCGACGCTGGACTGGGAGACCCGCGGCTACAAGGTGGCCGAGGCGCCCGCCGCCCTGATCCGCAACGGCCGCGTCTTTATCGCCTATTCGGCCAGCGCCACCGACGACCGCTACTGCCTGGGCCTGCTGACCGCCGACGCGGACGCCGACCTGATGGCCGAGGCGTCGTGGAGCAAGTCGCCGGAACCGGTGTTCGTGTCGTCGGAGGAAACCCGCGTCTGGGGGCCTGGCCACAACTCGTTCACGGTGGACGAGCGGGGCCGCGACGTCCTGGTGTTCCACGGCCGCGACTACAAGGCGATCAAGGGCAATCCCTTGTTCGACCCCAACCGCCACACCCGCGTGCAGCGGCTGTACTACAAGCCGGACGGGACGCCTGATTTCGGCGTGCCGGCCGGGGCGGGGGAAATCCCGGACCGCTTCTCGCCGCTCGATCGGCCGGGGGCGTTCCTGCGCTGCGAGGGCGATGTGGTGAGCGTGGGCGACGGGGTGCTGGCGACGACCCAACTGCGCCAGAAGCTGGGGCCGCACGGCCAGGTGACGCTGGAGCCGATCCTGCGACCGGGCCATGACCTGCGGATCGAGGGAGACAAGGTCGTGGCCGCCCAGCCCGATCCTCTCGCCGATCGTGCGGCGGACTTCGTCCGGGTGAAGGGGCTGGCCGGCAAGGGCGTATCGTTCCGGGCGCGGAAGGGCGGCTATCTGATGCACCGCGACGGCGCGGTGGTGGTGGCGCCGGCCACGGACGCCAGGGCCCGCGCGGCGGCGACCTGGCTGGTGAGCTGAGGTTCGGGGGAGAGCCCCCTCAGTCGCTCCGCGACAGCTCCCCCAGAGGGGGAGCATCTGCTGAGCTAGATCCTCCCCCTCTGGGGGAGGTGGCCCGGAGGGCCGGAGGGGGTCTTCGCCGCCTCAGCCCGCCTTGTCGCCCGCCGGTTGTTCCTTGACCCCCAGCGCATCGGCCAGCCGCATCTTGGCCGAGCCCGGCCGCAGGGGCTTTTGCTGGCTCGCATGCGGGGCCCAGCCCGTCGCCGTGACGATCTCGAAGGTCGCGGGCACGCGGCCGTCGGCTTCGGCGAAGCGCTGCTGGTAGATCTCCAGGGCGCGGAACAGCACCTTGCGGCTCAGGGGCTTGCGCGAGCGGTCGAGCAGTACGCTGGTCTCGCCCATGCGGCGCAGGTCCTGAAGCAGGGCGATCGGGTGGCCGTAACGCACCTTGACCCGGTCGACGTCGGCCACCGGCAGGGTGAAGCCCGCCCGTTGCAGCAGGCCCGCCGCGTCCACCGTGTCGGCGAAGGGCGAGACGCGCATCGAGACGCCGCCGGCGATCTCGTCTTCCGCCGCCATCAGCGACTGGCGCAGTTCGGTCAGGGTGGCCCCGCCGAACAGGGCGCCGATGAAGAGGCCGTCGGGCCGCAGGGCGCGGCGGATCTGGATCAGGGCGCCGACCAGGTCGTTGGTCCAGTGCAGGGCCAGGGTCGAGACCACCAGATCCAGCGTCTCGTCGCCGAACGGCAGGCGCTCCTCGTCGGCGACCACGGTCGGGCCGCCGCGCCCGGCCAGCATGCGGGCCGAAAGATCGGTGTCGATCAGCAGGCCGATCTTGGCCGCCGCGTCGCTTTCCGACAGCGCCGCGCGGAAAGCGCCGTCTCGGCTTCCGAGATCGACGGCGACCGGAAACTCCCGCAGGATCGCCTCCAGCCGCATGACGGCGTCACCGGCGGCGCGCGCCTTCAGGAACCCGGCTTGGCCGAAGTGGGGCGCGGCGCGGTCGAGGCGGGCTCGGAGAAGGTCGCGGTCGAAGAGGAGGGGCGAACTGGTCATGCGGGCGGAACATGGCGATTTCCTTGCGCAATGGAAACCCGGGCCGCGCCTGACGGGGATCGGAAGAGGCCTGCTCGACCTGATCCTGCCGCCGCGCGCCTTCGACGGCGAGCCGGCCTTGACCTCCGGACTGTCGGCCGGGGCCTGGAGCCGCATCGTCTTTCTCGACGGTCCCGTCTGCGACGGCTGCGGCGCGCCGTTCCCGTTCGACCAGGGCGAGCCGCTGTGCGCCCTGTGCCTGGCGAGGCCCCGAACCTTCGCGCGGGCCAGGGCCGCCTGCCTCTATGACGAACACTCCCGTGACCTCATCCTGAAGCTGAAGCACGCCGACCGCACGGACCTGTCGGGCCTGTTCGCCCGCTGGATCTCGCGCGCCGCGCCCGACCTGCTGGACGAGGCCGATGCGGTGGTTCCCGTGCCGATGCACCGCGCGAGGCTTCTGCGCCGCCGCTACAACCAGGCCGCCGAGATCGCCCGGCCGCTGGCCCGCACGGCGGGACGGCCCTATCTGGCCGACGCCCTGGTGCGCCGGCGAGACACCGCCAGCCAGGGCGGCAAGTCGGCCGACGGCCGCCGCCGGAACGTCGCCGCCGCCTTCGCCGTGCCCGATCGCAGGCGGTCGCTGGTCGAGGGAAAACGGGTGCTGCTGGTCGACGACGTGCTGACCACCGGGGCCACGGCCGAGGGCTGCGCGCGGGCGCTGCTGGCGGCCGGAGCCTCGGCTGTCGACCTGACTGTCGTCGCGCGCGTTACAGAAATGCGAACCCGTCCTATATGAGGGCTGGAATCCGAGCTTTTGGAACCGACATGGCCAAGGTCACCATCTACACCCGTCCCTTCTGCGGCTACTGCGCCCGCGCCCTGAAGCTGCTCAACGACAAGGGCGCCGACTTCTCCGAGATCGAGGCGGGCATGGATCCCAAGCTGCGCCAGGAGATGATCGACCGTTCGGGCCGCGCCACCTTCCCGCAGATCTTCGTCGGCGAGCAGCACATCGGCGGCTGCGACGACATGATGGCGCTGGAGCGCGAGGGCAAGCTCGACCCGCTGCTGGCCGCATGACGGTTCGGGTCGGCCTCGTCCAGACGCGTACGCCGGCCACCCAGGCCGCCGCGCTCGAGCATGTCGCGCCGCTGGTGCGGCAGGCGGCCGAGGCGGGCGCGCAATTCATCCTGACGCCCGAGGGCGTCAACGTGCTGCAGAAGGACAAGGAGAAGCTGCTGCCGACCCTCGTCCCGCTGGAGGACGACGTGGTGGTGCGCGGCCTGCAGGCCCTGGCGCGGGAATACGGCGTCTGGATCGACGTCGGCTCGGCCCTGGTGCTGCGCGAGGACGGAAAAGCCGCCAACCGGCAGGCTGTGATCGACCCCTCGGGCGCGATCGTCGCCACCTACGACAAGCTGCACATGTTCGACGTGCAGCTGCCCACTGGCGAGACGGCGCGGGAATCGGCCGTCTACACCCCCGGCGAGCGGGCGGTGGTGGTCGATACGCCTCTGGGGCCGACCGGCCTGACCATCTGCTACGACATGCGCTTTCCGGCCCTGCACCGGGCCCTGGCGCTGGCGGGGGCCAAGGTGATCACGGCGCCCGCCGCCTTCACCCGCCCGACCGGAGAGGCGCACTGGGACATCCTGCTGCGCGCCCGGGCCATCGAAACCGGCTCGTTCGTCATCGCCGCCGCGCAGGGCGGCTTCCACGAGGACGGGCGCGGCACCTGGGGCCGCTCGATCGCCATCGGCCCGTGGGGCGAGGTGATCGGCAAGCTTGACCATGACGAGCCGGGCGTGCTGATCGCCGATCTCGACCTGGCGGCCGCCGACAAGGCGCGCGCGGCCATCCCGGTCCTGACCAACGCCCGCGACTTCGTCGGGCCGTGAGCCCATACTGACGTCATGATCAAGTACGCCCTCGCCTGCGATCACGAACATGAGTTCGAAGGCTGGTTCGGCTCGTCGGGCGACTATGACGACCAGGCCGCCCGCGGCCTCGTCGAGTGCCCGGTGTGCGGCTCGACCGGCGTGCGCAAGCAGATCATGGCCCCCGCCGTCGCCGGCACGAAGGCTCAGCGATCCTCGCCCGAGCCGGATGCGAAGATGCGCGAGATGATGATGACCGCCATGAGCGAGGTGCGTCGCGAGGTCGAGGAGAACTTCGACTATGTCGGCGACCGCTTCGCCAAGGAGGCCCGCGACATCCACGAGGGCAAGTCCGAGGAACGCGGCATCTATGGCGAGGCCTCGCCCAAGGAGGTGAAGGCCCTGCTGGAGGACGGCGTGAAAGTCGCCGCCCTGCCGCCGGCCCCGCCGAAGAAGACGCAGGTCAACTAGGCTCGCCGCGCTCCCTGGGGCTCATGAGGCCGGCGCCGCGCCGCCAGTCGTCGATGCGGCGCATCAGCGGCGTCGCGGTCGCGCCGTGGATCAGGATCGAGCCCAGGACGACGAAGCCGGTGATCGCCCAGAGCCGCGCCCAGTCGTCGAACGGTCCGTGGTTGAGGGCCCAGGCCAGGTAGTAGAACGAGCCGATCCCGCGGATCCCGAAGAACGAGACGATCGCCCGCTCGCGGCGCGAATGCGGCGCCCACAGCAGGCCGATCCAGCCGGCCAGCGGCCGCACGACAAGCAGCAGCGCCAGGCCCAGGCCCGCGTCCTTCCAGGTCAGGGGCGCCAGCAGCCCGCCGCCGATCGCGCCGCCCAGCATGACCAGGACCAGCATCATCAGCAGGCGCTCCACCTGTTCGGCGAAGTCGTGCATGGCCTCGTGGAATTCGTGGTCGCGCTCGGTGGCCCGCAGCGCCAAGGCGGCGATGAACACGGCCAGGAAGCCGTAGCCGTGCGCCGCCTCGGCCACGGCGTAGGCGAACAGGGTCGCGCCCAGCGCCACCAGGCCGTCGCCGGTGCCGGAGAGGCGCGCGCGCGGCGCCTTGAAGGTGATCCAGCCCAGGACCTTGCCGACCGCCCAGCCCACGGCGATCCCGGCCGCGATCCGCCAGGCGACGTCGACGGCCAGCCAGTGGCCCAGGCGCTCGGCGGACAGAAGGCCGCCGCCGGCCGCGGCTGCCACGGCCAGGTGCACGAACGGAAAGGCGAAGCCGTCGTTGAGCCCCGCCTCGGAGGTCAGGGCGAAGCGCGCCTCGCCGTCCTCGCCCGAACGCGGCGGCCCGACCTGCACGTCGGAGGCCAGCACCGGGTCGGTCGGGGCCAAGGCCGCGCCGAGCAGCAGGGCCGAGGCCAGGCCCAATCCAAGTCCGTAGACGCCGATCAGCGTCACCCCGGCGATGGTCAGGGGCATGGTGATGGCGATCAGCCGCCAGGACGAGCTCCAGGCCTTCCAGCCGAGGCGGCGGTCGATCTTCAGCCCCGCGCCCATCAGCGAGACCAGCACGACCAGTTCGGTCAGCCGCTCGGTCAGGGTGGAGAAGCGCAGGGGATCGGGCCGGAACGGCAGGCCGCCGGCATGGAACACCACGACGCCGATGGCGACGCAGAGAATGGCCAGCGACAGGGGCAGGTTGCGCAGCGCCATCGGCAGCCAGGCGACCAGCAGCACGATCACGCCGACGCCGAGGAGAAACAGGATGTAGGGGTCTAGCGCCATCGTGCTCCAACGCGCCGGGAGGCGAAGGGAAACGAAAAAGGGCCCGTCCTCGCGAACGGGCCCCTCGACCTTTCGAAGCGGCTTGCCGCCGCCTGTCGCTTCCGGTTTAGCGGTAGCGGTACTCGTAGTGGCAGTTCTTCTTGGAGTTGTGCTTGGCGATCTGGTTGCCGGCGACCGCGCCGACCACGC
>Ga0209256_1003075_pt1 | contig 12258 bp, 8 predicted proteins | sample AraplaCol_mCL_r2_2_FD_184270 | JGI IMG/M metagenome (GOLD analysis project Ga0209256, IMG submission 184270) | Arabidopsis root microbial communities from North Carolina, USA - plate scrape MF_Col_mCL_r2 (SPAdes) (version 3) | ecosystem: Host-associated > Plants > Roots > Endosphere | place: USA...
TGAGCGCAGATGTCTGGGGATGGGTGGTGAAAACCATTTCCAATGAATCCGGCGTAGGCGAACACTTCACCACGACGAACAACGTGGTTCTGGCTCCGCATAACGAACAGATCGTCGTGCTGACCGAGTTCACTGCGGCATTCCAGGTACTGGGCGCCGGCGACTGCAGGGAAACCGAAAGCGCATACGCCGACTGGGAAAAAACACAGGGTGAGAAGAAGGCCGCTCCCGCCGAAGGCGAAGGTACGCAGGAACCGTCGAGCGAAGAGGCGGACGAGGAATACGCCATCGTCCCGCCACGCTGCACCCAACTGCAGTGGTCCTATCGCACCGACCCGGTGAGCGATTCGACCTTCACGCCGTTGTACATCACGCGCAAGGCCGGCATGGAGGGTGGCAGCCAGGTGGAGGCGAAAACCTGGAAGGTCATGTTCGATCCAAAGAGCTATACCTACCTGATGCCGGACGCGTTGAAGAACGTGGGATCGTGACCGAATTGAGCTGGGCAGGAATGTATGCCATGATGGAACGCAAAATGACATCAGGGAAACCATGCTGCTACGCACGCTTTTCTGCCTGTTCCTGCTCACGCTTGGCCAACTAAGCTACGCCCAGCAAGCGGCAACGCCTCCAGCCAAGCCGGAGGCGCCAGCTGCGCGGCTTGTGGTTGGCAACCGAACTGTCTTTGTTTTCCGCTCCATGCTGAGCGGCTATTCCCCACACGATCGCGCCGAGGCTGCGGATAAACGCCTCGAGCGCGCGCTCGCATTGGGCGGTCCGCAACAAGCCAGCATCAGGTCGATCGCCGAGGGCACGCAAGTCCTGCTCGACGGTTCGCTGCTGTTCCTGGTGTCACCCGGCGACGTCAATGCCCTGGCAGGCGACACCACGGACCTGCTGGCCCATGAAAGCGCCAGGCAATTGAGCAAGGCGCTGGAGGAGCGCCGCGAGCAGCGCAGCCCCGCATACCTTGCGCAAGCGCTTGCCCTGTGCGTGCTGGCGACCGGCGCGCTGGCCTTTTTCCTGTGGATGCTTGCGGCCTTGCGCCGCCAGGCCCGGCGGCGGCTGGAAGCAATTCTTGGCAGGCGCCTGGCACAAGTGCGTGTCCGCAATGTGCGCGTGCTGGATGCGGAACACCTGGTCCATTTCATGCGCCTTACCATGGACGTCATGGTGTGGTTCCTGGGCCTGCTGGCTGCTTACGTCTGGCTTGCCTTTGTCCTGGCGAGGATTCCTTTTGCACGCAACTGGGGCGAGCGCTTGCAGCAATTCCTGCTTGATACCGCAACTGATATCGCCGGCAACGTGGCGGAAGCGATTCCCGGCCTGCTGCTGGTTGCGGTGATCGTGCTGCTGGCCCGCCTGGCCAGCGCCACCCTGGCCTCCGTTTTCAAGCGCATCGAAAGCGGCGAGCTGCATTTCGGCTGGCTTGACCGTGATACGGCGGTTCCGACACGCCGCCTGGGTACCGCGGTGATCTGGCTGTTTGCGCTGGCCATGGCTTATCCCTACCTGCCCGGTTCGCACACGGCGGCGTTCCAGGGCGTGACGGTGCTGGCCGGGCTGATGCTGTCGATCGGCGCCTCCAGCATCGTCGGGCAGGGCGCCGCAGGGCTGATCCTGATGTACACGCGAGCCCTGCGCAGGGGCGACTACGTCAGCATCGGCGATGTGCAAGGCACCGTGGTGGAACCGGGAATATTCGACACCCGGCTGCGCACCGGCATGGGCGTGGACGTGGCCATGCCGAATGCCTGGGTGCTGTCGAATACGATCAAGAATTACTCGCGCGCCGTGCCGGGCGCTTACGTGCTGGATACCACCGTCACGATCGGGTACGACACGCCCTGGCGCCAGGTGCATGCAATGCTGAAAGAGGCAGCGATGACAACCGAGGGTGTCGCCGCAGAACCGAGGCCGTACGTGATCCAGAGCGCCTTGTCCGATTTCTATATCGAGTACAAGCTCGTGGCCTGTTCGGCATTGAGTTCGCCCGCCAACCGAGCCGAGTTGCTTAGCCTCCTGCACCAGAAGGTGGTCGACGTTTTCAATCGTGAAGGTGTCCAGATCATGTCGCCGCACTTCACGCAGGAGCCGCAGCACCCTCAAATCGTGCCACCAGCGAGGTAGGACGCTTGCCATGGACTTTCGTGCCCTGATCTACGCGGCTCCATGCATATTGCTTGGCTCCCTGGGATGGGCGGGGGAGCCGGCTGCCATTCGCGTTGCAGCGCAAAGCGACTCAGAACCCAAGTTTGTCGCGCAGGGTGCCGCGGTTGCCGGCAGCTGCATCGATATCTTCCGGGCGATCGAGAAGGTGGAGCCTGGGCTCAAATTCGTCGGCGACCAGCAATGGATGCCGCTCAAGCGCATCGAAGCGATGGTGGTCGGACACAAGCTGGACGCCGCTTGCGGCCTAGTGCGAAGCGAGGAGCGCATTGCAGCTTACGACATTCCGGACACGCCTCTGTTTTCCGTCAACTACCATATGCTGGTCCGTGCCGATGACCCGGTGAACGTGAAGAATTTTGACGAGGTGCGTGCACTGGACGAAGGCGGCATCGTCCTCGTCAATGCCGGCAGCGGGGCGATTGCCGCGCTCAGGAAGGCAGGCGGCCTCCGGATTGACAACACGGCCAATTCGACCGCGCAGAATATCGACAAGCTGCTGGCGGGCAGGGGCCGTTTCTACTATTACCGCATTCCCGGCCTGATCTCGGAGATCAGGAAGGCGGGACATGCGCGCAAGGTGCGGATCCTGCCTGCCGTATTCGACACGCAGGTGTTTTACATGGTGCTGGGACGGCACCTTGGCAAGGAAACCGAGGACAAGATCGCGCAGGCGCTCAGCCGCCTCAACGAGCATGGCGAGTTGAAGCAAATCGCGGAAAAGTGGTCGGCTTACTGATGGTGGTATGATGATCGGCTAATTGCATCATATTATGATATAAAATGCCATCACCACCAGATACGCTGGCCAAGGCCGACTTCATGGCCTTGTCCGAATTCCGCTACCAGATGCGGCGCTTCGAGCGCTTTTCCGAAAACGCTGCCCATGCCGAGGGCATCACGCCGCTGCAGTACCTACTGCTGCTGCATATCAAAGGCTTTCCCGGCCGCGACTGGGCTACTGTCGGCGAACTGGCCGAACGGCTGCAAGCGCAGCAGCATGGCGTAGTCGCTTTGCTGGGCCGCTGCGAGGCGGCCGGACTGGTACAGCGCCGCCCCAATGCGCAAGACCGGCGCCGGGTCGAAGTCCACCTGCTGCCTGCCGGCGAAGAAGTACTGGTGCGCCTGGCTGCCATCCACCGCGCCGAACTGCGATCGCTGCATGGCGTTTTCACTGTTCCCAACCTGCCTCAAAAACTATGAAACCGTACGACCCGCGCCGCGACTTCAGCGGCGATGCGCGCCTGCTCCAGATCGGCGCAATGGCTGCCTTTATTGGCATGCTGAGCACAGGCACCGCCTGGCTGTTGCTGAAGGCGATCTCGCTGTTTACCAACTTGTTCTTCTTCCAGTCGCTGTCCACCGCACCGCAATCGCCGGCCGCCCATGCGCTGGGCGCCTGGGTCATCGTGGTGCCGGTGATTGGTGCACTGGTGATCGGGCTGATCGCGCGCTACGGCTCGGAGCAGATCCGCGGCCACGGCATTCCGGAGGCGATCGAAGCGATCCTGTTCAAGCGCAGCGCGATGTCGCCCAAGGTGGCGGTGCTCAAGCCGCTGGCCTCGGCGATTGCCATCGGCAGCGGCGGGCCGTTCGGCGCCGAGGGGCCGATCATCATGACCGGCGGCGCGGTCGGTTCGCTGTTTGCCCAGCATTTCCATTTGAGCGATGCCGAGCGCAAGACCCTGCTGGTGGCGGGCGCCGTGGCCGGCATGACGGCAGTTTTCGGCACGCCGATCGCGGCGGTGCTGCTGGCGGTCGAACTGCTGCTGTTCGAGCTGCGCCCGCGCAGCCTGCTGCCGGTTGCCATTGCCTGCGCCGTGGCCGGCTTCCTGCGGCCGCTGCTGATGGAAGCGGGGCCGCTGTTCCCGCAGCAAAGCCCGGTGCTGCCGCCGGTGGCCCTGCTGTCCTGCGCTATCGCCGGGGTGCTGTGCGGCGGCATGGCGTGGCTGCTGTCGACCGCCCTGTACCGCGTGGAAGATGGCTTTCACAAGCTGCCGGTTCACTGGATGTGGTGGCCGGCGCTGGGCGCCGTCGCCATCGGCATTGGCGGCTATTTCCAGCCGCGCGCGCTGGGCGTCGGCTATGACGTGATCGGCGACCTGCTGCAAAACCACCTGGCTGCAGGCGTGGTGGCGACGCTGCTGGTGGCCAAGGCGATCATGTGGCTGATCGCACTGGGTTCGGGTACCTCCGGCGGCGTGCTGGCGCCCTTGCTGATGCTGGGCGCCGGCCTGGGCACCGTGCTGGCACCCTATCTGCCGGGCGGCTCGCCTGCGGTCTGGCCGCTGGTCTTCATGGCTGCCACGCTGGGCGGCATGATGCGGGCCCCCATCATGGCTACCGTGTTTGCTTATGAATTGACGCATGATGCGAATGCGCTGCTGCCGGTGCTGGCCGCCTCGGTAGTGGCGTACGGCTTCACCGTCATCACCATGCACCGTTCGATCCTGACCGAAAAGATCGCCCGCCGCGGGCACCATATCTATCGGGAATACGGCATCGATCCGCTGGAGCGGCACAGCGTGGAGGAGGTGATGACGGCGACGCCAATGTCGATCGATGCCGACGCGCGGGTTGCCGACGTGCTGGTTTCCCACTTCGGAGCGACGCAGCGCCATCGCGCATACCCGGTCACCAGCAAAGGAGCGGTGCTGGGCATGCTGGATCGTGCGACGCTGGAGCAGGCCAGCCACGCGGTGCACGTGCGCGACCTGTATGGCGTGAACGCGCCCATCGTGGCCCTGCGCGGCGAGACTTGCCGCACGGTGGCGGTGCGGCTGGCAGTGCATGGCCTGGAGCGGCTGCCGGTGGTGGCCGATGCCGCCAGCCGCCAGCTGGTTGGCGTGATCAGCCGCAGCGATATGATCAAGTCTTCGCTTTCACTCGACAACGAGGAGCACCGGCGGCACCGCTTCCGCCGCTTTACGCTGCGGCCTTGAGGGGGCAGCGCTCCGCTAGCTCAACAGTGCGAGCAAATTTCTGCAATGCTGGTATCGTTTGCGTTTTGATAATTATTGCTGCGCAGACATTCGATGCGGAACGATCTCCTCACCCAGGTTTACGCCGGGCTGGCACAGTTCTCCAGTGCCAGCCGTTTGTATGAACTCAAGCTGGAAACGGAAGGGGAGTACGGTTCCGGCGGCTTGCTGGTAGAAGCCTTCCTGGCAGACGATGCCTTGCAGGAGGTCGGCGCCCGCGAGGTGATCGTGTTGTCCACCAGTGCCGGGATTTCGCTGCAATCGCTGCTCGGCCAGCGCGCCGCCGCCCAGGCCAGCCTGGCCGACGGCAGCCGCACCAGCTTCCACGGCTACATCAGCGGCGCCGCCATGCTGGGCAGCGAAGGCGGCCTGGCGCGCTACCGGCTGCGCCTTACCCCTTGGCTCTGGCTGGCGACCCAGCGCCGCAACAGCCGGGTATGGCAGGACAAGAGCGTGGCCGACATCGTCGATGCCGTCTTCTCCGGCTATTCCCCGCACGCCAAATGGCAGTGGAGCGATGACGCGCACTCTGCCATGCAGGCCATCCCGCCCCGCAGCTACTGCTGCCAGTACCGCGAATCCGATTACGATTTCGTGCGCCGCCTGTTGACGGAAGAAGGCATCGGCTGGCGCTTCGAAGATGGCGAAGAAGAGCAAACCATGGTGCTGTTCTCGGACAGTGCGCTCAAGGAAGCCATGCCGGAAGACGCCAGCAGTGCCGCAGGCGGCGGCCTGCGCTACCACGCTGCCCGCGCCGGCGAGCAACAGGACAGCATCCAGTCGCTGCGCACTGCGCGCAGCTTGATCAGCGGCGCAGTGGCAGTCGCCAGCTACGACTACAAAGCCAAGAAAGCGGTCAGCAAGACCGTACCAACCCGGCTGCACAATTTCGGCAAGCATGCCCAGTTACCCGAGAGCTTCGATTATCCCGGCCAGTACTTTTACGCCGACGGCGGCGAGGCCGAGCGCTATGCCACGCTGCATATGCAGGCGCTCGAGGCGCAGAGCCAGCTGTGGCAGGCCCGCTCCACGGTGCGCACATTGCGCGCCGGTTCCCGTTTCACCCTCACGCAAGGCCCACTGGACACGACGGCCGGCGGCGAGCATTTTGTGGTGCTGCGCGTCGTCAGCGTAGGCATCAATAACCTGCCGGTGGCCGTCAAGCAGGGGCTGGCCGAACTGTTTGGCCCGATCCCGGAACTGCTGGAAGACCTCGGCGCGCCGCTGGCCGGCCTGGCGGAGGACTTCAGCGCCACGCTGGCGCAGGCGGCCAGCAGCGGTTACGCCAATGGTTTCACAGCGCTGGACGCGGCTTTGCCATGGCGGCCCCTGCATGCCGGCGGCGAAGGGCGCCAGCATGCCAAGCCGACGGCAATGGGCTCCCAGAGCGCCATTGTGGTGGGCGCCGACGGCAATGACCGCCCGAACGGCGCGGACGAAATTTACTGCGACAGCCTGGGGCGGGTACGCATCCGCTTCCATTGGCAGGACGAAGCCGATGCCACGTGCTGGGTGCGCGTCGCCCAGCGCCTGGCCGGCGGCGGCATGGGCAGCCAATTCCTGCCGCGTATCGGCCAGGAAGTGCTGGTGCAGTTCCTGGAAAACGATATCGACCGTCCACTGATTGTCGGCGCCCTGTACAACGGCCAGGGCGAAGGCGGCGTTCCGCACACGCCGGGCGGCGCGACGCGCGAGGCGGCGGCAGACGCATTCGGCCAGGCGCATGACCATGCCGTCTCCGGCCAGGGCAACCTGGCAGGCGGCCATAGTCCTGCATGGCATGGCGCGGCGGGAGGCAGTCCCGGCCATCGTAATGCGGCAGCCCAGTGGGGCGTGCGCAGCAAGGAATTCGGCGGCGAGGGCCATAACCAGCTGCTGTTCGACGACACCGACAACCAGGGACGCATCCAGATGCGCACCACGCTGGCAGCGACTGAACTGAACCTGGGGCACCTGGTGCACAGCGCCGACAATTTCCGTGGCAGCCTGCGCGGCCAGGGGGCGGAGTTGCGCAGCGATGCCTATGGCGCAGTCCGGGCCGGGGCGGGCCTCCTGGTGACCAGCTACCGGATCCAGCACAACGCAAGCCAGCGCGAACCGGCGGGCGACAACACGGCCGGTATCGCGATGGTCAAGCAAGCCGTCAAACTGGCGGAAACTTTCAGCGATGCGGCGGTCAAGCACCAGACAGTGGGCATGGCTGCGCACCTGGGCGCCCGCAAGCCCAAAGCCAGCCTGCTGGACGCCAGGGAAGCGCCGCTGCAGGCTTTGCTGACGTCCGTCTCCGGCATGGTCGGCGACCGTCACCTCGATGGTGCTTTCAACGATGCCGGCAAGCGCAAGACTGCCCAGGGCGCCGGCCAATTGCCGCATGTGAGCAATCCGCTGGTGGCAATTTCGGCGAAGGATGGCCTGGCAATGACCGCAGCCAGGGATATGCAGGTGGTGGCAGGCGAGGTGGCTGTTGTCGCCAGCGGACAGGATAGCCAGTTTGCGACCAGCGGCCAGCTTCGCGTGCACAGCGGGCAGGCGCTGGGCGTCCTGGGCGGCGCGGTCAAGCCTGGCGAGCAGGATGTCGGCGTGCAGCTTATTGCGGCGCGCGACCCGATCGATGTCCAGGCCCAGGCCGGCACGCTGGGTGTGCAGGCGCTCGGCATGGTCGACGTGAAGAGCTCGAACGCGCACGTCGACTTTGCGTCGGCCAAGAAACTCAGCCTGTCCACCGCAGGCGGCGCCAATATCACTATCGACGGCGGCAATATCACCATCCAGTGCCCAGGCAAGATTACGGTCAACGCCGGCAAGAAATCCTTTACCGGACCGGCCCGCAGCAATTACGCGATGCCTTCCTTGCCCCGCTCGGAAATGAAGATCAAGAAGAAGTACGCCTTTTCGTCTTAAACAGCCTGGTTCCAGATGATTATCAGTCCACCATTCCTGCCCACGCGCGCCAATAATGCGGACGATGCCACCTATGTGGCTGCCGCGATGCCGGCGTCGACCGTCAACTGTCCGGCAAGCAGCGTTCCCGAAGGGAGTTTCCCCGTCAGCCTGAACCTGGGCTGGCACGGTGGCGTGCACCTGCACGCACCAGCCGAGGCAGGTACCGCCTTGCCGGTTTGCGCGATTGCCGACGGCGAGATCGTTTATGCCCGCAGGCCAACCAGGCCAGTCACCGAAGCAACGCACCCGCTGAATTACAACCCTTATGGCGAGACGCCGGCGTGGACCGACGACGGCATGGTGATCGTACGGCACGTGACCGAGATTGGCGCCGGTGCGAATGCCGAGGAAATCACTTTCTATTCGGTGTTTGCGCATTTGTCCGAATTGCGCGGCAATGCCCTGACGGTTGCCGGCGGCAGTGCCACCGCCGCGCAGCGGCGCATCTTCCGCAAGGATGAAATCGGGCTGGCAGGGCGCATCTATAACGCAACCGATCACATTCATATGGAGATCGTGTGCGACGACGCCAACCTCAATAAACTGGTCGGGCGCCAAACCGGCACGCTGCCGCTAACTGCTGATGGTCGCGATGACGCCGTATATGGCGAGGTGTATTTCCACGTACCAGCAGGCGCAGTACTATATGGTGGTGAACAGCCGAAAGGGAATATTCTCACACCCGAGAGGCCCGCAATCGAAACCACAACGACGGACCTGATCATTGGCATGCGCTATGCCAGCGGCGATGGCCCGGCAGCGCAACGCGGTAGTGCATGGATGACCACGTATCAGCTCGACGGAACCCCGCTGGGTGCTTCATTGGAAGACAATGAAGCCGATTACAGTCTGTATAAGCGCGCGATCGCCGTTAAAGACGATTACGAAAAAGCAAATGAGGCTGCACTTCCTGCGCCAAGCGCCGTTTATGAAACGTTCCGCTTTGGGCGATTGTTGAACGGTTCTGCAGAAACGCTCAACCCTGCAAGTTGTCCGCACTGGCGCCGGGTTCAAGGATCCCAGCAAATCGGCTGGATAAATCTTGCAGCACAGGGGATACGGAAGTTCAGCGATGCCGATTTCCCTGATTGGAAGGGCTGGAGGTTGATTGACGATGACACAGACGACGATAGTCGCGCAGAGTCCACGATGCTTCGGACGTTGATAGAGGACGCCAGCAATGCCGACGGTCAGTTGACTCGCGACGAACTTGTAAGTCGCATGAATATCCAAGCAGTGCGAGACGTCTTGGCGAGATGCATTTGCAAGTTCCCCAGTGAGTGGAATCGTGACAGCATTGACATTCGGTGGGGCTGGCTGCAGTCGGACGCTGAGTATAGACTCGACACTGAGTCTTGGGCTCGCCTGCGGGGTCATATTTCAGCCCTGACGGTGCCCGCCGCTGAATTGCCTGAACCAATGTCTGTGCCGCACTGGCATTTCCATCCGCAGCAATTCATCTCGCATTTCCGGAAATGCCAATGGCTCAGTGCGAGCGAGTTCAGGCAAATGGTCCCACGCCACGCCATGCGAAAAGCTGGTAACGGAGTGACGCTGTGGGAGCCGGTGCTGACGAATCTGACTGGGGCAACTTCGATAGCGGTCACTCAGCGCGTTGGATTGAACCGAACTGCACGTAAATACGGCATTAATTCACCGATGCGTTTAGCTTCGTTCTATGGCAATGTCATCCAAGAAAGCCAGTGGCTGGGACGACTGTCTGAAGGCGGCGGTTCCGGATATTGGTACGCACCTTGGTATGGCCGGGGATTTTTGCAATTGACTCACGCTCGTAACTATTTCGATTACTGGCGTTTCCGAGGCAGGAATGTGTCGGCGGCAATAAGCGAACCTCTGACCGACGCGGCATCCGTGCAGGAAAAGCTGGAACCAGGAGCACGCACACTCGGAACACTCGTGGATGCCAACTTCCCTCAATTGACTGCGCAAATTATTGGCTGGCGCGAGGAAGTCCGCGGTGCTGCAATGGCCGGCTCGACGGATTCGGCATATGCACCGGCCGATAGTGCTGGTTTTTACTGGGCAATGTTGAAAATGGCCAGGCGCGCAGATCCCGATCACGAATTGGAGCGAAGAGTTATTACTGCGGGTGGTGCACCCCGGATATATTATCGAAGCCCAAGTTTCTGGCGGGTATCGGCCGAGGTTAATTACCCGACTCGCGTGAACGATCTGTATGCAACGGCACTAAACGGTTTTGATGCGCGTTGCGTGGCCTATGCTTGCGCTCTCGCGGTACTGTCGGAAATGCGATTCCCCAACGGCGCCGGAAACCCTACTTTATCCTTCCCTGAAAACTATGAATATAGGAGGACCTGACGATTGAAAGGCTTATATCTTTGGCTGTCGTTTTTACTGTGCAGTTGCGCTGGGGCAGGGCCGCTGCCTGAAAGTCCGGCCACGCAGGTTGTCGCGGTTCCCAACCACTTTGATGATGAACCGGAATGCACTGTCAAACTCCCAGAAACGCGAGCGATTTGCAGTGCAAAAGGCTGTTCTATGCCGGTACCGAAAGGTAGCAGCCTTCGCTCGATTGAATTGCATTTTGACTGTTTGCCTAAACGCTCTCCGACCGGATTTGATAACCCGCCAGATTACGTCAAGGTACAGCCACTTCGTGCGCGCAATTCCGTGGGGCTTTTGTCACTGATCGATGATACCGAAGGCGAACCGGAAGAACAGTTGAGAGACCTGGGTTTTTGCCTTTACGGGGAACAAACCAATTTCTGTGGCTATGCCAAGGTGCTGCGGTTGAAAGACGGCGAAAAGGCTGACGCTACTGCGGCGGTTAAGGCATTCATTGAGGGTATAGAGTTAAGGGACCAGTCGAAGTCAAAAATAAGCAAATGAAGGCCCTATTTCTCTCATCTTTGTTATTGTGCGTGTCGGCTTGGCCAGCCAAGCCTGGGCTCGCGGATACGTCGAAAATGACGGTGACCATACCCGATCGCAGCGATAGTAGGTCGCCGTGCGTGGTCACGCTTCCAGTGCGCTCGGATCAATGTACGGAGAACTCTTGTAAACTGCCGCTGTCGAAAAAAGTGTCACTGGAGCTTCATTTGGCCTGCGTGCCTTCCGGTTCGCTCACCGGCATTGAGCGGCCCCCACCGGGAGCATGGGAGGAATCTGTTCGGGTTGGCAATTCCAACGTTCACATTTTGCTGATCGATGGTGATCGAGGCACTCCGGAAGCGGGGACGCGGGACATCAGCTTTTGCTTCATCGGCATGTCTAACTACTTTTGTGGCTCAACCATAACGCCGAAATTGAAACGCAGTGCCAGGCGCGAAGCGGTCAACGCCGTGAAGGCCTTCATTAAGGGCGTCGAGTGGCCGGACGCATACCAGTCACCGGCCAGGTGACGGCGCTGGCCGCCAGTTGGCATACTTGCGGTCGATCGCGGTCGAAGTACCGTCTTTCACCATTTCAGCCATGGCCGCCGACATCGCGGCAACCTGCGCGTCTGGCACAGCCTTGTTGCAGGCCAGGTAGGCGCGCGAGGTGTGGAAGGTGAGCAGGGGCACAATTTTGCCGAGCAAGCCTTCCTGCGCCAGCACGCCGTTGGCCAGCTGGTGGCTGGTCGCCCACAGGTCGATGCGGCCGCCAAGCAGCTTGCGCGGGTTGGAGAAGTTGTCAGGCGCGATATCCACTTTGAAACCGCGATCTATCAGGAACTGGGCGCGCACGTCGCCGTTGTAGCCGCCGATGCGCAAGCCCTTTGCGTCGTCCAGCGTGGCGAGCCGAAAGGGCGGGTTGGCCAGGCCGTAGAACGTCCAGTCCACCTCGCGCAGCGGACCTACCCATTTGAACAGCGCTTCCCGCTCTGGCGTGCGGGAGGTTGAAAACACGCAGGAGCCGGGCGTGCGCAGCGCCATTTCGTAGGCGCGGCGCCAAGCCATGATCTCGATGGTGTAGCTGATGCCGGCGCGCGCCATGATTTCTTTCACCTTGTCCGGCGAGATGCCGACAATCTTTTCACCTTCGCGCATGATGTCCGGCGGCGTGTACTCCGTGAAGAGCTGAAGCGAGCCCGCCGACGCTGCCAGGGGCAGCGCCAGTATCGATGCAACAAGGTGCAACTTGCGGGTCATGGTCAGCCCATCATGTGCGCCTTGGTGGACGAAGTCAATCAAAGTAGCAGCGC
>Ga0209256_1003095_pt1 | contig 12191 bp, 9 predicted proteins | sample AraplaCol_mCL_r2_2_FD_184270 | JGI IMG/M metagenome (GOLD analysis project Ga0209256, IMG submission 184270) | Arabidopsis root microbial communities from North Carolina, USA - plate scrape MF_Col_mCL_r2 (SPAdes) (version 3) | ecosystem: Host-associated > Plants > Roots > Endosphere | place: USA...
GGCAGCATGACGTTCTCCAGCGCGGAGAACTCCGGCAACAGCCGGTGCGACTGGTAGACGAAGCCGATATCGGTGCGGCGCAGCTGCGTGCGCTCGATATCGGGCAGTTGCGAGGTCGGCGCGCCCGAGACATAGACCTCTCCGGAATCCGGCGCCTCGAGCAGCCCCGCAATATGCAGCAGCGTCGACTTGCCCGAGCCTGACGGAGCCACCAGCGCGACCGACTGGCCCGCCCACAGCGCCAGCTTGGCGCCGTCGAGGATCGTCAGCGGCACCTCACCCTGCAAGTACTGCCGCTTTATCTCGTGGAGATAAATGACCGGTACATCGTCGGCCCCCTGCTCAGCCCCTTGGCTCTCCATCAGCCCCTCACTCGTACCGGAGCGCTTCGACGGGATCGAGGCGCGCGGCGCGCCACGACGGATACAGCGTCGCCAGGAACGACAGCGTCAGCGCCATGATGACGACCGCCGTGGTCTCGCCGACGTCGATCTCGGCGGGCAGCTTCGACAGGAAATAGAGCTCCGGCGAGAACAGCTCGGTCGAGGTCAGCCAGGACAGGAATTGCCGGATGGACTCGATGTTGAGGCAGATCACGAGGCCGACGACGAAGCCGACCAGCGTGCCGACCACGCCGATCGAGGCGCCCGTGATCAGGAAGATCCGCATGATCGAGCCTTGCGAGGCCCCCATCGTGCGCAGGATCGCGATATCGCTGCCCTTGTCCTTCACCAGCATGATCAGGCCGGAGACGATATTCAGCGCTGCGACCAGGACGATCATGGTCAGGATCAGGAACATGACGTTGCGCTCGACCTGGAGCGCGTTGAAGAAGGTCGAGTTGCGCTGCCGCCAGTCGACCAGGAACACCGGCCGGCCCGCAGCTTCCGTCACGGCCTGGCGGAAGGCGACGATCTGGTCGGGATTGGTGGTGAACACTTCGATCGAGGTGACGTCGTTGCTGCGGTTGAAATAGGCCTGCGCCTCCGCGAGCGGCATGAACACGAAGCCGAGATCGTATTCGGACATGCCGATCTCGAACACGGCGGCGATCTTGTACGGCTTGATGCGCGGCGTGGTACCCATCGGGGTCACCGCACCCTTCGGAGCCACCAGCGTGATGCTGTCGCCGGCATGCAGCGAGAGCTGGTCGGCGAGACGCCGGCCGATCGCGACGCCCTGCCCGTCGTCAAAGCCCTCGAGCGAGCCCTGCTTGATGTTCTTGGCGATCGAGGTGAGGTTGTTGAGATCGTCGGAGCGGATGCCGCGCACCAGCACGCCAGAGGCGTTCCACGGCGAGGACGCCAGCGCCTGGCCGTCCACCACGGGCGCGGCAAGCCGGATCCCCTTCACCTGGCTGAGGCGATCGGCGACGTCCTTCCAGTCGGTCAGCGGCGATTCCAGCGGCTGCACCAGGATGTGGCCGTTCAGCCCCAGGATCTTGTCGAGCAGCTCCTTACGGAAGCCGTTCATCACGGCCATGACGATGATCAGCGTCGCCACGCCCAGCATGATGCCGAGGAACGAGAACCCGGCAATGACCGAGATGAATCCCTCCTTGCGGCGCGCCCGCAAATAGCGCGCCGACAGCATCCACTCGAATGGCGCAAAAGGCGCGGTCTGCACGGTTTCGGTCATGGTTTCATCCATCGCTCGATAATCCCATGATTCGGGGTCAATTGTGGCCGGATTGGCGGCCGCGATATCGCGCGATGAACAATATTCAGCCGATCAGCCCACAAGCCTTGCAACCGCGTCCGCAGGCGACATGGTCTCGCGGGAGCCGTCACTACGCCGCTTGATCTCGACCTTGCCGTCGGCGAGCCCCTTCGGGCCGATCATGATCTGCCAGGGAATACCGATCAGGTCGGCGGCTGCGAATTTGGCGCCGGCGCGCTGGTCGGTGTCGTCATAGAGCACGTCGACGCCCTTGGCGGTCAGCTCGGCATAGAGCTTCTCGCAGGCCGCATCGACCGCGGCGTCGCCCTGCTTCAGGTTGAGGATCGACACCCGGAACGGGGCCACTGCCTCCGGCCATTTGATGCCGGCGTCGTCATGGCAGGCCTCGATGATGGCGCCCAGGAGGCGCGAGACGCCGACGCCGTAGGAGCCGCCATGGATCGGCACGTCGACGCCGTCGGGCCCCGCCACCATCGCCTTCATCGGCTCGGAATATTTGGTGCCGAAATAGAAAATCTGCCCGACCTCGATGCCACGGGTGTTGAGCCGCTTCTCCGCGGGGACTTCCTGCTCGAACCGGGCGGCATCGTGAACGTCTTCCGTCGCGGCGTAGACCGAGGTCCACTGCTTGATGATCGGCGTCAGATCGCTCTCATAGTCGACGTCCTCGCCCGGCACGGGCAGGTCCAGCACGTCGCGATTGATGAAGACGCCGGATTCCCCGGTCTCGGCCAGCACGATGAACTCATGGCTGAGGTCGCCGCCGATCGGGCCGGTCTCGGCGCGCATCGGGATCGCCTTCAGCCCCATCCGCGCAAAGGTGCGCAAATAGGCCACGAACATCTTGTTGTAGGCGACGCGCGCCGCGGCCTCGTTGAGGTCGAAGGAATAGGCGTCCTTCATCAGGAACTCGCGGCCGCGCATCACGCCGAAACGCGGGCGCTGCTCGTCGCGGAATTTCCATTGGATGTGATAGAGATTCAGCGGCAGGTTCTTGTAGGACTTCACATAGGCGCGGAAGATCTCGGTGATCATTTCCTCGTTGGTCGGCCCGTACAGGAGCTCGCGCTTGTGGCGATCGGCGATGCGCAGCATCTCCGGGCCATAGGCGTCATAACGGCCGCTCTCGCGCCAGAGGTCGGCGAGCTGCAGCGTCGGCATCAACAGTTCCAGCGCGCCGGAGCGGTCCTGCTCCTCGCGCACGATCTGCTCGATCTTCTTCAGCACGCGGAAGCCGAGCGGCAGCCAGGCATAGATGCCGGCCGCCTCCTGCCGGATCATGCCGGCGCGCAGCATCAGCCGGTGCGAGACGATCTCCGCCTCTTTCGGATTTTCCTTCAGGATGGGCAGAAAGAACCGCGACAAGCGCATGGCAATACTCGTGGAATCAGTGACCGGGTGCAGTGAAACCGGATTGGGAGCGAAAACACAAGACCGGGAATGAGGAAAAGCCGCTAAGCAGCGGAATTCCTGTCATTTTTCCGTCGGACTTCAGATTCAGCTTAAGCTGCGCCTCTACGGCCCGGTGACGTCGAGTTCGTCTTCGAGCGTGATCTGCTCGAAGTCGCTCACCAGCGCGTCGATCCGCACATGCCAGCGGCCCGCGAAGGGAAGCTCGACCTTGCGCACGTGCCAATAGCCGTCCGGCCCAGCCAAGGCCTTCCGCTCCATCGGCTCGATGCCGCGCTCCGGCAGGCTCAGCGTCAGCGTCGCCTCCTTGGCCTTAAGCGGCGTCCCCTCGCCGGTCATGAGCTGGAGCACGAAATCGTCGACACCGGGTCTGCCGGGCGACACCAGCACCTGGAACATCGCCTTGTCGGTGTGGATGTGGAGCGCCAGCGGCGTCTCGGGAACGATGGTCCGCGGCGGCGGCGTGAAGCGCCAGCCGGCGACCACGGCCAGGATCGCCAGCGCGACAAAGCTTTCGAGCAGGATCGAGCGCCTGAGTGCGGGTGTGCCTGTCTCGTTCCGGGCCAACGCCGGAGTCAGCCGGAACCGATTGAGCGCGGCCAGCGCCAGCAATCCCGTGACCAGGACGAGCTTGACCGAGAGGATCAGCCCGTAACGGGTCTCGACCAGCGCTCCGGGCTTTTCGAGCTGCACGATCGCAAGTGTGAGGCCGGTCAGGGCCAACACGCCGACCGCGAGCGAAGCCATGCGGGAAAAGCGGTTCACGATCTGGAGGGTCGCAATCGTCGGCCGCGACAGCAGCGCCACGAGCGGCGCGAGAGCACCGATCCAGATGGCGACACCAAGCCCATGGAGAAAGATCGCCGTCCGCGTCAGCACCTCGGGCGGTGCGGTCGCAGCGTGCCCGGTCATGGCAAGCGACAGGCCGACGCCAACCAACGCCATGATCGCAAGCGCGCGCCCGTACGACGCGCTGCGCAGCGCCGTCAGCGCGAGCAGCATCGCGAGCGTGGCAACCAGCAGCGCGGGACCGGCGCTTGTCGCGAGCGCGACTTTCCAGGGGGCCGCGGTCGCAAGGGCCGCCAGCGGCAGGCCGAGCAGGTCGAGGCCCACAGCGCCAAGCGACGCTATGGTGCTCGGGATGCCGATGGCGAGCGCCATCCGCGGCACGGCCGTGCCGGTCAACGACCATGCGATCCAGCGCGCGAAGAACACGCCGCCGGCGCCGACGAACAATCCGAGATAGAGGCCGATCCGCGCCAGCCAGATCAGCGCGTTCAAGCCGCTGTCTGCGGCGGCGGTTGGCTTCGTCGCCGTCGGCACGCCAATCGAGAAGACCATCGATCCCGCGACAGGATGTCCGTCTTGCGAGATCACGCGGTAGCTGACGACGGCTGTCCCCTCGGGCAGATCCGCCGGCATCGCGATCGAAATCGTCTCGCCAGATGCGCTGACGCGAGTATCGTCCCGCGCCCTGCCCGCACCGTCGATCAGCCGGATCGCGCCCGGCGTCACCACCTCGTTGAAGCGCAGCTCCACCGCCTTTGGGGCACGCGCCAGCATGCTGCCGCTCGCCGGCTCGACCGAGACGAGCGCCGCATGGGCAAAGGCGCCGGTCGCGAAGCCGACAACGAGTAGCAGCGTCGCGAGCGCGGCGACGAGGCGCATCAGGGCTTCGGCACCAGCTTCACGCCTGGCGCCGGCGTTTTACCCTCGTGCGAATGCTTTGCTCCCTCCGCAGGAATCTCGATCCAGCGGCTGACGCCGGTCTCGCATTCCTGGACTACGGGGAAGTACAGCGTCGTATTCGCTTTCAGGCCGTCGGTCAGGAACGTCTGCATGACGAACTCGTCATAGTTCTTGTCCGGCAGCTTGCCGCCGGACCACGTCACCTCCTTGACGCCGGCGGAGAGCTTGTTGCCGTGATAGTCGTACTCGGTGGCATATTTGCCCTCGACGACATCGACGTTCCAGCCCGCCTTCGGCATCGGCTTCACCGCGATCACCCCTTCCGGAATCTGCACGCGGATCTTCACTGTCGGCGAGCCCGCGCAGCCGTGCGGCACAGTGAAGACGGCCTTGTACGGCGCGCCGACCGTTGCTTGCTTGGTCTCGAGCGAGACATGCGCCGCCGCCGGTGAGGCGGCAAACGCGGCAATCAGGAACAGGCAGGATCGATTCATGTTCGGTCTCCCGAGAGCCCAGATCCGTCTCATTTCATTTTCATTCCCGAATGATCCGGCATCTTCTTCATGTCCATGTGACCCGAATGGCCGGCATCGCCGGGCGCCTGCGCACCGACGCCCTGGACGTCGAGGGAGACGGCGACTTTGCCAGCCTTCTCGAACTGCAGCGTCACCGGCACCTTGTCACCCTGCTTGAACGCGCCCTTCAGCTCCTGCAGCATCAAATGATTGCCACCGGGCGCAAGCTTCACCGTCTTGCCGGGATCGATCGCGAGCCCCTTGTCGAGCGGGCGCATCTTCATGACGCCGTTGTCCATCGCCATCTCGTGGATCTCGGACTTGCCAGCGATATCGGCGGACACGCTGACCAGCCTGTCCGGCGCCGTCCCCTTGTTCTCGATGGTAAGATAGCCGCCGGCGACCTTCGCGCCGCCCGGCGTCGCGCGGCTCCACGCCTGCGAGATGACGAGATCGCCGGCCTTGACGTCGTCGGCGAGCGCCGGTGCTGCGGAGATCGCGAGAGCGAACGTGACGAGCAGCATTTTCGAGATTGTCTTCATTTCCGTATTCCCTTTGCAGACCTAGGCTTCAGTGTTTGGAGAGTTGTTGCGCCGACCATTTTTCGAGATCGGCCATTTCGGCCGAGCCTTCGATCGTCGTGACGGCCCCTTCCCGGGAGATCAGCATGGTCCGGGGGATGTCACCCTGCCAGGCAGGGTCGATCTCGAACCGCAAGCGCTCGGCAAAGCCGTCGTTGAAGACAAAGTTCTCGGTCGACGACAGCCCGGCCTTGTCGAGCATCGATTGCGTGGCGGCCGGCAGGTTGGGCACGAGATCGGCACTGATCGTGACGACGTCGATCTCCGGATGGTCCTTTGCAAACCGCCCGAGCAAGGGCAGCTCGACCTTGCAGGGCCCGCAGGTCACGCCCCAGAAGTGCACGAGCGTTGGACGCCCGGAATGCCCCTTCAATACGCTTTGCCAGGTGCCGCGCTCGAATGGCTTCAAGACGGGTGATGCACCGAGCGCAGCCGCCGATGCGATCAGGACACCCAGACCCAGCATCGCTGCAAATCGAAATCTCATGGTTGGTCCTCGATCGCTATGAGACGATAGCCGTCCGCCTTCGTCATCCATGACAGGTAGACCTGCCCGCCGTTGGACACGAGCAAGGGATGGTCGGAGGTGTCGGTCGTGTTCGATATGGTTCTGGGCGGCGACCAGGTCTCGCCATCGTCGCGGGAGGTCGCGACGTGGACCGAGGTCCTCTCGCCATCGAACTCCTTCCAGGCGATGACCGTCCCCTTCGGGCCCGCGAGCACGTAGGGGCGTGTCGGATTTCGGCCTGGCTGTCCCAGCGCCATCGGCGCAGAGAAGGTCCGCCCTTCGTCGCGCGAGTGGGCGTAGAACAACCCCTTCCGCGCCTTCCCGTTCGTGTACCAGACGACGTGATAAGTTCCGTTCGGCGCAACGGTGAGGCTCGGCCCGTGGTGCGGGCAGGCGTTGATCTGCCAGTCGTCATGGCTGACCCGGCGGACCTCACCCGGGGTCGCGATATCAGTGAAGGTCATGACCGCGTGATCGCGCACGCCGCCCTCAAAGATGTTTCTGAAGATTGCGACCGGCCGCCCGGGCGCAGCGAAGGCCAGCCCCAAGCGGCAGCATTCGCAGGTGCCCTCGCGCGCCAGCTTCGCTTCTGCGTAGGTGGTGCCACCGTCACTCGACGAAGTGAAGAACAGCCCTGCTCCCTCGTACTTCTGTCCCGCTTCCTTCGCAAAAATGCGATTGCGCTTATCGAGCCAGGCCGCAAAGACCGTTCCATCCTGATCGAGAGCCAGCGCCTCGAACCGCTGGCTCTCCTTGTTGGCAGTGATGGGCTTTGGCTCTGCAAAGCTCTTCCCGCCGTCGGCCGAGCGCGTGTAGAACACCTCTCCATTGAAGGCCTCGTCCCGGAAGGTCGAGAACGCGAGCGCGATGCCGCCCTTGCGATCGACCACGATCTTCGGCCGCGCATCCGGTCCCCAATCGAGATTCAGCCGCTTCGTCGTGACCTGGGTGGGGGCCGAAAAACTACGCCCCTCATCGTGCGAGCTCGCGACCGAGACCTGCCCTCCCGCCATCCAGACCAGCCACAATGTCCCGTCCGGACCGAAGGCGGGCGTCGCCTTGGTCGCACAGCGCAGCGTCGGCTCCTCGCAGGCCGCTTCAGATGCAGGCGGAGCCCGCATCTGCGCGAGCGCCGGACCATGCGCGAATGCGAGCGCGACGATCGCGAGCGCGCCAGTTCGGATCATGGCCCCACTCCCCTCGAGAGTCCGGATCATTTGAATGCCACCTTCATACCCGCAACGAACGTGCGCGGCGAGCCAGCGTAGATCGACCCTGTCGTGTTTGCGAGCGTGCTTGCAGCATCTGGAGTGCCAGTCGCCGAAACCGAATTGCCGATGTTATTTGCCGACGCGACGTAGGTGCGATCGAACACGTTTCTCACCTCGAGGAACAGGTTCAGGGATCTGAAGGTGTCGGACACGAGGTCAGTCTTGTAGTGAACGTTGACGTTGACCAGCTCGTAGCCCGGAGCCTTCAGAAGATTGGCATTGTCCATGTAGAAGGAATCCTTCCATTGGACCTCGACGAAGCCTCCCAGGCCCGCCAGCGGCCCAGCGAACTCGTCGTAACCAATTCGGGCAGTCAGCTCATTGGGCGAGATACCGGGAATTTTGTTGCCGGCACGGTTGAAACTGAACACGGCCCCCTTGGTGATGTTCTCGACATATTCGGTATAGACCTCGTCGAGATAGGTATACGCCGCCATGAACCGCCAGCCCGGATAGAACTTCCAGTCGGCGGCAAGCTCAATGCCACGGTGTTCTGACCGCGGCGCGTTGAACATATAGGTCGCGTTGCTGGCGCTGGGGTTACTCGCGGCCTGACTGACCAGCTCGTTCCGGAAGAACTCGTAGAACGCCGTTGCGCTCAGCTTGACCGCATTGCTCGGCGTCCAATCAAACCCGAGATCGTAGCCGACGTTGGTTTGCGTCTGGAGCTGGGTATTGTTGCCGAAATCGCCGTTTGGAAGAACGAACAGATTCGACACCTGCGGCGTTCCGTACCCGGTCGCAACCCGTCCGCGAAACTGCCATTCTTGATTCAGCCTGTAGAGCAGCGCCAATTCGGGCGCCGTGTTCTCGATCCTGCGGTTGACGGTGGTCGGCGCAGGTATCGTGGCGACCGGAACGTTGATCGTATTGTAAGTGTAGCGGGTATTGACGCCCTTCAGAATGGTGGTTTCCCAGCCAATTCCAGCGATCGCGGTCAGGTCAGGCGTGAGCTTCAGCTCCTCCCTCGCCCGTATGCCGTAATTGGACGTATCGCTGTAGGTATTGGCCGAGATCAATCCCAGCGTCGCGTTGCCGCCCGGCATGACGTTGCGCGTATCGCTCGACGCCACAAGGGTGTTGTACCAGGCGCCAACAAACGTGGTCGACTCCAGGCCAAAAATCTCTCCGCGCTTGGTGATGTCGCTCATATAGTTGTAGGAAGGGAAATCGCCGATGGCGCTGGTCGAGCCGGTGGGCTGACTGATGTTCCTGTCGTCGAAGACGAACTGGTTGCGCCACGTCATCGTGTTGTCGAAGTCGTGTTCCCATCGTCCTCCGACAATGGTTCGCCGATCGGTTCGCCCAAGACCTGCTTGCGTCGCCGTCTCGGTATCCTTGCCACCGTTAAAGCCGTTCCTGAAAAGCGATACGGTCGGACATCCGGCAGCCGGCGCCGCGCCCGTCGTGCACCCCTGCTGGAATGGGTTGGTGTAGAACTGGTTCAGCGACTGCCGCAGCGGCAGCCGCGCGCTGAGATCGTTGTTGATGATCTTGACCGTGAAGCGGTCGTCCGGCGTTGCCTTGAGCGTGCCGAGGAAGTTGACGGTCTGGGTGTTGAACCAGCTGTTGCCGATGTAGCCGTCGCCCCTTGTGTCGCTCGCGAACAGCGAGCCCTCGAAATTCCCGACCTTCTTCCCGGCCGCCAGATAATTGTTGAGGTAGCCGTAGCTGCCGCCGTCCACGCCGTATTCGACGCCGTCGATCGTGCCGCCCGGCCGCGTCCGGAAATTGAGCGCGCCGCCGGTCGCATAGTTGCCGTAGAGCGCCGAGGAAGGCCCCCGGACCACGTCGATGGCACCATAGGCGTGGGGATCGATCAGGTCGCTGCGCGACAGGCCGTCCGGCTGCGTCACCGGGAAGCCGTCCTCGAAGATCACGAGATTGCGGATGGCAAACCCGTTGCGGGCGTTGGAGCCCCGAATCGAGATGCCGAAATCCCGGGGACCGTTGCCCTGCTTGATCGAAATGCCCGGGCTGTCCCGCAGCACGTCGCTGACCGAAAACGACGGCCGGTTGTCGAACTGGCTGCGATCGATGGTGGTCGCCGTCTGGCCGGCCGGCGACTGGTTCAGGCTGGCCCGCGCCTCGCCCGCGCTCCTCGTGTTGTTCTGCCCCTGGGAGCCATCGGTCGCGTTCCGCGCGACCGGCCTCACGGCACGGGCCGCCGAAGCGGAGCGCGATCGCGATGAACGGGTGATTGGCTTGGGACGGCTGGCCTGCGGCGCCTCGACCGTCACCGCGGGAATCACTTCCGAGGCCGCCTGGGCGAGCGCGTCTGAACCGACCGGGGACAGCAGTCCGACGAACACGGGCAAGCCCGCGCGCCCGATCGCACGAATGCGTAACATCTCTTGAATTCCTGACATCCGGCACGTCGGCCGGTGATTGAGCACGCCATCGGCACGGCAACGGCGCGCACCAACGGTTCGGTTTGTCGCTACGTCAGGAAAATTGAGGCGGGGCGCGCGCCTGAGCGCTCGTATCCGCGTGAACGGCGATCGCAAGCGCATCCGCCGGACGCCACACCACGGGTTCAGCATGGCGGAAGGGAATCGGGAGAGCCGCGTGCGCAGGCGAATCGAGCGACGCATTGGCTTGGCCCAGACAACACAGGGCACACGCGCCGGCATGCGCGGTCGGCGCGCCGGTCTGATCGCTCAGGCCGCCTCGATCGCCCCCACTGTGGCAGATGATTCCGGCAGACAGCGGATCGGCAACGGCGAGGCCCGTCGCCCAGCAGGCGGCAATGGGCGCCAGCACCTGCATCGCCAAAGCGAGCAGGACCAGGGGCAGGAATTTTTGTAGCCGCGCGCGCATCCGCCGAACCATTCGTTCGTCTGCTAACTAAACACCGTGCCGGCCCCAAGTCGAGGTCAGTTCCGCCGCGTTCTTGGCCCAGCGCAAATTAGGCGAAATCCGTGGCCGCGGTAACCCAGCATGGCACGGGGTTGGGCATTTGAGGCATGTCAAGCCAACCTGAAACCCACAGATTTCTTTTATTTGTCATATACTTGCGGCCATGACGCCCGATCATTTCGTCAACTGATCGAATTTTGAACATTCGTTGCCGAAAATGATGACAAGTGAGAAAAGTTGATCTAGCATCCCTCTTGCTCAGGCGCTGACCGCAAGGTCGAGGCCTGGTGGTCCAAGTCTCGGGAGGAGCCCCTGGCGCGCAAAATGCAGCGTCGCCCCGTCAATCAAGAGCAAATCTTAGAATCGGGGATAATAGGGTCGACACAATTTTTGAGCGGGGCCAGGGCCCCGCTCTTTTTTTGTCCGCAAGTTTCGTTGGCAAGGGGCTGAAGCGCCGATGAAGGCTTCGTCCAATCCGATCGAAATCAGTTTCGAACTCGCGGCCATGCGCTGCGCGGATCTCACACCGCTCGTCTACCGGCGGCTGTTCGACGCGCATCCCGAAGCGCAGGCGATGTTCCGCACGGACGGCGGTGACCTCGTGAAGGGATCGATGCTCGCGCTGGCGATCGAGGCCGTCCTCGATTTCGCCGGCGAGCGGCACGGGCATTTCCGGCTGATCGCTTGCGAGGTCGCCTCGCACGATGGCTATGGCACGCCGCGCGAGCTGTTCATGGCGTTCTTCGCCGTGATCAGGGACAGCGTACGCGATCTGCTCGGCGAGGAATGGTCAACCGAGATCGCGCAAGCCTGGGACCAGCTGCTCGTCGAGATCGACGCATTCGCTCGTGCGACAGCCTGACGCTTTGCGCTGCACCAACTGAGCTTGCAGCGACTGATTGCAGATTGAGTGGCGCCAACTCTTGTGAGAGACTTTCGGACATCGGTCGCGCAATCAATGACGCGCCGAAGATAAAATCTATGGGAGCGAGCGATGTCCGGGACGAAAGATTTCTCGACGACGAGGCGCGATCTTCTTCAGGCGGCAGCGGCCGCCGGCGCCGGAGCTGCCCTGTTCGGCAGCATGGGCATAAATCCAGCACTGGCCGCCGAAGTGGGACGCAGCGAGAAGCCGCTGAAGGCGGCGTTCTCCAACGCAGGCCTGCAGGCGACCTGGTGCGCACAGGGCAAGCAGGCCGCCGAATTCTGGGGCAAGCTGTTCAACGTTGAGGTGACCTGGTTCGATGGCCAGCTCGATGCCGTGAAGCAGCGCGCGGCGATAGACAACATGGCCTCGCAGAAATGGGACTTCGTCGCGATCCAGGCCTTCGGCATTGGCACCCTCACCCAGCCCGTGCAGAAGATGATCGATGCCGGCACGCCGGTGATCGACATGGACACGCTGATTGCGCCGCTCGATCAGATCAACGTCCACTCCTTCCTCGCTCCCGACAACGAGTTCATGGGCGCCTCGGTGACCCAGGCGCTCTGCAACGCGATGGGCGGCAAGGGCAAGATCATCATGACGCAGGGCGCGCTCGGCCACACCGGCGCGCAAGGACGGGCCAAGGGCTTCACCAACACGGTGAAGCAATTCCCCGGCATCGAGGTGCTCGACACCCAGCCGGCCGACTGGGACGTCTCCAAGACCGCGCGACTCTGGGAAACTTACCTCACG
>Ga0209256_1003104_pt1 | contig 12153 bp, 16 predicted proteins | sample AraplaCol_mCL_r2_2_FD_184270 | JGI IMG/M metagenome (GOLD analysis project Ga0209256, IMG submission 184270) | Arabidopsis root microbial communities from North Carolina, USA - plate scrape MF_Col_mCL_r2 (SPAdes) (version 3) | ecosystem: Host-associated > Plants > Roots > Endosphere | place...
CGGGAGCGGGTGCGGCTGCGGCTCAACTAAGAAGGGGCGGCGCTGGAACGTGTTAAGCTGCTGCTGAACGGCATCCGAGCGGGGAACCGTCCATGCTCGTACTCGGCATAGACGCGGCGTGGACTGCGACGGAGCCCAGCGGCGTCGCGCTGATCACCGGCGACGAGCTTGGCTGGCGATTGCTTAGCGTTGCGTCGTCCTATGACGACTACCTGGCGCCGCCGGCGAGCGACATAGTTCAGCGGCCGAGGGGCTCCGTCCCCTCCCCCGAAAGCCTGTTGGAACGATCCGCCTCGTTCGGCCTGGCCACAGTCGATCTCGTCGCGATCGACATGCCCCTGTCGCTTGAAGCCATCACGTCCCGTCGAACGGCTGACAACGAAGTCTCCCGGGCCTACGGCGGCAGGAAGTGCAGCACCCACACGCCCAGTTCGATCCGTCCCGGCCCGATCAGCGACACCCTCCGGTCGGAATTTGCACACCTTGGATATGACCTGCTGACTTCCGGCCGGGCGCAACGAGGGCTCATCGAAGTCTACCCGCACCCTGCATTGGTAGAATTGGCGGATGCTCGGGAACGCCTCCGCTACAAGACGAGCAAACTACGAAAGTACTGGCCCGTGCTGGCCGCTCCCCTTCGCAGGGAGGCGCTCTTCGACGTATGGCGGCAGATCGTCGAGCGGCTTGACGGTGAGGTCGCCGGGACGGCCGACGCGCTTACCTTGCCTGCGCCCGATAGCCCGACCTGGAAACTGAAGGCTTTTGAGGACGCCCTCGACGCGATCGTCTGCGCCTGGGCGGGGGCGTGCGCCACGACCGACGGCTGCATCCCCTTCGGCGATCGAACGGCGGCGATATGGATTCCTCGCAAGGGCTTCAGACTTGGACAGGTCGGGTCATAGAATTGCTGAGGTCGCAAAGGGCTCGCATTCGTCCTGTGGCCGCCCTAACTAGGCCACTACCCTCTTCCGCCCTTGTTGGCGGCAGCCTGCCCCGGAGTCGTCATGTCGCTGAGAGTCGCCGTCCAGATGGATCCCGTCCTGGGGATCAACATCGACACCGACACCACCTTCCTGATGATGATGGAGGCCAAGATCCGCGGCCATAAGCTGTGGTTCTACACGCCCGACAAGCTCTCCCTGGAAGACGGCCGGGTGTTCGCCCGCGCCCAGCCGCTGGAGGTGTTCGCCGAAAAGGGCGCGCACGCCAAGCTCGGCGAGACCGTCGTGCTGGACATGAAGGACGACGTCGACGTGGTGCTGATGCGCCAGGATCCGCCGTTCGACATGGCCTACATCACGGCGACCTACTTCCTCGAGAAGGTCCACCCCCACACCCTGGTGGTGAACAACCCGGCCGAGGTGCGCAACGCGCCCGAGAAGCTGTTCGTCACCGACTTCCCCGGCGTGCAGCCTCCGACCCTGATCACCTCCGACCACGAGGCGATCTACGACTTCCGCGCCCGTCACGGCGACATCGTCCTGAAGCCCCTCTACGGCGGCGGCGGCTCGGGCGTGGCTCGTCTGCTGGCGGACGATCCCAATCTCGACGCGCTGCTGGAACTGCACGCCATGATCAGCCGCGAGCAGGTCATCGCCCAGAAGTTCGTCCCCGCCGTCAGCAAGGGCGACAAGCGCGTGCTGCTGGTCGACGGCGAGCCGGTCGGCGCCATCAACCGCGTGCCGGCCGCCGGCCAGGTGCGCTCGAACCTGCGCGTCGGCGGCCGCGCCGAGGCCGTCGAGCTGACCGCCCGCGACAAGGAACTGTGCGCCATCATCGGCCCTGAACTGAAGAAGCGCGGCCTGCTGTTCGTCGGCATCGACGTGATCGGCGACTACCTGACCGAGATCAACGTCACCTCGCCCACCGGCGCGCAGCAGTTGAAGCGGTTCAGCGGAATCGACGCCGCCGCGATCCTCTGGGATCGGATCGAAGCCATCCGATCAACCTCTGCTTGAACAAGTATCGCTAGTATACTGAATCGTCACACTTTCTCAAAACGTTCGATTTTTGTTCTTGCTCCGAACCGGTCCCCATGCTGGACTTGTGGATAACTAGGACAAAAGCCGGGGGATCGGGATGGCGGCCAAGGTCGTCACGGTGGCGTTCGAGGGCGTCGAGGCGCGTCGCGTCGACGTCGAGGTGCAGCTGACCGGCGGTCAGGTCGCCTTCGCCGTCGTCGGCCTGGCCGACAAGGCCGTGGCCGAAAGCCGCGAGCGCGTGCGGGGCGCCTTCGCCGGTCTGGGGCTGTCGATGCCGGGCAAGCGCATCGTCGCCAACCTGGCCCCCGCCGACCTGCCCAAGGAGGGCACGCACTACGACCTGCCGATCGCTCTGGCGGTGCTGGCGGTGATGGGCGTGGTCCCGGCCGACGCGCTGGACGGCTGGGCGGCCATGGGCGAGCTGTCGCTCGACGGCCGCATCGTCGCCTGCGCCGGCGCCCTGCCCGCGGCCATGGCGGCCGGGGCCATGGATCTGGGCCTCATCTGCCCCGAAGCCTGCGGGCCGGAAGCCGCCTGGGCCGGCGGCACGCGGATCCTGGCGCCGCGCTCGCTGGTGGCCCTGATCAACCACTTCCGCGGCAGCCAGATCCTTTCCGCCCCCTCGCCCGGCCCGGTGGTCGAGGGCGAGCGCGCCAAGGACCTGCGCGATGTGAAGGGCCAGGAGCAGGGCAAGCGGGCGCTGGAGATCGCCGCGGCCGGCGGCCACAACCTGCTGTTCGTCGGCCCGCCCGGCTCGGGCAAGTCGATGCTGGCCCAGCGCCTGCCGGGCCTGTTGCCGCCGCTGACCTCGGGCGAGCTGCTGGAGACCTCAATGGTCCATTCGGTGGCCGGGCTGATCGCCAAGGGGACCCTGACCCGCGCCCGGCCCTTCCGCAGCCCCCACCACAGCGCCAGCATGGCCGCCCTCACCGGCGGCGGGCTGAAGGCCAAACCGGGCGAGGTGTCGCTGGCCCATAACGGCGTGCTGTTCCTTGATGAACTGCCCGAGTTCGGCGCCATTAGGGAGCAAACACACCTAGCCTCCTAAACGGGGGTCCGGGGGTATTTTCGTTGTTCTGAAGCTGCCCCTTCCCCTCCACTTTGCGCAGAAGAAAAGGGGCGGCAGTCGCGTTTAGCTGTCTCTATCTAAGCTGGCGTTTCCACGCTTCTCAGCGAGGGCTCGCTCTCGCCCTTTCGCGGCGCTGGTGATGCGGTCAGTGTAGGGGATGCCTGCGAGCCGATAGGCATCTGAGAGGCGCCCGAATATCTTTGTGTAAGTGTGCTCTGACGGGATGCAGGGGTCGGCGTCGACGAGCTTTGCGCTAATCCGACCGTTCGTTTCGTAGCAGTGGCGCAGGCCAGCGAGGAGCGTGCTCCGCTTGATGTGGATCGCGGGGCGTCGGATGCGGGTCCATTCCTCGCGGTTTAATCCCACCAAGCGATATGCAGCATCCAAACTGCCGAAGTGCTTCTTGTAGGTGTTCGGGTGAGCCATATACGGCTCCTTCTTGATCAATGCGTACGTAATCCTGCCGTGCTTTTCCTTGAGCCGGCGAAGGTCCCGGAGAAGTTTGCGATTATCCAGGATTGCTGCCTGACCGTGCGGGCTCGTCGCCCGCGCCGCCTTGACGATCTCGGGGTTGACCAGCGGCGGAAACACTTGGACCTGCACCCACTCTTCTCGGGGATTTTGGACCCAGCGCTCCTTCAGGCGAGTGGAGGTGCGATTGAAGGTCACCATCCCTAAGACCCAGTCACGGTAAATCACCCCGTAGACGAGACCATAGGTCCAGGCCTTTCCCCGCACGGCCGGGATGCCCTCCCGGTTCAGCGCATCGGCAATCCGCTGGCAGCTTCGCTTCCGCAGATACAGACGGAAAATTCGATTGATGACGTCGATTTCATGCTGCGGCCCAGGTACGGGCAAGATGCGGTCCGACCGCATCGGCTTCCATTCCCCCTGCTCCAATATGCCTTTGGGGTTCCCAGCTTCGTCCACCAGCATGCGACGGACGCCGTACGGTACTATGCCGCCCTGGAGAAAGCCCATTGAAGCGTAGCGCATTTGCGCCGCTGCCACTTTCACCGATAGTTCACGGCTGTATTCAGCAGCCATTACCCGCTTAAGCTGCTTGATGATGCTGGCTGTGGCGCTGCCGTCCTGCTCGAACGGTTCGGCTACATAGTGGATTGTTACGCCGGCGGACTTGCACAGCCATTCATAGTGGCTGCTCTGATCGGTGTCCTGGAAACGCCCCCAACGACTGATGTCGAGTACCAAGATAACGTTGAAATCAGCGGTGCCCGACACCGCGTCTGCAAGCAACTTCTTCAGGCCGTCACGCCCCTTAAGCGTAAGACCGCTCTTCCCCGCGTCTACGTACGTCTCGACAATTTCGTAGCCGCGTTCGCTGGCGTAGCGAGCGATTGCGGCACGTTGATTGTCTGGTGAGTAGCGTTGGTGCTCGGTCGACATACGAAGGTACTGCGCCGCACGGATGGATGGGCGCGCTTCGATATTCAAGGACATTGGTACTCCGTCCAAAACGGAGTGTACGATCAGGATCAAGCTAAAAAGGGAAGGTCGTAGAAAGTCATATTTTCCGCGAACACATCTTCTGACGATGGGTCGGCGGTCAACTTGGCGTGAAGTTGCTCAACTCTTGATGTATATCGCCTTGTAACCAAACCTTTTCACGAACTTTTCAAGTGCTGCCGCTCAGGTTGCCTGGTGGCAAATTCTGAACGACGCCCCCACGCCGGCCACATCACGGATAAGAACTTCATCAACGCCCTCACGCGCCGCTACGCCCTCATCCGGGGGCGTTACGAGACGATCGAGCGGGAATGCGAGGATGCCGTTGGGGTTGCCGCGCTGATCGACGCGCAGGACCGCGTTGAGAGCGAGAAAATCCTTATGAAGCGCGTGCTCGATGCGATCGAGGTTGTCGCGCGCGATATCGATCCAAGCTGGTCGTCGGGACGGATCAACCCGATCTATCCGAAGAAGAGGGATCGCTTGTCAGGCACGATCGCACGCACCGCGCTGAATGTGCTGCGAAAGCAGAGGCGCCCCATGACCGTGCGGGAGTTATCGCGCGCGTCGCTGGCGGCGCAGGGACATGAGAAACCGTGTGAGCGCGAAGTTATGCGGTTCGATATCGCAATCCGCGCCAGCCTCAACAAGCGTGTGGGGGCAACCATCGGGGTCGTCCAGGGGCCTCCAAAGCGCTACTTTATCGAGGCACCGGCATCCTAACCCTCGCACCGGTAGGGGCGTCGCCACGTCGGCGCTGCCAGTAGCCTTTCCAGGTGCGTGATACCGGCATCTGGGCGACCGTTCGAAGGACGGAAGCGAACTGCCGACCATTCGCGACGCGATTGTGGTCCTCACGCCAGCAGAACTCGTCTGCATACCCTTGGAGATAGTTGCCCGAGAGGCGGTGATGGACTCCGCGCTCACCACGACGAACGCGGCTGTTGAAGCTCTCGACGTTGTTGACGTGGACGCCATTGCCGCTGACGTACATGCGCGAGTGGTTGACGTGCTCAACGTCGCGATAGAGGTGGAGGCGGTTCCAGCCCGGCCCCTCGTCAACGTGGATCACGGCATCCTCTCGGGTCATCGCCAGGACGTCTTGGACGGCCTCGCTCTCCGATTTACACACGAAACTAAGCGAGCGCCCGCCCGCGCGACGTTCGCGCATGGTGACGATGACGCGCTGCTTCTCGCGCGTCGCCAGCATCTTCTCCCAAGCTTCGGGCTTTATGTCTTTCGGACGGGGCTTGGAAAAGTTGAGGCGCTTGTCACTCGGGCTGCGCTTGCGGATTTTCCCACCCACCCAGACGCCGTCGACCTCGACTACACCCGAGAGCTTCTCGGGCGTGCGCATCTCCCCCATCGCTTCCCGCAGTTTGTGAAGCAGGACGAACGCGGTCTTGTACGAGACGTTGAGGTCCCGTCCCATGCGAAGCGCCGCGTGGCCGTTGGCGCCATTCACGAAAAGCGCGATCGCGGTGAGGATGTCGCGGATCGCCAGCTTCCGGCTCCCGAACAACGTGCCGGACGTGAGCGAGAACTGACGCTCGCAGGCCTTGCACTTGAAGATGCGACGGGCCGCGTACTCGTACACGGCGTCGCATCCGCAGTGAGGGCAGAAGGCCTCTCCTCCGTTGTCCGCGAAACGGACCGCCCGGAACGCAGCGTAAGCTTCGTCATCGCTCATACGAGCGACCTCGACGACGCTTAACGTCCGCGCTTTGGCGCTGAGGAGAAAGTGTTGAGGCAAATGCCTTCCGGTGCAAACGCATCATATTTGATGCGATCGCACTTTTGACGGCGAACTTCTCTATGGTCAAGCGAAATCGCATCAAATATGATGCACTCGCACGCTTGGGGATGCACCTATGCAGATGATCAACGGTTCGGAGTGGGTTAAGCGCCTGCTCCAGGCAGACATGAAGCGCCACGGCTTCACCTACGCCACGCTGGCGGAAAAGCTGAACGCGATTGGGGAAATCGAAAACGAACGGAATTTGAGAAACAAGATCAACCGAGGAAACTTTTCGGCCTCCTTCATGGTGCTCTGCTACATCGCGATGGGCGTCCCGCTGATCAGGATATTTGATCCAGAGTTGATGCTCCACGCCCCCGCTAAGCCTTGAGTGCGTACCCCCCTCTGGGAGGGCTCTAGGCACCTATTGTCCGAAGGCTCAGCCAAACACCGCCCGCGCTGATACTTGAGGTCAACGCAAACAATCTTAGGGAGAGTTTTACGAATCCAGGTTACGCCTACCTCTATAAATTGAAGGGCGGCGCATGGATTATCGAGCGGAATATAAGCGTCAAAATGACATAATTGCAAATATTATTGCGCAATACAAGAAAATGCTGGAAGATGACGATCTGGATGAGAAGTCATTCGCAGCTATAACCATCGCCATATATAAAATAGAGAAATTTAAAGATCCATTTGTGTCCGGATTGACTGGTGTGGAGTTCGGCGGCACTCCGGAAGCAGTAATAAATGGGTGGGATATACCTAAAAATCACCTACCACTCCGGGAGGATTTGGGTAAATCTCTGCTCGCTCGGGCGCTCGCTCGCGATCGAGCGAAAATCAAACCTTAAAGATGTCCTTTAGAGGAACCCAACTCGTCATAGTATGGCCAGTGACGCATTGTTCACTGTCGCCGTAGGGAATTCGAACGCTCATAACTTCGTCAGGAAACAGGCGAGACGATAGTGCTGAGACCGCATCAAGCAGCGCGATCAGAATTTGGCGTTCAGTTGGAACGTTGTGTGTCATTTGAATATTATAGTCTAGGAATTCGGGGTTGCAAGAAATCGCCCTTCCGGGAGATGCCCCAGTTTAGTAAGCTTTCCCCGCCTTTCGCCATGTGCGCAGCGCTGCTGGCGGAGCGTTGGTCTCGGGGCGCTTAGTGCTAATTTCAAAACGCTAGCCGTCACGGGCTTCGGCGGCGGTAGCTTTAGGCTGGCGAGTTACTCTTTAGGCGAAGGGCGACCGAAGAAAAGCACTCGGCTCATATCCTCATCCGATACTTTTGCCTGCCTCAATGATAGGTCGGCGCGCATGGCTCTCAATAGGCTGAAGAGGGCAGCACGACCGCGAGCGCTTTCAAAAGAAGGGCCATCCACGTAAAGCTTGGCCAGCTTTTGAACTACATCTGTCGATCCATAGATATGGATTCTCAATTTGGCGTCAGCGAGTAGTCGTTGATTATCTACAGAGGGATCAGCAGCGAGGCCCCGACCAAAATCGATATATGCTTGGGCTCTTTGCAACATCAGTTGCTTTCGCCCCTCCAAGCTGCGGCCGAAAAGGAACTGCAACGCAGCGCCTACCGCCGCGCCAACTAGCGGAAGCACCGCAAGTAATAGCGGATTCACTGATTGCGCCTCCTAAAAGCGACCGCGTAGCTCCGGTGCGCCAAATAACCGGCAGAGCCATACAAGCTTCCTGTCGGACAGCATCTCAAGCGAGTATGTCGCCCACCACCCGGCAGCGTTTAGCCGACTACCCCTGAAAACGCGCGCCTTTTCCCCGATTGCAGTCGCTGCACCGCGCGGTGAGATTGTCGAAAGACCCGTCTCCTCCATCGGCTACCGGCACGAGATGGTCGATTTCTAGGACGTCGCCGTCAGGCAGATTGATGGCCCGCGCACCGCAGCTCGTGCATCGGTGCTTATCGCGATGAAGTACCTTTGCGCGTAAGGCCAAACTAATCCCCTCGCGCTTCGGCCTAAGTGGCTTCTTTGCTTCTTCGATCAGGGCGTTACGCGCCAATTCTCCATTATGATGCTGCTCGTAGAGCCTCAGGAAGCGCTTATAGTCGCCGAACCTCCGGGTGAAAGCGTCGTGGCTAATGCCTACCCCCACCTCCAGTTTGTGTTTTTTGAAGTCGAGAATGGAAGGGACGGGGTTCAGGCCCTTCTCATGGCGCCAATTCACCAGGCGCTCAAAGTGAGATAGCAGTTCCTCGTCGCTGTATTCCTGCTTCATACCGTCAGTCGGCAGACCCGCAGCTTCACATGCGGCACGAAAGCTCCCGAACTCCCGAGTGAGCACATCTATGCTCACACTCGGGGAGGAGTTCTTATACGCCGTCGCCGTATGTGGGGGCGTCCGCCCCGCTGCGAACTTAAGCAGGGCTTCCAGCATTTGAGGCCGCGACAACCGGTGCCTCGTTGTCGACAAATCGAATTTCGGCTTCTGGCTCATAACGCGCATCCCTACGCTATCAACGCTAAAGGGTACGCACGATTCGCCACTTAGTAGAAACTCAAGTCGCACTCCACACGACGAGCGGCATCACCTACCCGCTCTCCGCTCTCAGTAAAACGAGCGGGTCTTGGCCGAATAGTTCCGCGAAACGCTCCACCACATCGAGTGTGGGATTCCTGATCCCGCGCTCAATCTGGCCGACATAGGTGACGGCGAGTCCGACCTCATGCGCGACTGCCTCCTGGCTCAGCCCGCGCTCCTTGCGCAGCCGTCGCACGTTTTTCCCAAAGGTCTGCGCCAGTCCCATAGCGGGGAAGCGCAACCAATTGGCAACTCCTCACCAGTCACTATAGTGACTATCTGAGGCTGCTGGTGAGGGTGAGATGTCGAAGGAGTTCTTCTGCACGTCGTGCGGAGCGGTGGGGAAGCCCAGGGTCAGGAACCGGGGCAGTAGCGCGATCGAGATCATCCTGTGGCTCATGATCGTCCCCGGACTCTTTTACACGCTCTGGAGGATGGGGCGGAAAGACCGCTACTGCCGAACGTGCAGAGCCCCGACCGTGATCCCGGCCGACTCCCCGATGGCCCGGCGCGCGCTCACCGGCTCCGGCGCCTACGACGACGACTACCGATCGGCGCCAGGGGCGTTCGGGCGGCGCGGGTGATGCGCAAGGAGGTGTCGCCCGCTTCATGTGGAGGACCCCACCCATGGGAGCCTGCGATTGCGGTGCAGTTTAGCGTTGCTGTATCGCATAACGCCGGTATCATTTTGCTGTTTTGATCCAAGCCATTTCAGCAAAAGGAATTTCAGATGGCGAAGAATACCGGGATTGGTTCGCGAAAAGGGTCGGTTACCGCCCGTACGCAGTTCAAGAACCCGAAGACGGGTCTCTTCACGAAAAGAGACCGGACAACCGGTCAGTTCTCAGCCGTGAAAACGACCGGCGGTCTTTTCAAGGGCGTTGCAAAGGAAAAGGACGGGCGTCGGCTCTAGGGTCTAGTGCGCGCGGTCGCGAATGAGCGCCCGCGCGACGTTCGCCCGCTCGGCGTCACGAGCGACGACTCGGCCGTCGCGATACCCGATGTACCCCTCGCCATCTCGCGCGGGCGCGACGATGTAGGCGTGGCGCCCGCGCATGAAGTGGAGCGGCGTCATCGGGCGATCTCCCACCGTTGTAACCCGCCATCGACTAGAGCGGACCGCACGAGACCTTTCTGTTTCTGCACCCGGAGACAGGCGCATACCCGCTTGACCATGATGACGGAGAGCTCGTGATCACCAGGATCGAGTCCACGCTCGCGCATCAGCCGCTCGGCGATGTCGCGGGAGGTGATCGGCTCCCGCGCCTCGCGCAGCATCTTGAAGACGACCCGAGTGACCTCGCCCTTGAAGGCAGCATGCCTCGGAGGGACCGGCTTCGAGCGGATCGCCCCGATGTCTATCGCGGGGTTGAAGATGCGGATCGTCGCGTCGACGTGGTCGAGTTCCGCGATCAGATGCCGGAGGGTGAGTTGGTTATGCTCGATCTGCCCGGCGATCTCCGCACGCTTCCGAGTGAGAGCATGCAGGACGTTCGGCTGATCGGCATCGTAGGGGATGATGTCGTTGCTCATGGCCAGAACGTAGCAAGAACAACAACTTACGTCTCAGGCGGTTAGGTGTGTTTGCTCCCTAATGGCGGAGTTCGGCGTCCAGGCCCTGGACAGCCTGCGCGCGCCGCTGGAGACCGGCGAGGTGATGGTCGCCCGCGCCAACGCCCACATCCGCTATCCGGCCCGCGTGCAGCTGGTCGCCGCCATGAACCCCTGCCGCTGCGGTCATGGCGGGGCCGGGCGAGGCGCGTGCGGGAAAGCCCCGCGCTGCCAGCGCGACTACCAGGGTCGGGTGTCGGGTCCGCTGATGGACCGCATCGACCTGGCCGTCGACATGCCCGCCGTCACCGCCGCCGACCTGGCCCTGCCCGCCTCCAGCGAAGGCTCGGCCGAGGTCGCCGCCCGGGTGGCGGCCGCTCGCCGCCTGCAGGCGCAGCGCGCCGAGGACGTCATGCCTGGAACGCCAGAGGTCCTGAACGGCCGCGCCGAGGGCGAACTGCTGGAACGCATCTGCGCCCTCGATGAGCCCGGCCGCACCCTGCTGACCCGCGCCGCCGAAGCCGGCCGCCTCTCCGCCCGCGGCTGGACCCGCACCCTGCGCCTGGCCCGCACCATCGCCGACCTGGAGGGCGCGGCGTCGGTCAAGCGCGTCCACATCGCCGAAGCACTGGCGCATCGCAGGACGGCGACGGTGGGGGAAATGGAAACCCTCTGATCCTCCCTCCCCGTGCGACGGGGGCCACCAAGTGGTGGAGGGACCGAGACTGGGCGTCGCGCCAGATCCTCCCCCTCCGGGGGAGGTGGCCCAAAGGGCCGGAGGGGGGCCGTTTTCAACTTCCCCAGCGCCGGCCTGCCTTTCCCCCGTAAAATCCCCGCGAAAGCGGGGACCCAGGCTTTTTCTGAAACCCGCGGCCCATGTCCCTCTCCCCTTGCGGGAGAGGGTGGCCTCGCGGAGCGAGGTCGGGTGAGGGGTCTCTCAAAACTCAAAGCCGCGTGCAGCGGTCAGGCCGGGCGGGGCGTCTCCCATCTGAGAAACCCCTCATCCGACCTGCTTCGCAGGCCACCTTCTCCCGCAGGGGGAGAAGGGCCGCGAACCTGACCTTAACCCGCGCCCCCTACACTCACGCGCCATGACCAAGACCCGCGACGCCGTCACCGCCGAACAGCTGGCCACCTTGAGCCACGAGTTCCGCACGCCCCTGAACGGGGTGCTGGGCATGGCGCGTCTGCTGGAAAACACCAGGCTCACGGCCGAGCAGCGCTCCTACGTTTCAGCCTTGCGCGAGAGCGGCGACCATCTGCTGAGCCTGGTCAACGACGTGCTCGACTTCGCGCGCCTGGGCGCCACGGCGCTGGAGCTGCATCTGGCCCCCGTGCACATCGAGGACCTGCTGCGCCAGGTGGCCGAGCTGATGAGCCCCCGCGCCCACGAGAAGGGGATCGAGATCGGCTGGGCGGTCGAGCGCGGCCTGCCGCCGCTGCTGGCCGACGAAGGGCGCCTTCGCCAAGTATTGCTGAACTTCGCCGGCAACGCCGTGAAATTCACCGAAAAGGGCGGCGTGCTGATCACCGCCCGCGACGTCGGCGAGGGCCGCGTGCGCTTCTCGGTGGCCGACACCGGCCCGGGCGTCGCGCCCGAGCAGCGCGAAAGCATCTTCGAGGCCTTCGTCCAGACCGATCCCTCGCACCAGGCCCAGCTGGGCGGCGCGGGACTGGGCCTGGCCATCGTCGCCCGCCTGGCCGCCGCCATGGACGGCGCGGCCGGCGTCGGCGAGGCGACCATTAAAGAAGGAATGGGCGGCGGCGCCGACTTCTGGTTCGAGGCCCCCTTC
>Ga0209256_1003115_pt1 | contig 12124 bp, 17 predicted proteins | sample AraplaCol_mCL_r2_2_FD_184270 | JGI IMG/M metagenome (GOLD analysis project Ga0209256, IMG submission 184270) | Arabidopsis root microbial communities from North Carolina, USA - plate scrape MF_Col_mCL_r2 (SPAdes) (version 3) | ecosystem: Host-associated > Plants > Roots > Endosphere | place...
GCCTCGACATCGCGGCGGCGCTCACCACGCTCCTGGCCGACATGCTGGCGCTGTACCTGAAGACCAAGAACTTCCACTGGCACATGTCCGGCCCGCATTTCCGCGACTACCACCTGATGCTGGACGATCAGGCCGGCGAGATCTTCGCCACGACCGATGCCATCGCCGAACGCGCGCGCAAGGTGGGCGGCACGACGCTGCGTTCGATCGGCCACGTCCAGCGCCTGCAGCGGCTGCTCGACAACGACGCCGACTACGTGACCCCGCAGGACATGCTTGCGGAACTCGCCGACGACAATCGCCGGCTCGCGTCCTTCCTGCGCTCCACGCACGCGGTGTGCGAGCCCTATGGCGACGTCGCCACGACGAGCCTGCTCGAAACCTGGATCGACGAGGCCGAGAACCGCAGCTGGTACCTGTTCGAGACCACGCGCGCCGCGCGTTGAGCGGCACGCCATCCTACGAATCGAACGGAAACGCGAACCCCATGACTTCCATCGAACATTCCTTCAAGCATTCCATCGATAGCGGCGAACCACACGACGGCGAGCGCCGCCGCTTCCTCGGCAACGCCGCCCGGACCCTTGCCGCGGCCGGCGCGTGGAGCCTGCTGCCAGGCGCTGCACTCGCGGAAACCACTGGCGACGCGGCGATACGGCCCTTCCGCATCCACGTTCCCGAATCCGACGTGCTGGACATGCGTCGCCGTGCGGCAGCCACGCGTTGGCCGGATCGCGAAACCGTCGGCGACGAATCGCAGGGCCTCCAGCTGGCGCGATTGCAGGCGCTGGTGTCTTACTGGGCCACGGATTACGACTGGCGCGCGGCGGAAGGCAAGCTCAACGCATTGCCACAATTCATGACGAAGCTGGATGGACTCGACATCCACTTCATCCACGTGCGCTCCCGGCATGAGGACGCGATGCCGCTGATCCTCACGCACGGCTGGCCCGGTTCGGTGCTGGAATTCCTGAAGGCCATCGGCCCGCTGACAGATCCCACCGCGCACGGCGGCAAGGCGGGGGACGCATTCCACGTCGTGATTCCGTCCATCCCCGGCTATGGTTTCTCCGGGCGCCCGCGCGAAGTCGGATGGGGCCCGGATCGCGTCGGTCGTGCGTGGGACGTCCTCATGAAGCGCCTGGGATACGCGCGCTACGTGTCGCAGGGCGGCGACCATGGTTCGGTCATCTCCGACACGATGGCGCGACAGGCGCCATCGGGCCTGCTCGGCATCCATCTCAACATGCCGGCCACGGTGCCGTCGGATGTGATCCATGCGATCAACGCCGGCGATCCCGCACCGGCGGGATTGAGCGCGCCGGAGCAGGCCGCGTTCGATGCGCTGAATGCGTTCTTCTCGAAGAACGCCGCGTACGGCGCGATGATGGTCACCCGACCGCAGACCGTCGGCTACGCGTTGAACGATTCGCCGGCCGGGCTTGCGGGCTGGATGTACGACAAGTTCGTCCAGTGGACCGACAGCGATGGCATTCCCGAGCGCGTGTTGACGCGCGACGAGATGCTCGACGACATCAGTCTTTACTGGCTGACCGGTACCGCGGTCTCGGCCGCGCGCTTCTACTGGGAAAACCACAACAACAACTTCAGCGCAGTGGCGCAGAAGACTGGCGAAATCCGTATCCCGGTCGCCATCACGGTGTTCCCCGGCGAGATCTACCGCGCGCCACGCAGCTGGGCGACGCAGGCCTATCGCACGCTGTACTACTTCAACGAAGTGGGCATGGGCGGACACTTCGCCGCGTGGGAACAGCCGCAGCTGTTCGCCAGCGAGCTGCGTGCGGCATTCCGGCCTTTGCGGGCGTCGCTCTGATCGCACCTGCGCGATGCATTGGTGCCGCAGCACTTCCTGCCTTGGACGAAGGCACTTCGTCATCACCTCCACAGGAGAAGATCCATGTCCCCCAAGCCCGATCCCGTCGCTGAAACCTCCATCCCCGCTGGCGGGCGGAACGATACGCGCACCTGGTTCATCACCGGAGCCTCGAGCGGCCTCGGCCGCGCGCTCGCGGAGACCGTCCTGACGCGGGGCGACCGCGCAGTGCTGGCGGCGCGGGGAATGGAGGGCCTCCGCGAGCTCGCTTCCGGGTTTCCAGCGCAGGCGCTCGCCGTCGCGATGGACGTGACCGATCGCGCGCAACGCGCCGCAGCCGTCGATCAGGCGCTTGCGCACTTCGGCGGCATCGACGTGCTGGTCAACAACGCCGGCATCGACTTCCTCGGCGCCATCGAGGAACAGCGCGAGGAGGACTATCGCGCGCAGTTCGAGGTCAACTTCTTCGGCCCGGTGGAGATGATCCGCCTCGTCCTGCCCGGGATGCGCGCGCGCGGGACGGGAACGATCGTCAACATGTCGTCGATGGATGGCCTGTGCAGCCTGCCGGCGAACGGCTACTACTCGGCGAGCAAGTTCGCGCTGGAGGGGCTGACAGAAGCGCTGTGGCAGGAACTCCAGCCGATCGGCCTGCGCGCATTGCTGGTCGAGCCCGGTTCGTTCCGCACGGGCATCGAGCAGCGGACGAAGTTTTCGGGCGAACCCATCGCCGCTTATGCGGCCACGTCAGGCGCGTTTCGTGACCTCATGGACGCACTGGCCCCGGACATGTTCCCTGGCGATCCCGCACGCGCGGCAGACGCGATTCACGAGGTCGTCGCATCGCAGCCGAGCAGGCATTGGGTGGTGCTCGGCAGCGACGCCCAACGGCGCATCCAGGCGAAAGTCGCGTTGCTCCAGGCCGAGCTGGACGCCGGCGAAAAGATGGCACTGAGCACCGACTATCCCGGGAGTACGAAGGCGGTGCTTTGAAGGCTGTTCGCGTGGGGTGATGACGATCGCGAAGGTCCGGTCCAGTTGGCAACGATCGATATTCCAACGTACAGCGAAACGCTTATGCGTTTCATCTCGAGTGCTGGTCGATGAAGTATTTCGCGCGGCGGAATGCGGTCATATATTGCTCGCATCAGCCGGGAACTTCGTCCCCAGCGGTGCTGCGCCGCCCAACCCGTCAATCTCCGGAGGACACGGTACCCCTACGCCGTACGCGGTCATCGACAGGGAGCCATAGGCATAGCCGTCGACCAGGACGGAGGGCGTTATGCCGCCAGCCGCCGCGGCGCCGGCGACATACAGCAGCGGGAGGAAGTGCTCGGGCGTAGGCGCCGCCATGTGGTAGTCCGGGTGCCCAGTCAGGCGCGCTGCTTCAGCTGGACGCGTGAGCATCACGTCCCGCGCGGCCTCGTCGAAGCGCTGTGCCCAGTCGAAGGCGGCATCGGGATGGTTACGTGCCATCGCCCGGAGGTTGTGCACCACGTTTCCGCTGCCCATCAGCATCACGCCCCGCTCGCGCAAGGCCGCAAGTCGCGCGCCCATCTGGACGTGGTAGTCCGGCGACTTCAGCGCATTGATCGAAAGCTGCACTACCGGCACGTCGGCTGCCGGGTAAACGTGTCTGAGAACCGACCACGCGCCATGGTCGAGCCCCCAACTGTCGTGGTCCGCACCGACGGCTTCGGGCTTTACGGCCTCGGCGATCTCCTCAACCAGATGCGGGAGCCCCGGGGCTGGATATCGCACGTCGAATAGCGCTTGGGGAAAGCCGTAGAAGTCATGGATGGTGCGTGGGCGCTCCATCGCCGTCACCGCAGTCGCGTTGACATACCAGTGCGCAGAGATCATCAGAATCGCGCGGGGGCGGGGGACACTGCGTCCCAATGCCTGCCAAGTCGCCGAGTACCGATTCGTCTCCAGCGCGTTCATCGGGCTGCCGTGTCCGAGAAATGCGGCAGGTGCTACAGGAAACGTGCCCATCCAGCGACTCCGGACGACCGGTGTCGGAGCGTGGCACGAGGGTCGATAAGGCTATGTGTTCGCATCGCTGGATAAGCAGGGGCCCTGAGGAAGGTCCGTGCCCCTCGAAGTATTCGCAATGAACAAAGCGATGCAGGTTGGACCCTCTACGGTCGTTCTCGTCGGGCTACCGGCGAACCCACGAGTGTCCGCTTCTGGCCGATAGCGGACATTCGACGGGGCGAGCGCGCGCGGGCGGTGCTAAGGTCCGCTTCCGACCCAAAGCAGACGTCCAGCGCGGGAACCGCGGCGCCTTAGCCGGTGCGAGCAAGTCATAATTCACGAGTATCTGAACTGTTCTGAAGGTTGCTATGTACACGCTCCGCACATCACGTCCCGAGGACGGCGCCGCTCTCGTCGACCTTTGGCGGCGCTCCGTGGACGCCACCCATCACTTTCTCAGTGTCCAAGACCGAAAGGCCATTGATGCCGAGGTGTGTGGCTTTCTGCCCCATGCGCCGGTGACTGTTGCTGTCGATGAGAACGACAAGCCCCGCGGCTTCATGCTGATCGACGGGACACACATGGAGGCGCTCTTCATTGATCCAGATGTCCGTGGCACCGGTATCGGCCGCCAATTGCTGCAACATGGATTGTCGCTGCATGGGGCATTGACCACGGACGTCAACATGCAGAACTCCCAGGCTGTTGGCTTCTATCAACGGATGGGGTTCGTCGAAACTGGACGTTCGGAGGAGGATTCACAGGGGCGGCCTTATCCCCTGATCCACCTGCGTTACCAAGCTAGGTGACGATCCGCATGAAATACGCGGATGGCCGTGACATCGAGCCCGGCGACATCATTCAGATCGATACGAACTATCGCGGAAAAGTCATTGCCTCGATGGACACGGGCAAATACCTGCCGGGCGAGGAAGGGTGGGCGTAGCTAGGCGAAGGGATCATGGTCAATACCGACTCCGCCGGTCTCATGCACTACACCCCCGAAACCGCAGAAGACTTCGCGCTGCTTGAGCGCCCTTGACGACGTGGCCCATGTCCGCCTCTGGCCGTTAGCGGACGTTTGTGCGGGAGCGGTGTGCCCGCCAGTGCTAATGTCCGCTTTCGACCCGAAGCGGACACGGCGCATCCAGTGACCTGCGGGGTCTAAACGTGTCGTCCGGGTTTTACCCAGGGAGCAGGCGTCATGCCAACCAGCCTTGCAGATGTCGAATCAATTCTCGGCAACGAGTTGGCACGTATTGCTCAGCCTGATCTGCTTGCGCGGATCAAGGAGTTGCTTGTCGCGATCCATTGCGAGCAAGTGGGATGGGATTACGGCGATCCTGGGCAAAGCCTTCCATGTTGGATCGTTGCCCACGATCCTGAGACAAACCTTGCATTCGCCTACTCGGAGCAAGGGTTCGGCCCCTCGTATCCATGGGGCATGTTCACGAAATCACGCGAACAGTCCATGGGGAGGGACGATAGCTGGCATCTCTCGCTCGAAGATGCCTTCCGCGATTCGATCGTCTGGCATGGCGAGAATCCGCCGAGCTACGAGGTAGGCTGAAGTGTCCGCTACTGGCCGATAGCGGACATCCAAGGGCAGGGACGGCAATGCTACTGTCAGTTTTTGACCCAAAGCGAACATTCATTTCGCCGAGTACAAGGACCGCGTGCAAAGCCCTCAATACTTGATTGCTCATGCCTGTTTTGGATGCCGCAAGAGCTTTGCGGTAGTGAATTAGGTCAAGGATCGTTCGATTACTTCTATCGCCAACGATATGGGACACTGGTTAGATGAGTTGGAGCCTCTTTAAAAGGAAGTCGGAGCTAGCTCGTCTGCTGGAAGGCTACGAGCCTTATCGCCGTCCTTTCCCGGGCAGTTCGAACGAGATTACCTTGGAGCAGGCTCAGGCGAATTTGGCTTACTTGTTGAATAACAGCACTCATCGAGTAACTGTACTCGGCCAATTAATGCGGTACTGGAAGGTTGATGTTCACAACACGGCGGAAATCGAACCGCTATTGGATTCAATGGATTTGTGGGCGGAGAGGGAATGGCCTTCCATTTTCGAAAGGCGGCTTTCAGATCGCGCGACCTGGCACCGGTCGTCTAGAGATGGAAGAGATATTGTTTTTTCTCTCCTAATGGACGTGTCCATTTTTTTGGGAGGGCTAATCATTGAACGAGCTCCGTCTTGCTCATGGGCATTGGACTTGTCTCGTGATAGCGAGGAGCCCTCGATGGAGTCCTTTAAGCGTCCCATCGTGCTAATCGAAAACGCCAGCTTTGAAGACCCTCTTGTAATCCTTGATTTCGAAGCGATCGTTTTTGGGCGATATCAAGCCAGCGCTCTCCCGCCCGCGGTCAATGCAGGGCTATTTAGGCGCGTGGTGCTCGATGCAATACATCAGGCCGATAGCCCATGGCGGAATGGAGTGCGGGTTTAGTTGAAATCAGGGGTTGGAGTGCAATTTGAAGCCCGTTAGAGGGTCAGGTTCATTTACCGAGCAGCGATCGCGCTGACGCCAGCGGCTCGGCTTAATCGCTCCGCGATTCAAGCCGAAGCCGCATCGCTGCGCCGAGCCTCCTGGCGATCGGACGCACCCCAAACAGCAAGAGCAATTGAAACAGCGGCCTGGCGGTGCTCCGATTACCCCGTTGCGGGCCATCCCTGGCCCGCCTCGCTTGGCCACGGCGCCCCACACGCTGGCGCGTGTGCAGCCCGTCAACATAACTTGGCGTTATGCAAGCCGCCGTGCCATGGAGCCGTGAGCCTACGCAGCCAGCGTCCGCTGATCGTCCGCTGGCGGCGGGCTCGAGGCGCAAGGCGATACAGGATTGCGCGGGACGATTGAGGCGGTGCTAATGTCCGCTTCCGACCAAAAGCGGACGTCGCGGCGCCCTTCGTGCCGACTCGTACGGCCCGTCTATCAGGAAGTTCGCGCCATGATCAGATTGGCTCTACTCATAGCGATGCTCTCAGTGGCTTCCTGCAGCGTTGTCGCTGATCAAAGGGATTGGGACTTTGTCCAATCCGTTGGCGGCATCGCCTTTGATTCACCCGTTCAGGGCTCCGGTGGGTGGATTCTTCCTGTGCAGGCCGACGTAAGTGGCATCCGGCCAATCACCGTGAAGCCAACACTTTTGAATTCGGCCTTGGCATGCAAGTCGGTCGAGGCTTCCGTTGATGGACGCGTCATTTACCTCACTCTTGTAACGGGTGTCGTTAGCCAGCGCCGCACTCCAATTTGCCCCGCAGCCGAGCTTGGGTGGCTGGACCCGGGCTCGTACTCCGTCATCTATCGAGGCCCTGACAGGAATGCTGTCAGCATTGGTGAGGTTGTGGTCGGTCACTAACAACGCGTTTGAGCCGATGCTGCTTCGAGCCCCGACTTGCTTCGGGGTAGCGATGTTAATGTCGCATCCGACCCAAAGCAGACGCTCGTCACAGCGGGGATTCGAGTGAGGACTGTCAACAGCGCTGAACCATGCAGCACGGATGCTCCTCTGCTATGGCGGGTTCCAGAGGGATTCCCGGCCGGAGCCATTGGCGAGTACGACAGACGCCTTGGTCCGGAGCCATCTGCGTTTCGGACCACTCGAAGGCAGCTCGGACAGGCAGCCCTCGTCGTTCGGTTTGAGGCCCCGTCGCTCCAGCTGAGTCGCTACGACTGCTTGCCGAATGACGTAGGCGTCCCGCTGGTCGATGAGGCGGTTAGCGCGGTTCTTCTGGAGATTTGCCCCGATGACGTCCAGTTGCTTCCAGTCAAGGTTGTCGCAAGGGGCGTCGTTCTAGACGGCTTCTCGTTCGTTAATGTCCTGTGTCAGGTGGATGCCATCGATCCATCTGGCACTGAGTCGTTCAATGTTCCGGGAACCGACATCCTCATGGGGTTCAATCGGTTGGCGCACAGGCCTGGCGCCCTGGGCGGCCGCCACCTCGCGCGGGAGATCGAGTACCCACCACACGTTCTTGTAAGCACGCATCTCTCAAGGCGAATCAAATCCCTCGGCCGCTTGCCAGGTGTCGAGTTCATCGCAGCGAATGCGATGCGTTGGTAGGGTAGTGTCCGCTTATGGCCGACAGCGAACGTTCGGCGGGGACGTCCGGCAGCGGGGCTGCTAATGTCCGCTTTCGACCCAAAGCGGACATCGCCTGGTTCAGGCAGCCGAGCGCCCCAGTGCCGTTGACTGTGGGGAGTCATCGGCTCGTCATCATGCGCAAGGAAGACGCAAATGCTGTTCGCAGTTGGCCTTCTAGGCTTCATCGCAATGGTCGGGATCGTGATGCTCCTGCTGTGGAGCATCGAGCGCATAGAGGCGCGCCTGCGGCGCATGGCGCCACGACTCTTCAACAGCTGGATGCAGCTGCACACCTTGGCGGCAATCATTTTTGTGATGGCCTGCGTCGTTGTGTGGCCGGAGCACGGCCAGCCGCTCACGGTCAGAGCCCTCTTCGTCCCGCTGATGGCGGCAAGCCTCGCATACTTGGCGCCCTTGGCATTCGGACTGATGGTTGCCATCCATACCCCGGATGTAGTTGCCGCGCTGGTAGCTTTAGCGTTTCGCCGGATCAGTGATTACGCGCTTGGCTGGCTAAGCCCTCGTGGAAGAGAGGGTAAGTAGGCTACAGCGATGTCCGCTTCTGGCCGATAGCGGACGTTCGGCCAGACGAGCCCGGTTGGCGATGCTAATGTCCGTCTTCGACCCGAAGCGGACATAGCCTGCGTGGCCACCCAACCGATCCCATTTCGCAAGGCGTTCTGGTTGTTCTTTCGGAACTCCAGCCCGAATGTCCCGTATAGCCAGGACTTCCTTGATGCAATCGACCTGAGTCCTTGGGCGGCGACTGCATGCATCCTTCTTGGCATGTTTGCGGCAGCGTTGATCGTTCTCGGCGCGACGTTCTTCGTCCTGAAGTTGACGGGCTCCCTGTGGCCGCTACTGGCCTTCCTTCCTGTCTATTTTCTCTGCCAAGGTGCCATTACGTATCTTGCCTATCGATTCTGGATTCGTGCGTCCGCTTCTGGCCGTTAGCGGACATTCGACTGAGAGAAGCGGGCTCGGCGGTGCTAATGTCCGCTTCCGACCCAAAGCGGGCATTCGGCCAGCCATGGATGCACTTCAGAGTTCGACGGAACGGGGCATGAGCATTTCGCAACGCTTGTCATTTCTGGTCGTCTTTGCAGGGCTATTGCCGTTCTCGGCCAGCGCCGGCGGTCCCGATGCGACGTGCGCCACGTGGGCACAAGAAATCGTGGAAGGAGATGCTGATGCCTGCTCTGACCTGTGCCCGCAGGCGTCCAGGTTCGATCAGTACGACTACCGCAATGGCCTTGCTGCCGCGTTTGGATCAACGCAAGGCTTGGATCGTTTCCTGAACTATCTGGATCGCTCAACCATCATCGGCGCAGGAGCGGAAGGTCATGCGTGTGCCGTGAGGGCTCTGCTTGAGCATTGGGGAGACAACATGTTTGCCCGATCATTGAGCCACCAGGGTCCGCATGCCAAGGACCAAGCCATCGGGTTGCTGGATTACACCGCCATCCCGGACTTCCAGAAGCGCTACCCGCGGACGTACATGCTCGCCGAGCACGAGTGAGAGGCGGTGCAACGTCCGCTCCTGGCCGATAGCGGACATGGCGCCGATGCGCCCGGAAGACGAGCAGTGAAGCGGTAGTGGAAACGTCTGCTCCTGGCCTTGGGGAAGTAGGGCTGGCCGGCGCCATAACGGCGCTGTTAATGTCCGCGTTCGCCCAAAGCGGACGTCATAGAGACACGCGCATGTACGGCTTTCCACTGGACATGGATCTTTCAGTCGCGATTGGCGAGGAAGCCACGCTATTGTGCGTCGGTGCGCACGATCTCCAGATCACATTCGGTCCAGTGGCCTTTTGCATTCAGTCGCAAGTCGAGTTGACTCGTGATGGAGAGCAGGTCGGATTCTGGGAAGGAGGGAAAATCCCCGATGGGGAATTCCTTCGGGTCCTGAACACTCCGATCGCATCCGTTTCGGTGAATGACGAGAGGCGTTTGGACATCCTTCTAGAGGGAGGGCTTCAGTTGCAGATCCTTGACAATTCCGACCAGTACGAGTCGGTGCAGATCTACATTAGCGGTGTTGAAGGGGCCTGGATCATCTAGCGCCGTTCTGTCCGCTTCTGGCCGAAAGCGGACATGCGGCCGATTGAAGCGGGCTCGGCGATGCTAATGTCCGCTTTCGACCCAAAGCGGACGTTCCCAGGCCCATCCGCACACCAGAATGGATAGGTGATGCCTACTCGGTTTGTCATCGAAGATGTAGATCACGCGGAATGGTTGAGTGAGCACGATTCACTTGCCGACGCGTGGCTTGAACTTCAGCGGGTCTCGCTACTCCCTTGGGATTCGGAGCCGAACAGGCCTCCGTGCCTGAGCTGGCGCACCTGCGGTCGGTCATACGAGATCATCGAGTTCGAGACATCCTCTGATCCTTGGACGCAGATCCGTCGCACCGCAGTGTTGTCCATCACCGCGGCGGGACCGGCCTGGACATCCGAGATGCCGTTCGTAGATTGACGTCCGCTTCTGGCCGAAAGCGGACATTGGCCGCACAGGGAGGCGAGTCGGGTGGTAGTGTCCGCTTCCGCCCCAAAGCGATCGTGTCTATCAGGACCATTGAAGCGATGCGCAACAGCGTACTAGTCATTCTCGTCATGGTCGGCGGGTGTCATCCCACGGAAGAAGATCTCGCGTGCCAGAGATCCTCGCCAGCACGCATGACGCACCAAGCAACGGCAGGCGATCTGTCGGCGGTGAAGAAGGCGGGACGCGGCGGAAAGACGACTATCGAGGTTTTGGTGGGGGCCTCAGGCTCAAACGGATACCTGGCAGACGCCAAGTTTGTGAGCTCAAGTGGGCACCCCGACCTTGATAAGGCAGCTATGTATGCCGTGCGGTACTCCGAGTTCGAGCCCGCTAAGTGCGATGGGACCTCGGTACCGGGTCGGGTTGTCGTTGAAGTATCGCTGCCATAGCGCTATGTCCGCTTCTGGCCGATTGCGGACATTCGGTCAGACGAGCCCGGTTGGCGATGCTAATGTCCGCTTTCGACCCGAGGCGGCCACGGACAGGAGGGTTCGAATGACGGCCATGAAGCTCCTTTTCGCGGCAGTGCTTGGAGGTGTAAGCCTGATTGGCTGCAGGTCGCAGGAAACTACGCTTGTCTCGTTTAAGTGGTCGCATGAACGACCGGACGACTCGGACTACGCGAACTTCGGCGATGTGGTGACAGCGAGCGATGCTTCGGGGCGAGTTGTAGCGAAGGTGTGGACAACGACATACGGACACCAAGACCTGAAGCGGGCTCAAGCTTGGCTCTCGCAAAGAAGCACTGAAGTAGTTCTGTGCTTCAGTGCGCCAAATCTTCCGTTGCCGCCATCAACCCCAACAAACGCAACCGCTGCCGTGGCTTACCCGACCTTGTTGACGTATGAGCTTTCCGGCGTTTCCGATCAGGTCTCCCTAATAGGATTCGGCGAGGATTGTCGGGGCGAGCGGTAACCCGGCAATCCGGTGACGTTTCGCCAATGTGCTCGATTGTCCGCTCCTGGCCGATAGCGGACATTGGCCCCGAGGCGGTGCTAACGTCCACGTTCGACCCAAAGCGGACGGTTGCATCCGGCCTTTCGAGAGCCAAAACTGCACATGGACTACGTGTCTGCCACCCTTACGCGGGAAGAGGTCATCGCATATCTCACCGCACTACCTGCTGTTCTTTCGGGGCTTGGGCTGACCGATTGCACTGTCATGTACGGATGGGACTGTGACTTGGATATCGATGATCTCTGGCAGGATCAGGTCATCAAAGTTACGGATTTCAGTTCGTTCCTCACCGCGTCGATTGAGCGGGGCATATTCAGGCCTGGATCAAGCGACCTGTTCATCACGTCTCTGGATGGGGCGGTGTCGATCCGGGCGTGCCATGAATCAGACGTTCATTTGTCTAGCAGTTCAGACCTCGCGCTCGCGGCTCTCGCGGCTCCCATCGCTGGCCGGCACCCTGAGTTCACGTACAAAAGCGGCGATTCGTGGCAGAGCCGTACCTTCTAGCGACTGCCGTCACGCCCCATCGGACTCTCTCATTGGCGAAAGTCAGCTCCTGGCTGCTGGCGGACATCGGCTCGTCTGGGGTGCCGTCGGCGATGCTAATGTCCGCTTTCGACCCGAAGCGGACACAATCGTAGCGGGCCAACTCGATCGGTGACTTCAATGAAACGAACAGCCAAGTGGATTCGAGGTGTAGGCGTTGCCGTATCGATCGCACT
>Ga0209256_1003129_pt1 | contig 12059 bp, 8 predicted proteins | sample AraplaCol_mCL_r2_2_FD_184270 | JGI IMG/M metagenome (GOLD analysis project Ga0209256, IMG submission 184270) | Arabidopsis root microbial communities from North Carolina, USA - plate scrape MF_Col_mCL_r2 (SPAdes) (version 3) | ecosystem: Host-associated > Plants > Roots > Endosphere | place: USA...
TGATGCAGACCGCCCAGGTGCTGGGCGGCTACTCGCTCGGCGGCGCGGACATGCTGCGCCGCGCGATGGGCAAGAAGAAGGCCGAAGAGATGGCCATGCACCGCGAGCTGTTCCGCAAGGGCGCGGCGGAGAAGGGCATCGACCAGGACAAGGCCGACGAGGTCTTCGACCTGATGGAGAAGTTCGCGGGTTACGGCTTCAACAAGTCGCACGCGGCCGCGTACTCGCTGCTGGCCTATCACACGGGCTGGCTGAAGGTGCATTTCACGGCGGAGTTCTTCGCCGCGAACATGACGATCGAATCGGACGACACGGACAAGCTCAAGGTGCTCATGAATGACGCCAAGCTGTTCGGGATCGAGTTCGAGCCGCCCAACATCAACCTGGGCGTGGGGCGTTTCGAGCCGATGGGCGCGGACGAGGGCACGGTGCGCACGGCGCCGAAGGAGGGCGGCAAGCCGGGTCTGACGCCGCGCGCGCGCAAGATCAACTACAGCCTGGGGGCGATCAAGGGCACGGGCGCTGGCGCGATCGAGGCGATCGTGCGCGCCCGCACCGAGGGCGGCCCGTTCAAGAGCTTCTTCGATTTCTGCGCGCGGGTGGACCGCAAGGCGGTGAACAAGCGCGTGGTGGAGGCGCTGATCAAGGCGGGCGCCTTCGACGCGCTGCATCCGGACCGGGCGCGGCTGCTGGCCAGCGTGGCGCTGGGCTACACGTATGCGGACAACCTGGCGCAGAACGTGAACCAGGGCGGGCTGTTCGACTTCGACGGCGCGCATGGCTCGTCGACGGCGGAGCCGGATTTCGTCGAGGTGCCGCCCTGGGGCATCAAGGAGCGGCTGAGCCTGGAGAAGACGGCGATCGGCTTCTATCTGTCGGGCCACCTGTTCGACCAGGCGGAGACGGAGCTGCGCAAGATGGTCAAGCGCCGGATCGTGGACCTGCAGGACAGCCGCGAGCCGACGACGGTGGCGGGCATCGTGTCGGACATGCGGGTGATCAACGGCTCGCGCGGGCGGGTGGCGATCTTCAAGATCGACGACAAGACCGATGCGATCGAGGCGGTGGCGAACGAGGAGCTGCTCAACGCCAACAAGGAGCTGCTGGCCGAGGATGAACTGATCATCGCGGTGGGCAAGGTGCAGAACGATCGTTTCTCGGGCGGGCTGCGGATGAACGTGCAACAGGTGTTCAGCCTGGCGGCGGCGCGGGCGCGCTTCGGGCGCTACCTGCGCACGGCGCCCAACCTGCCGGCGTCGGCGGTGCTGGACCTGGTGAAGAGCTGGCCGGCCAAGCGGGTGGAGACGGAGCAGGGCGTGCTCAGCCAGGGGCTGGAGCTGCGCATCCCGATCAAGCGCGATGGCGCGATGGCCGAGCTCGGCCTGGGCGGCGCGGGCAAGTTCTGGCCCAGCGACGAGGCGCTGGAGAAACTCAAGCCCGCGGAGATCGTGTACGACGCGGGCGGATGAGCGCCGGCCCGGACAGTTGCCGGACTGTCGAGTTAAAAAGTTGCTACAGCAAGATTTTTAAGCTAAAAATCTTGCTATATGAAGAGTATTAAGACTTTGCCGTTCATCGTCGAGGACTCGTTGGCCGAGCTCGGTGAGCGGATTTCACTGGCCCGGCGGGCGCGTCGGATCACGCAGCCGGATTTGGCGGCGAAGGCGGGCATTGGCCTCAGCACCCTGTCAGCGGTGGAACGAGGCGTGCCCACGGTGCAGATCGGCTCCGTGCTCATGGTTCTGTGGGCCTTGGGCCTGGAGGGCACGTTCGACACGCTGTCCAACCTGGGTTCCGACAGGGAACTGGCCGAGTTGATGGCGGACACCGTTCCGCTGACGGTGCACGCAAAAAGGAAACCTCGATGAGCGCCGCGTCCAAGCCGGCTCTGAAACCGCGCCGGGGCGACCGGCGCCGCTGATCCCGGATCGCTCGCGATCCCGGCTGTTCGCCATCCCCCATTTGCCGGGTAAACCGGCGACACCCCAACGGCTGGCCGGGCGTAAGCTGCGCCCCATGCAGGATGGCAAGCCCAAGACTGGCCTGATCCTCACTGGGGGAGGCGCGCGCGCGGCCTATCAGGTCGGCGTGCTGGCGGCCATCGCCCAGTTGCGCCGCGACGCCTGCACCACTGGCGACAACCCCTTCCAGGTCATCGCTGGCACCTCCGCCGGTGCGATCAACGCCGCCACGCTGGCCTGTCAGGCCGATGACTTCTGCTCCGCCGTCGACGGCCTGATGTACATCTGGCAGAACATCCATGTCGAGCAGGTCTACGCCGCCGATTCCTTCGGCGTGATCCGCTCCGGCGCCAAGTGGCTGACCATGGTCTCGCTGGGCTGGGCGCTGAACCGCTGGCGCCGCACCCGCCCGCGCAGCCTGCTCGACAACACGCCGCTGCGCGGCCTGCTGGCCCAGTGGATCAAGATGGACCGCCTGGATGACATGCTTGCCAAGGGCTACATCGATGCGCTGGCGGTGTCCGGCTCGAGCTACACCTCCGGCCATCACGTCACCTTCTATCAGACCCACCAGCAGCGCGAGCCCTGGATCCGCACGCAGCGCCTGGCGACGCGCATCCCGCGGCTGTCCATCGAGCACCTGGTCGCGTCCTCCGCGATCCCCTTCATCTTCCCGGCCGAGCCGCTGGACCTGGACGGCCAGGTGGAGTGGTTCGGCGATGGCTCGATGCGCCAGACGGCGCCGATCTCGCCCGCCGTGCACCTGGGGGCGGAGAAGGTCCTCGTGATCGGGGCCGGCCGCATGCACGAGGCGGGTGGCGAAGGTCAGCATGGTCCCGCGCCGACGGGCCATCCGAGCCTGGCGCAGATCGCCGGCCACGCGCTGTCCAACATCTTCCTGGACGCGCTGGCGGTCGACATCGAGCGCCTCAAGCGCATCAACAGCACGCTGGCGCTGCTGCCCGAGGAGGCGCTGCGCAACACGCCGCTCAAGCCGATCGAGGCGCTCGTCATCGCGCCGAGCCGGCCGCTGGACAGCCTCGCCGCCGAGCATCAGGGGGCGCTGCCGCCGGCGATCCGCGGGCTGTTGCGCGGGGTCGGCGTGTCGGGCGAGGGGGCGACCGCCAGCGGCTCGGCGCTGGTCAGCTACCTGCTCTTCGAGCCGGAGTACACCAGCGAGCTCATCACGCTGGGCATGGCCGACACGCTGGCGCGCCGCAGCGAGATCCAGAAGTTCTTCGACTGGCCCGCGCAGCCGCCGCAGGTGGACCCGGCGACGATGCGCAGGCGCGCTGGCGGCTTCGCGCTGCAGATCCCGCCGAATCCGCCTGGACCGCCCCGGCTGGTGGCTTGATTTCCGTTCGGAGAGTTGGTCTGCGGAATGCGGCCGGGCCTGGATCGGTCATGCGCAGCCAGGCGCCGTCCGCATCTGGATTCGTGATGCGGCGGTGACGTCTGTAAAGAGCGGAGGGATTTGGCCGTGGGCGACATCTCCCTTTGGCAGAATCGCGCCCGATTCAATCAGGGAGAGAGGCTGATCCGAGGCCGAGCGCGATAGACGCTTGCCCGGTCGGGCCACGATGCGACCACCAGCGGTGGGACGTACGGCTTCCTGATGGCTTGCCAAACCACATCAGGGAGTACTCGCGTGAGCGATCCAACGCATCGATTCATTCCAACCCTCAGCCTGCTGGGCCGTCTTCTTGTCGCCTCGGGGTTGAGCTTGTTCGCGCTGCCGGCGCTGGCCTCCAAGGACTGCTGGCACATGTGGTCACCGAGTGGGGCCGTGGCGCGCTACCTTCACGTTGACACGCCCGCGACGAGGAGCGTCTATGAAGAGTGCCGGGATTCCATTGGTGAGGTGTCCGCTGCGACCTATGCAGCTGTGGCGCCCCTTGCGGCACAGAAGGCCGTCTATCCCGAATGGACCGAAACGACGGAGGTATTTCCCGGCTCCTGTCGGCCGAACGGAGAGTACGGCCCATCGCGCTATCCCACGGCCATCTGCGATTACACGACTCGCACGACGTCGGTCCACAACTGGATTCCGGATCGTGTCACTGTGTATGAAGACAAATCGACGTTCGAGTTGATGATGACCTGCGGAGAAAAGTTCCGCACAAAGGCCTTGACCAGCGCAGCCGACAGTTGCAAGCCGATCATCGACAGGGATCTCTTCGCCGGGGGCAGTTGCTCCGTACGGCGAGGAGTTGGAAATCCCATCGAGCCCCTCACCGGCCTGAAGCAGCAACCCGAGGACATCTTCGGCTGGGGGCGCGGTCACGCGCTCAAGATGAATTACCTGAGCCTGCTGATGCCGGACAGCGGCACGATCCACGAGGGCGGCTCCAACTCGTTCGGCCGGTACTGGTTCAGCAATCTCCACAAGCAGTGGATCAACCAGCGCAGTCCCAACATCATTGATCTGTTCCAGCGCGGCATGGGTGCATGGAAGTCCTTCCGGGACACGGTGGATCCGACGGAGCGCGATCCCTTGCCACAGGTCAGCGGCCAGCAGGCGCTGTACTTCGACCAGACCGAACGCGCGATCGAGGTGTATCGCGCCGACGGCACGCTGGCGACCATCGCCTACATCGACGGCCGCCGGCTCGACTACACCGTTGTCGCGACACCGGCGGGCGCGGACTACTCGGAGAGCCGCAATCTCGTCAGCGCGATCCGTGACGAGGCCGGCCGGCAGATCGCCTTCCAGTACAAGGCGGTCGATCCGAAGTACGCGGCCATCCAGAGCATCACGGACCCGGCGGGTGTCGTGTTGCAGCTGACATATGACGACGCGGGGAACCTCACGTCCATCACCTACGCGGACCAGACGACGAAGCGCTTCCTTTACGAGAACACGGCGTTCCGCCATTTGCTGACGGGGCGTCTGGATGAGGGCAATGGCCGCATCGGCACCTATCGCTATGACGATCAGGGCCGGGCCATCTTCTCCCAGACGGGATCGCTCAATGGCTGGACGGTTGCCTGGCCGAACCCGCCGAAGTTCGCGCTTCCGACGGAGGTCTACGACCCGGATCTCGGCGCGTTCGTGCGCCTGCACGTGCACGTGGACAACACGCCGATGCAGGCGCTGGTCACGGCGCCGGATGGCCGGCAGTCCACCTGGGATGGCACGGTGGTGGGGAACCTGCAGTTGCTCGGCGCGCAGAGCCAGCCGGCCGGCGCGGGGTGCGCGGCCTCGACCTCCGGCGCCCAGTACGACAAGGCGGCCAACGTCACGCAGAGCGACGACTTCAATGGCGTGCGCAGTTGCATGGTCTACGACGCGCGCAACCTGGAGGTGACGCGGATCGAAGGCGTATCCACCGCGCAGACATGCGATTCCGTGACGGCGGCATCGCTGCCGACGGGCGCCCGGAAGATCAGCTCGCAGTGGCATCCGGATTGGCGCCTGTCCACGCGCACGGCTGAACCGCGCCGCATCACGACGCTGGTCTATAACGGCCAGCCGGATCCGTTCAATGGCAACGTGATCGCGAGCTGTGCACCGGCCTCGGCCACGCTGCCGGACGGCAAACCCATCGTCGTGCTGTGCAAGCGCGTCGAGCAGGCGACGACCGATGAGACCGGCGCACAAGGCTTCAACGCAACGGCGCAAAGCGGCGTGGCCGCACGCACGACGAGCTGGACCTACAACGCCACGGGTCAAGTGCTCACAGAGACCAACCCGCTGGGCAAGGTGATCGTGACCAACGTGTACTACGCCGACACAACGGCCGATCACACGCAAGGCGACCTGCAATCGACGGCCAACGCGGTCAATCAGCTGACGCAGTTCCCGCGCTACAACGCGTACGGCCAGCCGCTGGAGATGATCGATACGAATGGCATCTCGACGACCTACACGTACGACGCTCGGCAGCGCTTGCTGTCGACGACCACGCAAGGCGCGGTCACGGGCTACGAGTACTTCCCGACGGGGTTGCTGAAGAAGGCAACGCAGCCGGACGGCAGCTTCGCCACCTACGAGTACGACGATGCGCACCGACTGGTCGCTGTCGCTGACTCCGCTGGGAATCGCATTGAGTACACACTCGATCAGAACGGCAAGAGCACGCAGGATGCGGCGAAGGACCCGCAGGGAACGCTGCAGCGGACGATGAGCCGCGTGTACGACGCGCTCGGCCGCGCGCAACAAACGACGGGCCGGGAGTAAGCAATGAAGAAGCAAGACGGGCACTCGAAGTGCCGGGGCGTGATCGCGTCTGCGATCGCATTGGCCATCACCACGATCGCATCGATCGCGCATGCGGCGACACTGCCGCCACCGCCGGTCTCGCCGGCACCGGTGACGGACTACGAGTACGACGCCAAAGGGAATCCGACCAAGGTGATCAAGGCCAAGGGCGTCTCCGGCTTTGGCTTCGCGACATCGAACGCATATGACGCGCTCGATCGCGTGAAGACCAACACCGACGCTCGCAACGGCGTGACGACGCTGGGCTACGACGGACTCGATCAGCTCAAGCAGGTCACGGATCCGAGGCAACTGGTGACCTCGTACCAGCGCAACGGGCTGGGCGACCTGAACCAGCTCACCAGCCCCGACACCGGTACAGCCAACAGCACCTTCGACGCGAACGGCAACCTGCTCACGCGCACCGACAGCCGCGGCGTGCTGGGCACCTACGTCTATGACGGCCTGGACCGGATGACCTCGGCGGTCTACACGAAGAGCGGCCAGACGACGGTGAGCTACTCGTGGACCTACGACCAGACGGGTGGCAACTTCGGCGCCGGTATCGGCCGTCTCACCACAGCCACCAGTCCGGCCGGGAACACGAAGTACGGCTACGACGGTTTTGGCCGGGTGGTCAGCGTGATCCAGACCGTTGGGTCTGTCGTGCTCACGACGCGCTACGGCTACGACCTCGCAGGCCACATCACCAGCATCACGTATCCCTCGGGACGCGTCCTGACCGTCACCTATGCCAACGGCGTGCCGGTCGGCATGAGCCTGGCCAAGGACGGGAGCAGTGCCGCCAAACCGCTGATCAGCCAGATCCAGTGGATGTCCTTCGGAGCCCTTCAAAGCTGGCAGATGCAGCTGAACTCCGGCGCCAAAGCGCAGGAGCGGGTCTACGACCAATACGGACGCCTCGTGCGTTATCCGCTGGGCTCGGTGGTGCGCGACATCACCTACGACGCAGCCGACCGCATCGTCAGCTACACGCACCTGGATGCGACGACTGGCCAAGTGACCGCCGAAGCCCAGGCGATGAACCAGAGCTTCAGCTACGACGAAATGGGTCGGCTGACCGGCATCGTCACGCCGACTGCGACCTGGACCATCGGCTATGACGCCAATGGCAACCGTACCGGCGTGACGCTCAATGGCACCACGTCGGCCTACACGACCGAGACCACGAGCAACCGGCTCTCGAGCATTGCCAACCCGGCTCGCAGCTTCGCCTATGACGCGGCAGGCAACACGCTGAGCGACACCGGCATCGCCTATACGGCCACCTACGGGCTGGATAACCGGCTTGCGACGCTCACCCGAGCGGGTGTCACGACCACCTTCAACTACGACGCCTTCGGTCAGCGCGTGCGCAAAGTGACGGGGGCCTCCAAACCTCACTTCGCGTACCAGAATGGACAGTTGCTCGGCGAATACAACAGCAGCGGCGGAGCGTTGCAGGAGTTCGTTTGGCTGGATGGCATATTACTCGCGGTCCTGACGAATTCGACAACCGCCGAGCCGCGGGTGTATTACGCATATTCCGATCACCTGAATGCGCCGCGGGTAATCGTGAATGCAGCAGGCGAGGTGCGTTGGCGCTGGATATCGGAGCCTTTCGGGACCGCAGCAGCCGAGTCGGTTCCCAATTCGTTAGAAAACTTGGTCGTCAACCTCCGCTTCCCAGGGCAGTATTTTGACAAAGAGTCGGGGCTGAGCTACAACTACTTCCGCGACTATGACGGCACGACGGGAAGATATGTTCAGAGTGACCCCATCGGCCTGAATGCCGGCATTAATACGTATGTCTACGTCGGCGGAAATCCACTGGGCAGCACGGATGCCAGCGGACTTTGTCCCATGTGTCTTATCCCTGCAGCGCCTTACGTCGGAGAGGCGCTACTCGTAGGAGCCGCATGGTGGGCGAGCCAACATCCCGTAAGCCGCCCACTAATGTCGAGTTCGATCGAGCCAAATATTTCCAAAGATGCACCTGGTTCCGTTGAAGAATTCTGCTCTAAGTGCAAAGCAACTGCATCCAGAGCGGGCGCGCAGGCGGCGGCATACGTGTGGGCTGGCGTAACTCCCGCCAATAGCCACCCGACCCCATGGAGCGATTTCAATCCTCCGGGCGGAAGTTCCTTCAAAAGAGGTCCGGTTTGGGCGGATTTCTTCAGAAAGAATAAGGCTCCTCATTTTGGTGCATATAGTAGCGTCGGTCGCGTCGAAGAGCACCCTTTTGGACATCCGGATATTCCCGGTGGGCTAAATCATGACTGTCCCCACTTTGTGGCCACCAATGCCAAAGGTGAGACTATCGAATTTCCATATAAACCAGGTTCGTGATCATGAAAAATGAACAGTGGCAAATATTCTTTACTGTCTGTGCCCAAGTTCTGGGCGAGGGGCGAAGAATGGCTGCGGACAGCACTTCGTGGTGTGCGTGGACCACATTTGGAAGCCTCTCGACAGATATTAAATATTGGACCTCGGGCCTGCCGGCATTAGGTGATATTAATAATGAATTCATAGGCGATAGTGGGGTGTGGGGGCAGCCATTTCTCTACAAGGATCTCGCACACATAATTATTCCAAAAGAATTCTTTTGGGAGCGCCTCGATGGACATGAATACGAGAGTGGTGTGAAGACCCAAGACATTTCTAGGTTGTCAAGTGAATTGCATGTAAGAGGCGTTTCCCATCGTTTGACTGATGTTCTCTTGGAAATAAAGCTATATTAAATTTCCGCCTTGAGCGACACGGGCATCGCCTACACGGCGACCTACGGCCTGGATAACCGGCTCGCGACGCTCACGCGTGCGGGTGTCACGACGAGCTTCAACTACGACGCCTTCGGCCAGCGCGTGCGCGAGGTAACGGGGACCTCCAAACCTCACTTCGCGTACGACCAGAACGGACAGTTACTCGGGGAATACAACAGCGGCGGTGGAGTGCTGCGGGAATTCGTTTGGCTCGGAGGTACGCTGATCGCCGCGCTCACGAACTCGACGACGGCCGAGCTGCGGGTGTATTACGCATACTCCGATCAACTTAATGCGCCACGCGTGATCGTGAACTCGGCTGGGGGCGTGCGCTGGCGCTGGATTTCTGAACCCTTTGGGACCACGGCGGCAGAGTCGATTCCCAACTCGCTCGAAAACCTGGTCGTCAATCTGCGCTTCCCTGGGCAGTACTACGACAGCGAGTCGGGGTTGAGCTACAACTACCTACGGGACTATGACAGGACGACGGGACGGTATGTCCAAAGTGATCCTATCGGTCTGGGAGGGGGTTATCAGTAGCTACTCATATGTGGGTGGAAATCCTTTAATTCAGACCCGCCCATACGCCGGATGCTGATCGGGAAGTTCGTGACAAATGCTTCGCTGCATATGATGCTCAAATTGAGGCCTGTAAACTGACTATTTCAACGCCCAAGGCGCGCGAGGCTTGCTATGCACGTGCTGCCAACGTATATGCTGAATGCCTAAAGAAGGGGTGTCTATGATGGATGAAGAGTTCGCTGTAGTTGTGGAGAGGAGACTTGTGTTGGAGGACAGTGGCACAGGTCAGAAGGGTGAGATTCGGATTGCCATAGGGCAGCCGTATTGGTGCGACCCTGGAGTGGACGCCGCCTGTCCTGTTGCGCTATATGGGTACTGCGGTCGGCTCGCGGATATTAGGGGAATTGACCCGATGAGCGCTTTGACCTTGACCATTCAATTTGTCGAGACGCTTCTGAAGGGTCTATCGGAAAATCTGAAGGTCTACTGGCCCAGCGGAGACGCCTACTTTGACGAGTAGCCCATGTCATTCGATTGGACTGACTCTGTTGATTCAAGGTAATCGGCTTGACTTTCTGGAACTCGAATCGCGCGCGTTTAGACCGTCTGCAATCGCACTTCCGCCACCAATTCCAAAGGTGAGACTGGCGTATTTCCTTGGTTCTGAAGTAATTCAAGCTTGTGCCGCCCTGCCATTTGCCGATGCAAAACGTGACGCGTATTCAGACAGGTTGCAACCGCACTTCCGCCATCAACCCGCCTTCAGGGCGATTCGAGAGCACGAGCGAGCCGCGCTGGCGCAGCGTCAGCTCCCGCGCGATATACAGCCCGAGGCCCGCGCCGCCGGTATGCCGGTTGCGCGATTCCTCCAGCCGGTAGAACGGCTCGAAAACCGCTTCCAGTTGCGCCTGCGGAATACCCGGCCCTGAATCGGTCACACGCAGCCACACGCCTTGCGCATCGCGGCCGACGCGGACCTCCGCGCTGCCGCCATACCGCACCGCGTTGCCGACGAGATTCCCCAGCACCCGTCGCAGCGCCATCGGCTGACCCTTGGCGAGCACGGGCTCCCCGGGGTCTTCGAAACGCACCGGCATGGCCTGCTCGAGCAGGTCGTCCGTCAGCGCCTGCGCCAGCGCGCCGAGGTCCAGGTCCTGCAGCGGCTCGGCCGCGCCCGGCCCATCGCCGCGGAACAGCTCCATCACCGCGTCCACCAGCGCATTCATCTCGCGGATGTCCTCGACCGAGCGCTGACGCTGCAGCTCCTCGATGTCCAGCGTCTCCAGCCGCATCCGCAGCCGCGTCAGCGGCGTGCGCAGGTCATGCGAGATCGCCGCCACCATCAGCCCGCGCTCGTTGAACTGGCGCCGCAGCTGCCGCGCCATCGCATTGAAGACCTGCGCGCTTTCGCGGACCTCGAGCGTGCCGCGCCGCTCATCGAGCAGCGGCAGCGGCTCCTGCTTGTGCAGCGACTGGCCAAGCGCCTGCGATGCCCGCACCAGATCCCGCATCGGCCGGGCCAGCCATCGCGACGCGATCCAGGCCGCCAAGCCCGTGACCAGCAAGCGGATGCCGTAATCCAGCGTCAGCTCCCATGCCGAGAGCGCTCTGAACGGGCCTCGCCACGGGCCCTTGGGCGTCGGCGGCGGAGGCTCGTGCTCGAAGTCGCGCGGCTCGCCAGCGGGGGGTGGGAGGTCGCCCGGCAAGGCAGGCTCATGAAGGTCGGACGAGCCGGGCTGCTGCGGCGGCTGCCCCTGCGGACCACGCATCAGGCCCGGCAGCGGGGGCAGGGTGGGCGCGCCCGGCATGCGCGCCACGTTGAAGTCGCCACGCACCCAAGTCACCGCGCCGATCGCCAGCGCCTGGGCCGCCACCAGCGTCACCCACAGCAGGAGGAAGATCCGCCGCGCCAGCGTGTCACCGAACGCGCGCGCGATCCGCTCCCGCGTCGCGCGGCCAAGACCGGCGAAGCCGCCAGAGCCGCCAGAGCCGCGAGGGCCGTCAGAGCCGCCGGGAGGCTGGGCGCCGCTCAAGGCTGCACCTGGGCGTCGAACAGGTAGCCCTCGCCGCGCATCGTGCGGATCAGGCGCGGCTCCTTCGGCGAGTCCCCGAGCTTCTGCCGCAGCCGCGAGATCGTCAGGTCCACGCTGCGGTCGTTCACCTCGACCCCGGGCGCGCGCGTCAGCTCGATCAACTGCTCTCGGCTCAGCACCCGGCCCGGGCGCTCGACCAGCGCGCTCAGCATGCGGTACTCGGCGCTCGACAGCGGCACCACGACCTGCTGCGGCGACACCAGTTGCCGCAGCAGCCGGTCGAAGGCCCAGCCCTCGAAGCGGAACTCCCGTCGCGTCTGCGCCTCGCTCTCGCCGCGCCGCGCGCGGCGCCGGATCGCATGGATGCGGGCCACCAGCTCGCGGGGCTCGAAGGGCTTGGCCAGGTAGTCGTCGGCGCCCATCTCCAGCCCCAGCACGCGGCTGATCGGGTCACCGTGAGCGGTCAGCATGATCACCGGCACCGACGGGTGGTGCTGCTGGATCCACTGGCACAGCGTCAGGCCGTTCTCGTCCGGCAGCATCAGGTCCAGCACGACGACATCGAAGACTTGCGCCG
>Ga0209256_1003143_pt1 | contig 12024 bp, 13 predicted proteins | sample AraplaCol_mCL_r2_2_FD_184270 | JGI IMG/M metagenome (GOLD analysis project Ga0209256, IMG submission 184270) | Arabidopsis root microbial communities from North Carolina, USA - plate scrape MF_Col_mCL_r2 (SPAdes) (version 3) | ecosystem: Host-associated > Plants > Roots > Endosphere | place...
TCTTGAACGCCATCGAGGCGGCATTCACTTCCTCGCCGGTCATCGGCTGGCCCTTCACGATCTGGTCGATCAGCTCATCGGGGATCTTGGGTAACGCGGCAGACTTGGCCGCTATCGCGGCGTTCCTCAGCTTGGTCTTGCTCAGAGGTTTGTCGATTGGCATAAATGCTCCGGAGTCGGGTCATGTTATGCCTCGCACACAAAATTCAGGACAGGCCCCACTGCCATGAAGACGGCGGATGCCCCAATCGGAGGCTCGTCGTTGATCGAGAGCGGGTGGAAGAAGCTGTACTCACGCGTCGCTACTACGACGCCAACTGGAACCGTCTGTACGCGGAGAACCCGAAGGCCTTCGCGGAGATTCACGTCCCAAGACTGGAATTCAACATGTACCTGATTGAGTACATCAAGAAGGGCCCTTACCGGCATCTCATCAATGGCTAAGCGAAAGACACCTTACATCCCGTCATCCGAGCGGGAGGTACCTGACGAGATTCCACGAATCACAGCGTACGGATACGAGATCCGGTGTCGGATGCTGACCTTCAAGGATGACGTCGTTGGGGTGGGCCTCAAGTTTCCCGAGAACCACGAAACGGGAGAAAAGACGATCGATTTTGCGACTGCGTACCTGCCACCGAATCGGCTGCATCCATCAGTCACGCTCCTCAAAGATCGTCCTGATCTTGCCCGCGTAGTCGTCGCAGTCATCGACAGCTACGTGCTTAGGCAGCAAGACACGAAGAGCACGGCCACTACCGCCATCGCGTTAGGACGAACAGTCATCCGCGCACTTGAGTACTTCTGGCTCCATGATATTTACCACCTCAAATGGGTGACGCCCGGCCACTGGGAAGCACTGCTCGACAAGTTCGTGAAGGGCGGCTGGTACCTTGCGTTGGACCTGGAGCGCCGCGCTTCGGTCATCGACTTGAGAACCATTTCCTTGTCTAGAAGAAGGAAAAAGCAAGGGGTCATTGAGTACAGCTGCGACAGCCTGTTGGCAGCGATTGGTGCCAATATGGGGCCGGGCCAGGTGCGGATTGAATACCGTCGAGGCGACGTCCATGGCAAGCTCCACAGGACGCGTACAGAGGCATTGCCAGGTGTCTCCAGCATCTCCGCGCTGATCACTCAATTGAACAATCTGGTTGAATTACCGAAAGACATGCGCGCGCTCTGCGTGGCGCATCCGAGTCCCTACTCGTTCGCAGAATCCGCAGCCGCCACCGCTCAGAATCGAACAGAGAACTTCGACCCAGCCCAGCTTGCGTCTTTGATGTGCGAGGCATACCGCTGGGTGTCTATCTATTCGAACCCGATCATCAAACTCGTCGGACACGTCTATTCAGACTTGACCACCTACGAGCAGGAGGAAGTCGACGAATCGAGAATGCTGAGGCTACTGGAGGCGCCAGAGGCGCGGGAAATTGAGCAACTGCTCGGATTCCGTGTCACTACCGTTGCCAGAATTGGTGACTGGCAGCGCGGGCTCGGCCTCCTGGGTCTCGTGCGGACGCTGCTGGCGGCATGCTTCGTGTTGTTGGGGGTCTTCAATGGGCGGCGTAAGGACGAGGTCGCTTCCAAGGCCACGGGCCTGTATGCAGATGCCTTCGAGTGTGTCGACGAAGAACTGAGCCTCTACCAGTCCTACTTCTACTGTGAGAAGACAGTCTGCGACTACCGCCAGTTCTACATCAACGAGATATCCTTCAAGGCGCTCAAGACGGCCAAGGCCATTTCTGACATCGCCTGGAGCGAGGCAGGCCGCAATGGAGGGCAACAGCAGACGGAGCGGGCGAGGAAGGTGTTCTGCATGCCGCCGAGAGGTCGGGAAGACACGCCCGCTTGGTACGACTACTCCTCCGATCCCGGAATTGGACTCCTGTGCCAGCGTGTGACGGGTTCTGGGAGCGCCATCGTACCGAACGCGCACATGTTCAGGCGGGCATATGCGGTGGTCTTCCACTATCGCTATGAGAACGCGGACCTGTACGCGCTTTCCCAGCAGCTTGAACATTTCGACTTGGCGATGACTTTGCACTACGTGCTCGAGGGCCCCAGCCGTGTTCTTGCGCATCACGCGGCGAAGCTGTGGGGCGACGGCGGAGAATCGAAGAAGGCAAGAGCCGCGCAAGCGGCCGAGCTGGCGGCGGAGGTCAAGGAATACGCCCGCGTGAAGCTGCATGACGACGTGCTGGAGATCCTGCAAGGCGGCATGCCCGTGGCGGGCGGGTTTGCGCGGCTGGTGCAGAGATTCGCACGCAAGATGCTCGGACGTATCAGCTACGACGACGCTGATCTAAAGGTGGCAGCAAAGAAGGTGTCGAGCGTGCTGATCGACAGGGGGCATACGGTGATTCCGTTCCGCCACGGAAACTGCAACGCCGGCGGTCCGAAACCTGGTGCCCGGTGTTTCCGGCGCGGGCAGTTGGCTCGCGAGTTGGCTTCCCCCACGGTGTGCGGCTCCTGTCCTTATCACCAGATGAAGAAGACGCATCGAGTCGCCGTCGAGGATGACCTCAGCAGGCAGCGTGAACATCTTTCGCAGCGCCCTGCATCGCTTCAGACCAGCGCTGAAAGGGAGGCGCTTCAGGCCACAGAGCAACTGGTGGCCTTCTACCGGAAGAACGCGCAACCCGAAGCTGCGGTGAAGGGGGCTGAGTGATGGCGAAACCGAAAGTGGCATTCACAAATGCGGACGGGGGCCGAATCAACATCGAGCGCAAGATCAAACGCCTGGCGACCATGTTGAAAGATGGTGCACTGACCGAGGATGCGCCGACGAGCCTGAATAAGTTCAACAAGTGGGCCTTCACAGGCGGCAGCGCTGAAGAGTCCTTTGCGAGTAATGGGCATGACACGCTCAGGAAGCACGCGATTCTCCAATCCGACGCGAAGAGCCTCACCGACCTTGTGAAAGCGGCGGTAAACCCAGCACCGCCAGCTCGAGAGCTATCGGTGAATCGTTCTCGTGAGCGGGTGAAAGTCCACCTGCAGTTGCGGCAGATCGCTGAACGGCATGCGCTCCAAGTGACATCCGAGAACGGAGAACTTCGGCGCGAGATCATGGCTTTGAACTCGCAGGTCGATTCCATGGCAGAAGAGCTCACGGCGATCCGCGATGCGTACGAGCAAGCTTTGCAGGAGCTCAGGTCTCGAAATGCCGAGTTGGTCCGGTCGACACCCTCGAACCTCAAGGTGCTTCGCAAGGATGTCTAACGCCCTCTATATCGTGTCTGAGGTTCCCGTGCAGGAGGGATGCCCAGCCTTTTTGGTCTATGACTTGAAGGAGGAGTGCGTCCTTCGCGAACTCACGGATTACGCGACCTACCTGACGGTTGAGCGTGGCAACTCATCTCTGACGGTTGGTCAGGGGCTACATCACCTCGTCGAGTTCTGGACGTTTCTTCAGAATGAGGGGACACGTCTCCGGTCCGTATCCAACGCGACGATTCGCAAGTTCAAGGCAGAGAACTTCAAGAAGGTCAAGAAATCAAAGGTACATCGCGGCGGCGACGATCAAGCCAAGAAGACGGTGAACGTCAAGCTCGAGCGGATCTATCAATGGATCGTGTGGCTGCAGGACACCGGGCGGGTGCCGGTTGGGACGATCGGCCGCCGAGGGCTGGTCGATGCCATCATCGAATCACAGGCGGTGCGAAAGCGTAGCGGCGGAAAGTGGGTTGCCGGAAGCGGAAAGAAATATCCGCTGCTCTTTAAAGTAGGCAAGCGCAACGCGAAGCACAATGCTGCGGGGTCGGTGCTCACGGACAACGATGTAAGTAGACTGATGGCGTACTTCAACGACCGGTTTGATCCGTTCGTCGCGCAGCGCAACATTCTCTTCGCCGACATTGCAGAGTCCGCCGGCTTTCGTCGTGGGTCCATATGCTCACTCCGCATTGATCAGTTCGATCTACGCGATATTGAGACAGCGGAGGGCGAATACCTGGTGCGGCCTTCCAAGCAGAAGCTCAGCTATACAAAGACGTTCGGCATAGAGCTGGTTCTTGCCTATCGAGTCTGTGAGTTTATCGAGAATTACTGGAAGCCGTGGGTCAACGCGCACAAGGTTTCAAAGGCGGCGCATGAGAATGCGCTCTTTCTCTCGGAAAAGACGGGCAAGCCCATCCTTGAGCGATCGATGACCCAGGTGATCTCACGTGCGTTCAGGGCGCTCGGCTTCGACAAAGGCGTCGGACCTCATACCTTGCGGGGAAAGTTCGCTTCGACCTTCGTCGACGAGGAACTCGCTGAGCGGCGTGAACTCGGCCTTGATACCAGCAACCGGTCAATCGCCGCAGCGGCTGCCATGAAGCTGGGACATGATGACCCGAACCAGTTCTATGGCTACGCGTCATCGAGCCAGGCTAGGCAGGCGCGGATTGCCAGAGAGGGGCGTCTGGCCGAACTGAAGGCCCTGCGCGAAGAGGTCAAGACACTTAGAGAGCAGCTGAGACAGCAGGGAGGGGATGCGACGACGCCTTGAGTAGTGCGGGCTCGGGCGCTTCCAGGCCAGGCAGCGCTAGCGCCGGGGTTTCGGCACTCGACGGCTCGTCTACGGAGTTCAGAATGAGCTCCGTCGGGGGGGGGCAAACATGGTTGGGGTGGCATCAAACCGGTAGAGGCCGATGGGCGGCTGGCGGTGAAGGCCGGCGATGAGGTGATCCACTACTCGCTTGACCGCGATGTGTGGGAGATTCGCGGCCAGTTGCTGGGCGAGCGAGAAGTCCTACATGACCATCATGCACTGGACGCGCGGATGCGGCGCCGCTGACGAGCACCACACGATGCCCACTCGTCGCATGTTGAAGTCGCAACTGAACATACAAGTCGCAACCTACCTCAGTCGTCTCTCATTTGGCCCCAGGACCAATCACTCACGTCAGTGGGTCCAAGAAGACCGAGCCGTGCGGCCCCCGCCCACAACAGCTGCCGCTCAAACGCCGCGGCCTCGGGCGGTACAAGCAGGACGTACTGGCGGCCCGATGAGGTCATCACGGTCCTTGTAGCGCGGTCGATGGACACAACGGCGGATGTCAGCCGGACGACGCCGCGATCACCGTCGCAGTCTCTGAACGTCACGAGATGCAACTGTCCCGACGTGGACTTAAGCACCCGCCATGAGCGCACCTCCATCAGCGGTTGCTGTTGCCGCGACGGGGCGTCGCGCTCGTTGTCGAACAAGAGGTACGGCTCGTCGAATTTGGCGGCGCTCATGCCTTGGTAACTCGATGTCGAGCAGAGCGTCGACCGCACCGAGGCCTAGGAGTGGCGCGCTGGGCAGCCGCCGGCAATGGGAGGCGAAACAGTAATTCGCGCTCGACCGGTTCCATGTGGTTGAGAACCAAGCCGCAGTCCAAGAGTTCGCCGGCGGAGTCGCACAGTGAGATGCTCTGACCGGCGTCCGATTGGTACATCCATACTTCCCCGACTATGCGCGACGTCCACTGACCACTCAGGGACCGCCACGCCGGCATCATGCACACGATGCCTTTGATGCGATCAGCTTCGAGGGACTTGAGGGCGTCTGCCAGATCGGAGTCCCATGCGATGCATAGTGTGCGTGTCATGCTTAGGTCCGGGTCTTCGACGTCCTGGACCTCCATTGAAAGCAAGAACCACGGCGCGTGAAGCATCACTTCCACCATGCGCCAATGGTGCGCGCCCGGTTGCGTCAACTCAGGAGGGAACGGAAACTCATAGTGCGGCAGGGAGATGAACATGGGTGGCAGATCCGCGAACGCAGGTGGCTCGGCGGCCAAACGGTTGAACTTCCGACAATTGTTCCCACGTGCAGGTCATATCCAAATTCTTGATATTGCGATGACTCAAGTACGGTGTGAGACCGGAGAACCGTCGAGTCCATGTCCAAAGCCCTGCACAGCCGCCATAGCAAGATTTTTCTGAACAAGCTCCGCAAGCAGCGGGAGGCGCGTCAGCTGAGGCAAGCGGACCTCGGCGAGTTGCTCGGCCGCAGTCAGGGCTGGGTCAGTTACGTCGAACGAGGCCAAACGGCCTTGAACATCATCGAGTTGCGAGAGTGGCTCGACGCCCTTGGCGTTGAGTTCTTGGATTTCCTGCACGAGCTGGACGCGGAGTTGAGGCTGCTCGAAGCGTTGCGCCCACGTGCCAAACCGCGCCTTCGGCTGGCCAAGAGCGTTCTAGGGCCCCCTCCCCAAGCCAGTCCGACGGTGGATCAGGTCACCCCGGGAGCGATCCCGACCACAAAGCCAGCCAAGCGTTAGGTGCGGCGATGGCTGAACCAACTGCTACCAGGACTCGAGTCCAAAGACACAGCCTGGGTTGGCGGCTGACAAAGAACTGCAGCGTAGTCGGCTCGATCCTGCGTCTTTGGCGAGATCGAACACTAGTCCGATTTCGTGGCAGCGCGACGCCAGTCTTTGGGCGTCTGCAGATCTATCAGTTTCACACGCATGAACCCGCAAGAACGTTCTCCGCGCCCGGTTGCGCTGTATCCCCTTTCGGAGATCCTTCAGAACTTCTACTGAAGGTCTCGCGCGAGCAAACGTCGTCCGAACTCCTCCAGAGTCAGTCCGCAGGCGAACGCCCAAAGCTGCAACTCCACGATGCCCACACATCGTGAGCCGGTTTCGCCTCGCGCCACAGCGCTCTCGTCGACACCTAGACGCGTAGCGAGTTCACCTTGGCTCAAACCTGCATGCTCGCGCAGCCAAATCAATTCCCTCAGAAATGTAGCCTGAGCAATCATGTCGACAGCCGATCGCGGTCCTGGCTATAGAGGTGCAGGTCTGCAGCGCACGCGATCTCTTCCTTCGCCCCAACGGCTAGGCTATCAATCGTGACCAGCGCCCGTCTATTGCAGAACGCTACCGTAACCAAGGTTGGTGGACGTGTGGCCGGGAAGCGGGGCCAACTGCATTTGAGTAGCTTCGCCGAGTCGCTGCAGATCATGCCTAGGTAGCCACCGCAGGTCGCTCCTCTTGGTCTCGGTTGATGTACCAGATGGCCGCTGAGTACAGCGCTCGCTGCCAACCCACCGCGACGAGGACCGCGAGGCCGACTCAGCGTGCCCCCGCCATGAGCGACTCAGCTTCTGCAACCAAATCAGCCGCCGTGCATTTGAGTGCACCCGAGAGCTTGAGCATTGTCTGAAAGCTAGGCTGCTGGCGCCCTGTCTCAAGCCATGAAATGAAGACGCGCTCAAGCCCCGCTTCCAGCGCCAGTTGTTCCTGGGTCAGTGAAGCCTCGCGTCGCCTATGGCGCAAGGCGCGCCCAAATGCCTCCGCTGGCTCCACAACACCCCTCAATCAGAAAGGGGCTGAAGTTATGAAGAATTCACGTCCAGGTCTTTATACGGTCGTATACATTTTCCGGGGCTTTGCCAAAGAGAGATGTCTGCTCGCAGCACGCTCGCATTGGCCGCCTCTACCGCACGCTTGCGCCGCGCCCCATGGCTTGAGCATTTCTGCTTTACTGGAGAGAAGTGGTCGATAGCGGCGGTTTTCAGGCTAGAAGAGCATGACAGGGAACCATGAAAAACCGCATTCATACCATTTTCGCTCTCTTTTTTGTTGTGCTGACAGGTTGTACGGTTACACAGCAATCAATCTCAGAAAGCGATATTCGAGACGGCATCAAGATAACCACCGGCTACCGGGGCTGTTCATCGTGCTCTAAAGTAAAGACATATTATTCTCCGCCAATCGCACGTATCTCGACAAGATTTTCAGATCCGGAGGTGAGCGGTTGGATCAATGTCAAACTCAGCCTTGCATTGACGAACAGAACCGAAAATTTTGTCCCACAATACCAATTGATTGCAGAATTCACGAACAATGGCTTTTTTTCCGAAGGTACGGATGTCTATATTGACGGCGTGAAGCTGAACGCCACGGGTGACAGGCAGGGCGAGAAGTGCTTCAGCAACGTTGGTAGCGGATGTTCGTGGACTCAAGCCTACGTACTAGACCACAAAGGTGTCGAAGACGCCTTGAAGTCCGCTTCGGGCATAAACTTGTTCATCGGTAAGCCGGTTCTTGCCATGGCGCTTAGTAATGATGGATACATGCAGCGCCCCATTGCGAAACGAACTATCGTTGGGGTACGCGAGACGATTCCATCCTCGGCATTGGTCGGCTTCATTAAAGGCCTGCAAGCAAAAGGTGTCGAGCTGCCGGGCGGCTGAACCCCCCTCTATTAAGCATGCTCACGAGAACCGGAAGTTCGTCTCCCGTCCACATCGTGGGTCCCTTCCGGCGCAGCGCCGGTCCCGCGTGCCTTGGCATGCCCAGGTGGCATAGGGCTGCGGCTTGAAATTTCGCGCCCGCACCGACAACGAGCCCCTTTTGACTCAGGGACTTGCGGCGCGAAACTGGCACGCGGCAATTCCTGATATCCGAGGAAGTGACTTTGTTCAGTTCCATTGGGGTGTGCACCGGCCTAGTCTCCATGCACACCGACATGATCCCGGGGGGATAGGCATCTGACCCGTTCTGGAGCTCGGCTGTATCCAGGTAATGGGCGCCCGCATGCCACCGTTTCATCCCCTCGAAAGCACCGCTGCAAGGCTCGTCGACCATCACCTCGACGGCTTGGGATACGGCTGGCGCCGGCGCTCGGACCGATTGAGTCATCCCGACTGCGACGTTGCCGATCTTGTCGCTTACGACGACAGCATGCTCGCGTCGCAGGAGGCGCTCGTTGCCTTGCACGTAGCAGGGAGTCACGTCACCGACCATGCGCATCGCTTGCTGAAGCACCCGCTGCGACTTGCCGAACTCTTCCCTCTGACCGTGCATGCGGTGGTCTCCAAGGAAGCGTGGCTGCTGAACGCCTGTCACGACCTCAGCGTTGGACTCCCCGAACACGCTGGAGCCTTTGATGCCGCACTGGCCTGGGCTCCTGCATCCGACGCCTTGGCCCACGCGATCATGGTCTTGCCCCCACGGCGCCGACTTCCGCTAGCAGGCCGCCGGCGCCTTGACATGCCGGGATTGGTGGATTCCGCGCTGGTCGAGCTGTCGAGGGCTTCATGGGATGACGGGCTCCTTCCCGTGGCGATCGCCTTTGCCTGCGAAATCGGACGCCGCGATCTCACTGGCCGTTTCGCACCGCTGCTCGAGCATCCGGATCTCGCAGTGCGCGTGCAGGCAGCGCGCTATCTCGTCATGCTCGCGCCTCGGGACGACAAGGCACTTGCCGCGCGGGTATCCGCGACGCTGCAAGCATTGACCCTTGCGTTGAGTGATCATGTGAACGAGCTGCCGAGTCGCGCGGCTCAAGTCCTTTGTCTCCACCAACCCGATGCGGCGCGCGAAGTGCTGCGCGATCTGCTCACGCGAGCGCCTCGACTGGCTGTTCAGATGCTGGGTTGGCTCGGCGATCCTGCGGGCGTGCCGACCTTGATCCACGCCATGCGCCATCAAGAACTGGCGCGTGTCGCGGGTACGGCGGCGAGCCTGATCACAGGATCCCATCCAGGCCGCGACGGCTGGTCCGGACGAGCTCCTGATCGCCGCTCAGATGATTCGAGCCCCGATGCGATTCCCGCCATCGAGGCCGATGCCGATTGGCCCTGGCCTGATGCTGAAGCTTTCGCGGCCTGGTGGGCGAGCCACGGCGCCGCCATCGGCACGCAGCGGCGATTCGCCGGCCTGCCGGCGGCGCCGCCAGGGTGGCGCGAAGTGTTACGCCGTGGCCCCTTGCCGTGGCGGCCGATGGCCGCCGAGCACCTGCAACACCACCACCAAGGGCCGGCATTTCCCACCGACGCGCCAGCCTTTCGCCAATTGACCTGGATGGCTGGGCTGCCCGCCTGACCTGCCCACCGCAGAAGGATCGCACCGTGACCGCTTCCGTTGACCTTTCGACCGCCAAGCCCGAGGCGCCATCCGGTGGTGCCGCCAAACCCTCCAACCCCGGCATCGCGGAGCCCGCGCCGATGCCGCAGGAACTGGTCTTCGAGGCGAGTCAGCAAGTCACCATCCGCTGTGGGAAGTCCAGCATCACCCTGTACCCGAACGGCAAGATCGCCCTGCGAGGCGAGTACATCGTGAGCGATGCGGAAGGTGTCAACCGCATCGTCGGCGGACAGATCGAACTGAACTGAGCGTCGCTCATGTGGCAGGTCGACAACCGCACGCGCTACGTCTCGGATGGCGTTTGGCACCGGGATTCGGAAGGGGCCGAGATCTGGGTCGTCGCGGTCAAGGCGACCTATGACGTGCTCCCTTCCGGTGTCCTTCGCCTGGCGCGTGTTCAAGAACCCCTTCGGTCGGGTCCGGAGCCATTTCCCGGTCTGGAGAGCCCGCGCTGGGAGACCGACTTCGGTCCTCGCAAGGCGGCCACTGACGTCGTGCTGATCGGACACGCTCATGCCCCCGTCGGCTCGGACGGACAGCCGCGTGCGGTCGATCAGCTCCAGGCGGGCTTCAGCGTCGGACCGGTGCATCGGCGCTTGCGCGTGTGGGGAGACCGCCATTGGCAGTCCTCTGCGCCCGACGCCTCGGCGTCAAAGCCCACCCCGTTCCTGCGCGTGCCACTGGTTTTTGAACGCGCGTTTGGCGGGCCGGGCGAAATTGATGGCCGGATGGCGTTGAACCCTGTTGGCCTTGGATGGCCAAGCCCGACTCGATCCGGCCGGAACTCGCTGCCCAACCTGGAGGACGAGAACCATCCGATCCGCCGTCCCACCGATCAGCCGGAACCAGCCGCGGTCGGCGTGGTCGCCGGCCACTGGCCCTGGCGAAGCCGTCATGCGGGCACGCACGATGACGCGTGGATGCTTCAGCGCTATCCGCTGCCTCCTGTCGATCAGGATCCCCGGTTCTTCCAGATCGCTCCGCCAGCGCAGCAGGTGCCTGGCTACCTCCGGGGTGGCGAGCCCGTCTCCCTGCTCAATCTCACGCCGCCAGGCTTCGCACGGGAGGGCCGCATCGACTTCCGGCTGCCCCGGCTCAGCCTCGCGTTCACCACGCAGTTCAGTCAAGGGCCAAAGGAGCGAGGCCGATCGGTCATCCACACGGTGATCCTCGATACCGATGCGCCGCGAGTGATCGTCGTTCACCACATGGCGCTGCCGTGCCACGCGCGCGTGAACGAGCTGCGCAAGACCGTCGTCGAGGAACTGGCGCGACCGCTTGACCGCGACGCCATGGTGGCCGCGCACGAGGAACCGGCATGAGCGCGGAACTACCGCTGTGGTTGTTGGCGGCCTCCTGCTGCTTTCCGTCGGGGCCGACCATGGCCCTGGCTGACGCGGCGCTGCGCGCTCAGTTGAGCCTGACGCGCCGTCATCCAAGCTACCGGGACCGCGCGGGCGTTCCCGCGCGCGTGAGCAGCTTCCCCGATCCGGACGGCCGTATCGAAGGCAGTCCGGATGCGCAGCGCTGGGGCTGGCTGGCGCGCCACGCGCTCGCGCAGCTGACAACGTCGCTCGCGCCACATTGGGAGTCACTGCTGGATCGCCCGCGGTGGCTGTGGCTGGTGCTGCCCGACGAGCACCGGCCCGGCGTGCCGGCGGACCTGCCAGCCGCGATACGGCACGCGATGACGCAGGACCTCTGGCCGTGGTCGAAGGTGAACGTGGTCCGTGGCGGTCATGCGGCCGGGCTGCTGGCGCTCGAACAGGCGCGCGATGCGCTCAGGGCCGCATCGGCGCTGACGACTGAGCTTCAGCCGCTTGCCGTGGTGCTGGCCACGGATGCGGCCACCGACGCCGAATCGCTCGCCTGGCTGGATGCCCAGAACCTGCTGCATGGCGCGCACGTGCATCGTCCTGCGGGCCCTCGCGCGCTGGCGCATGGGCGCGTGCCGGGGGAAGGGGCAGCGGCGCTGGCCCTGATGGCGACATCCGAGGCCTCCAATCTTGCAGCGCCTCCCTGGGCTCGCGTGCTGGGGTGCTCGACGGACCTCGAGCCCACGGATCGCCACGGGGAGCGTCCCTGTGTCGGCGCCGGGCTCTCGGCCGCCGCGCGAAACGCGATCGCTCAGGCCGGAAGCGGCCGTCCGCCGATCGGACTGCTCTTCTCCGACATG
>Ga0209256_1003154_pt1 | contig 11970 bp, 10 predicted proteins | sample AraplaCol_mCL_r2_2_FD_184270 | JGI IMG/M metagenome (GOLD analysis project Ga0209256, IMG submission 184270) | Arabidopsis root microbial communities from North Carolina, USA - plate scrape MF_Col_mCL_r2 (SPAdes) (version 3) | ecosystem: Host-associated > Plants > Roots > Endosphere | place...
GACGCTCGGGCCGCGCGTGCAGGCGCATGCGCTGGCCCAGGACGCCCCGGCCCTGATGATCGCCTGCGGCCTGGCCCTGAGGAGTTTCGACTGATGGCACGCATCAACCTCCTCCCGTGGCGCGAAGAGCGCCGCAAGCAGCGGCAGAAGGAAACCGGCCTGATGCTCGGCGTGGCCGCCATCGGCGCGCTGCTGCTGTCGTTCATCATCGTCAGCTACTACAACGGCCAGATCGACGGCCAGAACGAGCGCAATACGTTCCTCCAGGGCCAGATTGCCGAGGTCAAGAAGAAGAACGAGGAAATCAAGCTGCTCGAAGCCAAGAAGGCCAAGCTGCTTGCGCGCAAGGAAGTGATCGAGAAGCTGCAGGCCAACCGCTCGCAGATGGTGCACCTGTTCGATTCGCTGGTGCGCACGATCCCCGACGGCGCGGTGCTGAGTTCGATCAAGCAGGACAGCGAGACGCTCACGCTGGAAGGTCGCGCTCAGTCCAATGCCCGCGTCAGTACGTACATGCGGAACCTCGAAAGCTCGGGCTGGATGACCAATCCGGACCTGTCGATCATCGAGGCCAAGGGCGGCGACAAGGGCCTGCCCTACATGTTCAAGCTGAAGGTCAAGCTCGCCAACCCGAACGCACCCAAGGACGAAGACGGCGACGGCGTGCCGGACGCACCGGCCGCGCAGATCGCGCAGTCGGGTGACGCCGCAGCCACCGCGGGCGCTGCCCCGGCCAGCGGTGCTCCGGTGACGGCGCCTGCCGCTCCGGCCGGTGCCGCGACGCAGCCGGCGGCCGCACCTGCCGCTCCGACCGCAACGCCCGCCACTGCGCCTTCGGCGCCGACCGCCACGCCGGCCCAGGGAGCGGCGTCATGAGCAAGCAGAAACCCATCAAGCTCAACGAGCTGGACATCAACAACATCGGCGGCTGGCCGCAGCAGGCGAAGATTGGCCTGTGCGTGATCATTGTCGTAGTGATCGTGGGCCTGGCCTGGTACCTGTTCGTGAGCGACAAGCGCACCGAACTTGAAGGCTTGGAGCGTCAGGAAGCGGGGCTGCGTACCGAGTTCGAAACCGAGCAGGGCAAGGCGGCCAACCTGGAACCGCTCAAGCAGCAGCTCGCGCAGATGGAGCAGCAGCTCCAGCAGATGTTGCGCCAGCTGCCCAGCAAGACCGAAATGCCCGACCTGATCGTCGACATCTCGCAGACCGCGCTGGCCACGGGCATCACCAACGAGCTGTTCCAGCCCGGCAGTGAAGAGCCCAAGGAGTTCTACGCCGAGAAGCCGATCATGCTTCGCATGGTAGGCAGCTACCACCAGTTCGGCGGCTTCGTCAGCGGTGTGGCCTCGCTCCCGCGCGTGGTCATCATGACCATGCATGACATCTCGCTGAAGCCGCGCGGCAAGGAAGGCGTGATCACGCCCAACAGCCCGCTGGAACTGGCAGGCACGGTGAAGACCTACCGCTATCTGGACGAGGACGAAGTCCAGAAGCAGGAAGCCGCTGCAGACGCTTCGGCTGGCAAGAAGAAGGGGACCTGAGATGCGCGCACAGCTGATTGAAGGCGCCGCACCGCTGCGTGCCCTGGTGGCGATCGCCCTGGTGCTCGGACTGGCCGCATGTTCGCGCGGTGTCACGAGTACGCCGGGCGATGCCCCGAACCTGGAAAAGTGGATCGCCGAGGTCAAGGCGCGTCCGGCCCCGCCGCTGGATCCGCTGCCGGTGATGCAGCAGTTCGAGACGTTCGAGTACAACGCCTACGCACTGCGCGATCCGTTCAGCACGGCGTTCACCGACGATGGCGGCGGCAATGGCCCACGCCCGGATGCGGGCCGTCGCAAGCAGACGCTGGAGCAGTTCCCGCTCGACAGCCTCGACATGGTCGGCACGCTCGGCAAGGGGACCGGCGTGATCGCGCTGGTGATGGCGCCCGACAAGGTGACCTACCGCGTGACGCCGGGGAACTACATCGGACAGAGCGACGGTCGCGTGACCGGCGTGTTCGAAGACCGCATCGAGCTGGTTGAGCTGGTACCGGATGGCGCGGGTGGATGGTTGGAGCGTCCGGCCACGGTCGCGTTGGAAGATCAATAGGATTCTTGGGGAAATCACGATGACCGTCTTTGAACCGGTACGTTCCGAACCGGGTAGCTCCAGCCAGCGCGCTGGCCGTCGCCCCCTGCTCCGCAGCGGCTCGATTGGCCTGCTGATCGGCGCGATCGCCGCCGTGAGCGCAGTCCACGCCGCCGCACCGGCTCCGGCCGCGCCGACGGTCGTAGCGCCGCCGGCGAGCCTGGATCCTGCCAAGCAGCTGCCTGGCACCGTTGAGGTGTCCAACATCGACTTCAAGCGCGGCAGCGACGGCTCCGGCCGCCTTGTCGTGAAGTTCAGCGGCGATGGCGCCGCGCCGGACCTGCGCAACCAGGGCCAGAGCGTGGTGGTGAACGTCGGCAACGCCAAGCTGCCCGACTCGCTGCGCAAGCCGCTCAACGTGGTCGACTTCGCCACGCCGGTGCAGCGCATCGACGCGCGCAACAGCGGCGCCGGCACGCAGCTCGTGCTCGACATGAGCGGCAACTTCGATTCGATGGCCTACCAGACGGGTCGCGAGTACATCGTCGAGATCGTGCCGCGCACCGGTGCCGCCACCGGCCGCGCCGTGGGACAGGCGACCACCGGCAAGACCGTCACGGGTGGCTCGCGCGGCTACTCCGGTCGTCCGGTCACGTTCAACTTCCAGGACGTGCCGGTTCGCACGGTGCTGCAGCTGATCGCCGAAGAATCCGGCCTCAACGTGGTTGCCGCCGACACCGTCACCGGCAATGTCACGCTGCGCCTGATGAACGTGCCGTGGGACCAGGCGCTGGACATCGTCCTGCAGGCCAAGGGCCTGGACAAGCGCCGCAGCGGCAACGTGGTGTGGGTCGCGCCGCAGTCCGAGATCGCCAAGTACGAGCAGGACAAGGAAGACGCGCGCATCGCGCTCGACAACCGCGTCGACCTGACCACCGAGTACGTGCAGATCAACTACCACAATGCCGCGCAGATCTTCAAAGCGCTGACCGAGGCCAAGGGCATTGGCGGCTCTTCTGGTCAGCAGGGTGGCAGCAACAACGACAGCGGCTTCCTCTCGCCGCGCGGCCGCCTGGTCGCCGACGAGCGCACCAACACGCTGATGATCAGCGACATCCCGAAGAAGGTCGCGGAGATGAAGCAGCTGATCCACGTGATCGACCGTCCGGTCGACCAGGTGCTGATCGAAGGCCGCGTCGTCATCGCCCAGGACACGTTCGCCCGCGAGCTCGGCGCACGCTTCGGCATCGCCGGCACCAAGGACGGCAAGTATTTCTTCAACGACACCATCGAGAACAACGACCAGACGCGCGGCTCGCTGGCCGAAGCCGGCCAGTCCGGCGACATCCCGACCCTGTTCAAGGGTCCGATGAGCAACCTGGGCGTGCTGAATCCGGCCGGTTCGGTGGCGCTGCAGATCCTCAACGCCGGCTACGCGCTGGACGTCGAGCTCTCGGCCATGCAGGAAGAAGGCCGCGGCGAAGTGATCTCCAACCCGCGCATCGTGACCAGCAACCAGCGCGAAGCGGTGATCCGCCAGGGCCAGGAAGTCGGCTACGTGACGATCTCGCCGTCGCAGGGCAGCACCACGATTCCGATCCCGAACGTCCAGTTCAAGGACGTGCTGCTGGAGCTGAAGGTCACCCCGACCATCACCCACGACGGCCGCGTGTTCCTGAACATGAACGTGAAGAAGGACGAAGTCGAAGGTTTCGTCGATACCTCCATCGGCCAGGTGCCGACCATCGCCAAGCGCGAGGTCAACACCGCTGTGCTGGTCGAGGACGGCCAGACCGTCGTCATCGGCGGCGTGTACGAGTTCCGCGATCGCAGCGATATCTCGAAGGTGCCGTTCCTGGGCGACATCCCCTTCCTGGGCAACCTGTTCAAGAAGAAGGGTCGCAGCAAGGACAAGGCCGAGCTGCTGATCATGGTCACCCCGAAGGTGATGAAGGTCGACCAGCGCGGGTGAGGCAGGCCGCTACGCGGCACTGCCGCGTGGCCTGCCGAACGCCCGGTCATGGATGGTCGGGCCGGGCTCTCCGAAGCCCGCAGCGCAGCGCCATGGATGGCTGCGATAGAGCTCCAGAATCCGGTGCCACGCGGTACCGCGTGGCCGGAAAGTCGAGCTGACCAGCGCCAAGCAGAATCCGAAAGGGCCCCTCGCGGGCCCTTTCTGTTTTTCGTGCCTGAATGGCTGACGCAGTACGGGAACCGACACGCCTCGTTTCGGTCAAACTGGCCCGGATTCCCGAACGAGAACGCCATGGACCGCCGCAGCGACGATCTTCCCCGCCTGCACGACGCCTTCCGCGCGCTGCGCGAGGCCTTATCGGCCGAGATCGTCGGCCAGGCAGCGTTGATCGACCGCCTGTTGATCGCGCTGCTCGCGGACGGCCACCTGCTGGTAGAAGGTGCCCCGGGCTTGGCCAAGACCAGCGCGATCCGCGCCCTGGCCGCGCGCCTGGAAGCCGATTTCGCCCGCGTCCAGTTCACGCCCGACCTGCTCCCGGCCGACCTCACCGGCACCGAGGTGTGGCGCCCGCAGGAAGGTCGCTTCGAGTTCCAGCCGGGCCCGATCTTCCATTCCATCCTGCTCGCCGACGAGATCAACCGCGCGCCGGCCAAGGTCCAGTCCGCGCTGCTGGAAGCGATGGGCGAGCGGCAGGTCACGGTGGGCCGCGCAACCTACGCGCTGCCGCCGCTGTTCCTGGTGATGGCGACGCAGAACCCGATCGAGCAGGAAGGCACCTTCCCGCTGCCGGAAGCGCAGCTAGACCGCTTCCTGATGTACGTGCGCATCGGCTACCCGCAGGCGGCAGCCGAAACCGAAATCCTCCGCCTCGCCCGCGAGCGCGCGCGCCATGCCACGCAGCACGTGGCCGCCGCCATCGAGCGCATGCCGATGGACGATGTCTTCGCCGCGCGCAACGCCGTACTCGACCTCCATCTGGCACCGGCCGTCGAGCGTTACCTGATCGAACTCGTCCTGGCGTCACGCGACGCCGCGCGTTACGACGCGACACTTGCGCGGCGCATCGCGTGGGGCGCGAGTCCGCGCGGTTCGATCGCGCTGGAGCGCTGCGCGCGAGCGCACGCGTGGCTGGCCGGTCGCGATTTCGTCACGCCGGACGATGTGCGCGCCGTCGCGCCCGACGTGCTGCGCCATCGCATCCTGCCCAGCTACGAAGCCACCGCCGAAGGCTGGGACGGCGAGCGCCTCGTCGCAGAACTGTTGCAGCGCGTTCCGTTGCCGTGAGCCGTGCGGGATGCCGATGGAACGGCGTCTTCAGTGGCGCCTCCTGAGCGCCCCGCCTGATCCGCATCCCTGCATCCACGTCGAACCAACGCACCATCCGAACCCCCAAGACCGTGCAGACACCCACGCCACCCCGCGATGAAACCACCGGCAACGGCGTAGTTCCGACGCTGCCGGAGCTCGTCGCGCTGCGCCAGGCGGTAGCGGGCCGACGTCCGGCGCAGCGCGGTCGTTTCGGCGTGAGCGGTCATGCGCTTTCGCCTTTGCGTGGCCGCGGAATGGAGTACGCCGAATCGCGCGAATACGTGGCCGGCGACGATGCGCGCCACATCGACTGGCGTCTCACCGCGCGCACCGGGCGTGCGCACACAAAGCTGTTCCAGGCGGAACGTGAGCGTCTGAGCCTGATCGTCGCCGACACGTCGCCAGCGCTGTACTTCGGCACGCGCGTGCGCTTCAAGTCGGTGCAGGCGGCGCGTGCGGGTGCGATCGCCGCATGGGCCGCCGTGCGCGATGGCGATCGCATCGCCGCATTGCGCGGAAGCCAGCGCGAGCCGCCGATCGCGCCCGCCGCCGGTCCGCGCGGCGCGCTACGGGTGCTCGACGCCCTTACGCGGTGGTACGCGCGCCCGCCGGACGACGACGCCGGACTCGGTGTCGCACTCGATCACGCGCAGCGCCTGCTGCGTCCCGGTTCGCGGCTGGTCGTGCTCGCCGATCCGGCCAGCATCGCCTCGTTGCCGGCGCAGCGATGGCCGGCGCTGTCGCACCACCATGAAGTGATCGTGCTCCTGTTGACCGATCCACTCGAAGTCGCACCGCCCAAGGCGTCGCTCCCGTTCCTCGGCAGCGGCGAGGAAGGAAGTGCACGCGATGCACATCGCATCGACGTCGACCTTTCTGTCGCCGCGCAGCGACAGGCATGGCGCGCCGAGTTCGGCCGTCCGCTCGAAGCTGCGCTCGCGCAGTTGCCCGCACGCGGCGTTCGCGTGCAGGCGCTGTCCACGCAGGCCGAAAGCGCTTCGTGGCTGCCGCTGCTCGGCCGCAACCGGCCGCTGGTGGCGTGATGGCCGCACCCGCATCCCTCGTGCTGCGCGATATCCATGCCACGACGGCGCCCTCGTGGTGGCCGCCGGCACCCGGCTGGTGGATCGTCATTGGCGTCGTCGTCGCAATGGTCGTGCTGCTCGCGTGGTGGCGCGCGCGCGTGCGCCGACGTCGCGACGCCATCGCGGCCCTGTTCGACCGCGAAGTCGATGCCGCATCGACGCCGCCGCAGCAGGTCGCGGCGATGTCCGAACTCCTGCGTCGCGCCGCGCGCACGCATGACGCCAGCGCGGATACGCTGCACGGCGAAGACTGGTTGCGTCATCTCGATGCGGCCACCGCTGCGAAGCGCAAGCGCAAGACGCGGGCGCGAACCACGCCCGTGCGCAACGATTTCTCCGAAGGTCCGGGCCGACTGCTGCTCGACGGCGGCTTCCGTCGCGACGTGAATCCCTCCGACGTCGCCGCCCTGCGCGCGCTGGCGCGCCAGCGCTTCCTGCACTGGATGGGCGCGAACCGGTGATGGACGCACTGCTCGCGCCGTTCCTGACGTTGCACGACCACTTCGCGTGGCCGTGGATGCTGCTGGCCTTGCCGCTGCCGTGGTTCGCGCGATGGCTGTTACCGCCCGCGCGACATGCGTCGTCCGCGGCGTTGCGCGCGCCGTTCGGCGAACGCCTCGACCGCGTCGCGCACGCCGGTGGCCGCACCGCGTTCGGTTCACGCGCGGGCTGGCTGGTGTGGCTGGCCTGGATCGCGCTGTGCATTGCCGCGGCGCGGCCGCAGCAACTCGGTGACGCAGTGCAGCCGCCGCAGGTCGGCCGCGATCTCATGCTTGCGCTCGACCTCTCCGGCAGCATGCGCGAACCGGACATGGAACTTGGCAGCCGCACCGTCGATCGGCTCACCGCGGCGAAGGCCGTGCTCGCCGACTTCCTCGACCGTCGCCAGGGCGATCGCGTCGGCCTGATCGTGTTCGGCCGCCGCGCGTATGCGCTCACGCCGCTGACGCTCGATCTCGCCTCGGTACGCCAGCAGCTGGAAGACAGCGTGATCGGCCTGGCCGGACAGGAAACCGCCATCGGCGACACCATCGCACTCGCGACCAAGCGCCTGCGCGGCCAACCGGCGCAGCAGCGCGTGCTGGTACTGCTCACCGACGGCGTGAACACCGCGGGCCTGCTCGAACCGAAGAAGGCAGCCGAAATCGCGAAGGCCGAAGGCGTCCGCATCCACACCATCGCCTTCGGTGGCGAGGGCACGATGTCGCTGTTCGGCCTGCCCGTGCCGATGCCCGGTGGCGGCGACGAGATCGACGAAGCGACGCTGCGCGAAATCGCGCGCAGCACCGGTGGCCGATTCTTCCGCGCGCGTGATACCTCGCAGCTGGCCGGCATCTACGCCGAGATCGATCGCCTCGAACCGATCGAGCGCCCGGGCCAGGCGGTGCGTCCGCGCATCGAACGCTACCCGTGGCCGCTTGGCGCGGCATTCGCATGCGGATTGCTGGCGTTCGCATGGCCGCGACGGAGACGCGCATGAGTCCCTTCGCCGATCTGTCGCTTGCTTCGTTTCATCTGCTGCGCCCGCAGTGGTTGTGGGCGCTGCTCGCCTTGCCGCTGCTGCTGGGCCTGTCGCGCGCGCAGCGACGTCGCGCCAGCGTGTGGCGCGAGAACGTCGATGCGCATCTGTTGCCGCACCTTCTCGTGGAGCGCGGCGGTGCGCGCGCGCGCTGGGGTGCATGGGTCGCGGGTCTCGCGTACGCGCTCGCCGTGTTCGCGCTGGCCGGGCCGAGCTGGCGGCAAACACCGCAACCGCTGTGGCAGAGTCGAACGCCGCTCGTGGTGGCGGTCGATCTTTCCGGCGCCGCGCTCGCCGCGGACCTGCCGCCATCGCGACTGGCGCAGTCGCGTGCGAAACTCTCGACGTTGCTGCGCGAACGCCAGGGCGGGCAGGTTGCGCTCGTGGCGTTCGCCGACGACGCGTTCACCGTCGCGCCGCTGACCGAAGACGCGGCGAACGTCGCGCTGTTCCTCGATGCGCTGTCGCCCGACGTGATGCCCGTGGACGGGCAGCGCGCCGATCGCGCGATCGAATGGTCGGCGCAACTGCTGAAGCAGTCCGGCTTCGATCGCGGACGCATCCTGCTGATGACCGATCACGCCGGCGATGGCGCGAAACAGGCCGCATCGGCTGCGGCGAAACAGGGATTCCGCGTCGACGTTCTTGGCGTCGGCGGCGAAGCGGGCGCGCCGTATCGGCGCGGCGACGGTACGTTCGCGAACGCGCGACTCGATGAAGGTTCGCTGCGTGGACTCGCATCGGCCGGCAATGGCCGTTACGCCCGCATCGCCAGCGACGACGGCGACCTTCGCGCACTGGGCGTGCTCGATCCGACCGATACCGACGACGCCGCGCGCGTGGACGGCAAGCGCGGCCATGCATGGCAGGACGAAGGCTACTGGCTGCTGCCACCGCTGATGCTGCTGGCGCTGCTCGCATTCCGCCGTCGCGCGACGGGACTGGCGATCGTGGCGCTGTGCGTGCTGTGGACGCCGGTCCGGGCGGCAGACCTGTGGCGCCGTGCCGACCAGGTCGAACACGCGCACATCGTGCAGGGCAACGAGGCCTTCCGGCGCGGCGATTTCAACGCCGCCGCGCAGGCCTACCAGTCGGCCGACAGCGCCGATGCCCACTACAACCGCGGCAACGCTCTGGCGAAGGCGGCGCAGTATCCGCAGGCCATCGCCGCCTACGACGAAGCACTCAAGCGCCAGCCGAACATGCCGGACGCGATCGCAAACAAACGCGCGGTCGAAGCGGCGATGAAGCGCAAGCCGCCGCAGGGCGGTGGCGGCCAGTCGAAGGACAAGCAGAAGCAGGACCAGAAGCCCGACCAGAAGCCGCAGTCCGGCCCGCAGCAGGATCCGAAATCGCAGCAGGACTCGCAGCAGCAGGATTCGCAGCCGCAGGATTCGAAGCAGCAGAACCAGCCGCAATCGGAACCCTCGCCGGCCGACGCGCAGAAGCAGCGCGACGCCGACGCCGCGCAGCGCCAGCGCATGCAGCAGGCACTCCAGCAGCAAGGGAAGGCGAAGCCGGAACAGCAGGACAAATCGCGCAACGAAACCCCGCAGCAGCGCGAACAGCGCCTGGCGAACGAAGCCTGGCTGCGTCGCGTGCCGGACGATCCGGGCGGCCTGCTGCGTGAGAAATTCCGTATCGAGCACGAGCGCCGCAGCACGGGCGGCGAGGGCAACGAATGAACATCGCAGGTTCCTCCCGATCGCGGGTTCTACCGTCCCGCCTGTTCGCACGCGTGATGGTGCTGTTGCTGCTCGCGCTAGCGAGTCTCGACGCCGCCGCGCAGGTGCGCGCGTGGGTCGATCGCGACCGCATCACGATGGGCGAAACGGTGACGCTCAACATTGAGAGCACGGCGTCCACGACGTCGACCGAACCTGATTACGCGCCACTGCTCACCGATTTCTTCGTCAGCGGTCGGACCAGCCGGCGCGAGTTCGTCATGAGCTCCGGCGGCAGCACCGTGCGCACGCTGTATGCCGTCGCGCTGCGGCCGCGTCGAGATGGCGTCATGACGGTGCCGGCTCTGAACATCGGCAGCCTGCGCACGCAGCCGATCCCGCTGACGGTCGCGCCAGCGGCAGCGCCGTCGGCGACGCGCACGGAGGATGTGTTCATCGAAAGCGAAGCCGATGATCCGGACCCGTACGTGCAGCAATCGGTGGGCTGGGTGGTGCGGCTGTATTCGGCGACGCCGCTGATCTCCGGGCAACTCGACCAGGACGCGCCCGATGGCGCATCGCTGCAGCGCGTGGGCGATGACGCGCAGTACCAGCGCGACATCGGCGGCCGCCGTTATCACGTGGTCGAACGCCGTTTCCTGCTGGTGCCCGAACGCAGCGGCGTATTGACCATCCCGCCGGCGCGGTTCGAAGGTCGCGGCGCGGGCGGATTCTTCGACGACCTGCTCGGCGGTGGTCGCGGCGGCGCGCTGGAAGCACAAGGCGCGCCGCGCAAGCTCGACGTGCAACCCGCGCCGCCGAACGCGCCGCAGCCGTGGCTGCCGCTGCAGAACCTGACGCTGCGCTACCAGTCCACGCCGCAGGAGTTGCGCGTGGGCAATGCCGCGACCGTCACCGTTGAGGCGCTTGCCGACGGCGCCACCGCCGCGCAGATGCCCGAACTGCAACTGCCCCCGATCGACGGCGTGCAGGTGTTCGCCGAACCGGTGCAGGCCGATGAGCGTTTCGTCGATGGCCGCCCGCGCGTGAAGCTCACGCGGCGCTTCTCGCTGGTGCCGGCGCGCGAAGGCAACGCGCAGGTGGCCGGCATGCAGTTGCGCTGGTGGGACGTGCGCGCGGGGCAGGCGCAGTCCTCCAGCCTGCCGCCGCTGTCGTGGACGGTACTGCCGGGCACCACGCCAGGCGCTGCGGCGAATCGTTCGCCGTCGGCATCTGGCGACGTCGCGGCGACTGCATCCGGTTCGAGCGCAACAACGCCCGCCGCGCGCTTCACCGACTTCGGCGGCGCCAACAAGGCGTGGGTGCTCGCGGCCCTGCTGTTCGCGGCGCTGTGGCTGTTCACGCTGATGTGGGGCCTGCATCGCGGCGATGCGGCGAAGGTCGCGACCGGACCGCAGGGTGACGCGCCCGTCGCGCCGCCTTCCGGCAACGCGCACGTCGACCTGAAGCGGCTGATCGACCGCGGCGATCTGGGCGATGTGGCCGACGCACTGTGCGCGATGGCCCATCCGCCGGCACGCGACCTGGATGAGGTCCGCGCGCGACTGGCCGAAGCCGACCAGCGCGAGGCCGTGGACGAGCTCCAGCGCGCCCGCTGGGGCGCCGGCAGCGCCGTGACGGCGCGCGAGGTCCTGCGCCGTGCATTCGCGAAAGGCCCGACCTGGCGCTCCATACCCACCCGGACGGCGTCGCCGCTGCCGCCGCTGTACCCGCGCAGCGGCCCGGAACGGGAAGGCTGACGCCGGGCTGCTGGCCCCGGGCTGGTGTAATCTCGCCGGCTGATTTGCCCGAGAGAACACCGCATGAGTCACACGAGCCTGCCCGAAGCCCGCATGCCGGCGAAGGGGATGCCCCTCCATATCAAGGTGCTGCTGGGCTTCATCGCAGGCGCGGTGCTGGGCCTGTTCGCGCACTTCATTGCACCGGGTTCGCCGCTGGTGATGGGCACGGTGACCTACGTCGCGCAGCCGGTGGGTCAGCTGTTCCTCGCGCTGCTCTTCATGCTGGTGCTGCCGCTGATGTTCTCGGCGCTGGTGCTCGGCGTGGCGGAACTGGGCGACGTCGCAAGCCTCGGGCGCCTGGGCTGGCGCACGCTGATCTACACCGCGGTGGTCACACTGATCGCGGTCGCCATCGGCCTGCTGATGGTCAACCTCATCGGCCCCGGCCACGGCCTCGATCGCGGCATGCTCGACCAGGCCATGGCGCAGGGCGCGCAGAAGGCGGGCGAGATCGCCGCCACCGGCCAGCAGCTGGACTTCATGAAGATGCTGCTCGGCATCGTTCCGAAGAACGTGCTCGCCGCCGCAGTGGACGACAAGC
>Ga0209256_1003165_pt1 | contig 11928 bp, 8 predicted proteins | sample AraplaCol_mCL_r2_2_FD_184270 | JGI IMG/M metagenome (GOLD analysis project Ga0209256, IMG submission 184270) | Arabidopsis root microbial communities from North Carolina, USA - plate scrape MF_Col_mCL_r2 (SPAdes) (version 3) | ecosystem: Host-associated > Plants > Roots > Endosphere | place: USA...
ATCGCGGCGCGGCTGAAGCAGTTGCAGATCGACACGCTGATCGTCGATCGCGAGGCGCGGATCGGCGACAATTGGCGCAAGCGCTATCACGCGCTGACCCTGCACAACCAGGTGCAGGTCAATCACCTGCCCTACATGCCGTTTCCGCCGAACTGGCCGACCTACATCCCCAAGGACAAGCTCGCCAACTGGTTCGAGGCTTACGTCGATGCGATGGAGCTGAATTTCTGGACCGGCACCGCGTTCGAGGGCGGCGCCTATGACGAGGCGACGGGACGCTGGACGGTGACGCTGCGCCGCGCCGACGGCAGCACACGAACCATGCATCCGCGCCATGTCATCATGGCCACCGGCGTCAGCGGCATCGCGAACATCCCTGCCATCCCGACCCTCGACAATTTCAAGGGAACGCTGCTGCATTCCAGCCGCTACGAGGACGGCGAGAGCTGGACCGGCAAGCGCGCGATCGTCATCGGCACCGGCAACAGCGGTCACGACATCGCGCAGGATCTCTATTCCAGCGGCGCCGAGGTGACGCTGGTGCAGCGCTCGCCCACCCTCGTCACCAACATCGAGCCGTCGGCGCAGCTTGCTTACGCCACCTACAATGAAGGCACGCTCGAGGACAACGACCTGATCGCCGCCTCGATGCCGACGCCGCTCGCGAAAAAGACCCATGTGATGCTGACCGAGCAATCGAAGCAGCTCGACAAGGAGCTGCTCGACGGCCTCTCTCGCGTCGGCTTCAAGCTCGACTTCGGCGAGGCCGGCACGGGATGGCAATTCAAATACCTCACCCGCGGCGGCGGTTACTATTTCAACGTCGGCTGCTCCAATTTGATCGCAGAGGGCAAGGTCAAGCTCAGGCAGTTCGACGATATCGATGGTTTTGTCGCCGACGGCGCGCGGATGAAGGACGGCTCGATCGTTGCCGCCGATCTCATCGTGCTCTCCACCGGCTACAAGCCGCAGGAAGTTCTCGTGCGAAAACTGTTCGGGGATGCGGTCGCCGACCGCGTCGGCCCGATCTGGGGTTTTGGCGACGGCTTCGAGCTGCACAACATGTATACGCGCACGGCACAGCCCGGCCTGTGGTTCATCGCCGGGAGCCTCGCGCAGTGCCGCATCAACTCGAAATATCTCGCGCTGCAGATCAAGGCGATCGAGGAAGGGGTTTTGGGGCGGACGTAACCGCAATCGTCATTCCGGGGCGCGCGTCAGCGCGAACCCGGAATCCATGGAAACTCCGGGACCCGCGGCCAAATGGATTCCGGGCTCGCGACTTCGTCGCGCCCCGGAATGACAAGAGGAGAGATCAATGCCAGCCATCCTCGGCAGCGGCGAGCACCGCTACCGCGTCGTCGACAATTTCGCAAAACTGCCGGACGGCTGGCAGCTCACCGACGTCGCTTCCGTCGCAGTCGACAGCAAGGACCGCGTCTACGTCTTCAACCGCGGCGCCCATCCGATGGTGGTGCTGGACCGCAGCGGCAATTTCCTGCGCAGCTTTGGCGAAGGGCTGTTCTCGCGCGCGCACGGCCTGCACATCGATGCAGACGACAATCTCTATTGCACGGATGACGGCGACCATACCGTGCGCAAATGCACCACCGACGGCAAGGTGCTGCTGACGATCGGTATCCCCGCAAAGCCTGCGGCTTTCATGAGCGGCGATCCGTTCCACCGCTGCACCCACACCGCGCTGTCGCCGAAGGGCGAAATCTACGTGTCTGACGGCTATGGCAATGCCCGCGTGCACAAATTCACCCCCGACGGCAAGCTGATCAGGAGCTGGGGCGAGCCCGGCACCGATCCCGGCCAGTTCAACATCGTGCACAATATCGCCACCGATGCCGACGGCTGGGTCTATGTCGCCGACCGCGAGAACCATCGCGTCCAGGTGTTCAACGGGGAAGGCAAGTACGAGACGCAGTGGAACAACCTTCACCGCCCCTGCGCGCTGTGCTGCTGCAGCGGGGCGAAGAGCCCGACCTTCGTGATCGGCGAGCTCGGTCCCGGCATGGCCGTCAACCGCAAGGTGCCCAATCTCGGTCCGCGGCTGTCGATCGTGGATGCCAAGGGCAAGCGCATTGCGCGGCTCGGCGGCGAGGAGGGCCCTGGCATTTCCAGCGGCAAATTTCTGGCACCCCACGGCATCGCGCTGGATTCGAAAGGCGACATCTATGTCGGCGAGGTCGGCGTCACCGACTGGAAGACGAGCTTTCCTGACGAGGAGATGCCGGCCATGGTGCGCGCCACACGCTGTCTGCAGAAGCTGGAGCGGGTACGGGAGTAGCTCCACGGCAAATCACGACGCGCGGTAAGCGGCGGTTCCGCGCCAGGCGCGTACCTCCCCCAAATCGCGGCTTTTTGAGCGGCTTCGCCACCCCGCCGCCGTATTGCTTGCGCCTGAATAAGTCGCTCAACGGGCTTCACAATCCCGTCACGCTGCATGTAGTATGTCAGGACATGCTGCTTCGCAGCGTATATTGGAGGCCGGGAGCGTTACTTGAACGCACATGTCTCGCAAGGCAGTTGGCCGGTGTTGGTGCTGAATGCGGACTTCCGGCCGCTGAGTTACTACCCGCTGTCTCTTTGGTCGTGGCAAGACGCGATCAAGGCGGTGTTCCTCGACCGCGTCAACATCGTCGCTCACTACGATCAGGCGGTCCACAGTCCGACGCTGCAGATGCAGCTGCCGAGCGTCGTCTCGCTCAAATCCTTCGTCAAGCCGACCACCCATCCGGCCTTCACCCGGTTCAACGTCTTCCTGCGCGATCGTTTCGCCTGCCAATATTGCGGCTCGCCCGAAGACCTCACCTTCGATCACATCATCCCGCGCAGCAAAGGCGGCCAGACCACCTGGGAGAACGTGGTCGCGGCCTGCTCGCCCTGTAATCTGCGCAAGGGCAATCTGACGCCGGCGCAGGCAAAGATGTTTCCGCGCCAGAGCGCCTTTGCGCCGACCGTCCACCAGCTCCACCGCAACGGCCGCCTGTTTCCGCCGAACTATCTGCACGACAGCTGGCTGGATTATCTCTACTGGGATACGGAGCTGGATCCGTAGGTCGCGGAGCCGGCGATGATGCGATTGAGCTTCTATCTCCGCGCTTGCTCCATATTGATCTGATAGGCGGAAATCCGGTCGATCTCGAACGCGACGCTCGCTGGCGATTCGGCATCGACCTGACTGACGCCCGGAAAAAACTTCGACCCAATCGCCAGATTGACGATCATGTACATGGGATCGTCGAAGCCGATCGGCACCTTGATGTCGGAGACCGGCCTGCGGTCGATGAAATAGACCAGGCGATCCTCCTGCCACAGCACACCGTAATTGTGGAAGGCGCGCGAGGCATCGTCGACCGCGAAATCGAAGCCGCAGGACTGGATCTTCTGGGTCGAAGGAATCCGCCAATGCGTCGTCATCACGAGATCTCCCGGCCGCCCGCCGCGCCCCTCGAGAACGTCGACCTCGGGCGGCCAGCCGCCGTCGTCCGCCAGCATCCAGAACGCCGGCCACACCGCATGGCCGACCGGCACCTTGGCACGGATTTCGAAATAGCCGTGCTTCTGGGCGAAGGTGCCCTGGGTCGTCAGGATGCCCGAAATGTACTCGTTGTTGAACAGCACCGATTTGAGTTCCGGCGGCGTGCGGCTGGCGATGATCGACAACACGCCGTCTTTCACCCTGAACGGATCGAGCCCGAGCGGCGCTGCCGCACGACCGGCATAACGGGGATCGACGTAGATCTGCTGCTCGCCGTTGGCGCTGGTCTTGCGCTTGAAGTCGGAGCCGTCACCGCCCCAATAGCGCGCCTCCGGCCAGGCCGCTCCGCCCGCATAATGCGGGACCCAACGTCCGTTCGACAGGGGATGCTCGTCAAAATCCTCGCTGAACGTCCGTCTCAACGGCAGAAACACCAGCGGGGCTTGATTGACCGCGTCGAGCCGGCGGCACGCGATGGTGGAAGGATCGGTTGTGACCTGCAGCGCCATGCTCGCCGGCGCACCATCGAGCTCGTCCTGCGCGATGCCAGGCGCAGGCAGCACGCCGAGGCCGATCGCAACCAGAGTGCCGCCCATCCAACGGTCGATCATCACCGCACTCGAAAATGCCATGACATGCCCGGAGCTTAGCTCAGCCGCCGTCACGCGGGCAACCGCGGCATCCCATGCCAGCGGGCGATTTGAAAACCATTCCTCGCGCCTCCGTACCCCGGGCGGTTACTGAACTTTACCCCGCTGCAATGCCAGCGTCACGCCACTGAGCGTGAGTGCCATCGCTGTCCATTCGCGGTAGCCCAGCGGCTCGCCGAGGATGATGGCGGCCGAGACCACCCCGATCACGGGCACGATCAGCATGCCGGTCGAGGCCGTGGTCGGCGGCAGGCGGCGCAACGTCTCGAACCAGGTGACGTAACAGACGCCCATCGGCACCAATGTCATGTAGACGAAGCAGCCGAGCCCCAGCGGGGTGATTGCGGTGATGTCGGGACGCTCGAACAACACGCCGAGGACCAGCATCGTGCCGCAGCCGAGCCCGACCTGCCAGGCGACGACGACCAGCGGCGGCATGGGCAGCGGCTTGCGGTTGAGCACGTTGCCGAGCGCGAACAGGATGGCGCAAGACAACGCCAGCACAATACCCAGCAGCTTGTCGGCGCTGAACGCAAAACCGTTGCCGCTCAGCAGCAGCGCGACGCCGGCGACGCCGAGGACGAGCCCGAAGATGTCCCGCAGGGTCGGCCGCGTGTGCAGCACCGGCCAGGCGAACAGCATCGCCCAGATCGGCATGGTGTAGGCGAGCAATGCGCCCTCGCTCACCGTGACATATTTCATCGCGACCGTGCCGAGCCCCATCCAGGCAAAGACGTTGGTGAAGGTCGCGAACAGCAGCCGCGGGATCGCCTCGCGCGGAACGGCGAACGATTCCTTCCGACTCAGCACAAGGGCACCGAGGATGAGCGAGGCACAAACGCCCGCAAGTCCGCGCGCGAACAAGGGCGGCCATTGTTGCAGCAGCAGCTTCATCAGCGGCCAGTTCAGCGCCCAGCCGAACGCCGTCACGCAGAGGCAGAGAGAGCCGATCGTCCTGTCGCGTCGCGCCGAATCCATGGACAGCGCTTAGCAGGCGGACGTTGCCCGCTCCACCTCGGTCGGCGCATGTAAGCCATCGCGCAGGCGGGAACTGGACCGCCTGGCGCTCGTTCAGTTGGGGAGCACGCCGCGCCGGCGCGTGCCGCAGCGCAACCGAGGAGGCCATCATGTCTGCAGCTGAGAAAGACCACGTCTACAAGATCCTGGACCTCGTCGGATCGTCCGAGACCTCGATCGAGGACGCGGTCAAGAACGCAATCAGCCGCGCCGCCAAGACCGTTCGCGACATCAAATGGTTCGAGGTCGTGCAGACGCGCGGCCATGTCGAGAACGGCGCCGTGCGTCACTTTCAGGTGACGCTGCGCATCGGCTTCACGCTGGAGGAATGACGGCGCTCACCAGCCGTAGCGGAGGCTGCCCTTGCCGGCGTAGCTGCGGGTGACGCTGGAGAACTCGCCTTCGAACGTCGCCGCCATCGACCAGCCGCTTGTCCATTTCATCTCGACCGAAGCCGTCGTGAGCACGGCATCGCGAGCTTGCGCTGCGCCGTTGACGACGAAGCTTGCGAGCGGTAGCGCCTGAAAGGTCGCGGCGGCCGCACGATCGGGATTGAAATCATGTGCCCAGGCGACACGGCCGCGCAGCGTCATCACGCCATCTGCCAACGCAAAGGACCGGTCGGTACGCAGGCCGAGCTCGCTGCGGCTGTCGGTCATGCTTTTCGCGGCGTAGCTCAAGGCGAACGCCGTCGAGCCGGAGACCGCCTGTTCGGCATAACCTGGGAGATCGAGGGTCGTGGACTGCAACGCGCCATAAGGCGTGAGGCCGATTCTGCCGATCCACGACGCGACCAGGCGATAGCCGCCTTCGAGACGACCGGAATACGCATTGGCATCGAACGCGGCGCGCAGGCGATCGGTGCCGGCGATGGTCACCGTGCGATCAGTGGTGATGCTCTGCCAGCCATAGGCCAGCGCGGCGGAGACATAGGCCGGGCCGTTCGCATGGGACAGATAGGCGCCGGCCTGGAACAGGTCGGAGCGGCCGGAGCCGAGACCGTTCACGTCGAAGCCGGTGCCGCCGCCGGCGAGCGCGAAGCCCAGTTTCGTGCTCGGCGCGAGCCAATAATCCGCGCCGACCGCGGTACCCGCGATGCGGCTCGTCATGTCGCTTGAGCCGTCCGTCGCATTGCCATTGGTCGATTGCGATCCGCCGAAGCCGGCCGCCCACACGCTCCAACGCTGCGCAAATCTCTGCGTCGGCGCCTTGGCGAGCATGGCGAACGCGTCGGTGCGCCGGCCTGCGGCATAGGCGCCTGGTTCGCTGTCTTCGGCAAATCCAGCCGCATTGTTCGGCGGGCCCGTCCGGCCCTCCCGTTGCGCGAAGGGGTCCGTGAGCAGGCCCATGAACTGGCTCATCGCGCTGATCGTCGTCTGCTGCGTGGCCGTGCCTTGCTCGCCGGAGGCTTGCGTCAGTCCTGCCGCGGTCATGCGGCCGTAGGTCAGCGGGATACCGCCGTTGACATCGAACGAGTGGACCAGTGCATTCGCTACCGCCCGCTGATTGCCATTCAGGCCGGACGCCGGCGGCGGGACGAAGGCGAGCGACAGGTTGAGATAGGCATTGTTCGCATCGTAGCTGAGATCGGTCGTGAAGTTCGCCGGCAAATTGCTGCTGGCAACTGTCGAGGCAAAGGCCCCCGAGAGGCCGCCCGCGCTGAGGATGGTGTATCTCTTCTCGATATAACTACCGGCCGCAAATACCGCGTTCACGGTGGCGCCGCCGAGAATGGCGGTGCCGGATACGTTCGCGGAGGACGCCGCCGACGGATTGACCTGGACCCGATAGATCGCGCCCGATTGCAGGGCGAGATCACCGACGATGCTCGTCACGCTGCCGGGCGTACCATTGCCGGGCGCGAAGGTGCCGCCGCCGGCGATCGTTACCAACAGCGGATCGATCGTGCCCGCTCCCATCAGCACGCCACCGGCATTCACCGTGACGGAAGAGGTGCCGGTGATGGTTCCTTCGACGTCGAGCACTCCGCCATTCACGGCCGTGGCTCCCGTATAGCCGTTATTGCCGAGCAACATGGTGAAGCCGGCCGTCGTCGTCAGGCTCGCAGTCCCGCCGATGCCGTTGAGGACGCCTCCGGTCGACGTGATGGGCGCGTTCAGATTACCGTTGCGGATCGTGCCGCCGCTGAGGTTGACCACGCTCTGGGTCTGCGTCGTGCTGCCCAGATCAAGCGTGGCACCGCTGTTGACCGTGGTCGTCCCGCCGACGTCGCCCAGTGTGCCGGCACCGCTCAAGGCCAGCGTACCGCCGTTGACGAAGGTTCCGCCGCTGTAGGTGTTGGCTCCGGTCAACGTCAGCGTGCCCAGCCCCGCCTTGGTCAGGGATCCCGTGTTGATGATCTGTCCGGATAAGGTTGCGTCGAAGCCGTTGGTGTCGATCGTGCCGCCGCCTGCCAGCAGGGAAATCGTCCGCGCAGTGCTAAAGGCGCCCGTGAAGAGCAGCGCACCACCATTGAAATTGACGTATTGCCCGAAACCCAGCACCGAGAGCGCGGCGTCGCTGCCCGCCGAGACCGCCCCACCCGCAGCAACGATAGCGTTCGGCCCAATGAAAGCCGTACCGGAAGTGCCGTTGTCCACGATCGGAATGGACGGGGAGGCTATGATCGTGTTCGTGGCGGTATCCAGCACGTAAAACCCCGCGCCGGTCGTGATGTAGGCTCGACTTCCGTCGGGCGTCACGGTCACCCCGACGCTGTGGCTGGGCAGGGCTACGTTTGCGGTGACGGTGTTCGTCAGAGCATCGATCACCACGAGCTGTTGAAGCTGCGTCGTCACATAGATCCGCGACCCATCCGGGCTGACCGCGACAATCAGGGGGAGTCCGGAGACCGAAATCGTCGTCACCACCGATTGCGATGCCGCATCGATCACCGTGACGCTACCGGATTGATTGGCCACGTAGATGCGGCCCCCATCCGGAGACACTGTGATCCCGGAGGCGCTGTTTCCGACTGCGACCGAGCCGATCACGGCTTTCGATGCAGCGTCGATGATCGAAACGCTTGCGGAGCCCTGGTTGGCCACATAAATCCTGGTGCCGTCCGGCGAGACGGCAACGCCGAAAGGGATTACACCAACTGCGATGGGTGAACCGACCACGAGATTGGTCGCGGTGGAAATCACCGTGACCGAATTGGCCGCAGAGGACGTCACGTAGAGGCTCGAGCCGTCAGGGCTGAGCGCCAATCCTGCCGGCGATCCGGCGACGGGTATGGTCGCGACAACCGCCCGGCCGACGACGTCTATGACGTCCACCGCGCCGGACATGGCAACGACATAGGCGAAGCGGCCGTCGGCCGAAAACACCGCGCTGATAGGATATGCGTTCGTCGCGATCGCGGATCCGATCGGAGCGTTGCTCAGCGTGTCGAACTCGATCACCTGCCCCGGCGTGCTATTGATTGCGGTCCAAAGTCCGTAATTGTCGATTTGCGCACGGCTGGCGGAGGTCGAGCCGAGATAGGGCAGGACCAGGATGACGAGCATCCCGCAACCTCTCATTGTCCCGCATCTGCGCGGACGTGGTTGCCGACGATCGGCGCACTTCATTCCCATCGACCCCACGCCGTAACCTCATTCTAACAGCGCGACTCCCGCCCGGCGCGCTCGCATTCCAGCAACGAGAAGAATCTCTAACAGGACGGCGGGCCAGACGATGTGCCCGGCGTCTCAGCCAGACAAAATCCATGCAATTCTCGCATTAGTTGCATATGTTAGATCGCGCCATCCTGCCCGCATTCGCTTGCGCGCCGATATCCGAATGGCTACATCCAGACCTGACATCGGTTTGCCGCCGATATCGAGAATGAGTTGCATGCGGTCTTCCCGATCGTGAGGGGATGTGGACGATACAGCGTTGACCGCGAGCATGGTGGTGGACAATCCCGGCCGCGGTCCCGACGCGCTCGCGCGGTTGCGGGCCGCGACGGTCGACATCTGCGAGGTCATTCCGCGCACCGCGGAGGATGATTTCCATGTCACCACGATGACATGGATGACCCGCAACGCCTTGCTGATCGACACGCTCGCCTCCGACCAGGACTATGACCGCACGCCCGCGCATGTCGCCCGCGGCGTCATGGATCATTTTCAGATCACCCTCTGCATCGCAGGCGAGATGCTGTTCAGCTCGGGCCGGCGCGAGGTCACGCTGCGGCCCGGCGACATCGCTCTCATCGACATGGCGCAACCGAACCGGACCGCGCTGCGCGCCGGCGGCGGCCGCACCCACCTCATGACGATCGTCCTGCAGCGCGCGATGCTGGCGCCGCGGCTGGCACATCCGGATGCGGCGACCGCGACCCTGCTGCCGTCGGACCACCCTCATGCCCGCCTGCTCGCCCGCCACTACGCCGCGCTTGGCTCGCCGTTCGCGCCGGAAACGGATAGCGGGACCGGCAATGCCGAAGCCACGGTCGAGGCGATCGCCGATCTCGTGGCGGCTGCGGCTGGCGGGACGGCCGAAATCGTCGCGGGCCTCGAGCACGCCGAGCGCCATCTCTACCTCACGATGATTAAGCGCCACATCGCCAACAATCTCGAAACAGATGCGCTCACCAGCGAAGAACTCTGCCGCCACTTCCATATCTCGCGCGCGACCCTCTACCGGCTGCTCGAGGCCGAAGGCGGACTTGCTCATTATGTGCAGGAGCAACGGCTTAATCTTGCATTCCAGCGATTGATATCGCCGTCCGCTCAGGACGTCCGTCTGATCGAACTCGCCGTCGACATCCGGTTCAGCAGCGATTCCACCTTCATCCGCGCATTCCGCCGCAAATTCGGCCTGACACCGGGCGAATTGAGGGAATTGGCCGACACGTGGCTGCGCGAGACCGGGGCGGTGCCGGCCGTCGACACGGTGCTGCACCAACTGGCCCGCCGGCGCGCATCGCAGCCCCAGTGAGCATCTACGGAATTTGTCGCACGCGCTCCGGCCGGTTATGACTGCGACCGCGGCCGGATGTTCGGCCGATCCGAGAGTGCTGCCGTGACCGATGCGATCAAGCTCGTCCTCTTCGACATGGACAATGTGCTCTGCCAGTACGACCGGGCAAAACGCGTCGCGCATCTGGCGGAGCTTGCGGGATCGACCACCGAGTTCGTCCACGCGGCGATCTGGGAGAGCGGCTTCGAGGCGCTCGGCGATTGCGGCGCGCTCGATGCCGCGGACTATCTGCGCGGCTTCGGCGAGCGCATCGCCTATCCGCTGTCGCTGGACGAATGGATCGAGGCGCGGCGCCGCTCGATGCGGGCGAACAACGCGGTGCTGGACATGGCCGCGAGCTTGCGCGAGACCGTCGATATTGCCGTGCTGACCAACAACACCACGCTGGTCGCGGACCATATCGACACGCTGCTGCCGGAGCTGCGGCCGCTGTTCGGCTCCCGGATCTATGCCTCCGCGCGCTTCAAGACGGCGAAGCCGGACCCGCGCTGCTATCGTCTGTGCCTGTCCGAGCTGCAGGTGGCGCCCGAGACCGCTCTCTTCATCGACGACCTCGCGCAGAATGTCGCCGGAGCGAAAGAAGCCGGCCTCCTGGCGCATCATCACACCACGCCGGAGGCTCTCAGGCAGGCGCTCTCGAAGCACGGCCTGCTCGAGGCGCCGTGAGCGGACGCCGGATCAGGCAAGCTCCGCGCCGCGCCGCTCGGGAACCAGCGCGAGCAGCACCACGACATCGAGCAAATAGAGCAGCGCCAGCGCACCGATCGCCGTCGGAAAGCCGTAAGACGCGCTGATCAGGCCAACCACCAGCGGACCGAATCCCGCGACCGCGCGGCCGATATTGAAGAACACGTTTTGTGCGGTCGCCCGAGCGGCGGTCGGATAGAGCTCACTCATGAGCGCGCCGTAGCCGCCGAGCATGCCGTTGACGAAGAAGCCCATCACGGCTCCGCCGACCAGCAGCGCCATTGCGGCGGTCAATTGCGAATAGACCAGCACCATGATTGCCGCACCCAGCATGTAGACCAGGAACGCAGGGCGGCGGCCGAACCGATCGGCCGCGTGGCCAAACAGGAAGATGCCGAGCGCCATGCCGGCAATGGTGACCGAGGTCCAGACTGCCGATTGGGTGAGGCCATAGCCGAACCGGGTCGAGAGATAGTTCGGCAGCCAGATCATGATGCCGTAATAGCCGAAATTCTGCACCGAGCAGAGGATGACCATGGCAAGGCTGATCTTTGTCGTCTCTCTGTCGGCGACCAGCGCGCGAAGCGAGGCGATGGCATCCGTGGCCGTGGCCCGATGTGCCAGGAAGATGTCGGGCTCGTGCAGCCTGCGCCGGATCACATAGGCGGCAAGAGCCGGAAACAGCCCGACCGCGAACATGCCGCGCCAGCCAATGAGGGGCAGGAGAATCGGCGTCACCAGCGCCGCACAGAGCACGCCGAATTGCCAACCGAGACCGACATAGGAGGTCGCCCGCGCCCGCTTGTCCGACGGCCAGGCCTCGGCGACCAGCGCCATGCCGATGCCGAATTCTCCGCCGAGCCCGACGCCCGCGATGGCCCGATAGATCATGAGATCCCAATAGCCCTGGGCCAAGGCGCAGAGTCCGGTGAAGACCGCGAACAGGACGATGCTCCAGGTCAGGACGCGGACGCGACCGAGCCGGTCGGACAGCAGGCCGAAGATGAAGCCGCCGAGCACCGCGCCGACCAGTGTTGCGGTCACCAGCGAGGCGGCCTGCGGCTGCGTCAGATGGAGATCTTTAGAGATCGCGGTCAGCATGAAGCCGAGGATGAG
>Ga0209256_1003166_pt1 | contig 11927 bp, 9 predicted proteins | sample AraplaCol_mCL_r2_2_FD_184270 | JGI IMG/M metagenome (GOLD analysis project Ga0209256, IMG submission 184270) | Arabidopsis root microbial communities from North Carolina, USA - plate scrape MF_Col_mCL_r2 (SPAdes) (version 3) | ecosystem: Host-associated > Plants > Roots > Endosphere | place: USA...
GCCGCAGCGCCTCTTCCACCGAGATCTCGTCGAACGGGTTCATCGACATCTTCACATTGGCAAGCTCGACACCCGTGCCATCCGGACGAACCCGGATCTTCACGTTGTAGTCGACAACCCGTTTGACTGGCACGAGAATTTTCATCGGTTTTCCCTATGCAAGCGTGTAGGCGGTTTTGACCGAGGTGTAGAATTCCGCGGCATATCGGCCCTGTTCGCGCGGGCCGAAGGACGAGCCCTTGCGGCCGCCGAACGGCACGTGGAAATCGACACCGGCCGTCGGCAGATTGACCATGACCATACCGGCTTCGGCATTGCGCTTGAAATGCGTCGCATGTTTCAAGCTGGTGGTGGCGATCCCGGAGGAGAGGCCGAAGCTGGTATCATTGGCGACGGCGAGCGCCTCGTCGTAATCCTTCACCCGGATGACGGCGGCGACCGGGCCGAAGATTTCCTCCCGCGCGATCCGCATCTGGTTCGTCGCTTCGGTGAAAAGTGCGGGTTCGAGATAGAAGCCGGGTGTCGCCCGTTCCAGCCTGTTGCCGCCGAAGGCGAGCCTTGCGCCTTCCTGTCGGCCGATATCGATATAGTCGGTGTCCTGCCGCAACTGGCCTTCATCGACGACGGGGCCGATATGCGTGCCGCTCTTCAGAGCATCGTCGACGACAAGCCCCCCAAGACGTCTGGTAAGTGCCGCCACGAAGCGGTCGTGAATGCCTTCCGTCACGATCAGTCGTGAGGATGCCGTGCAACGCTGGCCGGTGGAGAAGAAGGACGAATTGACGGCCGCCTCGACGGCGACCTCGAGATCGGCATCGTCAAGGACCACGAAGGGGTTCTTGCCGCCCATCTCCAGCTGGAACTTGCGATTATGCTCGATCGACGCGAGCGCGACACGCTTTCCTGTCGCTGCCGACCCGGTAAAGGTCAGGGCGTTGATATCGGGGCTGTCGAGCATCGTCTGGCCGACCACGCTGCCGCGTCCCATGACGAGATTGACGACACCGGCCGGCGCGCCCGCCCGGTGAAGGATCTCGACCAGGGACCAGGCCGAGCCCGGCACCAGATCGGCGGGTTTCAGGACGACCGTATTGCCATAGGCAAGGGCCGGCGCGATCTTCCAGGCGGGGATGGCGATCGGAAAGTTCCAGGGCGTGATCACTCCGACGACGCCGACCGGTTCGCGGGTGATGTCGATGCCGACGCCGGGGCGAACCGAGGGCAGCGTTTCTCCCGACAGCCTGAGAACCTCGCCCGCAAAGAAATCGAAGATCTGGCCGGCGCGGGTGACTTCGCCGATTGCCTCGGGCAAGGTCTTGCCTTCCTCGCGGGCCAGCAGGCGTCCGAGCTCCTCCTTGCGCGCCAATATCTCGTCGCCGGTCTTCTTCAGAATGGCATGGCGGATCAGGATCGGCGCTTGGGACCAGGCTGGCAAAGCCGACTTTGCGGCCGCGATGGCAGCCCTGACGTCATCGGCATTGGCGCGGGCAAATTCGCCGACGACGTCATGGGTGTTGGACGGGTTTATGTTCGCCGAAGCGTCGCCGGCAACCCATTCCCCGGCGATCAGGTTCTTGTGCAGCATGGAAATCCCTGCGTTCAGTGCAGCCCGAGATAGGCCTTGCGGACGTCTTGGTTGTCGAGAAGGGCGGCGCTGTCGCCGGAGAGATGAATGCGGCCGTTGACCATGACATAGGCCCGCTGGGAGAGCTTCAAGGCGTGATTGGCATTTTGCTCGACGAGAAATATCGTTTTGCCCATTGCGGCGATTTCCCGCAAAACCTCGAAAACGCGCTTGACGATCAGCGGCGCCAGGCCGAGCGAGGGTTCGTCGAACAGGATCAATTCGGGCCGCGCCATCATGGCGCGGGCGATGGCGAGCATCTGCTGCTCGCCGCCGGACATGGTGCCGGCGGTCTGGTTTCGACGTTCCTTGAGACGCGGGAAGAGCTCGAACATGGTGTTCCTGTCTTCTTCGAAATGGGCCATGCCGATCGGTGTCGTGCCCATCATCATATTCTCCTCGACGGACATCTCCTGGTAGATCTGCCGGCCCTCCGGAACGAGCGCGATGCCACGCCGGGAAATCCTGCTGGTCGGCATATGGGAGATATCTTCGCCACGATGCAGGATCTTGCCCGATGAGGCGCGCGGGGCGCCGAAAATAGAAGAAAGCAGTGTGGTCTTGCCGGCGCCGTTTGCACCGATCAGGCTGACGATCTCACCGGCGGAGATGTGGACGTTTACCGCCTTCAGCGCTTCGACCGCGCCGTAATGGGCATGGACGCCGGCGAATTCGAGAAGCGGTACCTGCGTGTCGGACGATTGGCTCATGCTGGTACCTCTTCTTCGCTGACACCGAGATAAGCGGCGACGACGGCCGGGTCATTGGCGACATGCTCAGGCGTGCCGTCGGAGATCACCTCGCCATGATCGAGCACGACGATGTGGTTCGAAATGCGCATGACGAGGCCCATGTCGTGTTCGATGACGAGAACCGTCTGATCGTGATCGTCACAGAGCCGCTGGATGACTTCCGCCAGATCCAGCGTTTCGGAGGGGTTCAAGCCCGCGGCTGGTTCGTCGAGGCATATGAGGCTCGGGCCCGTACACATGGCGCGGGCAATCTCGACGCGGCGCTGCCGGCCGTAAGGCAGTTCACCGGCCAGGCGGTTGGCGTCGTCGGCAAGCTTCATCTGCCCGAGCCAGTAATAGGCACGGTCGATGGCCTCTCCCTCGGCCTTGCGGAACGCTCCAGTCCGGAAAACACCGCTGAGGATGTTGTTGCGGGTGGTGAGGTGCTGGGCGATCAGAAGGTTCTCGATAACCGACATTTCCTTGAACAGGCGGATGTTCTGGAACGTCCTGGCAATCCCGGCGCGTGTCACGAGGTGCGAGCCGCCGGTAACCGGTTTCGTCACCAACTGGCCGATATCGATCGGGCCTTCGCGTCCGTTCAGCATGATGCGGCCTTCGCTGGCGCGATAGAAGCCGGTGATGCAGTTGAACATCGTCGTCTTGCCGGCGCCGTTGGGACCGATCAGGGCGGTCACCGCGCCGCGTTCGACCGAGAAGCTGACGTCCCGGTTGGCGACGATGCCGCCGAACCGCATCGTGACATTCTGCACGTCGAGGATAGGTCCGTTCATCGTCCCGCCTCCGCCTTGCCCTCAAAGGACAGTTCGGTTCCGATGCCTTCTTTCATCGAGCTCGGAAAGAAGGCCGGGCGCTTGATGCGGACCAGGCCACGCGGTTTCCAGATCATCATCACCACCATCAGAATGCCGAAGACGAGAACGCGGTATTCGGCGAATTCGCGCAGAAGTTCCGGAAGAATGGTGAGAACGAGCGCTGCCGAGATGACGCCGGCCGTCGATCCGAGGCCGCCAAGGACGACGATGGCCAGGATGAGGGCGGATTCGAAGAAGGTGAAGGATGTCGGATTCACGAAGCCCTGCTGTGCAGCAAAGAAGACGCCGGCCAGGCCACCTGTGGAGGCGCCGAGCATGAAGGCCGTGAGCTTTGTGAAGACGTGATTGACGCCGAGCGAACGACAGGCGATCTCGTCTTCGCGCAGCGCTTCCCACATGCGGCCGAGAGGGATGACGCGCAGCCGCTCCACGGCGTAGATGACGAAGCAGACGACAAGAAACAGCACGAAATAGAGAAACCAGAACCGGTAGTCCGCGCTGTAGGGGATGCCCAGATATTCATGAATGGGAACGCCGCCCTGTTTGGCGGTACGAGTGAATTCGAGGCCGAGGAAGGTCGGTGCCGGAACCGGAGCGCCGTTCGGCCCGCCGGTGAAATCAAGCCAGTTGTTCAGCACAAGACGAATGATCTCGCCGAATCCGAGCGTGACGATGGCAAGGTAGTCGCCATGCATCTTGAGAACGGGAAAGGCGAGGACCATGCCGAAGAGGCCGGCCAGGAATGGGGCGAGCACCAGAGCGCCCCAGAACCCGATGCCGAGATATTGCGATCCGAGCGCCAGGAGATAGGCGCCGACGGCGTAGAAGGCGACGTAGCCAAGATCGAGCAGGCCAGCAAGCCCGACGACGATGTTGAGCCCCAGGCCGAGCAGGCAATAGATCAGGGCGAGGATCGCGATACCCAGGAGGTATTTGTCGGCAAAAAACGGCAGGCTCAGCCCTGCGAGAAACAGCACGGCAAGGAGCAGCGCCGGCGACCTTTCCTTGCCGGTCATGACGGTCACGCCGGCACCGTTGCCTGCGATGCGCCGGGTGAGTTTTCGGCCGACGCTGCTCATCTGGAACAGCGAGAGTGCTAGACGTCCTGCCGTGACGACGGCAGCCAGCAACACCGCGCGCATCAGTTCGTTGGTGAACGAAAATCCTTCGAGCACCAGTCCCGAGATCGGGCCGAACAGGATGAGGGAGACCGTAAAGGTGAGGAGCGCTTTCCTGACGAGCGCGCGAAGGCGGTTGGATTCCATGGTTTCTTGCTCCTCTCTCAGACTTTCTGGATTTCCGGCCGGCCAAGCAGGCCATACGGTCGGAAAAACAGGAGGGTGATGAGCAACGCAAAGGCGAAGACGTCCTTGTAGTCGGTGCTGACATAGCCTGCGAACAGAGCCTCGGTCAGGCCGAGGACGATACCGCCGAGCACGGCGCCGGGCAGTGAACCGATCCCGCCGAGCACTGCGGCCGTGAAGGCCTTGATGCCCATCACGAAGCCGATGAAAAAGTTGAAGGAGCCGTAATTGAAGGTGACGAGCGTGCCGCCGACGGCGGCCGTGGCCGCGCCCATGACAAAGACGGTCGAAATGATCCGGTCGGTGTTCACCCCCAGTATCGCGGAGATCCGGATATTCTGCTGGGTGGCACGGCATTCGCGGCCGATCCTGGTGTAGTTGATCACATAGGTCAGTATGCCCATGGCGATCAGCGACGCGAACAGGATCACCGTCTGCATATAGGTGATCTGTGCGAAGTGGACATCGCCACCGATGCGAAACGCACCCTGGATGAGTGTCGGCACGCCCTGGTCGCGTGCGCCCTGAGCGATCTGGACATAGCTCTGCAGCATCAAGGAGATGCCGATGGCCGATATCAGCGGAGCAAGCTTGGTCGAGCCGCGAAGCGGCCGATAGGCGACGCGTTCGATCACCCAGCCATAGACGGCCGTGATCGCGCAGCTGATCACCAGCACGGATATCAAGGCGAAGGGAACCGACTGAACGCCGAAATAGCCAAGCACGGCGAGTGTGATGGCGGCGATATAGGCCGATACCATATAGACGTCGCCATGGGCGAAGTTGATCATCCGGATGACGCCGTAGACCATGGTGTATCCGACCGCGATCAGACCGTAGATCGTCCCCAGCGTGATGCCATTGAACAATTGTTGAACCAGGATGTAAAAGTCCATGGTGAACCCCTCTTATGGTTTTCGGGGATGGATAAGCCGGCCGAACCTTGCGGTCCGGCCAACTCGGGCAAAATGCCTTACTTCACCAAGACAGGGGTTCCCTTGTCGTCGAAGTTGTAGAAGACGAACTTGAAGTCCTTGATGTCGCCCTTGGCGTCCCAGGTGATTTTGCCGATGGCAGAATCGACCGTGTTGTTGCGGAGATAGTCGGCCTGGGCCTTCAGCTCGTCGCCGGCCTTCAGCGCAGCGACGATGGCCTGCGCATTGGCGTAGCCATAGAGCACGTAGTTGGCCGGCGTGATGTTGGCTTTCTTCAGCGCATCCTGGACGCCCTGCGTGGAGGGATCGGCCAGCGGATCGGGCGTCGCCGAATAATAGACGTTCTTCAGATTCTCAGGCCCGCCGGCGGCTGCGACGAGTTCCGTCTGCGCGAAAGCATCGCCGCTGACGACGACTACGTCGACACCCTGTTCCTTCAGCTGGCGGATCAACGGACCGCCTTCGGGAATGAGACCACCGAAATAAACGGCATTGGCGCCGGAGCTCTTGATCTTGGTGACGAGCGCGTTGAAGTCACGTTCGCCACGGGTCAGGCCTTCGTACATCACCGGCTTGATTCCGCGTGCTTCGATCGTCTTCTTGACGGCGTCCACCAGGCCCTGGCCATAGGTGTCCTTGTCGTGGATGAGCGCGATCTTGTCCCGCTTCAGCGTATCCAGGATGAAGCTGCCGGCGACGACGGCCTGCTGGTCGTCACGGCCGCAGCCACGGAACAGGTTGTCGAAACCGCGATCGGTCACGGTCGGATTGGTCGAGGACGGCGTCATTTCGAGGATGCCGGCATCATTGTAGATTTCCGAAGCGGGGATCGTGTTGGACGAGCAGAAATGCCCGATCACGGCCTGGACCTTGTCCTGATCGACGAAACGATTGGCGACGGCAACGGCCTGCTTCGGTTCGCAGGCGTCGTCACCCTTCACCAGTTCAATCTTCTTGCCATTGATGCCGCCCGACGCATTGACGTCGCTGACATAGGCGGACACGCCGCTGAACACCTGCTCGCCGAAGGTCGCATTGGCGCCGGTATAGGGGCCGGCGACGCCGATCTTGACCGTGTCGGCGGCCAAAGCGCTGGAAAACAGCAAGGCGGAGGCCACAGCGGTGGCGCTCAGAAGTTTCGAGATGGATTTCATGTGCTTTTCCCTCTGGTTGAAGCTCTCTGGTTTTGGTGGCTCTTGACGCGGTTTAGTCCGCGTTCATGCTTCGCATCAAAGGCGAAGCTATTATTTTTGTTGGATAATTTCTCTTTCCCGAAGTTGCGGAGAAGAGCGGATTTCGAGATTTTCGATCCTTTTCTTAATTGACACTTATATGATAAGTGACATATACGAAGATCGTCAAGCGGAAATGTTGCAGTGTCGTTTGCAACAGTGAAGAATGGCACGGCGCATGGCCGCGCGAGCGCGGCCTCCAACGTTAAGAAAGCGGGGAACAAGACGGTGAGCAGCACGCCACGAAACTGCCGGGTGGGCGTCGATATCGGCGGCACCTTTACGGATATCGCTCTCGACCTCGATGGGACGCTCCACTCGACGAAGATCCTGACGGATTATACGGCACCGGAGCGGGCGATCCTCAAGGGCGTGAAGGCCGTCGCCGACATGGCGGGTATCGCTCTTTCAGAGATCGGTATCCTCATTCATGGCACGACGCTCGCCACCAATGCGCTCATCGAGCGGCGCGGCGCCAAAACCGCCTTCGTGACGACGGAAGGTTTTCGTGACGTGCTCGAGATGCGCACTGAGAACCGTTTCGAGCAGTATGATCTCAATATCTCCCTGCCGCCGGCGCTCATTGCCCGCGCCGACCGCTTCGTCATCCGGGAGCGTATCGATGCGCAGGGCAAGGTTCTGCTCGCTCTGGATGAGGCTTCGGTCGCAGCCGTCGTCGAGAAGGTTGCCGCCGGCGGCTATGAAAGCGTCGCGGTCGGCTTCATTCATGCCTATGCGAATGGCGCGCACGAAGTCGCCGTCCGCGATGCGATCCTGAAGCGCCTTCCCGGCATTTCCGTTTCGATCTCGTCGGAAGTTTCGCCGCAGATGCGCGAGTTCGAGCGCTTCAACACGGTTTGCGCCAATGCCTATGTCAAGCCGGCGATCAAATCCTATCTCGACCGTCTCGTCGTGTCGCTGAAGGAGATCGGAGTCGGCTGCCCGGTCTTCATGATCCATTCCGGCGGCGGGATCGTCTCGGTCGAGAGCGCCTCCGAGTTTCCGGTGCGTCTGGTCGAATCCGGTCCGGCGGGCGGCGCGATCTTCGCGGCCGACATCGCCCGTCAACATGGTCTCGATACGGTTCTTTCCTTCGATATGGGTGGCACGACCGCCAAGATCTGCCTGATCGAAAACCAGGTGCCGAAGACGGCCAAGACGTTCGAAGTCGCGCGCACCTATCGATTCCGCAAGGGATCCGGCATGCCGATTTCCATCCCCGTCGTCGAGATGGTCGAAATCGGCGCGGGCGGCGGTTCGATCGCTTCGGTCGACGCAATGCGCCAGATCCGCGTCGGGCCGCACTCGGCGGCCTCGGAGCCCGGCCCGGCCTGTTATCAGCGCGGCGGCAAGAACCCCACCGTCACCGATGCTGACCTGATCCTCGGCAAGCTCGATCCCGCCAATTTCGCCGGCGGCGCCATCCCGCTTTCCGTCGAGGCGAGCCGCCGCGCGATGAGCGACGATATCGGCTCGGTCATCGGCCTCGATCCGGAAGCATCAGCTTACGGCACCTGCGAAATGGTCGACGAAAACATGGCCAATGCCGGCCGCGTCCACACCGTCGAGAACGGCAAGAACATTTCCGATTTCACCATGATCACCTTCGGTGGCGCCGGGCCGCTGCATGCCGCGCGCCTCTGTGAAAAAATGGGTATCTCGACCTTCCTCGTTCCGCCGGGTGCCGGCGTCGGTTCGGCGATCGGCTTCCTCAAGGCGCCGTTCGGCTATGAGTCCGTCCGCAGCGCCGTCTTCAACCTGTCGAATTTCGAATATTCCGAGGCCAACCGGCTCCTGCAAGCCATGAAGGTTGAGGCGCTGGGCTTCGTCGAAGGCGGGCTCGATGCGGGCTCCCCGGTGATCGAACGCACGCTGTTCATGCGTTATGCCGGGCAGGGCTGGGATATCCCGGTCCCGCTTGCCGATGACAATTTCGACGCCGCGAGTGCTGAGACGATCGCCGCCTCGTTCGAAAAGGAATATGAGCGTTTCTTCGGCCGCGCCATCGAAGGTCTCGATATCGAGATCGTCAGCTGGTCGGTCAAGGCGAGTTCGCCGCTGCCGCCGGTGGAGCGCGTATCCTCCATCGCCGAAGGCAATGTCGTGCAGCCGGGCAAGACCCGCCGCCTGTTCGAGGCTGCGCAGGGCGCCTATCTCGAAGCGGGCATTCACGAGCGTACCGGCCTGACGCCCGGCGACGTGGTCAAAGGCCCCGCCGTCATCGTCGAGCGCGAGACCTCGACGGTTCTCACCGCCTCTTTCAAAGCCGTCGTTCAGCGCGATGGCTGCCTTCTCGTAACCCGGATCTGAGGATAGTCACATGAACCAATCCATGATCGATATCCATATGCAGGTCATGTGGAACCGGCTGATCTCCGTCGTCGAGGAGCAGGCGCAGACGCTGATCCGCACGGCCTTCTCCACCTCCGTACGCGAGGCGGGCGATCTGTCGGCCGGCGTCTTCGACCTGGAAGGCCGCATGCTGGCGCAGGCGGTTACCGGCACGCCCGGTCACGTCAACGCCATGGCAGAATCCGTCGCGCATTTCATTGCCGATATCGGGCCGGACAATATCTTCGAAGGCGACGTCTACATCACCAACGATCCATGGAAGGGAACGGGCCATCTGCACGACATCACCGTCGTCACGCCCTCCTTCCATCACGGCAAGCTGGTCGGTTATTTTGCCTCGACCGCGCATGTCGTCGATGTCGGTGGTCGCGGTTTCGGCCCGGATGCCCGCGAAGTCTATGAAGAGGGCATCTTCATCCCGATCATGAAATTCTTCGAGCGCGGCGAGCTGAACCGGACGCTGATCCATATTGTGCGCAACAATGTTCGCGAAAACGATAAGGTCGTCGGCGACTTTTATGCGCTCGCCGCCTGCAATGAAACGGGCCATCGCCGGCTCGTCGATATGCTGACGGAATTCAATCTTCCTGATTTGTCGACGATCGGCGGCTTCATCCTCAAGCACAGCCGCGAGGCAACGCTGGAGCGGCTGCAGAACCTTCCGCATGGCTCCTGGAATTATAGCCTCGATCTCGACGGCTATGATGAGCCGGTGCATCTCGCCGCAAAACTTACCATCGGTCCCGAGGGGGTCGTGGTCGATTTCGATGGCACCTCCGGCATGAGCAAGTTCGGCATCAACGTGCCGCTCGTCTATGCCAAGGCCTATGCCTGTTACGGCATCAAATGCGTCGTGGCGCCGGAAATTCCCAACAACGCCGCCTCGCTCGCACCCTTTGACGTCGTGGCGCCGGAGGGCTGCATCCTCAATGCCAAGCGGCCGGCGCCGGTCGCCGTCCGCCACGTTCTCGGCCATTTCGTGCCGGACCTCGTGCTCGGCGCGCTGCATCAGGCGCTTCCGGGCCAGGTGCCGGCGGAGGGTGCCAGCGCACTCTGGAACCTGCATATGAGCGTGCGCCCCGTCTCCGATCAGATCGGCGGCAAGGGCGCGGAAATCCTGATGTTCAATTCCGGCGGCTCCGGCGCGCGTGCCGCTCTCGATGGCTTGAACGCCACCGCCTTTCCGAGCGGCGTGCACACGATGCCGATCGAGGCGACGGAAAATGTCGGCCCCGTCATCATCTGGCGCAAGGAGTTGCGCGAGGGGTCCGGGGGTGCCGGCGCGCAACGCGGCGGTCTCGGTCAGATGATCGAGATCGAAGCGGCCGAAGGCTTCAGCTTCCGCTTCTCCGCCATGTTCGACAGGCTCGGCCACCCCGCACGCGGCCGCGAAGGCGGACAGAGCGGCACGGCCGGCGCCGTTGTGCTCGACGACGGTACGGTTCTCAAGGGCAAGGGGCTGCAATTCGTACCGGAAGGCCGGCGCCTCGTTCTGTCGCTTCCGGGCGGCGGCGGTTACGGCGATCCGGCAAATCGCCCGACTGACGCGATCGAACACGACCTAAGGCATGGATACATCACCGAAGAACAGGCTGAAGCCTACGGCAGGGGCCGGACCCAGGGAGGCAAGGCATGAATATGATTGCATTCGAAAGCACGCGCGTCGCGACGATCAAATCCTCGCCGTCCATGGCGGTGTCGATCGCCGCCAAGGCGATGCGGGCCAAGGGAGAGCATGTCGTCGACCTCTCGCTCGGCGAGCCCGATTTCGATACGCCCGATCATATCGTCCAGGCGGCGATCGAGGCGATGCGCAAGGGGCTTACCCGCTATACCGCGCCGGACGGCCTGGTGGAGCTGCGCGAAGCGATCGTCGCCAAGTTCAAACGCGAGAACGGCCTTGACTACGCCATGGATGAGATCTCCATCGGCAACGGCGCCAAGCAGATACTCTTCAATGCATTCCTGGCAACGCTGGAGCCCGGCGACGAGGTGGTCGTGCCGGCGCCTTACTGGGTCTCCTACACCGACATCGTCATCCTGCATGGCGGCATTCCCAAAACCGTGCCTTGCGGTGTCGAGGATGCCTTCAAAATCACAGCCGAGCGGCTGGAAGCAGCCATCACGCCGAAGACGCGATGGTTCCTGTTCAACTCTCCCTCCAATCCGACGGGGGCGATCTATACGGCGGACGAACTGAAGGCGCTTGGTGCGGTGCTGGCGCGCCATCCCCACGTGGCGATCATGTCGGATGAGATCTACGAACATATCGTCTGCGGCGAGGTGCCCTTCACGTCCTTCGTCGTCGCTTGCCCGGAGCTGAAGGACCGGACGCTCATCATCAACGGCGTATCCAAGGCCTATGCCATGACGGGATGGCGCCTCGGTTATGCGGCCGGCCCGCGGGAACTGACCAGGGCCCTGAACAAGCTTCAGTCCCAGAGCACGACCTGCCCGTCCTCCATCACCCAGTTTGCCGCCGCGGCAGCGCTCAATGGTCCCCAGGACTTCGTCACGACGGCGGTTGCCGAATACAAGGCGCGCGGCGAACTCGTTGCAAGGGGCTTCAGCGCGATACCCGGTCTTGAGGTGCGAGCACCGGAAGGGGCCTTCTACCTCTTTCCAAAATGCGCCCACTATATCGGCAAGACGGCGCCCGACGGCGCCAGGATTTCCAACGATACCGAATTGGCCTCCTATCTCCTGAGGGAAGGCAAGGTCGCAACCGTTCCGGGTGCCGCTTTCGGTGTCGAACCCTATATTCGCCTTTCCTTCGCGACATCGCGCGACAATCTTGCCATTGCCATCGAGCGCACCGCCGATGCACTGGCCAAACTTCGCTAAAGGGAAAATTCGATGACCGATTATCAGCGCACGCTTCTGACCGGCGCGGCCGGCGCTCTGGGAACCCAG
>Ga0209256_1003168_pt1 | contig 11924 bp, 12 predicted proteins | sample AraplaCol_mCL_r2_2_FD_184270 | JGI IMG/M metagenome (GOLD analysis project Ga0209256, IMG submission 184270) | Arabidopsis root microbial communities from North Carolina, USA - plate scrape MF_Col_mCL_r2 (SPAdes) (version 3) | ecosystem: Host-associated > Plants > Roots > Endosphere | place...
CACGCCGCGCTATTGCGAGGCCGATCCGTTCGAGGGCGGCAAGCAGGCGGTCGCCGAAGCCTGGCGCAACATCACCGCGGTCGGCGGCAAGCCGCTCGCGATCACCGACAATCTCAATTTCGGCAATCCTGAGCGCCCTGAGATCATGGGCCAGTTCGTCGGCTGCCTGAAGGGCATCTCGGAAGCCTGCCGCACGCTCGACTTCCCGGTCGTCTCAGGCAACGTCTCGCTCTACAACGAGACCAATGGCCGCGCGATCCTGCCGACGCCCTCGATCGGCGGCGTCGGCCTGCTCGACGATTTCACCAAATCCGCTTCGCTCGCCTTCAAGGCCGAGGGCGAAGCGATCCTCCTGGTCGGCGAGACCCATGGCTGGCTCGGCCAGTCCGTCTACCTGCGCGACATCTGCGGTCGCGAGGAGGGCGCGCCGCCGCCGGTCGATCTCGCCGCCGAGAAGCGCAACGGCGATTGCGTGCGCGGCATGATCCATGCGGGCACGGCGACCGCGGTGCACGACCTCTCCGACGGCGGTCTCTTGATCGCGCTCGCCGAGATGGCCATGGCGGGCGGCATCGGCGCCAAGCTGCTAGCCGCGCCGACGGCGCTGGTCTCACAGGCCTATTGGTTCGGCGAGGACCAGGCGCGTTATCTCGTCACTGTGCCGGAAACGGAAGCCGGCCGCGTGCTCGCCAAGATGCGCGGTTGCGAGGTGCCCTGCGTGCGCATCGGCACCACCGGCGGCGACGCGATCGCCATTGCCGGCGAAGCGCCTGTCACGATCGACAGCTTGCGGATCTCGCACGAGCGCTGGCTGCCGGACTATATGGGAGGCAAGGCGGCGTAAGGCGCTTCCACAAACTCAGAGCCGTAGCCCGGATGGAGCGAAAGCGTAATCCGGGACTGCTATCGCGTGTGGCAACACTCCCGGATTGCGCTGCGCTCCATCCGGGCTACGATTCCGTCGTCGCAAGGGCTCCTTGACGAGCCGAGAGACCGCGCCCTCTCACAACACCGACGACGCCCCCGGGATCTTTCGTAACGCCGCCGTCAGGCCCCAGCTCAGGATCACCGTGAGCACGAATCCGACCGCCGCTTTCACGATCGCGGGCAGCTCGTAGTCGAACAGCGCGTACTGGATCCACAGCGCGATCGGGTAGTGCACCAGGAAGATGCCGTAGGCGTCCGCCTGCATGCGGTCGAGCAGGGTGGGCCCCGGTGCTTTCGAATGCAGGAAGAAGGCGAGGATCGCGAGCAGGATCGAGGCCGAGAACAGCACCAGGAAGGTGCCGTAGAACACGTGGTACCAGTGCGGCAGCGGATCGGGATTCCCGAGGATCTCGCGCTTGATGTAGATCATGCCCCACATCAGGCAGTACGGCACCAGCGTGATGAACACCCATAGCCATCGCTGCTTCGGCAACTGGCCGTCGGCGCTGAGGATGCCGCGATCGAAGTTCGCCGAGCCGACGCTGGCGCCGATGAAGAAATAGCTGAAGTAGAGCAGGATGCGGCTCGCCTGCACCGAGAACGGCCCGAACTCGAACCATTTGTTGGCGCCGAAATAGATCAGCGCGGGCACGTAGACGAGCACGCTGACTCCGGCGAGCATCAGCCAGAACACGGCCGGCTGCTCGAAGCCGCGCAGCGAGACGCGGTTGCCGGGATCGACCAGATGCGCCGAGACCCGGTAGAGCAGGCTCGCGGTGAGATCGAACGCCAGCAGCACCCAGACGAACCAGATCGGGCCGCTCGGCCACGGACCCGCCGTCACCGTCTTCCACCAGAACGCGCCGAAGGTCAGCTCGGGCTCGGCCCGCAGCGCGATGGCGTAATAGGCGAGCGGGATGACGGTGAAGGCCGCAATCGCGAACGGCAGCCCGAGCCGCAGCAGGCGGTCACGCACAAAGACCTGTGGCGCCTTGCGCGCGATGCCGGGCCAGGTGAACAGGCCCGACAGGAAGAAGAACATCGCCATGAAGAAGCTGTCGGTGGCGAGCACGATCATGTCGAAGCCGGCAAAGGAGGCCGGATCGGTGTGACCGAAATGCGTATAGGGGATCACCGCGTGATGCAGCAGCACCACCAGCGTCAGGAAGGTACGGGCACGATCGAGCGAGAGATTGCGCGCCTTGCTCTTCGGCGCGGCGTGCGCCTGCGCGCCCATCGTCGCTGAATGTGACATCGTGGTCATGGTCGCCCCGCGTTCCTATCCCGCCGGGACTGTGCCGCTGGGAACGGGATTCAGCAAGCGCCGTCTGGGCAGGTTTTCCGGCCGAGCACGATTAGGAACCAGTTCCACGGAGCGAAGTTAGCATTCGCGAAAAGGGGCGTGTGAGGGCCGTGGGCAAGCCGAACGGTTGCGGAGCTGGCGATGACGATCTTGAAATGGGCGCTGATTTTCCTGCTGATCTCGATCGTGGCCGGCGTGCTCGGCTTCACCGGCATTTCGGCCGCCTCCGCCGATATCGCCCGCTTCCTGTTCTACGTGTTCGTGGTGATCTTCCTGGTGCTGCTGATATTGGGCCTCACGATCTTCAGGGCGTAGCGAGGCTGTGCCAGCACTCAGTCGTCATGCCCGGGCTTGTGCCGGGCATCCACGAACGTTCTGATCGTGGGCAGCCAAGAACGTGGATGGCCGGGACGAGGCCCGGCCATGACGGAAAGACCAGTGTCGGTCTCTATCCCACTTCTTCGATCTTCACCTTGTCCGGGTAGAAGGCGAGATGACCGGAAATCTCGGCCATCGCGGGGAAAGGCGTCTCATAGGTCCAGATCGCGTTGTCGAGGGTCTTGCCCTCGGCCTTGACACTGAAATAGCTGGCGTCGCCCTTATAGGGGCAGTGGGTGGTGCGCTCGGTGCGCTCCAGCAGGGCCATGTTGGTGTCCTCCCGCGGCACATATTGCACCGCCGGGTATTTGGCCTCCTTCAGGGTCAGCGCCTTGCTGGTCTCGGCAATCACGATGTCGCCCGCAGTCACGCGGACGCGCCGGGGATTTGGGGTGATGGTGATGGGGTGGTCGGGCCCTGGAAGCTTCATGATTTCACGCCTTTTCGATCGATCTGCCTTGCGCGGCACTTTGCCGTGCCTTTATCCCGATAGGATCACGGATATAATGCCGGAAAGCGTGACGCAGAAGGCCGTTCACGCTAAGTTTGAGCCTGCCGGCGAGGGGACCGCCGGCACCGATTCGAGACCAGAAGGAGCGAGACCCGAATGCCCATGGACGCCCACGATATCGAGGCGATGATCAAGGCGGCGATCCCCGATGCCGAGGTGACCATCCGTGACCTCGCCGGTGACGGCGACCACTATGCCGCGACCGTGATCTCCGAATCCTTCCGCGGCAAGTCCCGCGTCCAGCAGCACCAGATCGTCTATCAGTCCCTGCGCGGCCAGATGGGCGGCGTTTTGCACGCCCTGGCGCTGCAAACCGGCGTACCGGGCGCTTGATCTGACCGGCCACCTGATCTGATCGCGTGACGGGGGAAGGATGATGGCTGCGGACAATCCTCGCGGCGCGATGTTTCGTGTCATCGTGCCGAACCAGCACAGCCGCGTCACCAATGTCGAGCTGTTCTTCGACCTCGTCTTCGTCTTCGCGGTCACGCAGGTCTCGCACACGCTGCTGCACCATTTCACGCCGCTCGGCGCGGTGCACGTCACGGTGCTGTTTCTCGCGGTGTGGTGGGTGTGGGTCTACACCGCCTGGGTCACCAACTGGCTCAATCCCGATCTGACGCCTGTTCGCGTCATGCTCTTCCTGATGATGCTGGGCGGCCTCGTGCTGTCGACGACGATCCCGACCGCCTTCGAAGGCCGGGGCCTGTGGTTTGCAATCGCCTATGCGGCGATGCAGCTCGGGCGAACCTCGTTCTGGCTGTTCGCAACCCCGCGGCACCGGACGGCGGTGCGGCACAACGCGATCCGCATTCTGACTTGGCTCGCGATTTCCGCGGTGTTGTGGATCGCAGGCGGCCTGTCCGAGGGCGAGACGCGGCTATGGCTGTGGATTGCGGCCGTCGCCTGGGAGTACATCTCGCCGGCGGCGCGGTTCTGGGTCCCGAAGCTCGGTTTCTCCTCGGTCGAAGCCTGGGCTGTCGAAGGTGGCCACATGGCCGAGCGTTGCTCGCTCTTTGTGATCATCGCGCTGGGGGAGGCCGTCGTCGTCAATGGCGCGACCTTTGCCGAGCTGGAATGGACCGCGGCCAACATTCTTGCCTTCGTCTCCGCGCTGGTCGGCGCCATCGCCATGTGGTGGATCTATTTCCACAAGGGAGCCGAGGCTGGCGCCGAGCGGATCTCGAAGTCCGCCGAATCCGGCCGGCTGGCGCGGCTCGCCTATACCTATCTGCACATGCCGATCATTGCCGGCATCATCCTGACCGCGGTGTCGGATGAGCTGGTACTGAAGCATCCGACCGGCCATTCCGACTTCAGGACCATCGTGAGCACGATTGGCGGGCCTTTGGTGTTCCTGATCGGCACCATCCTGTTCAAGCACGCGATCCGCGGCTTCCTCCAGCTTTCGCACGGCATCGGCATCATCCTGCTGCTCGTGCTGTGGTGGTTCGCCGCCGATCTCTCGCCACTCTGGCTGTCGGTCGCGACGACAATGATCATGATCGTCGTCGCGGTGTGGGAGTCGGTGTCGCTGGGGTCGGCGCCGGAGGAGTAGGCGCGGGACGCCTACTCCGCGACCTCCAGCGCGTGCACCGAGAACATCTTCGCGGCATCCGTCCAGCTTTCGCGCACGCGCCAGCCGGCGCCTTGCGCCAGCGCGGCAAAACGCTCGATGCTGTATTTGTAGCTGTTCTCGGTGTGGATGCTCTCGCCGGTCCGGAACGAGAAGGTCGTACCCAGGAGGCGCACCGTCTGGTTCTTCTTGCTGAACAGATGCATCTCGATCCGGTGCCGCTCGCGGTTGTAGATCGCGCGATGGGTGAAGGCGGACAGGTCGAAATTGCCGCCCAGCTCGCGGTTGATGCGCACGAGAACATTGAGATTGAATCGCGCGGTGACACCGGCGGCATCGTTGTAGGCGTCATGGAGCACGCGCTCGTCCTTCTCGAGGTCGGCACCGATGATCATCTGCGCGCCCCGACCTAGGATCTCGCGCGCACTCTTCAGGAAGGCCTGGGCTTCATGCGGCTCGAAATTGCCGATGGTAGAGCCCGGGAAGAAGCCGACCTTGGGCATGGAGGCGACCTGCCTGGGCAGCTCGAACGGCGTGGTGAAATCGGCCGCGACCGGATAGATGCCAAGCGAGGGGAAGTCACGCTTCAGGCCATTTGCCTGCGCTTTCAGGAAGTCGCCGGAGATGTCGACGGGGACATAGGCTGCGAACTTGCAGTGGTTCAGCAGCAGGCGAACCTTCGTGGTCGCGCCGGCGCCGAACTCGACCAGTGCGGCGTGCTCGGGGATGATCTTTGCAATCTCGCTGCCGCGCTCCTTCAGGATCGATAGCTCGGTGCGTGTCGGATAATATTCCGGCAGCTTGGTGATCGCCTCGAACAGCTCCGAGCCGGTCGCGTCGTAAAAATATTTCGGCGACAGCTTTTTCGGCTGCTGCGAGAGGTCCTCGATCGCCTCGCGGGCGAAGGCGGTGGTCTGCTCGTCGGGAAGATGGGCTTCGGCCAAAGCGCTGGCGTGCACATTCATGATACTCTCCTGAACGCGCTGTCCGGCGCGCATCTGTCGTCGGATAAGAATTTACTCGTAGTCGGCGAGCCGCAGCCCCGTGAATTGCCAGCGGTGGTGCGGATAGAAGAAGTTCCGATAGGTGATACGGCTGTGGCCTTCCGGAGTTGCAAGCGAGGAGCCCCGCAGCACCAATTGGTTGACCATGAACTTGCCGTTGTATTCGCCGAGCGCGCCTTCGACGGCGCGGTAGCCGGGATAGGGTGAGTAGGAGCTGCGGGTCCACTGCCAGACGATGCCGAAGGCGTCGTTGAGCTGGCCGGCGCGGGCTGCGACCTCCCATTCCATTTCGGTCGGCAGGTGCTTGCCGGCCCAGCGCGCATAGGCGTCGGCCTCGTAATAGCTGACATGGCAGACCGGCGCGTCGGGATCGACTGGCTTGAGGCCGGCCAGCGTCATCACGTGCCAGGCGCCCTCGACCTCGCGCCAATAGCCGGGAGCCTGCCAGTCGTCCTTGCTGGCGGCGGCAAAGCCGTCCATCAGCCACAGCGTCGCGGTCCGGTAGCCGCCATCGCGCATGAACGCGAGCCATTCGGCATTGGTGACCAGATTGCGGGCGACCTTGACCGGGCCGACCAGGGCGCGATGGGCCGGCTTCTCGTTGTCGAAATGGAAGCTGTCCTCGACATGGCCGACGGTGTGGATCCCTTCGTTCAGCGTCAGCCAATCCTCGCCGGCGCGTGTTGACGGGGGGAAGCACGAGTCCGGATCGTAGGCCGGATAGATCGGGTTCTGCGCAAAAGCGTGCAGGATGTCGGTGAACATCAATTCCTGATGCTGCTGCTCGTGGTTGAGCCCAACCTCGACCAGCGGCGCGATCTCGCGCAGCTTGTTCGCATCGGCCTCGCGGAAGAATTTGACGACGGCCGCATCGACGTGTCTGCGATAGGCACCGACCTCATCGGCGCTGGGACGGGTGATGTCGCCGCGATGGTTGCGGGCATGGCGCGGGCCGGCGCTGACGTAATAGGAATTGAACAGGAACGCGAAATCGGGGTGGAAGAGCTGGTAGCCGGCCGCGTGCTCGCCGAGCAAAAATTGCTCCCAGAACCATGTGGTGTGGGCCCGGTGCCATTTCGTCGGGCTCGCATCGGGCATGGACTGGATCTGCTGGTCTTCGGGCGAGAGCGGCGCGGCCCGGCGCTCGGTCTCATTGCGGACGGTGATGAACGCGTCCTGAAGCCTCTGGGCGAGGCCGCCCTGACCGGACGGTGACGAAAGCGAGGCGGTGGCCGTAGCGGAGGCTTGTTTCGTCACGTTTTTCTCCAGACAGGACAAGAGAACGTTGTTGGCGTTGCCCGGTTCCAAAACCAGGGTTCGTCCTAGATAGGGGCTCCGTTACGGTATGAAAGTCCTCTCCGGCGATGATATTGATGTCATCAGCCTATGGACCCGGCTGGGGTCAAACCGGCTGCCGGGGGCTCCGTCGCCGCCATTTTACTTTGGATGCACAACGGTTTGGGCTACATATATAGGCAGGTATCGGGTTAGATCGGCTGAGCCGGCCCGAGATGATCGGTGAGGGCTCTGCCCCAGAAGGACATGGATATGAGCATCGAGGAATTCATCGCCAACGAAGTGAAGTCGAACGACGTGGTTCTGTTCATGAAGGGCACGCCGCAATTTCCGCAGTGCGGTTTCTCCGGCCAGGTCGTCCAGATCCTCGACCATATCGGCGTCGGCTATAAGGGCCTTAACGTCCTGGAATCCGCCGAACTGCGCAACGGCATCAAGACCTTCTCCAACTGGCCGACCATCCCGCAGCTCTACGTGAAGGGTGAGTTCGTCGGCGGCTGCGACATCGTCCGCGAGATGTTCCAGGCTGGCGAATTGCAGCAGCTCTTCACCGAGAAGGGCGTCGTCGTCGCCGCTTGACCCGTGACCCGGCTGTCGAGCCGGATCGGCAATGTCGAGCTCGAGATCATCGTTGCCGACATCACCACTCTGAGCGTTGACGCCATCGTCAACGCGGCCAACACGTCGCTCCTTGGCGGGGGCGGCGTGGACGGTGCGATCCATCGGGCCGCCGGGCCCGATCTGGTCGCCGAATGTCGTATGCTTCACGGCTGCCAAACCGGCGATGCCAAGATCACCAAAGGTTACCGGCTCAAGGCCGGCCATGTGATCCACACCGTCGGGCCGGTCTGGAACGGCGGTGCGCTGGGCGAGGACGATCTGCTCGCCTCTTGTTATCGCCGCGCGATGGAGCTGTGTGGAAAGCACGGGCTGACCTCGGTGGCGTTTCCTGCGATCTCGACCGGCATTTTTCGCTTTCCCGCCGACCGGGCCGCCGACATCGCCGTGCGCATGACGATCGAAGGGCTCCCTGCCGCGCCGTCCGTGACCCGGGTCGTGTTCTGCTGCTTCGCCCAACCCAGCGCGAAGCTGCATGCCGAGGCGCTCGAGCGACACAGCGGCCCTTGTGCCTGATCATGTGGTCGGTACACTCCGCCGGACCATGTTCCGGGGAGGGGATATGATTTTACAGTCTGGACTGCGTGCGCTGCTCTGCGGCGCGCTGGTGTCGCTCGGCGCAGTGTCGCTGGCGCGTGCCGAAGGCACCTACGAGATTCCGGCCGGTGCGCATTTCAATCCGGACAAGCTCGCCAAGGTGAGCGAGTTCTTCAAGAACGAGGTCACGACGGGAAAGATCGCCGGTGCGACCGTTCTGATCAAGCAGCACGGCAAGCCAGTCTATCACGAAGCCTTCGGCGTGCAGGACGTCGTCAGCAAGGCACCGATCACGGACAAGACGATCTTCCGCCTGTTCTCGATGAGCAAGGCGATCACCTCGGTGGTCGCGGTGCGGATGATCGAGGACGGCAAGATCAAACTGGATGATCCCGTCTCGAAATACATTCCGTCGTTCGCCAATGTAAAGGTCGGCGTCGAGAAGAAAGCCGAGGACGGCACCAAATCGCTCGAACTGGTGCCGCCGAACCGGCCGATGACGGTGCACGATCTGATGACGCACACCTCGGGCATCACCTATGGCTTCTATGGTGACAGCCTGGTGCGCAAAGCCTATCGCGAGGCCAATATCTATGCCGGCGATTTCGACCTCGCCGAGTTTGCCGAGCGCATCGCGAAACTGCCGCTGCACAACCAGCCGGGTGCGCTCTGGCAATACGGCCATTCCACCGACGTCCTCGCACGCGTGATGGAGATCGCGGCCGGCAAGCCGCTGATCGACATCATGCGCGAGAAGCTGCTCGATCCGCTCGGCATGGTCGATACCGGCTTCTTCGTCACCGCCCCGGAAAAGCAGAAGCTTCTGGCGCAGCCGGTGCCGAACGACAGCGACTTTCGGGTCGGCCGCATCAACGATCCGACGGTGGTCAAGAAGATCCAGTTCGCCAGCGGCGGCATGGTGACGACCATGGCCGACTATGAGCGCTTCGCGCAGATGTTGCTCAATGGCGGCAGCCTCGACGGCAAGATCATCCTCAAGCCCGAATCGTTCAAGCTGATGACGACCGATCAGATCGGCCCGGGCTCTGGCGTCGACCGCGATTATTTCTACTTCCCCGGCGACGGATTTGGCTTCGGCCTCGGGCTCGCGGTCCGCACTGATCCCGGCAACGCAAAACCGCCGCCGCCCGGCGATCTCGGCGAGCTGAAATGGGATGGCGCCTCCGGCTGCTATTTCGTGATCGACCCGAAGCAGGACATGTTCTTCGTGCTGCTGGAGCAGACCCCGACCGAGCGCCAGCGCGTGCAGCGGACCTTGAAGCAGCTGGTCTATGAAGCCATGGAGAAGTGACATGATCGGGCGCCGCGCGTTTCTCGCGGCGCTCGTTGTTCTGGTCGGAGTGGTCGGAGCGAAAGCCGGCTCCGAAGTACATGCGGCCCGCACCCTCTCGGCCGAAGGGCTGGCGAAGGTCTCGGACTACATCAGGAACGAGGTCGCGACCGGGAAGATTCCCGGCGCCATCCTGCTGCTGCAGCAGCACGGCAAGCCGGTCTACTACGAGAATTTCGGCGTCCGGGACGTCGCCACCGCGATCCCGATGAGCGCGGATACGATCTTCCGTCTCTATTCGATGTCGAAGCCGATCACCTCAGTTATGGCGATGATGCTGGTCGAGGAGGGCAGGCTCGCGCTCGAGGATCCCGTCGCAAAGTACATTCCGGCTTTTGCCGAGATGAAGGTCGGCGTCGAGAGGAGGGGCACGGCGGACAAGGTTGCGCTGACGCTGGAGCCGCAACAGCGTCCCGTCACGATCAAGGATCTGCTGCGCCATACCGCGGGCCTGCCCTACGGAGCCACGGGCGGCAGCAGGGTGCGCGAGCTCTACGCTGCGGCCAATCTCTTCAATAGCGATCTGTCCAACGCCGATTTCGTCGCGAAGCTCGCGACGCTGCCGCTCGCCGAGCAGCCGGGCACGGTGTGGGATTACGGCTTTGCCACCGACGTGCTCGGCCGCGTTGTCGAAATCATCTCGGGCAAGACGCTGTTCCAGTTCGAAAAGGAAAGGCTGCTCGATCCGCTTGGCATGAGCGAAACCGCGTTCTACGTCGCCGATGCCGCCAAGTTTCCGCGCATCGCCGAGCCGATGCCGGAGGATCGCAGCATCAGTCCGACGACTGAGGTTCGCGATATCAGACGCCCGGCGACATGGGAATCGGGTGGCGCCGGCATGGTCGGCACGGCAGGTGACTACGCCCGTTTCGCCCAGATGCTGCTGAATGGCGGCACGTATGAGGGGCGCCGCTATCTCAAACCCGAGACCGTTGCGCTGATGGCGTCGGATCATGTCGGGCCGGAGACTAACATCGCGCGCGACCAGAACTATTATCCCGGCGCCAGCTCCGGCTTCGGCCTCGGCTTCGCCGTGCGCACGTCGGTGCCGCCGGGAACGTCGTGGCCGCTGGGCGAATATCGCTGGGACGGCGTCGGCGGCACGTTCTTCTTCATCGATCCCGAGGACGATCTGATCGGGATCTTCATGGTGCAGACGCCGTCGCAGCGCGGCCGGATTCAACTGGCGTTGAAGACGCTGATCTATCAGGCGATGGGGCGGTGAGACGTTGATTTCTTCGTAGCCCGGATGGAGCGAAGCGCAATCCGGGATTCTTGCCGCATAGATAGATTCCCGGATTACGCTTCGCTCCATCCGGGCTACGGGATCGAGTGTTACGCCCCGCGCACGATCTCGCGCACGTATCCGATCGTCTCCTCGACCTGAGCCGCATTGACGTCGAGATGGGTGCAGGCGCGGATGCGGCCGTCCATCATGGCCAGCGTCACGCCGCGCTGGCGCAGCGCCGCGACCATCTTGTCGCCGGCAATGCCGGCGCCGTCGGGTTTGAAGAACACCAGGTTGGTCTCGGGCTCCTGCACCTCGATCCCTGCGATCTGCGACAGCCCGCGGGCGAGCGCGCGCGCATTGGCGTGGTCGTCGGCGAGGCGATCGACGTGGTGGTCGAGCGCGTAGATGCAGGCGGCGGCGCAGATGCCGGCCTGGCGCATCGAGCCGCCGAGCCGCTGCTTCCATTGCCACACCGCGTCGATGAAGGCGCGCGAACCCGCCAGCACGCCGCCGATCGGCGCGCCCAGGCCCTTTGAGAAGTCGATCCAGGCCGAATCCCAGCCCGCGGTCATGTCGCGCGGGGAGATGCCGCTGGCCACCGTGGCGTTGAGCAGGCGCGCCCCGTCCATATGGGTGACGAGGTCGTGCTGCTTGGCGATCGCGACGATCTCGTCGAGCGCGGCTTTCTTCCAGATCGTGCCGCCGCCGATATTGGCGGTCTGCTCGACGCTGACGACGGTCTGCGGCGGCTGGTAGCGCGTGCGCGGATGCAGCGCCTTGCGAAAAGTCTCCGGCGTGAACTGGCCGTCGGGGCCCTTGAGCTGCGTCACCTGAAAACCGCCGATCGCGGCATGCGCACCGCCTTCGCGGGCGATGATGTGCGCGGTCTCGTGGGCCAGGATCTCGTCGCCCGGGCGGCAATGGACCAGCGTCGCAGTGACGTTGCACATCGTGCCCGAGGGCATGTAGACAGCGGCTTCCTTGCCGAGCAGATCCGCCACGCGCTCGCAGAGAGCGTTTACGGTCGGATCATCGCCGACCTGCTCGTCGCCAACCTCCGCCCGGGCCATTGCCTCGCGCATTCCCGCGGTCGGCCTGGTCTGCGTATCCGAGAGCAGATTGATGCGCACCGGCGGCGCCTTGGGATCGATGGGGGGAGGGGTGTAGAGCATGCGACGGCTCCTAACGCGTT
>Ga0209256_1003174_pt1 | contig 11916 bp, 10 predicted proteins | sample AraplaCol_mCL_r2_2_FD_184270 | JGI IMG/M metagenome (GOLD analysis project Ga0209256, IMG submission 184270) | Arabidopsis root microbial communities from North Carolina, USA - plate scrape MF_Col_mCL_r2 (SPAdes) (version 3) | ecosystem: Host-associated > Plants > Roots > Endosphere | place...
TCGACGAACTCGGCAAAGCCGGCTTCAGCCCGGCCGAGATCAACAAAGCCTTCGAATGGCTCGACGCGCTGGCCCTGCAACGGCCCAGTGCCAGCACCCCGCGCGCGAACGGTCCCGTCCGCGTGTACTTCGGGCCGGAGCTGGACAAGCTGGACGTGGAATGCCGCGGCTTCCTGCTGTTCCTGGAACAGCACGGCGTGCTCGACGCGGACCAGCGCGAGCTGGTGCTCGACCGCGCGATGGCGCTGGACCAGGACGAGATCGATCTGGACGACCTGAAGTGGGTCGTCCTGATGGTGCTGTTCAACCAGCCGGGCTCTGAAGCCGCCTACGCCTGGATGGAAACGCAGATGTTCGAAGACGAGCCCGAACCGGTACATTAGTCACGGTTCCGCGGCCGGCCTGGGGAGGCATCGGCGGCCCAGCGGCTTTTCTTACTCAGGATGAGATTGGGGCATGACGGACTGGTACTACCACGACCGCGCACGCGGCCGTGTCGGCCCGCACACGGCCGACGAAATGCGCACGCGCTTCCGCCAGCGGCTGATCGATCGCGACACGCTGGTCTGGCACGCGGGGCTGCCCGAATGGCAGGCGCTGGATCGCCAGATCATCGAGCTCGACCTCGCCGGCGTCCGGCCCGACCCGTCGATGCCGCCGCCCCTGCCGCCCGCCGCGCCACCGACGACGTTTTCCGGCAACCGCCCCGCCCAGGGCGTCCGCCGCACGGCGCGTGAGCCGTCGCGCGGCCTGTCGGGCTGCGCGATCGTGGCGATCGTGGTGGTCGCCCTCAGCGTTCCCATGGCGGGCATCCTCGCGGCGATAGCGCTCCCGGCCTACCGCGACTACACGGTCCGCGCCAAGACCCACGCCAGCGTGTACGGCGCCGCGACCGCCATCGAAGGCATGGTGGATGCCCACGTCGGCCAGCACGGCCAGTGCCCGGGTAACGACGACATGGCGGGAATCCGCGCGCAGATCGCGGCCAGCCTGCCGCAGACGCGCGTCGTCTTCGGCAGCGTCGCCGGCGGCCAGTGCGCGTTCGAATTCACGCTCGGCGGCATCGACCGGAGCGTCGACGGCCGCAGCTGGCAGTTCGTGTCCCACGGCGACGCCGGCTGGGACTGCTCCGGCGGCAGCCTGCCGCCAAAGTTCCGCCCGACCGCCTGCCGCCCACAGCAGTGATCCGGATTTCATCGAGGACCCCATGATGACGCAGTGGTACTACAGCGATTCCGAACGCAACCGCCTTGGCCCTGTCAGCGCACAGGACCTCGCCGACCTGCACGCGCACGGCCAGCTTCATCCCGAAACGCTGGTCTGGCGCGAAGGCCTGGGCCAGTGGACGCCCTGGCGCGCGCTGATGGGCGAAGTACTGTCGCCCCAGCCTCCCGCGGTCCCGGTCGCCGCCGGTGGTCCCGAAGTCGCGCACAGCCAGTACAACCCGTACGCCGTCGTCGAACCGCGCGCGACCTCGGCCGCGGCCGACATGCGCTCGCCTTACGCGGCGCCGCGCGCGGCGATCGACGAAAGCGCCGATTACGTCGCCGACGGCGAGGTGGTCTATGCAGGCTTCTGGAAGCGCTACGCCGCCTACACGATCGACACGGTGCTGATCATGATCGTGTTCGGCATCGTCGGCGCCTTCACCGGGGCCGCCAACCCCAACGTGACCGTCAGCGACATCTTCGGTCCGGCCTACTTCCTGCAGCTGGCGCTGATGGCGTTGTATTTCGCCTGGATGCACGCGTCCTCGAGCCAGGCCACCCTGGGCAAGATGGCCGTCGGCATCAAGGTCACAGACGACAACGGCGAGCGGATCAGCCTGCTGCGCGGCATCGGTCGCTTCTTCGCCACCATCCTGAGCTCGCTGATCCTGGGCATCGGGTACCTGATGGCCGGCTTCACCGACCGCAAGCGCGCGCTGCACGACATGGTCGCAAGCACCCTGGTCGTGGACCGCTGGGCCTTCACATCGCAGTCGGGCCGCCAGCGCCCTGAACTGGGATGGGTGAGCATCATCGTGATCGTGCTGTCCGTCCTGCTGATGCTGTTCTATTTCGCGGCCATGGCGGTCGTCATCGGCGCCCTGGCGGGCGCGGGTCGCTGAGCCGGCGAAACTGAACGGGGCGGGATCGCGATCCCGCTTCCGGCGCGCGCACAGGGCCGGAACCGGCCAAACTTGACAGTGCGGCCCGTCGCGTGGCCTCAATAGAAAAAGGAAGCACGCTGCGCCCGCGGTCCACGCCGCGGGCGTCTGCTTCTTTACTCCTCGCTAACACCCCCATCCAACAAGATTCGCCGGCAGGAAACCTGGACGGTCCTGCGGAGCCCCCATGGCCAAGAACCTCCTCATCGTCGAGTCGCCTGCCAAGGCCAAGACGATCAACAAATACCTCGGCAAGGACTTCACCGTCCTGGCTTCCTATGGCCACGTCCGCGACCTGGTGCCCAAGGAGGGCGCGGTCGATCCCGAGCGCGGCTTCGCCATGCGCTACGACCTGATCGACAAGAACGAAAAGCACGTCGATGCCATCGCCAAGGCCGCCAAGTCCGCCGACACGCTCTATCTGGCGACCGACCCGGACCGCGAAGGCGAGGCGATCAGCTGGCACATCGCGGAAATCCTGAAGGAACGCGGCCTGCTGGAAGGCAAGCCGTTGCACCGCGTGGTGTTCACCGAGATCACGCCGCGCGCGATCAAGGAAGCGATGACGCAGCCGCGTTCGATCGCCTCCGACCTCGTGGACGCGCAACAGGCGCGTCGCGCGCTGGACTACCTGGTCGGTTTCAACCTCTCGCCGGTGCTGTGGCGCAAGGTGCAGCGCGGCCTGTCCGCCGGCCGAGTGCAGTCGCCGGCGCTGCGCATGATCGTCGAGCGCGAGGAGGAGATCGAAGCCTTCGTCGCGCGCGAGTACTGGACCATCGAGGCCGAGTGCGCGCATCCGTCGCAGGCCTTCACCGCGAAACTCATCAAGCTGGACGGCAAGAAGTTCGAGCAGTTCACCGTCACCGACGGCGACACCGCCGAGGACGCCCGCAAGCGCATTTCGAACGCCGCCAACGGCGCGCTGCACGTCACCGACGTCGCCTCGAAGGAACGCAAGCGCCGCCCGGCCGCGCCGTTCACGACCTCCACGCTGCAGCAGGAAGCGTCGCGCAAGCTCGGCTTCACCACGCGCAAGACCATGCAGGTCGCGCAGAAGCTGTACGAAGGCGTGGCGATCGGCGAGGAAGAAGGCACCGTCGGCCTGATCAGCTACATGCGTACCGACTCGGTGACGCTGTCGCAGGACGCCATCGGCGAGATCCGCGACGTCATTGCCCGCGACTACGGCACGCGCGCGCTGCCCGACAAGCCCAACACCTACCAGAACAAGTCCAAGAACGCGCAGGAAGCGCACGAGGCGGTCCGTCCGACCTCCGCGCTGCGCACGCCTTCGTCGATCTCGCGCTACCTCAGCGACGACGAGCGCAAGCTCTATGAGCTGATCTGGAAGCGCGCCGTCGCCTCGCAGATGGTGCCGGCCACGCTCAACACCGTCTCGGTCGACCTGGCCGCCGGTGCCGAACACGCGTTCCGTGCCTCGGGCACGACGGTCGTCGACCCGGGCTTCCTCGCCGTGTACGAGGAAGGCAAGGACGCCAAGGCCGCCGACGACGAGGACGAAGGTCGCAAGCTGCCGGCGATGAAGACCGGCGACCGCGTGCCGCTGGACCGCATCCACGCCGACCAGCATTTCACCCAGCCGCCGCCGCGCTTCACCGAAGCGGCGCTGGTGAAGGCGCTGGAGGAATACGGGATCGGCCGTCCGTCCACCTACGCCTCGATCATCCAGACCCTGCTGTTCCGCAAGTACGTCGAGATGGAAGGCCGCAGCTTCCGTCCGTCCGACGTCGGCCGCGCGGTGTCGAAGTTCCTGTCCTCGCACTTCACCCAGTACGTCGATTACGACTTCACCGCGAAGCTCGAAGACGAACTCGACGCCGTCTCGCGCGGCGAAGAGGAATGGGTGCCGCTGATGGAGAAGTTCTGGGGCCCGTTCAAGGAACTGGTCGAGGACAAGACCGAGTCGGTCGATCGTTCCGAAGCCACCGGCGCGCGCGAACTGGGCACGGACCCGAAGAGCGGCAAGCCGGTGAGCGTGCGCCTGGGCCGCTTCGGGCCGTATGCGCAGATCGGCGACAAGGACACCGACGAGAAGCTCGAGTTCGCATCGCTGCGTCCGGGCCAGTCGATGCATACCATCACGCTGGAAGACGCGCTGGAGCTGTTCAAGCTGCCGCGCAAGCTCGGCGAGAACGCCGGCCATGAAGTCAGCGTCGGCATCGGTCGCTTCGGCCCGTTCGCCAAGCGCGGCACCACGTATGCCTCGCTGACCAAGGAAGACGATCCGTACACGATCGACCTGGCGCGCGCGGTGTTCCTGATCGAGCAGAAGGAAGAGATCGCGCGCAACCGCATCATCCTTCAGTGGGATGGCAGCGACGTGCAGGTGCTCAACGGCCGCTTCGGGCCGTACATCAGCGACGGCAAGCTCAACGGCAAGATTCCGAAGGACCGCGAGCCGGCCTCGCTGTCGCTGGAGGAAGCCACGCAGTTCCTCGCCGACACCGGCAAGCCGGTGCGTCGCGGCTTCGGCAAGAAGGCCACGAAGAAGGAACCGGCGGTGAAGGTGAAGAAGGAAGCTGCCGCGAAGAAGGCACCGGCAAAGAAGGCCGCCGCCAAGAAGACCGCGAAGAAGGCGGCGAAGAAAACGGCCGCCAAGGCACCTGCGAAGAAGGCCGCGACCAAGGCCGCGAAGAAGGTCGTGAAGAAGGCGTAAGCGCCTTCTTCTTTCCTTCCTCGTCGCCCCGGCCCGCGGCGTTCGCCGCGCGCGGTGCCAATGCGGCAGGCGTTATCCTCGCGGCATGACCACGCCGCTCAGTCCGAACGAAGCCGCCGAGGCGCTCCGCCGCGGCGGCGTCATCGCCTATCCGACGGAAGCCGTCTGGGGGGTGGGATGCGATCCGTTCGACGAGGCCGCGGTGCTGCGGTTGCTCGCCATCAAGCAGCGGCCGGTCGACAAGGGCGTGATCCTGATCGCCGCCTCGCGTTCGCAGTTCGACGGACTGCTCGACTGGGACGCGCTGACCGCCGAACAACGCGGCGCCGTCTTCGCCAGCTGGCCCGGCCCCAACACCTGGATCATCCCGACCACGCCGCGCGTGCCGCGCTGGATCACCGGCACGCACGACGGCGTCGCCGTTCGCGTGAGCGCGCATCCGGACGTGATCGCGCTGTGCAACGCGTTCGGCGGTCCGCTGGTGTCGACCAGCGCGAACCTCGCCGGCGAGCCGCCTGCGTTCACGCTCGACGCACTCGACCCGCGCGTGGTCGAACGGCTGGATGGCGTCGCCGGCGGCGAAACCGGCGGTCTCGCCTCGCCGACGGCGATCCGCGACGCCCGTACCGGCGCGCAGATCCGCGCCTGAGCGAAACGCCAACGCCAGCCAACCGGCGGCGCCGCTTCGCGCTTCCTTCGTCACCCCGGCCGACGCAAGATGCGCCCATGCACCCGGCCCTGTGCACCGCGAAGCTCCTCGCCTTCCCGCTGATGCTCGCGGCGACGGGCGCGTCCGCGCAGGACATCACCATCTACCGTTGCACGAACGCGCAGGGCGAACTGGCCCTGCGCGACACGCCGTGCCGGAAGGGCGAGACGCAGCAGACGAAGGAAATGCAGCGACCGAAGGACGCGCCGCCGGCGGTGCGTCGCGCGGCGTCCGCACCGAAGGCCGCGCCCGCCCCCGCCGCGCCGACGACGCATTACGTCGACACCACACCCGCGCGGCCGATGTACGAATGCGTCACGCCCGACGGCAACCACTATCTGAGCGACACCAGCGCCGGCAACCCGCGCTGGGTGCCGCTGTGGACGCTGGGCTATCCGGGCTACGGGTTGCTGCCGCCGCGACCCGGTTTCCATCCAGGCGAGGTTCGCGCGAACGTGCAGGGCGATATCGGGAACAAAGGCCGCGTCTCCATTAGCGTCGGCGATCGCCCGTCGCGACCGCCGGACGGCGCGCCGCCGCCCGGCTCCGTGGCCTCCTATGGCACCGGCACCTGGGTGTACGACGAATGCCACGCACTGCCGCAGGCGGAAGTCTGCGCGCGCCTGCGCGATGAACGCTGGAACCTCGGACGCCGCTACAACAGCGCGCTGCAGAGCGAGCGCGACGACATCGACCGCCAGCAGCGCGGCCTCGACGCGCGCCTCGCCAGCGACTGCGGGGGCGGCTGATGCGGCATATCGCGCTCGCCTTGTCGCTCGCACTCGCGACGTCTGCCGCGCACGCCCAGGTCGTCATCTACCGCTGCACGGACGCATCGGGCGCGGTGACCCTGCAGAACGGAACGCCGTGCCCCAAGGGCAGCAAGCAGCAGAAGAAGGTGATGGAGACGCCGGCACCGGCGGCGGTCGCACCCGCGCCGGTTCCACCGCCGCCAACGCCCGCACCCGCACCCGCTCCGGTGGTCGCGCCCGCGCCGGCACCGCAACCCCCGCCGCCCGAGATCGCCATCGCCCCGCGCCAACCGCCGCCGGCATTGTTCGAATGCAAGACCTGGAACGGCGACCGCTACTTCGGCGAGAACGCGCAACCGCCGCCGCGATGCGCGCCGATGCAGGTGACCGGCCTGGACGGGACCGGCGCGATGGCCGGCGGCGCCGCCTGCCAGATGATGGACGACCAGTGCCAGCCGGTCGCCGAGGCCGCCCTGTGCGATGCATGGAAGCAACGCGTGCGCGAGCTCGACGCCCGCGCCACCTTCGGCAGCGGCGAGCCGATCACGCCGGCCGAAGCCGACCGCATCCGCAGCGTCCTGGCCGACAGCACCTGCGCCCCGTGACGCCCGCGCGCTGGCCGCAGGAGCGCCCCCTGCGCGTTTGAACACAAGGCGGAGCGGCGGCCCGCCGCACGACCCGGACGGCCGTCCCGCGGCCGCCACGAGCGCAAGGGAACGATTCTTGGAGATGGACTTGTCCGCAGTGCGCCCCGCGCTCGGCTGGTGGACCGTGCTGGCCCTCGTGCTGGCCGCACTGGTGCTGGCCGCGGCTGCGCTGTTCGTCATGCGCGAACGCATTCCCGCGCACTGGCAGCAGCCGGTGCGCGCGCTCGTGTTCGGCGTGCGGATCGACGACGACATCCGCATCGCCATGCCCGACGGCACGCATCTGGCGGGCACGCTGTATCGCCCGCGCCACGTCGAGGGCCCCTTGCCCACCGTCTACGTGCGCCTGCCCTACGACCGCCGCCGCTACGGCGAGGCCATCGGCGAAGGCCTGTTCTTCGCGCGCAATGGGTATGCCGTGCTGTTGCAGGACGTGCGCGGCAAGTTCGGCTCCGAGGGCGACGACTTCCTCCCGTGGCGCCACGCCACCAGCGACGGCGTCGCCACGCTGGACTGGATCGTCCGCCAGCCCTGGTCGAACGGGAAAGTCGGCACGATCGGCTGCTCCGCGCTCGGCGAACTGCAATACGCGCTGGCACGCGCGAACCATCCCGCGCATGCGGCGATGATCCCGATCGCCGCAGGCGGCGCGGCCGGCGACGTGGACGGCCACGCGGGTTACTTCGGCGCGTTCGAAGGCGGCGTGTTCCAGCTGGCGGGCGCGGCGGGCTGGTTCGCCAAGCACGGGATGAAATCCGACCACGGCCCGTGGCCGAACGACCTCGACATGGCTTCGGCGCTGCCGACCCTGCCCGCGCTCGATGTCGTCAAACGCGTCCGCCCCGGGCCGAACGGCTACGAGGATTTCCTGCAGACGCCGCTCGGCGACGCACGCTGGCGCGCGCTGGATTACGTGTTCGCCGACGATCGCCCGACCACGCCCGCGCTCGTCGTCGACACCTGGGGCGATCCGAGCCTGTCGGGCACGCTCGCCATCACCGAATCCGTGCGCCGCCATTCGCCCGAAGCCGGGCGCGTGCAGCATGTGCTCATCGCACCGGGCAATCATTGCGAACAGGAAATCGTCATCGGCTCAGGCCAGTTCGGCGACCTGCCGGTGCGCAACGCCGACCAGCCGTATCGCCAGTGGTACCTCGCCTGGTTCGACCACTGGCTGCGTGGCCGCGGCGCCGGCCTCAACGCCCTGCCGCCGTACCGCTATTTCGTGCTCAACGAACAGCGCTGGCTCGATGCGACGCAGTGGCCGCCGGCCGAAGCGCGGCCGCAGTCGTGGTACCTGTCGAGCAACGGCCACGCGAACAGCCGCGACGGCGACGGCGTGCTCGCGCTGGAAGCCGCGCGCGAGATCCGCTCGGACGATTACATCCACGACCCGTCGAACCCGGTGCCCTCCCGCGGCGGCCCGCTGTGTTGCACGGGCGATCCGAACCAGCGTTCCGGCCCGGTCGATCAACGTGACGTGGAAACCCGGCAGGACGTGCTCGTCTACACCTCCGCGCCGCTGCAGCAACCGTTGCGCATCGTCGGCCAACTGAGCGCGCAGCTGGTCGTCTCGTCCACCGCGCCGGACACCGACTTCATCGCGCGCCTGGTGCACGTGTGGCCCGATGGCCGCGCGACCAACATCCAGGAAGGCGCCCTGCGCGCACGTTATCGCGATGGCGTCGAACGGCCGAGCCTGATGTCGCCGGGGCAGCGATACGTGCTCGACGTGCCGATGCGCTCCATCGCCTACCTCGTCCCGCGCGGCCATCGCATCCGCCTGGACATCAGCAGCTCCAGCTTTCCGCGCCTGGAGCGCAACCTCGGCACGGGCGGGCGCAACTACGACGAGTCGATTCCGTCCAAGGCGTTGAACCGCATCTTCCACGGCGGCGACGCGGTGAGCTTCGTGGAGATTCCGGTGCTCGATCTGCCGGTGCCGGAAGACAAGACGTTCGCGGGGCCGCGTTAGAGCCCGAACGCAGACGTCTCCGGCACCTCGTCGCCTTTCGTCGCCGGCGCACCGAGGGCATGCACCGCGTGCGTTTCATCGAACCACACATAGCCATCGTAGTGGCGCGACACCGACGTTCGCGCGTAGTGACTTTGCAACTCCGTGTCGGGGCGGTAGATCGCGCCGATGAAGCGTTGCAGCAGCGTTCGTGCAACGCGTGACGCGAGGCTGCGCTTGCGTGGGCCTTCGTCATCGATGCCCACGCGCATGTTAGCTGCGGGTCACGCACGCAACTTCGATTCTTCACCCGTTCGTTGCGTCGCGCGCGGTAATCTACGCACGCCTGAAGAGGAGGTCCCACGAACGAAAGTTCATGATCCCCGACAGGCAAACGACAGGCGTTATGCCTGCCATGGGCCGCCAGACGATTCAGCACCGTCCGGCGGCCTTTTTATTGCGCATCGTTTCGGTTGCAGGTTCCGTTGCGCGCACCAGGCGCGCATTCAGAAGCCGTAACGCAGGAACCCGCCGTCCACCGCGATGCATTCGCCGGTGATGTAGCCCGATGCGGGCAGGCACAGGAAAGCGACCGCGGCCGCAACCTCTTCCGGTTCGCCGATGCGTCCCAGCGGCGTGCGCAACAGCACTTCGTCCAGGTAATCCGGATCGGCGAGTTTGTCCGAGGTGCGGCGCGTGCGGATGTACCACGGCGCCACCGCATTGACGCGCACGCCGTCCTCGGCCCATTCGACGGCGAGGTTGCGCGTCATCTGGTGCATCGCCGCCTTGCTCATGCCGTACGGCGCGCCGGTTCGCACATGCGTCGTACCCGACACGCTGCCGACGTTGACGATGCTGGACGACGCATGGCGCGTCAGCAGCGGATGCGCGTATCGCGAAAGTTCGAACGCGGAGAACACGTTCACTTCGAACACCTGGCGCCATTCGTCCTCGGTGTAATCCGTGGCCGCCTTGGTGATGTTGCCGCCGGCGTTGTTCACCAGGATGTGCAGGCCTTCGCCGAAGTCCTCCACCCAGTCGAGCAGTTCGCGACGCTGTTCCTCGTCGGCGACGTCGGCGACGAACGCCTGCACGTCGCGTTCGGGGAAGTCTTCCATCAGCTCGGCGCGAACCGCATCGAGCGCGGCGACATCGCGCGCGGCGAGCAGCACGTCGGCGCCGAAGCCGAGCAGTTCACGCGCGACCGCACGGCCGATGCCGGCGCTTCCGCCGGTGACCAGGGCCAGCTGCCCGTCGAGTCGCCAACGCTTGGGATCCATCGCCGTCTCCGTGATTGGGGGCACACACCGGGAACTTGCCGCGCGCGGCGGCCGGCGTAGCATAGCCGGCAGACCAGCCACGAGGATGCGGGAATGGTGCGGACGTTGCTGATGGGGATGATGATGACGGCGCTGCTTGCCGGCTGTTCGAAGCCGAAGCCGCCGGAGAAGGAGCGGCCCGTGGAGCCTCAGGCGACGCAGTTGCGCGACGCGATCAACGAGCCGCTCGACAAGGCGAAGAACGTCGACAAGCAGGTAGAGGACGCGGCCGAAGCGCAGCGCAAGGCGATCGAGGCGGCGGGCGGTTGATCCTTCCGGCACGCGTCACGCAAAAAGGCCCGCCATTGGCGGGCCTTTTCGTTGGTTCCATGCAGCGGGTCAGAACCCGCAGAAGCAGTACGCCAGCGCCTTCACCGGCACGCCACGCGTGGGCGTGATCGAGCTTTCGAGGAAGCGCAGGTCCTGCGCGGTCTGCGGCGAGGCCTTCGCGATCAGGCTGCGCGCCAGGTCCGAATCGCGCATCAGCGCACCGCCGGCACGGCTGGCGATGAAGCCGGTGAAGAAACGCTCGAACGGCGTCGCTGCCTTCTCGATGTAACGCACCTGGTAATCGCCCTGCTGGCCGAGTTCGGCGCGCTTTGCGGCGAAGTCGATCGCCTGCTGCAGGCCGCCGAGTTCGTCGACGAGACCGCGCTCCTTCGCCTGCGCGCCGGTCCACACGCGACCGCGTGCGATCGCGTCGACCTGTTCGACCGGCTTCTTGCGCGCACTGGCGACGCGGCCTGTGAAATCGCGGTAGCCCTTCTCGATCACCGACTGGATCACCTGACCGACTTCGGGCTGCAGCGGGCGCGTGATGTCGAACGCGCCTGCGAAACGCGTGGTGCCCACGCCGTCGCTGCGCACGCCGATCTTCTCCAGCGCGCGCGGGATCGTCGGGATCAGGCCGAAGATGCCGATCGAACCGGTGATGGTCGATGCATCGGCGTAGATGCGGTCGGCGTCCATCGAGATCCAGTAGCCGCCCGATGCGGCGAGATCGCCCATCGACACCGCGACCGGCTTGCCGGCCTTCTTCAGGCCGACCACCTCGCGGCGGATCTGCTCGGACGCGAACACTTCGCCACCGGGCGAATCCACGCGCAGCACCACGGCCTTCACGTTGTCGTCGTCGCGCGCTTCGCGCAGCAGTTCGGCCGTGGACACGCCGCCGACGGTGCCCGGCGGCTGTTCGCCGCTGCGGATCTCGCCTTCGGCGACGATGACGGCGACCTGCGGACGCGGATCGACCGCGCTGAGGCCGCTGTCGATCTGCGCGAGGTATTCCTCGAACGAGGCCTGGCGATAACCGCCCGACGCATCGTCGTCGGCGACGCCGCGCTGCTTGATGAGGTCGTCGACTTCCTCGTGCGTCTTCAGGCCATCGACCAGCCTGGTCTGCACCGCGAACTTCGCCAGGTCGCCGTTGGCGGCCTGGATGCCTTCGGGCATCTGGTCGATCTGCTGCGACAGCTGCGCGGCGTCGAGCTTGCGCGCCTTCGCCACGTCGGCGAGGTAGCGCTGCCACACGTCGTTCATCCAGTACAGGTCGGCTTCCTTCGCTTCGGGCGAAGCGGCGTCGAGCACGTAAGGCTCCGCCGCCGACTTGTATTCGCCGACCTTGAACAGGTGCACGTCGACGCCGAGCTTGTCCTGCAGGCCTTCGCGATAGAACGTGCGGTAACGGCCGAGGCCTTCCAGCAGCA
>Ga0209256_1003182_pt1 | contig 11896 bp, 8 predicted proteins | sample AraplaCol_mCL_r2_2_FD_184270 | JGI IMG/M metagenome (GOLD analysis project Ga0209256, IMG submission 184270) | Arabidopsis root microbial communities from North Carolina, USA - plate scrape MF_Col_mCL_r2 (SPAdes) (version 3) | ecosystem: Host-associated > Plants > Roots > Endosphere | place: USA...
GCTTCCGTAACCGTAATGCCCTGCAGGCCGACTTCCTGAAGGGCTTCCTTCACTTCGTCGAGCTTGAAAGGCTTAATGATCGCTTCGATCTTTTTCATGAGAAAATGACTCTCCGCTTCTCCCGTTAAAGCGTGCGTATGCCGCTCGCGAAACATGATGCAGGTATCATGCCAGTTCGCAACGGGCCAGATCGAAAAAATGCGGCAAATGCACCCAAAACCGCGCCAAGGCTCCTGTTTAACGGTGGTTTTTCGTAAAAAGATGACAATTTCGATCCGAAAAAATCGAAAATACTGCGGAAATCGCAGATTTTTCTGTGGAGACGAGTTTCGGTTTGCCGAGTGCGTATGGGCTAAAAATAGGCAATTGCACAAATAATGATCGCGCCTGTATCGCCCGAAACCGGTTGTTTTTTAGGCGTTTTTTGACTTCAATGGGGTCATGACCGATCGATTGAGTGAATTGCTCCTGACGCCCGCCGAAATGGCGGCTGTCGACAAGGCGGCGGCCGAAAGCGGCATCGACAGCTTTGCGCTGATGAGCAGCGCAGGCGCGGCTGTGGCTGCGGCCGCGATGCGGCTTTATCCCGGCGCACTTCGCTTCGCCGTCCTCTGCGGACCCGGCAACAATGGCGGCGACGGCTATGTGGCAGCCCGCTTCCTGGCCGAGAGCGGCGCAGCAGTTGCCGTCTTCCAGCTCGGCGATCCCGAACGGATGAAGGGCGACGCCGAGCGGGCCTACTCGGAATGGACCGGCGATGTCGAGCCGCTCGAAGAATACCAGCCACAAGACGGCGACGTCGTCATCGATGCGCTGTTCGGAGCCGGTCTGAGCCGCGATATGCCCGGTGAGGTCGAGGACGTCATCTCGGCCGTCCGCTGGGCGGATCTGCCTGTCATCGCCGTCGACCTGCCATCGGGTATCGACGGAGCCACAGGCGAGGTGCTTGGGGCGGCGTTTACCGCCACGCAGACCATCACCTTCATGACCCGCAAGCCTGGCCATCTCTTGATGCCGGGCAGGGAGCTTTGCGGGGCGCTCGATGTCATCGATATCGGCATCCCCGCCCGGATCGTCCGCGCACATGCCGGCTCTGATATCGCCGAAAACACCCCGGCCCAATGGGCGCATCTGACGCCGTCGGCGAGGCTGGAGACCCACAAATACAAGCGCGGCCATCTCGTCGTCTTCTCCGGTTCGGCAGGAAAGACCGGCGCGGCGCGGATGTCGGCCATATCGGGCCTGAAGGCCGGCGCAGGTCTGGTGACGATCGCCGCACCGGCGGAAGCGCTTGCGGAAAACAGCGCGCATCTGACGGCGGTCATGCTGCGCGAGATCGGCGACACGGAACAGCTGGAAGAATGGCTGGAGGATGACCGGCTGCAGACTTTCGTGCTCGGTCCGGGCTTCGGGATCGGCGAGCAGGCGAGGGACTATGCCGCGACACTGAGCGACCGCCGCCTGGTGCTCGATGCTGACGGCATCACTTCGTTCCGCCAGGAGCCGAAGCGCCTGTTCGACCTGTTCGCCGGTGGCGAACCGCGTCTGGTCCTGACGCCGCATGACGGCGAGTTCGCCCGTCTCTTCCCCGATATCGCCGCCGATACCGGGCTCGGCAAGACCGCCAAGGCACAGATGGCCGCGAAGCGCGCCAATGCGGCGATCGTCTTCAAGGGTGCCGATACGGTCATTGCGGCGCCGGACGGACGCGCGCTGATCAACACCAATGCGCCGGTCTGGCTGGCAACGGCAGGGTCCGGCGACGTGCTTGCCGGCATCATCGGCGCCTATCTGGCGCAGGGCCTTCCGGCCTTCGAGGCGGCAGCGATCGGCGTCTACCTGCACAGCCTCGCCGGGCAGCGCGCCGGCAAGGGGTTGACGGCGGAAGATCTCGCCGCCCACGTCCTGCCGTTCTGACTGCCGGCCGGCTGATTACTTGCCGACCTCTTCCTGCAGCGCGATGGCGCCGAAGGGGGCGTTCACCTTGCCCTCATGGATCATGAAGGCGAAGACGTCGCGCGGCTCGGCCTTCACCTTGCGATCCGCGTCGATGAGTGGCAGATCGTCGGGCACCTTGCCTTCGGCCCAGGTCTCCAGCCGCTTTGCCCAGGCCTTCAGGTCCTTGGGCGGATAGCAGGTCCTGATCTCGTCCGAGCCCTTCTGCAGCCGCGCATAGACGAAATCGGCGGTGACGTCCGCTATCATCGGATAGTCGAAATGTTCGGCGACAACGGGCGCCACGCCATATTTGGCCAGCAGCGCCACGAAATCCGGCGCCTTGAAACTGTCGTGGCGGACCTCGACGACATGGCGCAAGGGCAGGCCATCCTGCTTGTCCGGCAGCAGCTTCAGGAACGCTTCGAAATCGTCAGGCTCGAACTTCTTGGTCGGCGCGAACTGCCAGAGGATCGGCCCGAGACGGTCGCCGAGCTCCGTCAGCCCCTGCGTCAGGAACCGCTGCATGGATTCACCGGCCTCGCCCAGAACCTTGCGGTTGGTAACGAAGCGGCTGGCCTTCAGCGAGAAGATGAAACCATCGGGCACATCCGCGCCCCATTTTGCGAAGGTCTCCGGCTTCTGCGAGCTGTAATAGGTGCCGTTGACCTCGATGACCTTCAGCTGGCGGCTGGCATAATTGAGCTCGTCCTTCTGCTTCAGGTCGGAGGGGAAGAAATGATTGCGCCAAGGCTCGAATGTCCAGCCGCCGATACCGACGCGGATAGTGCCGGATTTGCTCATTCTCTTCCTCCCTTTGCCCGTTCAGGCGATTTGCTTTGCCATGTCGACGATCACCCATCCTGGCCGGTAGGGGTTCGGCCGTCGACCCGTTTCCTGAAAGCCGAAGGCGTGGTAGATCGCGATATTCCTCTCCATTCGCGCATTGGTGTAGAGCCTGACTTCCGGCAGCTCCCATTCGCGCGTCTTGTCTTCCACCCAGCCGAGGATCGTACGGCCGATCCCGCGGCTATGATGATCAGGCGACACGGCGATGCTGAACAGCATCGTGTGATCCGCATGGCGTTCAAGAACGGCGAGCCCGCCAGGCTCGCCATCGATATCGAGCAGCCACACCTCGCCATTGGCGATCCGCGGCGCATAATCCTCACGCATCGGCAGCGGCTCGCCGCCGAACTCCGCGACATAGGGGCCGTAAGCCGACATGGTCAGGCGGCGCACGATTTCGAGATCGTCAGCCGCCGCCTGTCTCAACATCTCACTCGGCCGCCGCGACCGTCTTCTTAACTGGGCGACGCTCCAGCAGCTCCTTCAGGAAGTGGCCGGTATAGGAGCGCTTCTCCTTGACGATCGCCTCAGGCGTGCCGGTCGCAACGATCTCGCCGCCGCCATCGCCGCCTTCGGGGCCGAAATCGAGCACCCAGTCGGCCGTCTTGATGACTTCGAGATTGTGCTCGATGACGACGACGGAATTGCCCTGGTTGACGAGCTCATGCAGCATTTCCAGGAGCTTGGCGACGTCGTGGAAATGCAGGCCGGTGGTCGGTTCGTCGAGAATATAGAGCGTGCGGCCGGTCGAGCGCTTCGACAGTTCCTTGGCGAGCTTGACGCGCTGCGCCTCGCCGCCCGACAGCGTATTCGCCTGCTGGCCGACCTTGATATAGCCGAGGCCGACATCGAAGAGCGACTGCAGCTTGTCGCGCACCGCGGGAACGGCGGCGAAGAACTCGACGCCTTCCTCGACCGTCATGTCGAGCACGTCGGAGATCGACTTGCCCTTGAAGGTGACGTCGAGCGTCTCGCGATTGTAGCGCTTGCCGTGGCAGACGTCGCAGGTGACGTAGACATCCGGCAGGAAGTGCATCTCGATCTTGATGACGCCGTCGCCCTGGCACGCTTCGCAGCGGCCGCCCTTGACGTTGAACGAGAAGCGGCCCGGCTGATAGCCGCGCGCCTTGGCTTCCGGCAATCCGGCGAACCAGTCGCGGATCGGCGTGAAGGCGCCGGTATAGGTCGCAGGGTTCGAGCGCGGCGTGCGGCCGATCGGCGACTGGTCGATATCGATCACCTTGTCGATATGCTCGAAACCATCGATGCGGTCGTGATCGGCCGGGATTTCGCGCGCGCCCATGACGCGGCGCGCCGCCGACTTGTAGAGCGTCTCGATCAGGAAGGTGGACTTGCCGCCACCGGAAACGCCGGTGACTGCCGTGAAGACACCGAGCGGGATGGCGGCCGTGACGTTCTTGAGGTTGTTGCCCCTCGCGCCGACGACCTTGATCTCCTTGCCTTTCTTCGGCTTGCGACGCTCATCGGGCACGGGAACGCCGAGTTCACCGGAGAGATACTTGCCGGTCAGCGACTTCGGGTTCGCCATGATGTCCTGAGGCGTGCCGTGGGCGATGACCTGGCCGCCGTGAATGCCGGCCGCCGGACCGATATCGACGACGTCGTCGGCCGTCAGGATCGCGTCCTCGTCATGCTCGACGACGATGACGGTATTGCCGATGTCGCGCAGGTGCTTCAGCGTATCGAGCAGGCGGGCATTGTCGCGCTGGTGCAGGCCGATCGAGGGTTCGTCGAGAACGTAGAGCACACCCGTCAGGCCCGAGCCGATCTGCGATGCCAGACGAATGCGCTGGCTTTCGCCACCCGATAGCGTGCCCGAATTGCGTGACAGGCTCAGATATTCGAGGCCGACATCGTTCAGGAAGCGCAGGCGGTCGCGGATCTCCTTGAGAATGCGCACGGCAATCTCGTTCTGCTTTGCCGTAAAATGCGACGGCAGGACTTCGAACCAGTCGCGGGCGACGCGGATCGACATCTGCGTGACTTCGCCGATATGCAGCTTGTCGATCTTGACGGCCAGCGCTTCCGGCTTCAGGCGGTAACCGGCGCAGGACGGGCAGGGGGCCGCCGACATGAAGCGCTCGATCTCCTCGCGCGCCCAGGCGGAATCCGTTTCCTTCCAGCGGCGCTCGAGATTGGTGATGATGCCTTCGAAGGTCTTGTGCGTCGTGTAGGAGCGCGCGCCATCGGCATAGTGGAATTCGATCTTCTCTTCCGTGCCGTTCAGGATCACATCCTGCGCCTTGGCGGAGAGATCGCTCCAGCGGTTGCCGAGCTTGAAGCCGAAATGCTTGCCGAGCGCTTCCAGCGTCTGATTGTAATAAGGAGACGAGGACTTGGCCCAGGGTGCGATCGCGCCGTCGCGCAGCGTCCGTTCCGGTTCCGGGATAATCAGGTTGGCGTCGATCTTCTGCTGCGCGCCGAGACCGTCGCAGGTCGGGCAGGCGCCGGCCGGGTTGTTGAACGAGAAGAGACGCGGCTCGATCTCCGGAATGGTGAAGCCGGAAACCGGGCAGGCGAATTTTTCAGAAAAGAGCACGCGCTCATGCGTCTCGTTCAGCGACTTGTTGGCCGAACCGCCGGCAGCGGTTTCCTCCGGCGGCAGCGGCTTGTCGGCGAATTCGGCGACCGCCAGGCCATCGGCGAGCTTCAGCGAGGTCTCCAGGCTGTCCGCCAAACGAGAGGACATGTCGGCGCGCACGACGATACGGTCGACGACGACGTCGATGTCATGCTTGTACTTCTTGTCGAGGGCGGGAACGTCGGCGATCTCGTAGAACTGGCCGTCCACCTTGACGCGCTGGAAACCCTTTTTCATGAGCTCGGCGAGTTCCTTCTTGTACTCGCCCTTGCGGCCGCGCACGAGCGGCGCCAGAATATAAAGACGCGTGCCTTCTTCGAAGGCGAGCACGCGGTCCACCATCTGGCTGACCGTCTGGCTCTCGATCGGCAGGCCGGTGGCCGGCGAATAGGGAACGCCGACGCGCGCAAAGAGCAGACGCATATAGTCGTAGATCTCGGTGACCGTGCCGACCGTCGAGCGCGGATTGCGCGACGTCGTCTTCTGCTCAATCGAGATGGCAGGCGAGAGGCCGTCGATCTGGTCGACGTCAGGCTTCTGCATCATTTCCAGGAACTGGCGCGCATAGGCGGACAGGCTTTCGACATAGCGCCGCTGCCCCTCGGCATAGATCGTATCGAATGCCAGCGAGGATTTGCCGGACCCTGAAAGGCCCGTCATCACGATAAGCTTGTTGCGCGGCAGATCGAGGTCGATGCCCTTCAAATTGTGCTCACGCGCGCCGCGGATGGAAATCGTCTTCAGTTCGCTCATCGTCTTCTGCTTTGGTCTCTTGGATGAAGCCCCTTATTTAGTGATGCTCGCGGGCGAGTCGAGGCTCAAATCCGGGGTAGGAGAAGGTTTTCGATTCTGTTGACAGGATCATAGTGAATAAATAGAACAAAGAAAGAACAAAATTCCTTGTGGATGACGGCCCGATGGACGCGCCTCGCAAGGGCTCTATAGTTTAAGGTGCACCGATTGTTTCAAGCGCCGCCGGGCAGGGCGGCAGGTAAGGTGAAAAGCATGGCTGGTAGCGTAAACAAGGTAATTCTGATCGGAAACGTGGGCGCCGACCCCGAAATCCGCAGGACCCAGGACGGCCGTCCGATCGCCAACCTGCGTATCGCGACCTCTGAGCAGTGGCGCGACCGCAATTCCGGCGAACGCCGCGAAAAGACCGAATGGCACACTGTCGTCGTCTTCAACGAAGGCCTCTGCAAGGTTGTCGAGCAATACGTCAAGAAGGGCGCCAAGCTCTATATCGAAGGCGCGCTGCAGACCCGCAAGTGGCAGGACCAGCAGGGTCAGGACCGCTACTCGACGGAAGTCGTGCTGCAGGGCTTCAACTCGACGCTGACGATGCTCGATGGCCGTGGCGACGGCGGCGGCGCAAGCTCCGGCTTCGGCGGTGGCGGCGGCCGTGGCAACAACAACGATTATGGTGGCGGCGGTGGCGGCTACGGCGACGACTACGGCGCGCCCTCCCAGTCTTCCGGCGGCGGCCGTGGCGGCAGCAGCAGTGGCGGCGGTAGCGGCGGCAACTTCTCGCGGGATCTCGACGACGACATCCCATTCTGAGAACCGGATGGATCAAATGAAAACGGCGCCCCTTGAGGCGCCGTTTTTGTTAGGCCGGTGTGGCGCTGATCAGATTGAGCGCCGCCTTGGCGCCATCGACAACGAACTGCACCGCCAGGGCCGCCAGGATGACGCCGAGAAGCCGCGTCAGGATCGCCCGGCCGGTGGCGCCGAGGAAACGGTCGAGCCTGTCGGCGACCAGCAGGGCGCCTAGCGTGATCAGCAGGTTGGCGGCGATGACGATGATCAGCTGCGCCCGCTCGATCGACGAGGCGAAGGCACCAGAGAGCAGGATCGTCGCCGAGATCGCTCCCGGACCGGCAACCAGCGGGATCGCCAGCGGGAAGACGGCGATATTCTGGATGTGGTCCTTGGTGATGGCGACTTCGCTGGTCTTCTCCTTGCGGTCCTGACGCTTCTCGAAGACCATTTCAAAGGCGATCCAGAAGAGCAGCAGGCCGCCCGCGAGGCGAAACGCCCCCATGGATATGCCGAGCACGCCGAGCACACCGGCACCAAACAGCGCGAAGACCGCGAGGATGATGAAGGCGATCATCGAGCCGCGCAGCGCCACCTGCTTGCGCTGGGGCCGGCTCATGCCAGCGGTCAGCCCCAGAAAGATTGGCGCCAGCCCCGGCGGATCGATAGTCACGAGCAGGGTGGTGAAGGCATTGATCAGTTGGTCGGTGCTTGCCATTCGGTCTCCAAAACACCATATGAGGGCGAGGTTTTCGCGATTGTGGAGCGACTGCCCGCGTTTGGCAAACCGCCTGTTTTCGCGTAGGCCTCCTCCCGGCGCAAAAACGCCAGAATTGCCGCCTTTCCGCCGTAAAAGCCTGTTCAAAACTCCCGCTCAAATTGGCGCGGAACGGGGCTTTCCGCTATAAATCTTTCAGTGATTCTACAAAGAGATCGTGATCTGTTTTGACTGAACAAACACCCCCAGGCGGCGGGAAGCTCCCGCCAGGCATCGAGCCCATCTCCATCATGGAGGAAATGCAGCGGTCCTATCTCGATTACGCGATGAGCGTTATCGTCAGCCGCGCGCTTCCTGACGTGCGCGACGGCCTGAAGCCCGTCCACCGGCGCATCCTTTACGGTATGTCCGAGCTCGGCATCGACTGGAACAAGAAATACGTCAAATGCGCCCGCGTAACCGGTGACGTGATGGGTAAATACCATCCGCACGGCAACTCGGCGATCTACGATGCGCTCGCCCGTATGGCGCAGGATTGGTCTCTTCGCCTGCCGCTGATCGACGGCCAGGGCAACTTCGGCTCTGTCGACGGTGACCCGCCGGCGGCCGAACGCTACACCGAGTGCCGTCTGGAAAAGGCCGCGCATTCGCTGCTCGACGACCTCGACAAGGAAACGGTCGATTTCCGCGACAACTACGATGGCACGCTCTCCGAGCCGTCGGTGGTGCCGGCGAAGTTCCCGAACCTGCTGGTCAACGGCGCAGGCGGCATCGCCGTCGGCATGGCGACCAACATCCCGCCGCACAATCTCGTCGAAGTCATCGACGGCTGTATTGCGCTGATCGACAATCCGGCGATCGAGCTGCCGGATCTGATGCAGATCATCCCGGGACCGGACTTCCCGACCGGCGCCAAGATCCTCGGCCGTTCCGGCATTCGTTCGGCCTATGAGACGGGCCGCGGTTCCGTCGTCATGCGCGGCGTTGCCACGATCGAGCCGATGCGCGGCGATCGCGAACAGATCATCATCACCGAAATCCCCTATCAGGTGAACAAGGCGACGATGATCGAGAAGATGGCCGAGCTGGTGCGCGAAAAGCGCATCGAGGGCATCTCCGACCTGCGCGACGAATCCGACCGCCAGGGCTACCGCGTTGTCGTCGAGCTGAAGCGCGACGCCAATGCCGACGTCATTCTCAATCAGCTCTACCGCTACACGCCGCTGCAGACCTCCTTCGGCTGCAATATGGTGGCGCTGAACGGTGGCAAGCCGGAACAGCTCAACCTGCTCGACATGCTCCGCGCCTTCGTCGCCTTCCGCGAAGAAGTCGTTAGCCGGAGAACGAAATTCCTGCTCCGCAAGGCGCGTGAGCGCGCCCACGTCTTGGTCGGTCTGGCGATCTCGGTTGCCAATATCGACGAAGTCATCCGCGTCATCCGCCAGGCGCCGGATCCGGCGACCGCACGCGAACAGCTGATGACGCGCCGCTGGCCGGCAGCGGATGTCGAAAGCCTGATCCGTTTGATCGACGATCCGCGTCACCGGATCAACGAGGACATGACGTATAACCTCTCGGAAGAGCAGGCCCGCGCCATCCTCGAACTGCGTCTCGCCCGCCTGACGGCGCTTGGCCGCGATCCTCGAACTGCGTCTCGCCCGCCTGACGGCCCTTGGCCGCGACGAAATCGGCGACGAACTCAACAAGATCGGCGAAGAAATCAAGGATTACCTCGATATTCTCTCGTCGCGCATTCGCATCATGACCATCGTCAAGGAAGAGCTGGGTGCCGTTCGCGACGAGTTCGGCACACCGCGCCGCACCGAGATCATCGATGGCGGTCTCGAAATGGACGATGAAGACCTCATCGCCCGCGAAGACATGGTCGTGACCGTCTCGCATCTCGGCTACATCAAGCGCGTGCCGCTGACGACCTACCGTGCGCAGCGCCGCGGCGGCAAGGGCCGCTCCGGCATGACCACTCGCGACGAAGATTTTGTTAGCCGGCTATTCGTGGTCAACACGCATACGCCCGTTCTGTTCTTCTCCTCGCGCGGTATCGTCTACAAGGAAAAGGTCTGGCGCCTGCCGATCGGCACGCCGACCTCACGCGGCAAGGCTCTCATCAACATGCTGCCGCTCGCACCCGGCGAACGCATCACCACGATCCTGCCGCTGCCCGAGGATGAGGACAGCTGGGAAAGCCTCGACGTGATGTTCTCGACGACGCGCGGCACGGTTCGCCGCAACAAGTTGTCGGATTTCGTCCAGGTGAACCGCAACGGCAAGATCGCCATGAAGCTGGAAGAGGAGGGCGATGAAATCCTCTCCGTCGAGACCTGCACGGAGCACGACGACGTGCTTCTGACCACGGCGCTCGGCCAGTGTATCCGCTTCCCGGTCGATGACGTCCGTGTCTTTGCCGGCCGCAACTCGATCGGTGTTCGCGGTATCAACCTCGGCGATGGCGACAGCATCATCTCGATGACGATCGTCGGCCATGTCGATGCCGAGCCGTGGGAACGTGCTGCCTATCTGAAGCGTTCCGCTGCAGAGCGTCGCGCAACCGGCGTCGATGAGGAGGATATCGCTCTTGTCGGCGAGGAAGTCACCGAAGAGGGACAGCTTAACGACGAGCGCTATGAAGAGCTGAAGGCACGCGAGCAGTTCGTGCTGACGGTCTCCGAAAAGGGCTACGGCAAGCGTTCCTCGTCTTACGACTTCCGTATCTCCGGCCGCGGCGGCAAGGGTATCCGTGCCACCGACACGTCGAAGACGGGAGAAATCGGCGCACTGGTCGCTGCCTTCCCGGTTGATGACGGCGACCAGATCATGCTCGTCTCCGATGGTGGCCAGTTGATCCGCGTTCCGGTCGGCGGCATCCGCATCGCCAGCCGCGCGACGAAGGGCGTCACGATCTTCTCGACCGCAAAGGATGAGAAGGTGGTTTCGGTCGAGCGCATCAGCGAACCGGAAGACGACAGCGAAGACGTTGGTGAGATCACCAACGAAACGCCGATCGAAGCCGGCGCAGTGCCTCCGGCAACCGAAGGCGACGAACCTTCATCTTCCACGGAAGAATAATTTAACCGGCTTTGGCTGGAAAACCGGGCGGCCCCTGCCGCCCGGTTTTTTTATGCGCTAAAGAGATTCCTGCTAGTCTGAGTTGATTTTAGGGCGAGGGAATCATGGGGAATTGGACGCGGCGCGGCGTTCTCGTTGCGGGCTCGGCGATCGCCGGCGCCGTTGCAGGGCAGTATCTTCTGACGCCGGTGAGCGATCCGGGTCCGGCTTTCCCGCCAGAAGACGATGTTTCCTCGGGCGCCACCATCCTCAACGACGCGGGCGAGCTTTCACCGACCCCGGTCGCCCAGCATCTGACCTTTAACGAGCCGCCACAGGACGCGTTGATCGGCAAGCTCCGAGCCGCGCTTGCCGACGCCCGCAGCAACGGTCAGTCGTTCGCCGCCAGCGCCGCGCGCCATTCTATGGGCGGCCATAGCCTGCCGCTGAACGGAACGGCGCTGACCCTCGATCAGGATTGGCTGGAGGCTGATACCTCGGCCAAGACCTATCGCGTCGCAGCCGGTGCCCGCTGGTCGACGATCATCCGTAAGCTCGATGCAATCGGCTTTTCGCCCGCCGTCATGCAATCGAACAATGACTTCGGCGTCGCCAGCACCTTCTCCGTCAACGCTCACGGCTGGCCGGTACCCTTCAGCGCCTGCGGCAGCACCGTGCGCTCGATGAAGATGATGACGGCTGATGGCAATCTGCTGACCTGCTCGCGCACTGAGAATACCGAGCTCTTCAATCACGCGATGGGCGGCTATGGCCTGTTCGGCGTCATTACCGAACTTGAGCTCGACATGGTGCCGAATACCTTGCTGGACCCGAGTTTCGAGCATCTGGCCGGCGAGGATATCGGCCGGCGCTTTGCCGAGGTCCTGGCGTCCGATCCCACAATCCAGATGGCCTATGGCCGCATGGATATCTCGCTCGACCGCTTCTTCGAAGATGCGCTGCTGATCACCTATCGCCCCTCGGCCGATCAGTCGAATATCCCGGCGGCGACCGGCTCCGGTCTCATCAGCCACGTCTCGCGCGAAATCTTCCGCCGCCAGCTCGGCTCCGACGGCGTCAAGCATATGCGCTGGTGGACGGAGGCGGTGCTGAACCCGCAGATCGCTGCCGCATCGACCCGCAACAGCCTGATGAACGAACCCGTCATCACCCTCGACGACCGCGATCCG
>Ga0209256_1003193_pt1 | contig 11858 bp, 9 predicted proteins | sample AraplaCol_mCL_r2_2_FD_184270 | JGI IMG/M metagenome (GOLD analysis project Ga0209256, IMG submission 184270) | Arabidopsis root microbial communities from North Carolina, USA - plate scrape MF_Col_mCL_r2 (SPAdes) (version 3) | ecosystem: Host-associated > Plants > Roots > Endosphere | place: USA...
CGATCAAGTACGAACGGAACCCTTCCGGAAACCTGACGCTGGAGCATGTCCGGATCGCCGCCAAGATCGGTGAGGACATCGACCAGTGCGGTGGTTTCCGCATGCACGAAGGCGCGGTGACGATCAAGGCCGGCGAAAAGGTCATGATCAACGGCGACCACAACGTGAATCGCAAATTGCTCTTCCTTGCGCTTTCCGAGCTTTGGCCGTGCGGCGGCGGCAAGATCGGCTTGCCGCCCACGGACGACATGCTTTTCGTCCCGCAATCGGCCTACATTCCGGGTGGTACCCTTCGCGAAGCATTGGCGTTTCCGGAACCCGTGGACGCCTATCAGAACGCCGATGTCGTTACGGCGCTGGAAAAGGCAGGTCTCCAAAATCTGGTTTCCCGGCTTGATACCCGAGCCCGCTGGGACAAGCTGCTTGACTCAGACGAGCAGCGGGCGATCGGTTTCGCTCGCCTGCTTCTCGTGCGGCCGAAATGGATTGTATTCGACGAAGTGCTGGAGGGCATGGAGCCGGAATGGCAATCGACGATGATGCAGGTCCTCGCTTCCATGCCTGAGGCAACGATGATCTACATCGGTCGGTCAGACACATACGTCGAGACTTTCAAGCCACGCGTTCTGCATCTTGAAGCGCTGCACGCGAAGCCTGAGATGAAGGTCGTGGCAAAGGCGCCGAACGCGCCGGCACCAGCACTCTGATCACTTACATCGGCGGTACGGCGCCGTTTGTGCCGACCGTGACATTCGCCGAGGACACAGTGCCGTCCGCAGCTTTTTCACCCATTACGATCACGCGCGCTCCTGCGACAAGATCCTTCTTTCCCGCAGGCGCGATGGTAACGATGGGTGTATCGTCGGCAATGGATATCGTCTTTTCCTTGCCCTGATAGGTGAGCGTGATGGTGTGGCCGTCGACTGCCTTGACGGCCTTAGCCACGGTTGCGTTGGTCATCGTGCTGTTCGGCTTCAGGTCCCAGGGGCGACTGCCTTCTCCGGTGCCTTTCATGGCTGCTGGAAAGATCAGCACTTCTAGAGCACCATCGCCGCCATCGGCTTTCGGCAACGAGGCGACGCCAACGAAATCCCCTGGCTTGATGTCTTCCACGGAAGCCTTCCTGATGCCGCGGACCTTCCAATCCGGCTTCAATTTTACCGTCTGCTCGGTGCCCTCTCGCGTTTTCACCACCAGCGTGTTGCCGTTCAGGCTTTCGATCGCACCGCGCACGCGTTGCGCCTCCTGGGCAAGCGCGCCGTGTGACGCCATAGTGAGGAAACCCGCGGCCCAGACGAGCCCGGTCAATGCGTTGAGATTGTGTGGCATGATCTGCATCCTTGCCGTCGTACGAACTGCGGCTACGGGGCGCAGCTTAGTCCCGCCGGTCGAAGGCTGACGAATCAATGAAAAGTGAAGCCAGATTGCCCAGCAACAGATGGGGCGGAATGGGAGGGTGTGCTGTCTCAGCCCTCCAACTCCTCCCGCAGCATCTCAAGCTCCAGCCATTCCTCCTCCATCTTCGTCAGGCTGTCGCGGAATTTCTCCATCTCGGCCGCTAGGCGATTGAACGTGGTGGGGTCTTTGCTGAACAGGCTGGGATCTGCCATCTGCTCTTCGCGCTTGGCGATTTCGGCTTCCGCCTTGGCCATTTCCTTCGGAAGATTTTCGAGCGCGAACTTCTGCTTGTAGGAAAGCTTGCCTTTTCCTTTTGCCGTTTCGGCGGAAGCGGCTGCCTCCTGCGGCTTCGCTCGTTCCGCCGCCTTCTCGGCCTTCCGTCGCTCGTCGATAGCGCCCTTTCGTTGTGCCAGCATGTCCGAATAGCCGCCGGCATACTCGATCCAGCGACCGTCAGGTGCATCCGGCACAGCCGGCGCGATTGTCGACGTCACCGTGCGGTCGAGGAAATCGCGGTCGTGGCTGACGAGAATCACGGTGCCGGGGAAGCCGGCGACGATTTCCTGCAGCAGATCCAGCGTCTCGATATCAAGGTCGTTGGTCGGCTCGTCGAGGATCAACAGATTCGCCGGGCGCGACATGATGCGGGCCAGCATCAGCCGTGCGCGCTCGCCGCCTGAAAGGTTCCTGATCGGCGTGCGTGCCTGCTCGGGCTGGAACAGGAACTCCTTCATATAGCCGGTCACGTGCCGCTGCTCGCCGTTGACGAGGAGGTTCTCGCCGCGGCCATCGGTCAGGTAATGGGCGAGCGTCTCTTCCGGATTGAGGTCTTCGCGCTTCTGATCCAGCGTCGCGATTTCCAGATTGGTCCCGAGCTTGACCGTGCCGCTGTCCGGCAAGAGCTGCCCGGTCAGCATCTTCAACAGCGTGGTTTTGCCGGCGCCGTTCGGGCCGACGAGACCGATGCAATCACCGCGATGCACGCGGATGGAAAAGGGAGCGACGATCGGCCGGTCGCCGAAGGTCTTCGTGATCTTCTCGGCTTCGATGACGAGCTTGCCGGACTCCTGCGCATCGGAAACCGTTGCCTGCACGGTGCCCTGCGGACCTTTGTGGCCGCGATACTGAGTACGCATGGTCTGCAGTTCGCCAAGCCGGCGCATGTTGCGCTTGCGCCGGGCCGTGACGCCGTAGCGCAGCCAATGCTCTTCGCGCTCGATCGCCTTGCCGAGCTTGTGCTGCTCGAGCTCTTCCGCCTCCAGAACCTGGTCACGCCAGGCTTCGAAATGGGCAAAACCCCTGTCGAGCCGCCGCGATGCGCCGCGGTCGAGCCAGACTGTTGCCGTTGAAACCTTCTCCAGGAAACGGCGGTCGTGGGAGATCAGGACGAGCGCACTGCGGCTCTTCTGCAGTTCGCCTTCCAGCCATTCGATGGTCGGCAGGTCGAGATGGTTGGTCGGCTCATCGAGCAGCAGGATGTCGGGTTCTGGCGCGAGTACGCGGGCGAGGGCAGCGCGGCGGGCTTCTCCGCCCGAGAGGTTTTGTGGATCTTCCTCACCGGTGAGGCCGAGATGCGAGAGGAGATAGGTGACGCGATAATGATCGTCACCCGGGCCGAGGCCGGCTTCGGCATAGGCCTGCACCGTCTTGAATCCGGTGAAATCGGGAGCCTGTTCGAGATAACGCACGGTCGAGGAGGGGTGGCGGAAGACCTCTCCCGACTGTGCTTCGACGAGACCGGCAGCAATCTTCAGCAACGTCGACTTCCCGGAGCCGTTGCGGCCGACGAGACAGATCTTGTCTCCGGGCTCCACCTGCAGGGCGGCGCCGGCAAGCAATGGCGTGCCGCCGAAGCTGAGAAAGACGTCGTCGAGTTTCAGAATGGGAGGCGCCAAAGATCAGACTCCGGAAAGATCATAGGGGCGGGCGAGCACAATGGCGCGGCCGCTCTCGAGCGAAAAGCGCACTTTGCCTTTCGCGACATTGGAAATGGTGCGTGACGAGCCGAAGGGCAAATGGAAGTCGGCAAGCGGGTAGCGCGCGTTTTCGATTGTCAGGCCGCGAAGTTCGCTGAAGCCAGGCACCGAAAAGAGACTGCCTGGTGGCAGGTCCAGTTCGATTGCGCCTGAAATCAGCGGCACAGCCTCTTCGCTGCCAGACGTGAGCAGTACGTCATAACCCTGCTCCGCCAGGCTGACGGCATAGAGCAGGTGCTGGATGGCATGGTCGGAGCGTTCGCCTGCAAGGGCGCCGGCCAAGACGAGGCGTTTCGCGCCGCGGGCGACCGCTTCCGCAACCGCAATCTCGCCGTCGGTTGAGGCCTTGGCAGCGGGATAAGGTTGCCTGGGGACGTCAGGAAAAGCGGCTTCGAGATCCGCCGGCGTGGAATCGAAATCGCCGACCCACAATTCCGGAACGACGCCGAGCGCTGCCGCATGACGCATGCCACCATCGGCGGCTATGAAACGGCTGCCCGAGATGGCATGTCGCAGGCGGTCGGTTATCTGCAACTCGCCGCCAAGCAGAATGGTGAAGGTGGATTGGCTCATGGGCACTGCCCATAGCGCAAACCAGGGGGGAAGGGAAAGGGCCGCCGCTCAGGCTTCGTCAGCGATATCCTTGACGCGAGCCTCAAAAACACTTTCGAAGCCGGAAATGAACTTCTCGAATAGCTCTCCGAACGCCTCGATCTCTTCCGGCTTCCAGTCTTTGACCACTTCGGAAACGAATGCGAGCTTCTGCGCGCGTATTTCCGACAGCAACCTCTGCCCGAGCGGCGTCATCACGACGATGATCCGCCGCGCATCCGCCTGAGATGCCTTTCGCCGCAGAATATTCCGCCCCACCATTTCCGCGACGATGCGGCTTGCGCGCGAGGGGTCGATCCGCATCATCTCGGCAATCGTCCCAACCGTTACGTCGCCAGCCTCTTGTGCACGCCGCACAGCGTCCAGCACGTCGAGGTGTGACAGCTCGAGGCCCGGTGCGACACTTTGGATCGCGAGCCGACCGATCAGTCTCCGCCCGGTCATGAGACGCATACGGGTCATGCTTTGCCCAATGCGCAGGATGTCCGGCTCATGCGTCTCGGCGTCAGTCTCGGTCGGATTCGTCAAGCTCTCGTTCATTGCGGTAACATAGCATCTCAGGCGTCAATTGAGAATATGCCAATGTCAATCAAGTGACGTTGACAAATATATGCTAACAGCACATAAATGGCCACTCTCCAATTTGGAACGACGCTTCATGGATACTCAAATTGCCGCAGCGCCGCTTGTGACGGATCACCGCCGGCGGTTCATCCTCTTCCTTTTCCTGATGGCAGCCATGTTCATGGCGACACTCGACAACCAGATCGTCGCAACGGCTTTGCCGACGATCGTCGGCGAGTTCGGCCACCTCGAGCGGTTCAGCTGGGTCGGCTCCGCCTATCTTCTCGCCGTGAGCGCGGTGATGCCGCTTTACGGCAAGCTCGGTGACCTCTTCGGCCGCAAGTATGTGATGATGGCCGCGATCATGATCTTCACGGTCGGTTCCGCCGTTTGCGGACTGGCGGTATCCATGAACACGCTGATTGCGGCCCGCGTGCTGCAGGGGCTTGGCGGCGGCGGCATCATGGTGTCGATCTTCGCCGTCAACGCCGACCTCTTCGAACCGCGCGAACGGGCGCGTTACCAGAGCTATTCCAGCCTCGTTCTGATGGCGTCGGGCGCTATCGGACCCGTCCTTGGCGGGGCAATGAGCGATCTCTTCGGCTGGCGCTCGATCTTCCTCGTCAATGTTCCGATCGGTTTCGTCGTCCTTGTCGGTCTGGCCTTGATGCTGCCCTACCGGAAGCCCAACCGCCGTCCGAAGATCGATTACGCCGGCGCCCTGCTGCTCGCCTTGACGACGGCTAGCATCGTTCTTGCCGCCGATGGCTCTCAGGTTTTCGGCTCGCTTGTTGCTCCTCAAAGCCTGGCGATCATGGCGCTCGGTGTAGCGGCGGCCATCGGTTGGATCTTCGTCGAGCGACGCGCCGCCGAGCCGATCGTTCCCCTGTCACTGTTTCGCAATTCGACATTCAGCCTGTTGCTCATCATGTCGATCATGAGCGGCGCGATCGGCATCGGCATGGTCAATTATTTCGCGTTGTTCCTGCAGACGACGACCGGCCTCTCGCCATCGGCGGCCGGAGCGTTCTTCATTCTTCTGACCGGCGGCATCGTCTGCGGGTCGCTGTCGGCCGGTCGCATCATCTCCATCACCGGGCGCTACAAGCCCTTCGCGATCGCAAGCCTGACCTGCAGTGCCATCGCGTTTGCGCTGCTCACTCAGGTTCATGTCGGAACACCGGTCATGGTGATCGGGGCGGTGATGGCTCTCCACGGCTTCGGCGTCGGCCTTGCACAGCAGGTCCCGGTCATCGGCGTCCAGAATGCCGCTCCGGCGCGCGACGTCGGCGCCGCAACGGGATCGGTGACGCTGTCGCGCATGGGCGGCGCATCGATCGCCATCTCCATTTATGGCGCGATCATCGGCTCGCAGCTCGGCAAGACCGGACTCTCCATTCCCGGCGTGACCGATATCGAGCAACTGACGCCAAGGATGCTGGCGGCGTTGCCGGAACAGGCGCGTCAAGCCGTCGCCGACGCCTATGCCAGCGCGTTCACGCCGCTTTTCATGGCATCCTGCGCGATCGCTCTCATCGGCCTTTGTGCCGCCTTGATGCTGAAACCGACGCAGTTGCCCCGCGTGGTAGAGGTGCGGCCGGCGGCAAGGGCCGAAGCCGCCGAGTAAATGCCGATGGCGGCCTAAGGCCGCCTCTTGCAAGACGCCTAGCGTGGCGATACATCTCAAGCGCTCTAACGGGGTGCCCGTGCCATCAGGCACGCGGCTGAGAGGCTGAAAGCCAACCCGCGGAACCTGATCCGGCTAACACCGGCGGAGGGATTAGACGCGTGACATCTGGCACCGCCCTTTTCCCCTTCAAGCAAACCAGAGGAGAGGTGCCATGTTCAAATTCAAATCCCTGAGCCGTTCGTTGCTTGCCACGATCTTCATTGCGACTGAAGCCCTAGCCGGCGCGGACGCGCAGGCGGCAGACAAGACGCTTACCGTCTACACTTATGAAAGCTTCACATCCGAATGGGGTCCGGGGCCGAAGGTCAAGGAAGCGTTCGAGAAGACCTGCGGCTGCAACGTCAATTTCGTCAGCGTGGCGGATGGTGTGGCACTGCTGTCGCGTCTTAAGCTCGAAGGCGCCGGCACGAAGGCAGATGTCGTGCTTGGCCTGGATACCAACCTGACCACGGAAGCGAAGGCGACCGGCCTGTTCGATACGAGCGGCATCGATGTCGGCGGGCTCAAGGTGCCGGGCGGCTACAAGGACGATGTATTCGTGCCGTACGACTATGGCCACTTCGCTGTCATCTATGACACGCAGACGATCAAGAACCCTCCGCAAAGCATGAAGGATCTAGTCGAAGGCGACCCTGCGCAGAAGATCGTCATCGAGGACCCACGCACCTCGACGCCCGGGCTCGGTCTCCTGTTGTGGGTAAAATCCGTCTACGGCGACAAGGCGCCGGAGGCCTGGGCAAAACTCAAGAAGCGGGTGTTGACGGTAACGCCCGGTTGGTCAGAGGCCTATGGGCTGTTCACCAAGGGGGAAGCACCGATGGTGCTTTCCTACACGACGTCGCCTGCCTATCACATGGTCGCGGAGAATACGGACCGCTACCAGGCGGCTGCATTTTCAGAAGGCCATTACATACAGATCGAAGTGGCCGGACTGCTGAAAAATGCGCCCGACAAGGAGCTTGCGCGCGATTTCCTGAAATTCATGGTGACGCCGGGCTTCCAGGACACCATTCCGACCAACAACTGGATGATGCCGGTTTCGGCGACATCGCAGCCGTTGCCGGATGCGTTCGGCAAGCTCGTGAATCCGTCAAAGACCTTTCTGATGAGCTCGGATGAAGTTGCCGAGAATCGCAAAGCCTGGATCGACGAGTGGCTGGCTGCCATGAGCATGAACTGATGCTTTTGACCAAGGCCGAGATGCGACGGGCGATGCTCGGCGGGGCTGCGAGCCTCGCCGGCATTATCGCTTTCGTCGGCCTTGCGGTCCTTGCCTTGCTTCTCTCGAGCGGTGGTTCGTCGATTCTTGCGACCGTGTTTGAACCGTACATCCTGCGGATATTGCGTTTCACGCTGTTGCAGGCCGTGCTCTCCACCGCGCTCTCCATCGTTTTTGCCATTCCGGTCGCGCAAGCCCTGGCGCGTCAACGGCATTTCCCCGGCCGTATCTGGATTATCAGGCTGATGGCCGTGCCGATGGGGCTTCCTGTTCTGATCGGGGCGCTCGGATTGATCGGTATCTGGGGGCGGCAGGGCATCATGAACTCGGCGCTGCTTAAGTTCGGCCTGGCGGAACCGGTCAGCATATACGGGCTCTCGGGGATCCTGCTGGCGCATGTCTTCTTCAACATGCCTCTGGCGGCGCGCCTGATGCTGGCCGCACTGGAGCGCGTCCCATCGGAATACTGGCTGATGGCGAGTGGCTTGGGCATGCGCCCCCTATCGACTTTTCGCTTCATCGAATGGCCGGTCCTGCGTTCGGTCATCCCCGGTATCGCCGGCCTAATCTTCATGCTGTGCGCCACTAGCTTCACGCTTGTGCTGACATTGGGCGGAGGCCCTGCGGCAACGACGGTCGAGGTTGCCATCTATCAGTCCCTGCGCTTCGATTTCGACCCTGGCCGGGCTGTTACGCTTTCCCTGCTTCAGATCGTACTTACATCAATGATCCTCGGAGCCCTGTCGCTTCTTCCCGCTCCAAAGGATGAGGGGATGACAGTTGGCAAGCCTGTCAGGCGTCCGGATGGGCGACTGCCGGGCGCGCGGCTTGTGGATGGTGGCGTCCTGCTGCTTGCCACGCTGTTTCTAGCGCTCCCTTTAATGTCCGTGGTCCTGGCCGGCCTGCGGTCCGATCTGATGAAGCTCTTGCGCGAGCCCATCTTCTGGCAATCGGCTGCGACCAGTCTGGCTATCTCGATTTCGGCGGCTGCTCTCGCTTTGCTGATTTCGATGACGTTGGTGAGCGCGCGCCGCACGGCGCTTCTCCGGGGTTCAGGGGCCTTCGGCAGGAGGTTTCTTTTTGCCGCCATGGGCGGCGCGTCGTCGCTGGTGTTGCTCGTGCCGACAATCGTCCTTGCGACCGGTTGGTTCATTGCCTTGAGAAATCTCGGTAACGCGAGCGCCGTCGCTCCGGTGCTGATTGTCGCCATCAACGCGTTGATGTCGCTGCCCTTTGTGATGCGCGTCCTTGAACCGGCTTTCATCGTCCACAAGCATCGGACGCAGAAGCTTGCGGCGAGCCTCGGTGTCACAGGTTGGGCACGTCTGCGCCTCATCGACACGCCGGCTCTGTTCAAGCCGATGCTTACGGCATTTTCGTTCGCGATGGCGCTGTCGCTCGGCGATCTGGGCGCGGTTGCGCTGTTCGGTTCGGACAGCTTCGTCACCCTGCCATGGCTCGTCTATAGCCGCATGGGCAGCTATCGGACGAACGATGCCGATGGGCTGGCGTTGATCCTTGGTGTCGTCTGCCTGTTGCTCACGATCGCCGGTACGATGGGCCCAGCGCGCCGGGAGGTTGCCGTCCATGGTTGATCCTAAGTTCGCGATCGAGATGCAGCAGGTCGGTCTTCAGCTCGGCAATCAGAATTTTCAGTTTGATTGCCGGCTTCCCACCGGTGCCGTGATTGCCGTGACGGGGGCGTCCGGGGCCGGCAAGTCAACCTTCCTCAATCTGCTTGCCGGCTTCGACACGGCTCTCAAGGGGCGGATCCTGATCGCCGGAAAAGATGTGACCGAGGTTTACCCGGCGCAGCGGCCGGTCTCCCTGGTCTTTCAGGACAACAATCTGTTCTCGCACCTCGACATCTTTACCAATATTGGCCTTGGCATTAACCCGTCGTTGAAACTCACGACCACAGATTGCCGAACCATCTCGTCTTCGCTTGAAAAGGTGGGGCTCGCCGGTTTCGAGCGGCGGATGCCAGGGACACTATCTGGTGGCGAACGGCAGCGGGTAGCTTTTGCACGCGCGCTTGTTCGCAACCGGCCGGTGCTGCTGCTGGACGAGCCCTTCGCGGCGCTTGACCCCGGTTTGCGAAACGGAATGGCCGCGCTGCTGCTCGACATGCATCGTGAAACCGGCAATACCGTGGTCGTCGTCTCGCACGATCCGGACGAGGTCAAACGCATCGCAGACTTCGGTCTTTTCCTTGAAGACGGCAGGATTGTCGTGGCGGCTCCAATTGACGAATTTCTGGGCCGAGCGGACCATCCAGGATTGACGCAATTTCTCCGCAGTTGACGAATCTGGCCGTCGCAACGGCACTTTCGCCATAATTTGAGGCGACCGAGGAAACTCAAAGCACGTTAGGCTTGCTAAAATACAACGGCGCCACATTTACTTAGAGTCTCGCTATGCAACCGATGCGGAAATCAGTTACAGCAAAGACTTGTGTCCCCGATTGTGCAGTGCAAGAGCGGGGACGGACGCCTGTTGAATCACGATGAGACCGGCCGGGTCGCGGAAGCGGACCGGTTGACACGCAAGATGACTTGGAGAGCCAGACTGGACAGTATGCCGACGTGGAAATTCCCCGCGCCTTCCAGTGATGTGCTCTCGTCTGCGTGCCGTCTGGTGCGACGAGCCTCGGTCGTCTGTGTGACGAGCATGGCGCTGTACGGCTGTCAATCCATTCTCGAGCAGTCCTATCAGCCAAGCGTTGCACCGTCCTCCAATCCGCAGATCGTTGACGAAGTCCAGAAGAACGATCCGCGCGCTGCCATGGGTGCGCGCGAACATCCGCGCATCGTTGCGAGCTATGGAGGCGAGTACAAGGACGCCAAGACCGAGCGCCTGGTTGCCCGGATCACGGGCGCGCTGACGGCCGTCTCCGAGAACCCGAGCCAGTCCTATCGCATCACCATCCTGAACTCCCCGGCTATCAACGCATTCGCTCTGCCGGGCGGTTATCTCTATGTGACACGCGGTCTGCTGGCGCTCGCCAACGATGCATCCGAGGTCGCTGCCGTTCTCTCGCATGAGATGGGCCACGTTACGGCAAACCACGGCATCGAACGGCAGAAGCGCGAGGAGGCGGAAGTCATTGCCAGCCGCGTCGTTGCCGAGGTGCTGTCGAGCGATATTGCCGGCAAGCAGGCTCTGGCGCGCGGCAAGCTCCGATTGGCTGCTTTCTCGCGGCAGCAGGAATTGCAGGCCGACGTGATCGGCGTCCGTATGCTTGGTGAAGCAGGCTATGATCCCTATGCCGCTGCGCGGTTCCTGGACTCCATGGCCGCCTATAGTCGTTTCATGTCGGTCGATCCTGAGGCGGATCAGAGCCTCGACTTCCTCTCCAGCCACCCGAACTCTGCGCAGCGCATCGAACTCGCGCGCGATCATGCACGTGCCTTCGGCCAGGAAGGCAAGGTTGGCGATACGGGCAGGGACTATTATCTCGATGGGATCGATGGCCTGCTCTACGGCGACAGCCCGGAGGAAGGCTATGTCCGCGGCCAGACCTTCCTGCATGGCGGGCTTGGCATTCGCTTCGACGTACCTCCCGATTTCAAGATCGACAACAAGGTCGAGGCGGTTATGGCGACCGGTCCGGGCGACATCGCAATCCGCTTCGATGGTGTTGCCGATAACCAGAACCAAAGCCTGACCAACTATATCTCGAGCGGCTGGGTTACCGGTCTCGATCCGTCGACCATTCAGCAGATCACGGTCAACGGTATGGAGGCCGCAACGGCACGCGCGAGTGCAGATCGTTGGGATTTCGACGTCACGGTGATCCGCAACAATGCGCAGATTTTCCGGTTCCTGACGGCCGTCCCGAAGGGAAGCCCGGTCTTGCAGCAGACGGCCGACGTCTTGCGGGCAAGCTTCCGCCGCATGACCCCGGATGAAACGGCTTCCCTGAAGCCTCTGCGGGTCCGGGTCGTCAAGGTACGGCCGGGCGAGAACATCACGACGCTTGCTTCGCGGATGATGGGCACGGATCGAAAGCTCGATCTCTTCAAGCTTATCAATGCCCTGCCGACCGGCGCCGCTGTCTCTCCCGGCGACCGCGTCAAGATTATTGCAGAATAAAAAGAGGCCCGGTTTTCACCGGGCCAATTGCATCACTGGGGGAGTAAGCTCTTTCAGGCCGATGCGGCCATATACGGGTCAGCACTCACGAGAGCGCTGCGGAGTTTTTCCATCGCCCGGCTTTCGATCTGCCGGACGCGCTCCTTAGAAATGCCGAGATCTGCACCGAGTTCCTCAAGCGTAGCGCCATCTTCGGCGAGCCTGCGGGCGCTGATGATCTTCATTTCCCGCTCATTGAGGTGCTTCAGGGCCGAAGCGAGCCAATTGCGACGGCGCTCGCCGTCGATCATGTTCGATACCTGCT
>Ga0209256_1003214_pt1 | contig 11800 bp, 9 predicted proteins | sample AraplaCol_mCL_r2_2_FD_184270 | JGI IMG/M metagenome (GOLD analysis project Ga0209256, IMG submission 184270) | Arabidopsis root microbial communities from North Carolina, USA - plate scrape MF_Col_mCL_r2 (SPAdes) (version 3) | ecosystem: Host-associated > Plants > Roots > Endosphere | place: USA...
GAGGCTATTGCCAGCGGTTTGACAGTCGAGAAATTCAGGGAAACACGCTCATGAAAATGCCGAAAACCATCGGGCTGGTCCATTTCATCGGTATCGGCGGCATCGGCATGAGCGGCATCGCCGAGGTGCTGCACAATCTCGGACACAAGGTCCAGGGTTCCGACCAGTCCGACAGTGCCAATGTGCAGCGCCTGCGCGCCAAGGGCATCGAGGTCTTCGTCGGCCACAAGGCGGAAAACCTCGGCGAAGCAGAGGTGATCGTCGTTTCGACCGCGATCAAGAAGGACAATCCGGAACTGATCGCCGCGCGCGAGAAGTTCCTGCCGGTGGTGCGCCGCGCCGAGATGCTGGCCGAGCTCATGCGCTTCCGCAATGCGATCGCGATCGGCGGCACGCATGGCAAGACGACCACGACCTCGATGGTCGCAGCGCTGCTCGAGGCCGGCGGGCTCGACCCGACCGTCATCAACGGCGGCATCATCAATGCCTATGGCACCAACGCCCGAATGGGTGAGGGCGAGTGGATGGTGGTTGAGGCCGACGAATCGGACGGCACCTTCCTGAAGCTGCCGGCTGACGTTGCCATCGTCACCAATATCGACCCGGAACATCTCGACCACTACGGCAATTTCGATGCCGTTCGCGCCGCGTTCCGCCAGTTCGTCGAGAACGTGCCCTTCTACGGTTTCGGCGTGCTCTGCCTCGACCATCCGGAAGTGCAGACCATGGTCGGCAAGATCGAGGACCGCAAGGTCGTGACCTACGGCGAGAACCCGCAGGCCGACGTGCGCTTCCACAACATCCGCATGGACGGCGCCACCTCCGTCTTCGACATCGAGATCCGCCGCCGGCGCACCGGCCAGGTGATCCCGATGAAGGACCTGCGCCTGCCGATGCCCGGCCGCCACAACGTGTCCAATGCGACCGCGGCGATCGCCGTTGCGCAGCGCCTCGGCGTCAGCCCGGAAGCGATCGCCAAGGGGCTTGCCTCCTTCAGCGGCGTCAAGCGCCGTTTCACGCTGACCGGCGAGACGAACGGCGTGCGCGTCTATGACGACTACGGCCACCATCCGGTCGAGATCAAGGCGGTGTTGCGCGCCGCACGCGAGGCCTGCCAGGGCCGAATCATCGCCGTGCACCAGCCGCACCGCTACTCGCGCCTTTCGAGCCTGTTTGAAGATTTCTCGGCCTGCTTCAACGATGCCGACACGATCCTGATCGCGCCTGTCTATGCGGCCGGCGAAGACCTCATTCCGGGCGCAACGGCCGAGGAACTGGTCGATCGCATCAAGGCGGGTGGCCATCGCGACGCCCGTTACGTCTCCGGTCCGGAGGCAATCGCGCCGGTTGTCAGCAAGATTGCACAGCCCGGCGATTTTGTGGTTCTCTTGGGGGCTGGCAGCATCACCTACTGGGCGGCTGCCCTGCCTAAGGAACTCGCGGATATTTCAGGAAATTGAGCATGAAACAGGTCAACGGTCAGAAACTACTGGAATCGCTCGGAAGTGGCGTCAGCGCTGTGCGCGGCCGTATCACGCCGGATGCGCCGATGGATCGTGTCACCTGGTTCCGCGCCGGCGGTCTTGCCGAGCTGATGTTCCAGCCGCACGACACCGACGATCTCATCACCTTCCTGAAGCTGGTCCCGGCTGAAGTGCCGGTCATGGTTGTCGGCGTCGGCTCGAATCTGCTGGTGCGCGACGGCGGCATTCCCGGCGTCGTCATCCGGCTGTCGGCCAAGGGTTTTGGCGATCTGGAGCTGGTCGGCGAAAACCGCATCAAGGCCGGCGCGATCTGCCCGGACAAGAACATCGCGGCCATGGCGCTCGATCACGGCATTGGCGGCTTCTACTTCTACTACGGCATTCCCGGCTCGCTCGGCGGCGCGCTGCGCATGAACGCCGGCGCCAATGGTGCCGAGACCCGCGAACGGGTCGTCGAGGTGCACGCGGTCGACCGTCAGGGCAACCAGCATGTGCTGTCGAATGCCGACATGGGCTATGCCTACCGCCATTCGGCGGCGGCGAAGGACCTCATCTTCACCCACGCGGTGTTCGAAGGCTACGCCGAGGACAAGAACAAGATCCGCACCGACATGGATGCCGTGCGCCAGCATCGCGAAACGGTGCAGCCGATCCGCGAAAAGACCGGTGGCTCGACCTTCAAGAACCCGGAGGGCCACTCGGCCTGGAAGCTGATCGACGAGGCCGGCTGCCGCGGCATGATGATCGGCAGCGCGCAGATGTCGCCGCTGCACTGCAACTTCATGATCAACACCGGCCAGGCGACCGGCTACGAGCTCGAATATCTCGGCGAAACCGTGCGCCAGCGCGTGCTCGAACATTCCGGCGTCCGGCTCGAATGGGAGATCAAGCGCATCGGCAACTTCATGCCGGGCTACGAGATCAAGGAGTTCCTCGGCCGCGGCATCGCGTAAGGCTCGGTTGCGAGACGTGATCTGAAAGGCCGTGGCGGAAGCGCTGCGGCCTCTTGTTTTTCCGGCGGGTGGCAAGCGGCTGCCAGCGCCTTTGCAGAGTGCCGGGTCGCCTATTCAATCACGGTCGAGGAGAAAGCTCGAGTGCGTTGCTTGCAAAGACTGTCGTATGCGAGGTTGCTCGCCGTTTCAGCCCTATTGGCCAATCTTGCGTTCTTTGCGCCCGTCAAGGCTATGGATGAGGTGCGTCTGCAAGCTGCCGTCGCCTCGCTCGGTGACGGTGCTGACGCCCAGCGTCTCGAAGCCAGGGTTGCCGATCTCGTAAAATCAGGCGACCAGATCGAGCTTGCGAAGCTGGCCGAACAGATCCGGATGAAAGACGGCGATTTCCTCGACATTCTGGCAAAGTTCTATGAGCAGCCGGAGCAAGCGAACGCGACGCCCGGTTGGCAGCAGATCGCACTCTCAATGGGGCCATGCCACTACGCCAATGCTGCCATCCGCATCGTCGCGATGACGATCGCGAACGGCACTCACCCAGCCATCCGAAACGGCGTTGTCATGATCGACGGCACGGAGGTCGACAATATTTTCGCGGAATCGATGCATCGCTGCGAGTTGATTGCGCGTCTTCCCAAGTCCACGCGGCAGGTCGGCTCTAGCTGCGCCATAACCGGCGACTGCGCCGACGATCCGGACCTCATGGAGTGAGCCGAGCCACCCGCGCTTTGCTGGCGCCGGGCCATTGCCTGCTGCGATCGTCATCGGTTTGGCTTCGGAGGCTTCGCAAACAGCACCCGCTAAGCGAAAGGGCCGCAGCGTTGCCGCTGCGGCCCTTCTTCGTTGTGATCGGCCGCGCTAGGCGGGGCCAGTCGTGATCAGGCCGAAACCTCGTCTTCCGTCGACAGCACCAGGCACAGAAGCGTGATGGCGGCGGCGGCCAGCAGGTAGTAGCCGACGTAATCCAGGCTGTAGTTGGTGGCGAGCCAGGTGGCGATGTATGGCGCCAGCGACGCGCCGAAGATGCCGGCGAGGTTGAAGGTCATGGACGCGCCGGTGTAGCGCACCGAGGTCGGGAAGGGGGCTGCCAGCGCGGCGCCGATCGGGCCGTAGGTGAGGCCCATGAGGCCGAGGCCGATGATCGAGAACAGGAAGGCGCCGCCAAGGCCGCCGGCAAGAAGCGGCGCCATGAACAGTCCGAAGACTCCGATGCCGATGGTGGTGATGATCAGGATCAGGCGACGGCCGTAGCGGTCCGAGAGGATACCGGCAACCGGGATCATCAGGCCAAAGAAGACGACGCCGGTCATCTGCACGACCAGGAACTGCTCACGCGAATAGCCGAGCTTCGCCGTGCCCCAGGAGAGCGAGAAGACGGTCATCAGGTAGAACAGCACGAAGGTCGCAAGCGCCACGAAAGTGCCGAGCACCAGGCTGCGCTTGTGGAAACGGAAGATCTCGGCGATCGGCACCTGCACGCGCTCGTGCTTGTCGACGGCCTTCTGGAACTCTGGCGTTTCGGTGATCTTCAGGCGGACATAAAGGCCGACGGCGACGAGCAGGATGCTGGCGATGAACGGCACGCGCCAGCCCCAGGCGAGGAAGGCTTCGTTGCTCATCACTTCGCCGAGGATCAGGAAGGTGCCGGCCGACAGGATGAAGCCGATCGGCGCGCCGAGCTGCGGGAACATGGCGTACCAGCTGCGCTTGCCCTCAGGCGCATTCTCGGTGGCAAGCAGCACTGCGCCGCCCCATTCACCGCCAAGGCCGAGACCCTGGCCGAAACGGCAAAGCGCGAGCAGCAGCGGAGCTGCGACGCCGATCGTGGCATAGGTCGGCAGAAGGCCGATGACGACCGTGGAGATGCCCATGGTCATCAGCGCCGCCACCAGCGTCGCCTTGCGGCCGACCTTGTCGCCGAAATGGCCGAAGATCACGGCCCCGAAGGGGCGGGCGAAAAAGGCGATCGAGAAGGTCGCGAAGGATTGCAGCATTGCCGAGGTCGGGTCCGAGCCCGGGAAGAACAGGTGCGGGAACACCAGAACGGCGGCGGTGGCGTAAACGTAGAAGTCGAAGAATTCGATGGTCGTGCCGACGAGGCTTGCGAACAGCACCCGGGCAGGGGAGTTCACTGCCGCGTGCTTTGACGCATTGTCCTTCGGCGACAGGGAGGTTGTCGCGTCTGTCATTATCATTGTTCCTATGGATGTAAGACCGTCTTGGGAGGCGGGTGCGGGCGTCTTAACGCAAGTTTCGACATGACGAAACCCTGATATCGTAAGAAGTGCGAACGATATCGGCGTCATGCGCATCATTATTCTGTCGGCGCTCCGCTCTGGGGCCGCGGCGCGGGACGGCCTTTTCGCTTGCGCCTCAACTGCTTTGCCGTAGGCAGATTTTCACGTTTTGCGGGAGGTTCGCTTGGCGGGACAACCCGGATTGACGAGAATCAAATTGTGGCAAACTCTCGACGGCGAAGCGATCGGCTTCGTTTTTCAGGAGCGAATGCATGTTCAAAAGGCTTTCTGCGGAATTTCTCGGTACATTCTGGCTCGTTTTCGGCGGTTGCGGCAGCGCCGTGCTGGCGGCTGCCCTACCTGAGGTCGGTATTGGCTATCTCGGCGTCTCCTTTGCTTTTGGCCTGACGGTGCTGACCATGGCCTATGCGGTCGGCGGCATTTCCGGCGGGCATTTCAATCCGGCCGTCTCGGTGGGGTTGCTGGTTGCCGGCAAGTTCCCGGCGCACAAACTTGTCGGCTATGTCATCGCCCAGGTGCTGGGTGCCATCGCCGCGGCGGCGGTTATCTATCTGATCGCCAGCGGCAAGGGGGATTTCCAGCTCGGTGGCTTCGCTGCCAACGGTTACGGCGAGCATTCGCCGGGCGGCTACTCGCTGACGGCGGCGCTGGTTGCCGAGGTGGTGCTGACCGCCTTCTTCCTGTTCATCATTCTCGGCTCCACCCATGGCCGAGTGCCCGCGGGCTTTGCGCCGATCGCCATCGGCCTGGCGCTGACCCTGATCCATCTGGTCTCGATCCCGGTGACGAACACGTCGGTCAATCCGGCCCGCTCGACGGGGCAGGCGCTCTTCGTCGGCGATTGGGCGGTCGCGCAATTGTGGCTGTTCTGGGTGGCGCCGATCGTCGGCGCGGCGATCGCCGGCATCGTCTGGAAGATCGTCGGTGATGACGACTGATCCAATTCGGATGCCGTGACGCCTAGACCCGCCGCCCTGGCTGCGGCGGGTTTTTTCATTTTTTCTTCTGTTTATGCATTAGATTCAAGATTGCTCCGCAACCCTTTGATCTCTCGCTAAAATGCCTTGTTCCACATGCGCTTGCGCCTGCAACCGGCGTTTCATTTCCTGACCGGGGTTAACGAAAGTAAACGGTTCGTTAACCTTAATGACGTTCTAGTGACCCCAATGGCGCAGCTGACTCGCGAGGGCGGGAGCCAGCCAGACGCAAGGAAGCCTTGCGATAGTGGCGTATTGTCTGGGGGTTTGAATGAACGGCAAGCATGTGGCTGTCCTGATGGGCGGATTTTCTTCGGAGCGACCGGTTAGCCTGTCGTCCGGGGCTGCCTGTGCGGATGCCCTGGAGGCTGCCGGTTATCGCGTCACCCGGATCGACGTCGATCGCAATGTCGCAGAGACGCTGGCCGCGCTGCGACCCGACGTTGCCTTCAACGCCCTTCATGGACCGTTCGGCGAGGACGGCACGATCCAGGGCATCCTCGAATATCTTGAGATCCCCTACACCCATTCCGGCGTACTTGCCTCGGCGCTCGCCATGGACAAGGCGCAGGCCAAGCACGTTGCGGCTGCTTCGGGCATTCCAGTTGCCGATGCGCAGGTCATGGATCGCCATGCCTTTGGTCCGAAGCACCCGATGAAGCCGCCTTACGTGGTCAAGCCGGTTTCCGAAGGCTCCAGCTTCGGTGTCGTCATCGTCCAGGAAGATCAGTCGCATCCGCCGCAGGTGGTGACATCGAGCGAATGGCGTTACGGCGACCGAATCATGGTCGAGCGTTATGTCGCCGGCCGCGAACTGACCTGTGGTGTCATGGGCGACAAGGCGCTCGGCGTCACCGAAATCATCCCGCAGGGCCATGCCTTCTACGATTATGATTCCAAATACGTAAAAGGTGGTTCGCGTCACGTCATTCCGGCACAGATTTCACCAAATATTTACCAAAAAATACAAACACTCGCTCTGAAGGCGCATCAGGCAATCGGTTGCCGGGGCGTCAGCCGATCCGACTTTCGTTTCGATGACAGTTCCTCCGCCGAGGGCGAGCTGATCTGGCTGGAGATCAACACCCAGCCCGGCATGACACCGACCTCCCTGGTGCCCGAGATGGCCGCGCATGCCGGCTACAGCTTCGGTGAGTTTTTGAGTTGGATGGTGGAGGACGCGTCGTGTTTGCGTTGAGGGGCAAAAGGGGCAAGAGGGTTCGTCACCTCGATGGCGCCGCCGCCGTCGATGTGGATGGCGCGCGCGTACTGCCGCGTCCGCTTCGTCGCGTTGTGCGCTTCTTCGTCAGCCTCGGCGCTGGCCGCATCCGCTTTCCCGCCTATACCGGCACGCTGTCGGCGATCGCCTTTTTCGCCGCCACCGGCTTTTACGGCATGTCGCTCGGCGGCCATACGCAGAATTTCGCGCAGGCCTCGACCACGGCCGCAGGCTTCGCGATCGAAGACGTCAAGGTTTCCGGCAACGACCAGACCTCGGAAATCGACATTCTCCAGCAGCTCGGCCTCGACGGCACGACGTCGCTGGTGGCGCTCGATATCGCCGAAGCGCGCAAGCTGATTGCGGAAATGCCCTGGGTGCAGGGCGTCACCGTTCGCAAGATCTATCCCGGCACGATCGAGGTCAGCCTCACCGAGCGCAAGGCCTTCGGCATCTGGCAGCACGGTTCGGATCTTTCGCTGATCGAGCGCAGCGGCAGCGTGATCGCGCCCTTGCGCGACAACAAGTTTGCCGCTCTGCCGCTCTTCGTCGGCCGTGACGCCGAAACGGCGGCTGCCGATTTCTACGACGAGTTCTCCCGCTGGCCGGAGATCCGCTCGCGCGTGAAGGCCTTCGTGCGCGTGGCCGGCCGCCGCTGGGACCTGCGCCTCGACAACGGCATCGTCGTCAAGCTGCCGGAGCACGACGTCGCCCGGGCGATGAAGGTGCTCTCCGACATGGAAAGCCAGCACCAGCTCCTCGAGCGCGATATCGCTGCCGTGGATCTGAGGCTCGAAGACAGAACAACAGTTCAGTTGACGCCGGACGCAGTGACCCGGCGCGAAGTTGCCTTGAAGGCGAGGGACAAGATGCTGAAGGCGCAGGAGACCGAAAAGAAGAAAGAAGGCCGCATATGAGTCTATTCGGTTCCTCCAGCTTTGGCCTGCCGCGCCTGAAGCCGCTTTCCTCGAAGCGGTCTCATGTCGTCTCGGTGCTGGATATCGGTTCGACCAAGGTGGTCTGCATGATCGGCCGGCTGACGCCGCGCGCCGAAAGCCAGATCCTGCCCAACCGTACGCATAGCGTCGAAATCATCGGCATCGGCCACCAGAAGTCCCGCGGCGTCAAGAACGGCGTCGTCGCCGACCTCGATGCCGTCGAGAGCGTCGTCCGGCTCGCCGTGGATGCGGCCGAGCGCATGGCCGGCCTCACCATAGACAGCCTGATTGTCAACGTTTCGGCCGGCCGGCTGCAGAGCGACGTCTATACGGCGACGATCGATCTCGGCGGCCAGGAAGTCGACGCCAATGATCTGCGCAAGGTTCTCTCCGCGGCCGGCCAGCAGTCGCTGCGCTCCGATCGCGCCATCCTGCACTCGCTGCCGACGGGCTTCTCGCTCGACGGCGAGCGCGGCATCCGCGATCCGCTCGCCATGTTCGGCGACGTTCTCGGCGTCGACATGCATGTGCTGACGGCCGAACGGGCAGCGCTCAAGAACCTCGAACTCTGCGTCAACCGCGCCCACCTTTCGGTCGAGGGCATGGTGGCGACCCCCTATGCCAGCGGTCTCGCCGCTCTCGTCGACGACGAGGTCGAGCTCGGCTGTGCGGCGATCGACATGGGTGGCGGCACGACGACGATCTCGGTCTTTGCCGAAGGCAAGCTGGTTCACGCTGACGCTGTCAGCCTCGGCGGCCATCACGTGACGACGGATCTGGCGCGCGGTCTTTCGACCCGCATCGAGGATGCCGAACGGCTGAAGGTCGTGCACGGGTCGGCTCTGCCCAACAGCGCCGACGAACGCGACATCGTATCGGTGCCGCCGATCGGCGAGGACGACCGCGATCAGCCGACGCATGTGCCGCGTGCACTTGTGTCGCGCATCGTGCGCGCCCGCATCGAAGAGACGCTGGAACTCATCCGCGATCGCATCCAGCGCTCGGGCTTCAGCCCGATCGTCGGCAAGCGAATCGTTCTGACGGGCGGCGCCAGCCAGCTGACTGGCCTGCCGGAAGCGGCTCGCCGCATCCTCGCCCGCAATGTTCGCATCGGCCGTCCGCTCGGAGTTTCCGGGCTGCCGGCCGCTGCCAAGGGCCCGGCCTTCTCCACGGCGGTCGGCCTGATGATCTATCCGCAGGTCGCCGACCTCGAGACCCATGCCTCCCACGGCGGCATGTTCTCGGCGCTCGGCGCCGGCAACGGCCGCATCGCCCGCATGGGCCAGTGGCTGAAAGAGAGCTTTTGAGTGACGGCCGGCTCCGACAGGGACGGGGCCGGGTGAAGACAAACTAGGACTTTGAAAGATTTGGCCGGCTCGGCAAGGCGGCCAGAAACCAGAAGGAACGGGACTATGACTATCAACTTGCAGAAGCCGGATATCACGGAGCTGAAGCCCCGCATCACCGTCTTTGGTGTAGGTGGCGGCGGCGGCAATGCTGTCAACAACATGATCACCGCAGGCCTCCAGGGCGTCGATTTCGTCGTCGCCAACACGGATGCCCAGGCACTCACCATGACCAAGGCCGAGCGCATCATCCAGATGGGCGTCGCCGTCACCGAAGGTCTCGGCGCCGGTTCGCAGCCGGAAGTCGGCCGCGCGGCCGCCGAAGAGTGCATCGATGAGATCATCGATCACCTCAACGGCACCCACATGTGCTTCGTCACCGCCGGCATGGGCGGCGGCACCGGCACCGGTGCAGCCCCGATCGTCGCACAGGCCGCCCGCAACAAGGGCATCCTGACGGTCGGCGTCGTCACCAAGCCGTTCCATTTCGAAGGCGCGCGCCGCATGCGGCTCGCCGACCAGGGCATCGCCGAACTGCAGAAGTCGGTCGACACCCTGATCGTCATCCCGAACCAGAACCTCTTCCGCATCGCCAACGACCGCACGACCTTTGCGGACGCGTTTGCTATGGCCGACCAGGTTCTCTATTCGGGCGTTGCCTGCATCACCGACCTCATGGTCAAGGAAGGCCTCATCAACCTCGACTTCGCCGACGTCCGCTCGGTGATGCGCGAAATGGGCCGCGCCATGATGGGCACCGGCGAAGCTTCGGGCGAAGGCCGCGCACTGGCCGCCGCCGAAGCCGCGATCGCCAACCCGCTGCTCGACGAAACCTCGATGAAGGGCGCCCAGGGCCTCCTGATCTCGATCACCGGCGGCCGCGACCTCACCCTGTTCGAACTCGACGAAGCGGCTACCCGTATTCGCGAAGAAGTCGACCCGGATGCCAACATCATCCTCGGCGCGACGTTCGACGAAGACCTCGAAGGCCTCATCCGCGTCTCGGTCGTTGCCACCGGCATCGACCGCACGGCCGCGGAGGTGGCGGGTCGTTCCGCCGACTTTCGTCCGGTAGCAGCAAAGCCGGTCGTCCGCCCGTCCGCCGCCGTTCCGGCCCAGCAGCCGCAGCCGGTTGCCCAGCACCAGCCGGCCCCGGTTCACCAGCCGGTGATGCAGCAGCCGGTCGCCCAGCCGGTTCAGCAGCCGATGCAGCAGCAGGCAACCGCCGACCAGATCGCAGCCGCCATCCGCGAAGCCGAAATGGAGCGCGAGCTCGACATCGCGACCCGGGCTGCCCAGGTGCAGGCCCAGGCCCCGGTTCAGCAGCCGATGCACGACGACAACTTTCGTCCCCAGAGCAAGCTTTTCGCCGGTGCTGCACCGGTAGAGGCCGCTCCGGTCATGCGCCAGCCGCAGCCGCAGATGCAGCCGGTTCAGCCCCAGCCGCAGCCGATCATGCGCCAGGAGCCCGTCGCTCCGGTCATGCGCCAGCAGCCGGAACAGGTTCGCATGCCGAAGGTCGAAGACTTTCCGCCGGTCGTAAAGGCAGAGATGGACCGCCGCGCACAGCCGGCTGCCCCGATGCAGGAAGAGCGCGGCCCGATGGGTCTGCTCAACCGCATCACCAGCTCGCTCGGCCTGCGTGACCGCGAACAGACTCCGGCAGCCGCCGACATGACGGCTTCCGCCCCGACCGCTGCTTCCCAGCAGCGCCGGCCGCTCTCGCCGGAAGCGAGCCTCTATGCGCCGCGCCGCGGCCAGCTTGACGATCACGGTCGTGCTTCGCCGCAGGCGCGCCCGCAAGAAGATGATCAGCTCGAAATCCCGGCGTTCCTGCGCCGTCAATCGAACTGATTGGAAGGCCCGTTCCTTCACCTTGCCGAATGCCCGGGCAACTGCCCGGGCATTTTTGCATTTTGTTCATTATTTCAGGTGTTTGATTCGATGTTACGGACCGTCGCAAATGCGTAACAAAGCGAAACGAACAGTGATTTGGAATGGTGCCTCCAAACTCCTATTTTCAGACTCGGAATTGGGGACGCATGCGATTCGATCAAGCGCTGTCTGTTCGAAACGCAGAGGACCGGTCGTTGAGCCGGGACTCTCGGGCATCTTTCTTGTGCCCTGAAGATCGTTGCGTCCACCAGCAGGTTTTGGCCATTGGCCACAGGTATTGAAAGTGACGAGAATGGGAATCGAATTGCTCGGGTTTCAGACGACGATTGCAAGCCCGGTAACGCTCAAGGGAATTGGCGTTCATTCCGGTGCGGAAGTGTCGATCACCTTCCATCCGGCCGAAGCCGATGCGGGCATCGTTTTCCAGCGCGTTCTCTCCAACGGCCGGGTCAGCGAATACAAGGCGGTTTCCTCGCAGGTCGGCAACACCGATCTCTGCACCGTTCTCGGGATGTCGCCGGCGACTTCGATCGCCACGATCGAGCATGTGATGGCGGCGATCTACGCGCTCGGCCTCGACAACCTCACGGTCGAAGTGCACGGCGCCGAAATGCCGATCATGGACGGCAGCTCCGAACCCTTCATCGACGCGATCGAGCAGGTGGGCGTTCGCGCCCTTGCGGTCAAGCGTCGCTACATCCGCATCGTCAAGCCGGTGCGCATCGAATCGGG
>Ga0209256_1003217_pt1 | contig 11790 bp, 8 predicted proteins | sample AraplaCol_mCL_r2_2_FD_184270 | JGI IMG/M metagenome (GOLD analysis project Ga0209256, IMG submission 184270) | Arabidopsis root microbial communities from North Carolina, USA - plate scrape MF_Col_mCL_r2 (SPAdes) (version 3) | ecosystem: Host-associated > Plants > Roots > Endosphere | place: USA...
TCGTGATGCCGCCGCGCGACCTCGGTTCGGTGAGCTCCAGCTTCGTCAAGGCGCTGGAGGGCCCGGTGGGCTGGAACTGGACCATGAAGAAATTCGTTCCTGCACCGGCCTACAAGGCCTGGATCCTCGCCTGGCTGCGCAAGGAGTGGGACAGCTTGTGGCGCGAACGCCCGCATTCGGCCGACTGGTTCGAACGCGTGACAGGGGACTCTGCCTACGGCGGCGCCGACCGCCATTACCATAACCTCGACCACCTGGTGCACGGCCTGGCGGAAATCCGCGGGTGGGCCGCCAATACCGGCGCCGCGCCAGCCGACGTGGCCCTGGTCAAAGCCGCTTTCTGGTTCCACGATGCCGTGTATGCCCACGGCGCGGGCGATGTATCGAATGAAGAAGCGAGCGCCAGGCTCTGGCTGGGCAGCGGCCTCGAGCCGGACGCTGTGCGCGCTGACGATGTAGCGACGCTGATCCGCGCCACCGACCACTTCCAGGGCGGGACCATCGTGCATCCTCTGAAAGACACCATGCTGTCGGTGGACCTGGCCATCCTCGGTCAGGAGGCCGAGGTGTATCAGGCCTATGCGCGCGGCATCCGCGCCGAATACGCCCATGTCCCGGAAGAACGCTACAACAGCCAGCGCGCCCAGATCCTGGCGCACCTGCGCGGCAAGGCGGAGGCGGGGACGCTGTTTGCCGACCCGTTCTTCACCGATAACTACACTGCTGCGGCGATTGCGAACATGGGCGCCGAACTGGCCCTAATTTCGAACAGGTAAGGGGAGCGCGAGTTCGCGCCAGAAGGTCTCCACTTCCTCCAGTGCGTTCGCTTTCGCGCACTTTTCGGAAACGGCGCTGAGGATGAATTCTTCTGCCGACATATGCTCTGCCGGCGCCCATTTGGCGATTGCGGAAATCACGTCGCCGGCCAGGTGAATCGTCATTGCAGCCATAGGACCTCCTCCGAGTGGGTTGTGATTCCACATTGCATCAATTGACCGGAGGAGACTTTGCGCTAAGTCAAACTCTACGCAAGAGCCCGTGTCAACCTCGGAGCCTGACCCCAAGGTTGACACGGGCTGGGCTGTTGCAGGCTTAGAACTTCACGTGCAGGCGTGCGAAATACGCGACACCGTTCAGGCCGAACTGCACGCTCTCGTACTTGAAGCCATTGTCGGTTTCGTTCGGGTCTTGCGGCGTCGGGTGCACGTCGAAGATGTTGGCGGCGCCGAAGCTCAGCTTGGCGTTCTTGTTGAACGCGTAGGTGAAGCCCAGGTCGGCCGAGGTCTTCGCTTCGTATTTCTGGTTCGCTACGCCGGCTGCGGTGCCGCTCCAGGTGCCCAGGGTTTGCGGGCCGAAGTGGATGATCTTGAAGTTGGTCTCCAGCGGGCCGGTCACGTAGTCGAAGCCCAGGGTGGCTTTGCGGCGCGGGCCACCCTGTTCCAGGAACAGGCGTTCGCGTTCGGACAGCAGCACGTCTTCAAAGCCTTGCAGCGCGGCCGGGGCGTGGATGTCGGTCACTTCGGTCTTGCTGAAGTTCGCGGCCAGGAAGGTGGTCAGCTTGTTGCCGAACACGGTGCTCTTGTGCGATGCGGTCAGGTCCAGGCCCTGGGTCTTGGTGTCGACCGAGTTGACGAAGAATTGCGCGCCGCCCACGCCCAGGGTCGCCAGCTTGGCGGCCAGGGTAGGGTAGTTCGATTCGTCGAACAGGCCGGACAGCACGATGCGGTCCTTGATCTTGATGTGGTACAGGTCGGCGGTCACGGACAAGTCTGCGTTCGGGGTCCAGGTGGCGCCGAGGGTGAAGCTGCGCGACTTTTCTTCCTTCAGCGGATCGAGGCCGGCCACCTTGCCCACCGGGCCCACAGCCGGGGTGATCGAGATGTCGGTTGGTACGCCGCCCACGAAGTCGGTGTAGGTCGACGAGAAGTAAGCCTGTTGCAGCGACGGTGCGCGGAAGCCGGTCGAGGCCGAGGCGCGCAGCAGCACCGGATCGGTGACGCGGTAGCTGCCGGCGATCTTGCCGGTCACGGTGGAGCCGAAGTCGCTGTACTTCTCCCAGCGCAGCGCACCTTGCAGGCGGGCCTTCTGGGTCAGGTCGGCTTCCAGGTCGATGTAGGCGGCGGTGCTGTGGCGCTTGGCGTTGGTCACGTCGCCCGGCTGGAAGCCAGGGAAGCCCTGGCTGCCGGCATTGCCGCCGCCGGCGCCGTCGGCGTCGATGTAGGAGCCAGGCTCGCCGGCGTAGATCTTGTACTTCTCGGCGCGGTACTCGCCGCCGAAGGCCACGTTCAGGCCTTCGCCAACCAGGCCTTCGAAGTAGCGGTTCATGTCGAAGTTGGTGGTCGACTGCTGGAAGGAGAAGCCGCCCGCGTCGAAGGAACTTGCGCTGACGCCTTTGCCGCCGTTCAGCAGGTCGAGGTTGGCGATGGAAGCGTTCAGGGTATTGCTGATGTTGTACTTCAGGCGGTTGTAGCCGTAGGTTTGCGACAGGTCGGCATTCCAGTCGCCGACCTTCTGCTTGTAGCCGAAGATGGCGTAGCGGTCATCCAGGTCGCCGTTGATGAACGGGACGAAGCCGTTCGGGTACATGGCGGCGGAGTTGCGGGTCGGGATGTCGTCGGTGCCATTGCGCGCCCAGGCGCCGCTGGAAGCGTCGCGCTGCTGTACGCCACCGGTGAAGTACACGCGGCCAGGGCCGGCCGGGATTTCGCCGTTGACGTAGACGGTCTTGTTCTTGGACTTGGAATCGCCGATGGTGCGCGGATTGCCCTCTTCGGCGCGATTGGAGCGGCCGCGGTCCAGGTATTCGCCGGTGATGCCGACGGTGCCGCCAGCCACGGCGAAGCCGCAGTAGGCCGATGCCAGCCAGTTCTTGCCGTCGCCTGCGCCGTACTGGCCGTAGCCGACTGCCGATTCGCAGCCCACGTTCTTTTTCAGGCCGATGTCCATCACGCCGGCAATCGCGTCGGAACCGTATTGCGCAGCGGCGCCGTCGCGCAGCACTTGCACGTCCTTGATTGCCATCACAGGAATGGCGTTCATGTCGGTACCGGTGGCGCCGCGGTTGCGCGCGCCGAAGATGTTGACCAGGGAGGAGGTGTGGCGGCGCTTGCCGTTCACCAGCACCAGGGTCTGGTCCGAGCTCAGGCCGCGCAGCGCGGCGGAGTCCACCAGGTCGGCGCCGTCCGCGCCGGTCTGGCGGGTCGAGTTGAACGATGGGGAAATGAAGGTCAGGGTTTGTGCCAGGTCGAACTGCGCGCCTTGCTCGGAAGCCTTGGTCAGGGAAATGACATCGACCGGCGCCACAGTGTCGGTCAGGGAACTGGTCGCCCGGCGCGAGCCAACCACGTTCACCACGGTCATGTCGCCGGAAGCGGCTTGGGTTTGCGCTGCCACAGGCAGGGCGGACAGGGCACCCGCGCCATACAGGGCAGTGAGGACGGCTTTACGCAGAATCGAATGACTTGACAATTTTTTGCTCCTAGGAAAAATTGCCTTCAATTCTAGCCGAACTACATTTATGCAGCGTTCACAAATGACAAGTTTACGTTGCAACTACGCCACTCTGGCGCTGCGGATCATACGTATTCCGCCGCGCCGCCGATCAGGATGTGGTCGTCATCCAACCGGGTACGCAGCAGGCAGGGCTGGCCGAGTTGGGCGCCCTGGTAGAGGTCGAGCGAGCGGCCCAGGTGGACGGTAAGGGCGCCTGCGGCGACGCCAGTGGCGCTGTCTTCAATTGCCGGATCGAGGTGGTTGAAGTTGCGTCCCTCATAAGTGCCGTCGGCGCGGCGGCACCATGCGTAGATGCCGTTCACGCCGTTTGCCTTGCCCCACTCGACGATGGCAGCCAGGTCCGGGCGCAGTGCCTGTAGTGTGTCGCTGTCGGCGACTTCAACCAGCATTTTGGGACTGCCCACGGATGCGACCGCAGGCGGCGAGACGATCGCCAGGCCGGGCGTTGCCAGCAGGCGTTCAGCCAGGTCGGCGGGTAGTGCGACTTCCGGTGCGGCCTGGGGCGCCAGGCTGACGAAGATGCCGGCGTCGCTGCGCGTCAGTACCAGCTCCTGGTTGCGCATTGCCGTCCGCACGGCCATCGGGCCGCATGAGTTGGCCAGCAGTACGCGCGCAGCGGCCAGGGTGGCATGCAGGCAGAGGGGCGAGCGGGTGTGCGGGTAGTAGTAATCCAGCGTTCCGCCATCGACAAACACGCAAGCGCTTTTATTGGCCGCCGTGGCGAAAGCCTGCCTTTCCTCGGCAGCGGCCGGGCCGTCGAGAATCACGAGCGCTGCATTACCCTCGCCGGGCCTGATCCCGAAGCATTTCAGTTCATAAATAGCCATCGGCGCAGCATACAACAGGGTGGCGCGGGATGCTGGCGGCGGTGTAGAATACTGTATGGATATACAGTCGTCGCGCGCCGGGCTGCCCGCCTATGCGGAGCTGTTTTGCCTGACAAACTTTTCATTCTTGCATGGTGCCTCCCATGCTGAAGAGCTGGTGGAGCGCGCGGTAAAGCTCGGCTATGGCGCGCTGGCCATCACGGACGAATGTTCGCTGGCCGGCGTGGTGCGTGCGCATGGCGAGGCAAAGCAGGCTGGCCTGAAGCTGCTGATTGGCGCCCATTTCCACCTGACGCATGCCGATGGCAGTCCCGCGCTCTCCCTGCTGGCGCTGGCCACCAACCGCAATGGCTACGGCAATCTCTCGGAAATGATCACCCTCGGCCGCATGCGCGCAGGCAAAGGCAGCTACGAATTGCATCCGGACGATTTCGCCAATCCGCCGCCGGAGCGCGAACACTTGCGCGGCCTGCCGGATTGCCTGCTGCTCCTGCTGCCTGAATACCCGGCCGACGTGGAGCGCCTGCACCAGCAGGCTTCCTGGATGGCGGCCACTTTTGGGGAGCGCACCTGGCTCGCCACGACCATGCTGGGCCGCGCCTTCGACGAGGCGCACGGTGCAGCGATCGAGGAAGTGTCGCTGCAGCATGCCTTGCCGACGGTTGCGGCCGGCCACGTGTGCATGCACGTGCGTTCGCGCAAGCCGCTGCACGATACATTGACGGCGGTGCGGCTCGGCAAGCCGGTCAGCGAATGCGGTTATGAACTGGGGCAGAACGCCGAACAGCATTTACGTTCGCGCCTGCGGCTGGCCAACGTCTATCCGGCGGAGGCGCTGGGAGAGACCATGCGCATCGCCGACATGTGCAAGTTTTCGCTGGAAGAGCTGCGCTATGAATACCCGAACGAATTGATCCCGCCGGACCACACCCCTGCCAGTTTCCTGCGACAGGAAACGTACAAAGGCGCTGAATGGCGTTATCCGCACGGTATTCCAGAGCTTGTGCGCGACCAGATCGAAATGGAGCTGGACCTGGTGGCTCGGCTGCGCTACGAGTATTTCTTCCTGACGGTGTACGACATTGTCCGCTACGCACGTTCGATCGACATCTTGTGCCAGGGCCGCGGCTCGGCCGCCAATTCCGCCGTCTGCTATTGCCTGGGCGTGACTTCTGTCGACCCGGCTCGTGGCAATAGCGTGGTGGGGCGCTTCATCTCGATTGAACGCAATGAGCCGCCGGATATCGACGTAGATTTCGAGCACCAGCGCCGCGAGGAGGTTATCCAGTATATCTACGAAAAATACGGCCGCCATCGCACGGCGTTGGCGGCGACGGTCATCTGCTACCGCACCAAGAGCGCGCTACGCGACAGCGGCAAGGCCTTGGGGGTGGACCTGGAAATTGTCGAGAAGGTTGCCAAGTCCCATCGCTGGTTCGATCGGAAAAGCGAATTGATGGAGCGCTTCGCCGAATGCGGCATGGATCCAGGATCACCGATCGCGCAACAGTGGGCTCACCTGGCGCTGCAGATGCTCAGCTTCCCGCGTCACTTGTCGCAGCACGTCGGCGGCTTTGTTATCTCCCAGGACAAGCTGTCGCGCCTGGTGCCGATCGAGAACGCGGCAATGGAGGACCGCAGCGTGATCCAATGGGACAAAGACGACCTGGAAGAACTGGGCTTGCTGAAAGTCGACGTGCTGGCGCTGGGCATGCTGACGGCGATGCGGCGTACCTTTGATCTGGTTTCCCAGCGCTACCAGCTTCGGTTCGGCATGACCAGCGTGCCTTCCGAAGACCCTGCGACCTACGACATGATCTGCCAGGCCGATACCATCGGCGTTTTCCAGATCGAATCGCGGGCGCAGATGAGCATGTTGCCGCGCTTGCGGCCGCGAGAATTCTACGACCTGGTGATCGAGGTGGCTATCGTACGTCCGGGTCCGATCCAGGGCGGGATGGTGCACCCCTATCTGCAACGGCGCATGGGAAAGGTAAAGCCCGTCTATCCTGACGGACTGGAAAAAGCGCTGGGCCGCACGCTGGGCGTTCCGATCTTCCAGGAGCAGGTGATGCAGGTTGTGATCGATGGCGCGGGTTTCACGCCTGGTGAGGCGGACCAATTGCGGCGCTCGATGGCGGCCTGGAAGCGCAAGGGAGGGCTAGAGAAATATCAGGACCGGATTGTGTCTGGTATGAAGGCCCGCAAATTTGACGAGAAATTCGCATTGCAGATCTGCCAGCAGATCCAGGGATTCGGCGAATACGGCTTCCCGGAATCGCACGCGGCGAGTTTTGCGTTGCTGACCTATGTGAGTTCATGGCTCAAATGCCACGAGCCTGCGGCCTTCCTGTGTGCCTTGCTGAATAGTTTGCCGATGGGATTTTACAGCGCTTCGCAGTTGGTACAGGATGCGAAGCGGCATGGGATCGAGGTGAGGCCGGTCGACGTCACGATTAGCGGCTGGGAGACTTCACTTGAAGAGTTGGATCCCATCAGGGTTCCCGAGCTGCAATTGGCGCGTGATGTTACACCGGAGGAGTTCCTTACTGCGCAAGCTAACCAGGGGCAGCGCCGGCAGCCGGCGGTGCGGCTCGGGATGTCGCGGCTGTACGGCATGCGTGAAGATGCGGCAAAGCGTATTGAAGAAGCGCGCGCGGCGAATTCATTGACCAGCGTGACTGAACTGGCGCGGTGCGCCGATCTCAATCGGCATGATTTGCAGGTGCTGGCCGGCGGCAATGCCTTGCGTTCGCTGGCCGGCAACCGGCGCCAGGCGCTGTGGGATGCTGCGGGCGCGGTGCCGGACAAGGATCTGCTGCGACCGACCGAAGTGGAGGAAGAGGTCCCGCAACTGGTGCCGCCCACCGAGGGCGAGGAAATCCTCGGCGACTACCGCTCGCAGGGCTTGACGCTGGGCCGCCATCCACTGGCGCTGCTGCGCCCGGCGCTGCTGGCCAAGCGCTTCCTCCCGGCCGAGGTGCTGAACACCTTCAGCAACAACCAGCTGGCGCGTGGCGCCGGCATCGTCACCGGCCGCCAGCGGCCCGGTACTGCCAAGGGCGTTCTGTTCGTCACCATCGAAGACGAAACCGGTTACGTCAATGTGATCGTCTGGCCGGATCTGGTGGAGAAATACCGGCGCGAAGTGCTGGGGTCTTCGCTGCTCGGCGTGTACGGCGTGTGGCAGCAGGAAGGCATCGTGCGCCACCTGGTTGCGCGCCGCCTGGTCGACCTGTCGCACCTGCTAGGCCGCCTTCCAACTGCCAGCCGTGATTTTCAATGAGAATGTGCGCAGGTATGGAGTGCTACCATGCCGGCATGAAAATAACTGTCAAGAATATGGCGCTGCTGCTCGCCATGGCGGTTGTCACGACGGCCTGCCAACGCAGCAAGGAAACGAGCCCGTCGCCCGATATGCCGGTCAAAACGCCACCAGCCGCGCCGCAGGTTATCGCCGCAGCGCCTGCCGCTCCGGCGGACCCGGAAGAACAGCGCATGCTGGACCTGCTGCATGCCATCTACGGAATCGCCGCCAATGCGCCTCTCATTGTCGACCTGCCGGATTTCGACAACCGTAGCGAAACGGGCAGCTATCGCCTCACTCCGCTCGACATGCACGAAATTGGCCCGGACCGCGTAGCATTGGTCGCAAGCGCCAACAATGCGAATGACGACAACCCCAGCCATGGCCAGCCCGGCCTGTTGAATGCTTATGTGCTGCAAAAACAGGGGGAGAAGTGGAAAGTGGAGCGTCGCTTTGAAAACGCCGCAGCAATGGGGACATGGGGCAACCTGGGTAGCGTCGCATGGGTCGAACTGGGGCCAGGACGACCGGGTTTTGCGATCGAATGGGGTGGGACGTGGCAGGGCATCACCGTCGGATATATGGCCTTGTTTGACCTTGGCGATCCGAAACTGCGCGACATGGCGAAGGATATCAGCCCCGCCAGCTCCGATAATGAAGGCGATTGCGATGAGCGCAGGCATCGTTGCTGGAATGTTGTAGGTAAATGGCGATTCGAGCGCAAGGCGCAGCAGGACTACGATGACCTGGTGTTCGATTTCAGCGGATATACCGAATCGCGGCCCGAAGATTCCGCCGAAACCGTGGCGCGCAAACGCACGCAAGTGAGCAATTCGGCGCGTTACACCTTCCGCGACGGCGAGTACGTACTGGCCAGTGGCGAACATTCCGTTCCGAGTCCTTGAATATGACGCGACGACAAGCCCAACTTTTGCCCCTGCTAACTGTGGCCTTGCTTCTTGCCGCTTGTGCCAAGACTGGACCTTCGCCTGAAGAGCAGGCTCGCATGATGGAGTTGATGCGCGTGATTTACGGTCCTGCCGAAGGCGACCACGTCATCGCTATCTTGCGAAACCAGGAGAATCCTCTCCGCGAAGAAAGCTATCGCCTCAAGCCGATTAGCATGCACGAACTTGGCGCCAACCGTGTGGCCCTGGTTGCAAACGGAATTCTTGAAGAAAACCAGAAACCGGATCGGGGAACTCCCGGCAGCATGAGTGTCTACCTGTTGAGCAATCGCGATGGAAAATGGGCAGTCGAACAGCGGTTCGAAAACAAGGCCAGCATCGGTTCGTACGGCCAATTGGGCGACGTCGCCTGGCTTGAACTTGGTGAAGGCAAGCCGGGGATTGGCATAGATCACAGCTATGCGTCAGAGGGTATCAATGTCAGGCAAATCACATTGTTCGACCTTGCTGCCCCACTGATGAACCCAATGTCGATTTACATGCATTCCATCGCTTCGGACAATGACAAGGCATGCAATGCGGCGTTGCCACAATGCTGGAACATCCAGGGGAAATGGCGTTTCGAGCGCAAGGAGAAGCAGGCTTACGACGATCTGGTGATCGATTACACCGGCTATGTTGAGACACGCCCGGATCGCGCGCCAGAATTGGCGCCGCGCGAGCGTAGTGAGGTCAAGTCTACTGTGCGCTATACCTACCGACGTGGAGAATATTTCCTGGTGAGTGGCGAGTTGCCCAGTGTGCCTGGGTTGTGATTGGGTTTGAAAAGGCATGGCACGCTACAGGTTCGGCTGCCAGCATTAAGTTTTGACTGAAGGTGAAAATATTGTCCCTGAATTTTGAGGTACGCCCGGCAGAGGCGGAAGATGCTTCGGCAATCAGTGCGCTGATCCTGTCGCTGCAGCCATATCTCACCATTGAGCCCGACGGCAGCGGGGCGGAAGAATTCCTGGTATCGCTGTCGCCCGATATCATCCGCCGCAACCTGCAAGACGAGAAATACTGCTATCAGTTGGCCTTCGACGGCGATGTGCTGGCTGGCGTGGTGGCAATGCGCGACAACACGCACCTGTTCAGCCTTTACGTCGGATCGCCATGGCACGGCCAGGGCGTGGGCAAGCGGCTATGGGAGATTGCGCGCGACGGGGCGCTGGCACGCGGTAACGCGGGCAGCTTTACCGTCAACTCGTCGACCTTCGCCGAAGCCATGTACCGCCACCTGGGCTTTACGGCAACCGGCCCGGTGGCGGAAATGCACGGGATACGTTTTATCCCGATGCGGCTGGAGCTTTAGCGGGAGCTCTGGTCCAGATGGCTTGGGCCGCTGGTCGTGCTGCTGGTGCCGTAGAAGTTGTGCAGCTCAGTCGCCCAGGTCTGGTTGGCCATGTCCGGCCAGTGGTTCTTATCGAAACCGGGCGCCTGTTCGATGCGCTCCTTCTCGATATTCAGGGTCATGCGGTGGTTGGAAGTGTCGAGCGACAGCGCTTCAAACGGCACCGCAAACAGCTTTTCGCCGATGCCCAGCACGCCGCCGGACGCCATCACCACATAGGCGATATGCCCGGTTTGCATGTCGAGCATGATCTCCTTGACCGTGCCCAGATGTTCATTCTGCAGGTTGTGGACATGGTCGCCGATCAGGGTGTCCGCGCCCATCAGGCGGGGACCTGGGCCCTGGTGGCCAGTGTCGACATAGTTGCCATATTCGTCGCGATCCAGACTCATGGTGGCCTCCTGTTGAAATAAAGATATTGTTGCTTCCCGCTGGGGCCTGGGTCTGTTCGGTGTCGCACGCATTCGGGGTCAAAATAGGCTATAATTTCAATTTCCCGCTGCGCGCCTCCCCGGCGCCGATCTCGCAATGACCAAATTTGTCTTCGTCACTGGTGGCGTTGTGTCGTCCCTTGGTAAAGGGATTGCCGCCGCCTCCCTCGCCGCGATCCTCGAATCGCGTGGCCTCAAAGTCACCATGCTCAAGCTGGACCCGTACATCAACGTGGACCCAGGCACCATGAGCCCAATGCAGCACGGTGAAGTTTTCGTTACCGATGATGGTGCTGAGACTGACCTGGACCTCGGTCACTACGAGCGTTTCATCTCCACCCGCATGCGCAAGGTGAACAACTTCACCACCGGCCAGATTTACGAATCGGTGATCCGCAAGGAACGCCGCGGCGAGTACCTGGGCAAGACCGTGCAGGTGATCCCGCACATCACCAATGAAATCCAGGATTACATCCGCCGTGGCGCGGAAGGCTACGATGTCGCCCTGTGCGAAATCGGCGGCACCGTGGGCGATATCGAATCGCTGCCATTCCTGGAAGCCGCCCGCCAGCTGTCGCTGCGCGCCGGCCGCAAGAATTCCGCTTTCGTTCACCTGACCCTGGTGCCGTACATCGCATCGGCCGGCGAACTGAAGACCAAGCCTACCCAGCACTCGGTACAGAAGCTGCGCGAGATCGGTATTTCGCCGAACGCGCTGCTGTGCCGCGCCGACCGCAAGATTCCGGAAGACGAAGTGGCGAAGATCTCGCTGTTCTCGAACATCGAAGAACGCGCCGTGATCTCGGTATGGGACGTGGACACCATCTACAAAGTGCCGCAGATGCTGCACGACCAGGGCCTGGACGCGATCATCTGCGAAGCACTGGACCTGAATCCGGCGCCGGCCGACCTGTCGATGTGGGCAAAACTGATCCACAACCTGGAAAACCCGAAGGCGGAAGTGTCGATCGGCATGGTGGGCAAGTACGTCGAACTGACCGAATCGTACAAGTCGCTGACCGAAGCGCTGCGCCACGCCGGCCTGCACACCGAGTCGCGCGTGAACATCGAGTACATCGACTCGGAAGAGATCGAGACCAAAGGCGTCGCCGAGCTGGCCAAGTTCGACGCGATCCTGGTGCCGGGCGGCTTCGGCAAGCGCGGCGTGGAAGGCAAGATCAAGGCGGCTCAATTCGCCCGCGAATCCAAAGTGCCTTACCTGGGCATCTGCCTGGGCATGCAGGTGGCGCTGATCGAATACGCGCGCCACATGGCCGGCTTCAGCAAGGCCAACTCCACCGAGTTCGAGCCGGACACCGAGCAGCCGCTGGTGGCCCTGATCGACGAATGGCAGAACGAAGACGGCAAGATCGAGAAGCGCGACGCCAACTCCGACCTGGGCGGCACCATG
>Ga0209256_1003220_pt1 | contig 11778 bp, 9 predicted proteins | sample AraplaCol_mCL_r2_2_FD_184270 | JGI IMG/M metagenome (GOLD analysis project Ga0209256, IMG submission 184270) | Arabidopsis root microbial communities from North Carolina, USA - plate scrape MF_Col_mCL_r2 (SPAdes) (version 3) | ecosystem: Host-associated > Plants > Roots > Endosphere | place: USA...
CGGCTGAACGGTGTTGAGGATCTCGAGGATCTCCTCCGGCGGCGACTTGATCTTGGCAAAGTCGGAAGGCTGCAGGCCGAGATCGGACTTCAGCAGGAAGCCGGCGAGATCGGGCAGCTCGCCGAGCTTGGAAATGCGTGTCTGCGACAGCCGCAGGCCTTGCTTCAGACGATCGTTTTCCATCGCCCAGGTCAGCACGCGCGCCTGGAATTCTTCTTCCGACAGCTTCTCGCGGATCCAGCGGCCGTTCAGCCAGTCGAGCTTCTGAATGTCGAAGATCGCACCGGCCTTGGAGAGGTTTTCCGGGTCGAATTTTTCGGAGAGCTCGTCTATCTCAAGCAACTCTTCGCCTTCGGCGATCTGGATGAAGAACAGGCCGAGGAAGTTCATCAGCGCTTCCGGGATGTAGCCGAGCGCCGAGTAATAGGAGATCGAGGTCGGGTTCTTGCGCTTCGACAGCTTCGACTTGTCGGCATTGCGCATCAGCGACAGATGCATGAAGACCGGCTGATCCCAGCCGAAGTAGCGATAGAGCAGGATGTGCTTCGGCACCGAAGCCAGCCATTCCTCGCCGCGCGCCACATGGGTGATCTTCATCAGATGGTCGTCGATGACGTTGGCCATATGATAGGTCGGCATGCCGTCGGCCTTGATGAGGACCTGCATGTCGACCGAATCCCACGGAATGGAGACATCGCCGTAGACGCCGTCCGTGAAGTCGCATGAGCCTTCGGCCGGAATCTTCATGCGGATGACGGTCGTTTCGCCGGCGGCCATGCGCGAGGTGACTTCCTCGGCCGTGAGGTTGAGGCAGAGACCATCGTACTTCGGCGGCTTGCCGGCGGCGCGCTGGGTTTCGCGCATCTGCTCCAGCCGAGCGGGCGTGCAGAAACAGCGGAAGGCATGGCCCTTGTCCAGCAATTCCTGCCCGTAAGGCTGGTACATTTCCTTGCGGTCGGATTGGCGATAGGGGCCGTAGGGGCCGCCGATATCGGGTCCTTCCTTCCATTCCAGCCCGCACCATTTCAGTGCGTCCAACACCTTCGTTTCGAATTCCGGGGTCGAGCGCGTCGCATCGGTATCCTCGATGCGCAGGATGAACTCGCCGCCATGCTTCTTGGCGAAAAGATAGTTGAAGAGAGCGATATAAGCGGTGCCGACATGCGGCTCGCCGGTCGGCGAGGGAGCGATGCGGACGCGGACGCCGGTAGCTGTCCCGGAAACTGTCATTGTGTGTGCCCGTCAATGAATGCCGGACGGCTTTCATGGGAAAGCGACGTTCGGCCGGAAGGATGCAGATATCTTCATCGGCAAACCGGCCGGAAAAGGGCATGCGCCCGCACTCTCCGCCGATCGTCCGTTCGGCTGGCCTTAGGCCATATTCAACCGGGCGCGTCAAGAAAAACCACGTTTGCAAAGGCCTGATGGCGGCGGTGAGGGCGCGGCGGTTCGGCCGCGCCCTCCAGCCCAAGCCTCAATGGGCGGCGTCGCGTTTTCGCTTGCGGGCGTTGCGCGCGAACATGTTCAGCACCTCGACCAGCGCCGAGAAGGCCATGGCGGCGTAGACGTAGCCCTTCGGCACGTGGAAGCCCATGCCTTCGGCGATCAGCGTCGTGCCAATCATCAGCAGGAAGGCGAGCGCCAGCATGACGATCGTCGGGTTCCTCTCGATGAAGTTGGCAAGCGGGGTCGCCGCAACCAGCATGACGGTGACGGCGGCGACGACGGCGACCACCATGATCGGCAGATGCGGCGTCATGCCGACGGCGGTGATGATGCTGTCGACTGAGAAGACGAGGTCGAGCAGCAGGATCTGGCCGATGGCCGATGCAAAGCCGGTCGTTGCCGACGTGGCGATGAAATCCTCCTGATGGTCTTCCGGGTCGACGGTGTGATGGATTTCCTTGGTGGCCTTCCAGACGAGGAACAGGCCGCCGGCAATCAGGATCAAATCCTTCCAGGAGAAGCCGTGGCCGAAGGCTTCAAATAGCGGTTCGGTCAGTTGCACGATCCAGGCGATGGTGCCGAGCAGAGCCAGGCGCATGACGAGCGCAAGGCCGATGCCGATTTTGCGGGCCTTCTCCCGGTGCTCGGGCGGCAGTTTGTTGGTGAGAATGGAAATGAAGATCAGGTTGTCGATCCCGAGAACGACTTCCATCACCACCAGCGTGATGAGCGCCACCCAGGCGGCCGGATCCTGAATGAGCGTCATGATTTCCTGCATCAGCGTATATCCCTTTTGCGTCATATGGATAAATGACGCTCGCAATGTAATGACGCCGGCCTGCCAGACAAGCGCCGCAAGGGGGTATACGAAAGTGATGTGACATTTATTCCCTAGCGCAGGATGTCATAAGAAAACCGCCCGCACTCCGGCATCATGCTCTGATCGGCAACCAGATTTCGGTGACGCCCATGCCGGTATAGGGATCGAAGCGCTCGTCGTAGCGTTCGAACATGTCGGGTATCTCGCCGTGCTCCAGGCCGGATGTCGGCCACCATGCGCCAAAAATCCGGTTCATTGTCGCCGGAATGCCCGAGACATGGCCGCGATGGCTAAAGACGACGTAACGCTGGCCGGGAAGCTTGAGCGTTGCAAAATCCGCCGGCAGATCGCCAGCATCGGCGATTTCGGCTGCGGCCATATAGCGGAATTTCTCCGCTTCGCCGGTGATATGCGTGCAGATGCCGTAGGCGACGTTGCCCTTCTGGCCGGGGATATGACCGAAATGGGCATTGAACTTCTGCCAGAGGGAGGGGATGGCGGCATTGCCACCATAGGGATAGATCTCCTGCAGGCCGGCAAAGAGCATCGGCGGAAGGGTTTCGAAGCGGGGCGGTTCGAGGTCGTTGAGGTGGGCGGGGTCCATTCTGATCGGCTCCAGCAAGATAAGGTTACGGGCGTGTCCCTGTCTGCGCACCGCATCCGGCGTCATGCCGAATTGGTCGCGGAAGGCACGGGTGAAAGCCTCGTGCGAGCCGTAGCCCGCGCAAAGCGCAACCTCGAGAATGGTCGATGAACCGCCGACCAAGGCCGGCACGGCGCGGCTGAGGCGCCGCCCCCTGATATAGCTGCTGATCGAGTGGCCGGTGACGAGCCCGAAGACGCGCGACAGATGGTAGCGCGACAATCCGGCGGCTTCCGATATCTCTTCCAGCGATATATCGCTTTCGAAATGGCTCTCTATGAACCAGATCGCCCGTCCAACTGCGCTCATCCTCACTCCCCTGGTTGCGGCTTCTTCCTTAAAGAAAAGCCGGCAGCCGGGTTTGATCGCAGTTGCGGACTTTTGGCCGATGGAGGCGGGCAGTCAAGGGGGCGGTCAGTCGGTCTTGTGTCGGGGCGCACCGTAGGCGGCCATGAAGACCCGGATGGCGCCGCGGATGACGCGCTCGATTTCGTCGCGAGACGGCGGTTCTTCCATGCTTCCGAACAGCCGGAGCTTGAAGAAGCTGCCGCTGGCGAGATCGAGAAACTGGCCGGCGGCCAGATCGATGTCGTCGATCTCAAATCTGCCTTCGGCGATGTGACGCTCCAGGAAGTCGCGCATGATGGTGCGCAGGTTTTCCGGACCCTTGAAGAAGCGTTGACAGAGAACCGGCATGCGGTCGCGAACGCCGAGAACGGTGCGCATCGCGTTGATGACCTTTTCATCGGTCATATGGGTGACGAAGCTTATCCCGAATTCATACAGGCCGGCTTCGGGATCGTCATGTTCGGCAAGCGCCGTGCGCACGGCCGCCACGAAGGCGGCGCGCTCGGCCTCGATCATCGCCGAAAACAGTTCTTCCTTGTTGGTGAAATAGACGTAGAGCGTTCCCTTGGAGACACCGGCCTCGCGCGTCACGTCGTTCATGCTGGCGGCGTCGAAACCCATTTTCATGAAGACACGCTTGGCGCCGGCGAGAATCTGCTGGCGCTTGGCCGGATCTTCGCCTGCAGCAAATCGGCCTCCGGGCGCGGGAGGGCTGAAGACGGCGGCGTGGTCGGGGTTCAGCGTCATGTCTCCTTAACCGTGTTAACGGTTTCGTATTTTCTTTAAAAGAAATCGAACCGATTGGTTCTATACATCTTGATATGACGGTAAAACAGGTTTAAGTCAACTGAACCGAACCGTTCAGTTCGATTATTTACTCCAAGATCGGTAAAGTGGCCATGTCGAGCAACCAGAAGAGCAATGTCGCGCGGATTGTCAGCGAAAACGCCGAGACCGAAGAGGTCAAGGCCGAGGTCGCGGCTGTTGCGGAAGCTCCGACGGCTGAAGCCCGCGAAGTCCCTTCCACTCCCGCGCAGTCGGCGCCGGCTTCGGTCGCCGCACCTGCGGCTGCGAAGAAGCGCCGTAGCCCGGTGCTGCCGATCGTCGTGCTCGCCCTTCTCGCGGGCGGCGGCTGGTATGGTTATGAATGGTGGACGAACGGCCGCTTCATGGTGTCGACCGACGACGCCTATATCGAGGGCGATATTGCAACGATTTCGCCGAAGGTCACGGGCTACGTCGCGAAGGTGAATGTTGTCGCCAACCAGGAAGTCAAAGCGGGCGACGTGCTTGCCACGCTTGATAACGGCGACTATCAGAACGCCCTCGACCAAGCCCAGGCCCAGATCGCCACCGAACAGCTTTCGCTGCAGCGTATCGACGCGCAGATCGAAGGCGCCAATGCGAGCCTCGTGCAGGCGCGGGCGCAGAAGGTGGCACTCGAAGCGGCCGTTCGCGGTGCTGAGATCACCCAGAAGCGCCAGAGCGAGCTTCAGGCGAAGTCGGTCGGCACTGCCGCCGATCTCGACAACGCCAACATCGCTCTCGATCAGGCCAAGGCCAATCTTTCCGGCGGCGATGCCAACATCGTGGTTGCGCAGGCCAATGTCACCATTCTCCAGGCCCAGCGCAAAGAGGCCGAAGGCTCGGTCCGTTCGCTCGAGATCTCGCGCGACAAGGCTGCCCGCGACCTTTCCTTCACCGTGCTGAAGGCGCCTTATGACGGCATTGTCGGCAACCGCTCGGTCCAGGAAGGCGATCTCGTCTCGCCCGGCCAGCGCCTGATGGCGCTCGTTCCGGTGCGCCAGCTCTATATCGACGCCAATTTCAAGGAAACGCAGATCCAGCATCTGGTGGCGGGATCGAAGGTTAACGTGCATGTCGATGCCTATAGCGATCATCCGATCGTCGGCACCGTCGAATCGATCTCGCCGGCATCCGGCTCGGTCTTTTCGCTGCTGCCGCCGGAAAACGCCACGGGCAACTTCACCAAGGTGATCCAGCGCGTGCCGGTGCGCATCGCGCTGCCGCAGGATGCGCTCGATAGCGGCCGTCTGCGCGCGGGCCTGAGCGTCGTCGTCGATGTTGACACCCGTACGGCGCCGAGCAAGTAAGCCTTCAGGAAAGGCAGAGGTGATCTGATGGCCGGCAGCGCGACAGCAACGGCGGGGACGATGCCGGCGGCACCCGCCCATGCCGACGAGCGCATGGACCCGAAGAAGCTCATCGCCTTCTTTGCGATGGTGCTCGGCATGTTCATGTCGATCCTCGACATCCAGATCGTCTCGGCCTCGCTTGCGGAAATCCAGGCCGGCCTTTCGGCCGGCAGCGACGAGATCGGCTGGGTGCAGACGTCTTATCTGATCGCCGAAGTGATCATGATCCCGCTATCCGGCACGCTGGCGCGCATCATCTCGACGCGTTATCTCTTCGCGATCTCGGCTGCCGGCTTCACCATGGCGAGCGCGCTGGCGGCGACGGCGACGAATATCGACCAGATGATTGTCTACCGCGTCATTCAGGGCTTCATCGGCGGCGGCATGATCCCATCGGTCTTCGCGGCCGCCTTCACCATCTTCCCGCCGTCGAAGCGCAGCATCGTCTCGCCGATCATCGGCCTGATCGCGACTTTGGCGCCGACCATCGGCCCGACCGTCGGCGGCTACCTCAGCCACGCCTTCTCCTGGCACTGGCTGTTTCTCGTCAACATCGTGCCCGGCATCATCGTCACGATCGTCACCTGGAACTTCATCGATTTCGACAAACCGGAACTGTCGCTCTTCAAGAAGTTCGACTGGTGGGGTCTGATCTCGATGGGCGTCTTTCTCGGCGCGCTGGAATATGTGCTCGAAGAGGGCAATTCGAACGACTGGTTCAACGACAGCTCGATCACCATAGCGGCGGTCGCTTCCGGCGCTGCCGCGATCATCTTCTTCTATCGCGCCTTCACGGTGGAATTCCCCGTCGTCGACCTCAAGGCCTTTGCGAACCGGAATTTTTCCTTCGGCTCGGTCTTCTCCTTCGTCATGGGTATCGGCCTCTATGGCCTCACCTATATCTATCCGGTCTATCTCGGCCGCATCCGCGGCTATGATTCGCTGATGATCGGCGAGACGATGTTCGTCTCCGGGCTTGCGATGTTCTTCACCGCGCCGATCGCCGGCCGGCTGTCGACCAAGATGGACCTGCGCCTGATGATGGTGATCGGCTTCGTCAGCTTTGCCGCCGGCACCTTCATCATGATGCATCTGACGGCGGATTGGGATTTCTACGAACTCTTCATCCCGCAGATCCTGCGCGGCTTCGGGCTGATGATGTGCATGGTGCCGATCAACAACATCGCGCTCGGCACGATGCCGCCTTCGCGCATTCGCGGCGCGTCCGGCCTGTTCAACCTGACCAGAAACCTCGGCGGCGCCGTCGGCCTTGCCGTCATCAACACCGTGCTCACCAACCGGCAGGACGTGCACTACGAGCGGCTGCGGGAGAATATGGATTGGGGCAATCCGGCGGCGGTCGACCAGATGAACAACATGGCCGCCAATTTCAACACCTACGGCATGGATGGCGCCTCGGTCGCAGTCAAGCAGATGGTCGGCCTTGCCACCAAGCAGGCGATCATTCTCTCCTTCAGCGACGTATTCCTGATCCTGACCGCGCTTTTCCTGGCGATGATCCTCGGTGTCGCCATGATCAAGAAACCCGCGCCGCAAGGCGGGGGAGGCGGTGGCGGCCACTGACCTCCGGCCTGCCGCCCCTTGAAAAGGCCCTCTTCGGAGGGCCTTTTTGTTGCTGTTTTCCGGCCGTCGTGTCATCAGGCGAATGATCGCCGGTCGGATCGATCCGAATCGGGTAGGCCATGCCGGAAAACCACGCGGAAACCGGCCCGTTCGATTTTTTGATTTACGTACATCAAAATTGGCGCTAATGGTCTCGTCAGGAGGAATGATGAGACCAACCGTTCACGATATCGCCGCCGCCGCCGGTGTCAGTCTGGCGACTGTCGACCGGGTTCTCAACCAGCGGCCCGGTGTGCGCCACGTCACGCGGGAAAAGGTCGAGACCGCGATCCGCGAGCTCGGTTATGTCAGAGACGTCGCCGCCGCCAATCTTGCCAAAGGGCGCACCTATCCGCTGGTCTTCATCCTCCCGGCCAGCGACAACTCCTTCATGCACGGGCTCAATGCCGAGATCCGCCAGGCAGTCCTCCGATCGTCGGCCGAGCGCACCGATATCCGCACGATCGAGGTGCCGGCCTTCGATCCCGCAGCGCTTGTCTCGGTGCTCGAGGAGCTTTCCCGGGAAAAGCCCTGTGGCATCGCACTGGTTGCGACCGATGCGCCTGGCGTGCGCGCCGTCGTCGACAGGCTGGTGCGCGAGCGTTTTCCCATCGTCACCTTGGTTTCCGATCTCACCGGCTCGCTGCGCCATCACTATGCCGGCGTCGACAATATCGCCGCCGGGCGCACGGCGGCTCGCCTGCTCGGCCGATTCCTCGGACCGAAAAAAGGCGAGATTGCCGTGCTTGCCGGCTCCATGCTGGTGCGCGACCATCGCGAGCGGCTGGAGGGCTTCACCGCCGTCATGGCCGAGGAATTTCCCGATCTGGCGATTCTGCCAGTCCTCGAAGGCCGCGACGACCCCGAGATCGCCCATATGCTCGTTGCCGACGCGCTTTCCAGGAATGCCGGCATCATCGGCGTCTACAGCCTTGGCGCCGGCAATCGCGGCCTCATCCGGGCGTTGAAGGAGAAGGCCGTCGATCGCGTGCTGACGGTGATTGCCCACGAACTGACCGCCCACACGCGTGCAGCCCTGATCGACAATACGATCGATGCGATCCTCAACCAGGACGCCGGCCACGAGGTACGCAGCGCGATTCGCGTGCTGAAAGCCAAGGCGGACGGGCTGGCCGTCATCGAGGCGCAGGAGCGCATCCGCCTCGACATATTCCTGAAAGACAATCTGCCGTAACGGCAAAGGGAGAAATACCACATGTATCTGGGTCTCGATCTCGGAACCTCCGGCGTCAAGGCGATGCTGATCGATGGTGATCAGAAGATCGTCGGCTCGGCCAATGGTTCGCTCGACGTCTCGCGTCCGCATTCCGGCTGGTCGGAGCAGGAGCCAGCCCACTGGGTGCGGGCCACCGAGGAGGCTGTCACCGGCCTCAAGGCGAAACATCCGAAAGAGTTCGCCGCGGTCAGGGGCATCGGCCTTTCCGGCCAGATGCACGGGGCGACGCTCATCGATGCCAGCGATAAGGTCCTGCGGCCCTGCATCCTCTGGAACGATACGCGCAGCTATGTAGAGGCCGCGGCGCTCGATGCCGATCCGCGTTTTCGCGCGCTGACCGGCAACATCGTCTTCCCGGGCTTCACGGCGCCGAAGCTCGCCTGGGTCCAGAAGCATGAGCCCGATGTCTTCGCCAAAATCGCCAAGGTGCTGTTGCCGAAGGACTATCTGCGTCTTTGGCTGACCGGCGAATATATTTCGGAAATGTCGGATTCGGCCGGCACGTCCTGGCTCGACACCGGCAAGCGCGCCTGGTCGTCGCAACTGCTCGCCGCCACCAACCTTTCCGAGGCGCAGATGCCGGCGCTTGTCGAAGGCACCGCGCAGGCCGGCAAGCTGCGGTCTGAACTGGCGGCGCAATGGGGTATTTCCGGCGATGTCGTCGTTGCCGGCGGCGCGGGCGACAATGCAGCCTCGGCCTGCGGCATGGGCACGGTCAGCGATGGCGCCGCTTTCGTCTCGCTGGGCACGTCGGGCGTGCTTTTTGCCGCCAACGGTTCCTATTTGCCGAAACCGGAAAGCGCCGTGCATGCCTTCTGCCACGCGCTGCCGAACACCTGGCACCAGATGGGCGTCATACTGTCGGCGACCGATGCGCTCAACTGGCATTCCGGCGTGACCGGCAAGTCGGCCGCCGATCTTACCGGCGAACTCGGGGAGACGCTGAAGGCGCCCACCGGCGTCACCTTCCTGCCCTATCTCTCCGGCGAGCGCACGCCCCACAACGATGCCGTCATCCGCGGCGCCTTCATCGGCCTCGAACATGAAAGCAGCCGTGTCGTGCTCACCCAGGCGGTGCTCGAAGGCGTCGCCTTCGCCATTCGCGACAATCTCGAAGCCCTGCGTTCGGCCGGCACCGGCATATCCCGGGTCACGGCAATCGGCGGCGGGTCGCGCTCGCGTTACTGGCTGGCCTCGATTGCGACCGCGCTCGGCGTTCCCGTCGACCTGCCGGCCGACGGCGATTTCGGCGCCGCCTTCGGTGCAGCCCGCCTCGGCCTGATCGCGGCAACGCGGGCAGATCCCATTGCCGTCTGCACGCCGCCGGTAACGGCCGGAACGATCGAGCCGGTGTCGGCGCTGAGCGGCGCTTACGAGGATGCCTACAAGCGCTATCGGGCGCTCTATCCGGCGATCAAGTCGCTGGCGCATTGAGATCGAGGCGCCCCCTCACCCTACCCTCATTCGAGGGAGCCGCGACGTTGCCACAAGTTTCTTCTCCCCGCCGGGGAGAAGGTGCGGCAGGCGGATGAGGGGGCCTCTGGCATAGACTAACAATTCAGAACTTCGAAAAGATACGAACCCAAGGAGACCCAACATGAGCACCGGATTTTTCGGCGATATCCAGAAAGTGAAATACGAAGGCCCCGACAGCACCAATCCGCTGGCCTTCCGCTATTACCAGCCGGACGAGATCGTCATGGGCAAACGCATGGAAGACCATCTGCGCTTTGCGGTGGCCTATTGGCACACCTTCACATGGCCGGGCGGCGACCCCTTCGGCGGCCAGACCTTCCTGCGTCCCTGGTTCGAGGACACGATGAAGGCCGCCAAGCTCAAGGCCGACGTCGCCTTCGAATTCTTCTCGCTGCTCGGCTCGCCCTACTACTGCTTCCATGACGCCGACGTGCGTCCGGAGGGCAAGAATTTCGCCGAGAACACCAAAAACCTCAACGAGATCGTCGATTATTTCGCCGAGAAGCAGGCCGCAACCGGCACCAAGCTGCTCTGGGGCACGGCGAACCTCTTCTCTCACCGCCGTTACATGTCGGGTGCGGCGACCAATCCGGATCCAGATGTCTTTGCTTTCGCAGCCGCGACGGTCAAGACCTGCATCGATGCCACGCAGAAGCTCGGCGGCGAAAACTACGTGCTCTGGGGCGGCCGCGAAGGTTACGAGACGCTGCTCAACACCGATATCAAGCGCGAGCTCGACCAGCTCGGCCGCTTCCTCAACCTCGTCGTCGAATACAAGCACAAGATCGGCTACAAGGGCACGATCCTGATCGAGCCGAAGCCGCAGGAGCCGACCAAGCACCAGTACGACTATGACGTCGCGACCGTCTACGGCTTCCTCAAGAAGCACGGCCTTGAAAACGAGGTGAAGCTCAATATCGAGCAGGGCCACGCAATTCTTGCCGGCCACTCCTTCGAGCACGAGCTGGCGCTTGCCAATGCGCTCGGCATCTTCGGCTCGATCGACATGAACCGCAACGACTACCAGTCCGGCTGGGATACCGACCAGTTCCCGAACAATGTTCCCGAAATGGCGCTGGCCTATTATCACGTTCTGGCAGGCGGCGGCTTCAAGACCGGCGGCACCAACTTCGACTCGAAGCTTCGCCGTCAGTCGCTCGACCCGGCGGATCTACTGATCGGCCATATCGGCGGCATGGATTGCTGCGCCCGCGGTCTGAAGGCCGCTGCTAAGATGATCGAGGACAAGGCTCTGTCGCAGCCGCTCGCCGATCGTTATGCCGGCTGGGAATCCGCCGAGGCGCAGAAGCTCTTCCGCGGCGAGTATTCGCTGGATGAGATCAGCCATTATGTCGAAAGCCACGACGTCAACCCGCAGCCGAGATCCGGCAAGCAGGAGCTGCTGGAAAACGTCGTCAATCGTTACGTCTGATAAAGCGCGCCGGCGGTCATCGGCCGCCGGCGCAGCCCTCTCCGGCCGGAAGCCTATATGGATTTACCGTTTCAACCAGTTGCGCGACGGCGCCGAGACGGAGTTTCGAACCACCAGATCCGGCCTCAGCAGGATTTCCGTTTCGGTCGGCCGGCCATCGGACAGCAGTTCCAACAGCAGCGCCATTGCCTGTTTGCCGATTGCCGTTCTCGGCTGGCGGATCGTGGTCAGTGGCGGGGATATGAAGACGGCCTGCGGCACGTCGTCGAAACCGGTCACCGAGAAATCCCGCGGAATGTCGTAACCCCGCGCGCCGAGCCCGACCATGACGCCGATCGCCGTCTGGTCGTTGACGCACATGAAGGCTGTGGGAAGCGTGTCACGCATGAAAAGCTGTTCGACCGCATGCCGCCCGCTTTCGATCGTGCCGTCGCCTTCGAGCACGATCCTCAAGTCGGGCGGGATGCCGGCGGCGTCGAGACCGGCATCGTAACCCATGCGGCGCCTGGTATAGGCAAGCCGGGTGCGTGAATCGCCGATGAAGGCGATCTTGCGATGCCCTTCGGCCAGCAGCAGATCCACCGCTTTCCTGGCGCC
>Ga0209256_1003228_pt1 | contig 11763 bp, 9 predicted proteins | sample AraplaCol_mCL_r2_2_FD_184270 | JGI IMG/M metagenome (GOLD analysis project Ga0209256, IMG submission 184270) | Arabidopsis root microbial communities from North Carolina, USA - plate scrape MF_Col_mCL_r2 (SPAdes) (version 3) | ecosystem: Host-associated > Plants > Roots > Endosphere | place: USA...
TAACCCTACCTGCGATGCCGTCCGTCGGCGCTGCAGGATTGGGCACGATGGCCACGGTGCTACGCCGCCCGGCAATCAGACTGGGCCTTCTGACCGTCTTGCTGGTGGTCGCCGGTCATTTCGCCGGTTTCACCTTCATTCGGCCCTTCCTCGAAACCGTTCCACATTTTGGGGTCGAGGGGATATCTGCGGTTCTGCTGGCCTTCGGGATCGGCGGCTTCATCGGCAATCTGTTCGGCGGTTTTGTTTCCGAGCGCAACACGGCACTATCCATCGTCATCGCGGCTACCGGGATCGCTGCAACAACATTGGCGCTAGCGCTGGCCGGCAGCCTTCCAAGCGTTGCTTTCGTCGCGACCGCACTGTGGGGGTTTGCCTTCGGCGCCCTGCCAGTGAGCGTTCAGAGCTTCGTCACGCAGGCAGCATCCGACGAAGCAGAAAGCGCCGGTGCGTTGATGTTGACGACCTTTCAGGTCGCCATTTCGAGTGGGGCGGCTATTGGAGGCCTCACTGTCGAAGCGCAGGGGTTACCAGGGGTGTTCGGCTTTGCAGCTATTGCCGCGCTGTGCGGCGCCCTCGTGATCGGCATCCTCAGCCGGAAAACGGTAGCGGCGGCGTCTTAGGCGGACTGGCAGCGACCGTATCTCTGCCTGCTATCCGATCTCCACAGCTTCCAATACCCAGGCCGTTCGCTCGGCAAGCTCGGGGATCTTGGCCAGATAAGCCTGATAATGCGCCGTCTGGCGATGTGCCTCTACAGCAGAGGCATCCAGATACAGTTCGTCGAGCACGTAGCGCTCGCCATGCGTCCGGTCGCGCCAGACATCCCAACGCAGATTGCCTGGTTCGGCTCTGCAAAGCGGTGCCATGCCAACAAGCAGTGCTCGTAACTCGGCCGCCTTGCCGAGGTGAGCAGTCAGGATGGCAGTAATTTTGGTCGGTGATTGCGTCATGGCGCAAGCTCCTGATGGAATTCGCAAGGACAAATCCTTGCGGAGAGACATTGCCGGCGTGGCGGCGCGGAAGGTGCCAAACACTTTCCGCGCCGTATTCCACCAGTTCACGCCAGAACGGCCACCCGGTTGAGGGCATCGACCCATTTCGCTGCAAGGGGATGATCCGATCGCGGGTTCTGGCCTGTGATCAGTTCGCGATCCTCAATCACATGAGGGGAGAAGTCGACCGGAGTTGTGGTCACGTCGCCGCCTGCTCGGCTCAATGCATCAGGCATGTTGAAATAGAGCTCGCCGTGAAGAATCTGTTCTTCGATCGGCTTCTCTTCGCTAGCGGAGAATACCGTCATCTTGTAGCCCGCATATTGCCAGCCTTTCGCCAACTCGGACGCTTTGGCAAGGTCGCCGGAAATTAATGCAGCCCGGTATTCCTTCGTCTGCGGCAGCGCGGCGAGCGAGGCGATCGGACCGTGGCAGAGAAAGGCGGTGGGCTTCCGGCGCGCGTGGAAATGGCGCAGGATTTCGCCGAGATCGGCGTCCTGCATGAGGTCGACGACCGGCGCCTGACCGCCGGGCACAAAGACACCTGCATATCCGTCAAGCCCCTCGTCGATCACCGATCTCAACGTCCGGACGTTCTTCATTCCCGGATTGTCATTGAAAAAGGCGCGACCGCGCTGCAGAGCCGCTTCATCACCACCAAAGTGCTCTGCAACGTTCGACACAGGATCAATATGCGGCTTGGTGCCGTCTGGCGTCGCCAGCACGATCTCATATCCGGCATCATCAAGAGCCATGGCTGGCACCACGGTTTCGTTGAGATATTGGCCGGTCGGGCCGGTTCCCCCGCCTCGAATCTCGATCCGGGTGGCGTTCGACCCGACGACAAGCACTTTACCCTTGCTCATGACTGCCTCCTCACTTGATGTGATTAAATCGGTACGGTTCGACGGATGGTCACGACGTCTTGCAGCTATCGGGCCGCTTCCACAATGAGATCGGAAACTTCTTTGGGATGGGACAGCATCGCAATGTGACCGGACGGGACCTCGATCATCTCGGCTTTCGCAGATTTCACCTGGTCCCTTTGCATCTGGGGAGCAATGATCTGATCCTCAGTTGCCACAACCATGAATGAAGGTTTGTCACGCCAGGCGGCATGGCTGACGGGTGCGGTGGTGGCGCGCACATGGAACCGTCCCTGCACGACCGCAACGACCCTCTGCTCGTCCGGTGACAGGCCAGCCGCGAAGTACTTGGAGATCCCCTCATCGCTTATCTTGAGATAACCATCCTCATCCTTGAGGAATGTCTTTCGGCTTTCCTGGTCGGGGTATTTGGAGGCGGCGTCGACCAGCGATTGACCGGCATCAGGCGCGTAGGCGGCCACGTAGACCAGCGATTTCACCTTCGGGTCATTACCCGCTTCTGTGATGACCACGCCGCCCCACGAATGACCGACGAGCACGATGGGTTCTTCGGCATCGCGGATCGCGCGCTTGGTGAAGGCCACGTCGCTTTCCAGGGACTCCAGTGGATTCTGGACGGCGACAACTTTCAATCCTGCCTTTTCCAGGAGAGGGATGACCTTCTGCCAGGACGATCCGTCGGCGAAAGCGCCGTGAACAAGGACGACGGTCTTGGCTTTGAGGTCCGCCGCGACCGCGGCGGGAGATATGCTCGCGAACGCTACAAGGGCACTGAGAATAAGTCCAAGGTTTCGGGACATGCAGCGTTCTCCGATCATTTGCGCTTGATGGCGACATCGGGGATAATCCATCAAGCGAGCTTCAGACGCTTATTAATTGTGGTTAAATCCTGCGATTTCGCCGCGGTAGATCGCGTGCGAAGGCCTCGCTGTCCGAGGTTCCTCAGACCCTTCATCGCCAGCTCGTCACTGTCTTGAACGCCGGAAATGCAAGCGCGATCTAGGATGCCCGGAGTTGCATCGCCTGTCGGGCATCCGAAGAAACAACCATGCTCGCACAGCATTGTTGAGGTGCTTGAGCGTGGTACAGAGACTGGCGCTGTTCGACGCTTTCGCCGGAGGCAAGGAGCTTGAACTCCGCGTAGCTTCTAACGATGCCCGGTAACTTGAGGTGCGCAGGTCCCGTACCCGAGTGGAATGAAAGGAGGCACTTGTCGATAAGATTGCCAATCGACTTGACGATCTCCGCTTGCGCGAAACCGTCGTCGTCCAACATTGTAAGGGCTGCATCGAGCGAAAACTCGCTCGGGAATACCGATAATCGCCTGAATACCTGTTGATCCAGGTCTGACAGAAGAGCGTAACTCCAATCCATCATTGCTTCTGCGGTTTGGTGGCGGGGATTGGCGTATCGGTTACCTCTCCATCGTAAAGCGAGCTGGTTGTTCAACAGTTCTGCAATCCGATAGAGACCGTAGGATCCCATGCGGCTTGCCACAAGTTCGATCGCCAGCGGATTGCCGTCCAATCTCCTGCAAATGGCCGCTATCGTTGTTGCCTCCTCGTCGCCCCACGGCTCGAGGTAGCCGCTATCGACCGCACGTTCCATGAAAAGCTGGATTGCCGGCCAAAGTAGCGCCTGAGCGGCACTCAAACGTTCCGTGTGCGGAGGTACGGCAAGCGGTCGGAGAAGGTAGATGGCCTCGCCTGGCAGGCGGAACGCTTCCCGGCTCGTGGTGAGAATATGCACATTCGCGGTTCGCCTGAGCAGCGAATGCACCGTATGGGCCACTGCGTCGATAACATGCTCGCAATTATCAAGGATCACGAGTGTACGTCGCGGCGGTAGCTGGCTGATAACGTGACCAATGCCGTCGTTTGTCGAAAAGGGAACATCGAGTGCTGCGCCAACCGCTCCCGTAACCGCTTTTTCATGGTCGATGGTACTAAGGTCGACAAAATACGCGGCTTCAAATGCAGGGAGAACGTGCGCCACCAAAATTGCGAGAGTCGTCTTGCCGACCCCTCCCGTTCCCACGATGCTCACGAAGCGGCGCTTCGTCACCATCTGCGAAAGTTTGGCGATACTCCCGTCCCGGCCGATAGGGTGGCTCAAACGAGGCGGCAAGGAAGTTGTCGTTGCCGTGTGCGATCCATTGTCGGAGTTCTGATCGTCGCTCAAGTTGGCAGGCCGGGCCTGCTCAGGGTCGGATACCCCTTCCCATGTGACTGGCGCGACGAAGCTGTAGCCGCGACCAGCCACGCTGGCGATATAGCGATTGCCGTTTTCACCGCAGCCAATTTCGCGCCGCAGATGCGTCATTTGCACCCTTATGTTGGAGGCTTCTACATTGAGACCGGGCCATGCGAACGCCATAATTTCGCCGTGGGAGAGGACCTGTCCGTGATTTTGCACGAGAGCGACCAGGATATCGAAGGCGCGGCTGCCTATAGCAAGCAGATCGTCGCCTCGCAGGAGAACCCTCGCAGCAGGATGCAGCCGATATGGCCCGAAGCCAAAATGCCCGTTGTTACCTTGAGACGCCATTTCGGTTCCCCTCAATGGTTTTGCCCTCTAGGGCGATGCAATCCAATCCACATGTATCCAATTCTGATCTTACAGAAGCCCGCTGCAGGGACGGGTAAAATCCGGTAAATAATGGAGTGGGTTCGTTTGCCGCCGCAGAAAATTGGTGCTGATGGGCCGAGATTTCACGCGCTTTGACGAGATTTTTGCGCGCCGCGGAAGGTGCACTTGCCCGGAAAATATCGTCAGGGGGCGATTTGACGGTTAAAGCGTCGGGTTCCCATCGACGAAATTTTATCGGCTAGCGATGGACACCGCATATTAACATGAGTTGAATGGGGTAGATTTGTCCAATACACCATAGATGACAGGCACTCTGTGCCCGTTGGTCACCCGTGATGACCTGGAAATTACCGCGTCCGCCCGCGCGCGATAAGGACGTCGATATCATTCCTGCGCGGAGCCGACCCTGAGCGCGCGAAGAGGAACATATGGTATCGACGGAACCGGATGATGTGGTCGCATTTGGTCCCTTTCGCCTTCACGGGGAGCATCGCCGTTTGTTTTGCGGTGCCGAAGAGGTTCAGCTTGGCGGCCGGGCAATGGAGATGCTCGTGACCCTGGCCCGGAAGAAGGGCGAGTTGGTACACAAGGAAGAGCTGTACAACGCTGCGTGGCCCGGCATCTTTGTCCATGAAGCCAATCTGAAAGTGACGATCGCTTCGCTCAGGCGGGCACTAAGGGAATATTCTCCCGCTGAGGACTATATCAGGACGTTTGTAGGCCGCGGTTATCGGCTAAGCGATCAGGTGGTTGCCGGAGATATCCCGAGCATTGCGGATCTGCCCGTTGTGGCAAATACCCGATTTCCCGAATTGGGCACGGTTATCGGGCGGGATGCCGAAATCGCCGAATTGCGAGGCAGTATTGCCGCCAACCGTCTGACGACGATTGTTGGCCCTGGGGGCATCGGAAAGACAACGGTGGCGATCGCTATTGTGCAGTTGCTTGAAGACGAGGAGGGAGGTCTCGTCACTTTCATCGATCTCTCTCGGGCGGCTGGCGAAGAATTCGTTATCCCTTCAATTGCCGCGGCTCTCGGCATCAGTTCAGGTAGTCAGGATCACCTCGAGGCGATCACATCGATCCTTGCTCGAAGCAAGGCCTTGCTTTTGCTGGACACGTGCGAACATGTGCTCAACGCCGCTGCGCATCTATGCGATGTCATCCTTGCCAACACCAGGGACGTCCGGATCGTCGCGACGAGCCGCCAGGCTCTCCGCGCGAAGCGAGAAGAGGTTTTCTGGCTTGCTCCTCTGGAAGTTCCGCCGCCTGGCCGTGCCTACACGGCCAAACAGGTCCTTGTTTACTCTGCGCCCCAACTTCTCGTCGAACGAGCGTCCGAGAAGGGGAAATACATGATTGAGGATGGGGATGCCTCTGCGGTAGCCGAGATATGCAGACGGCTCGATGGATCGCCTCTCGCCATTGAACTCATTTCGTCCCGGCTAACAAGCCTAAGTCCTCCCGATGTTCTCAAAGAACTTGGCGATCGTTTCACCACACTGGTCGGGCGTGGTGAGGAGGGACCGCTTCGTCAACAGACCCTGCTCGCGACGTTGGAATGGAGCTATGCACTCCTGACGAAGAGCGAGGCAGCCGTTTTGCGTGCCATTTCGATCTTCATGGGTACGTTCGATATGGATGCGGTCGTCAGCGTCGTTGTCCATCCTGATCTCGATCCAACGATTGTTTTTGATGCCGTCGCCGGGCTGCGCGCCAAGTCGATGTTAAGTGTCGAACAGATAGCAGGCGGGATGCGATACCGCCTTCTCGACAGTACTCGAGCATTCGCAGGCAATCTGCTGGAAGCCTCGGAAGAGTTGAGTGCGGTGTCGGATGCCTATGCCCGTCTTCTGCTGGGTATCCTCGCTCGTGCGAATGCCGACCAGGCGAGGCTTCCGGCCCGGCAGTGGCATGCGATCTACGCCGGCCATGCGGACGATTTGCGCAAGGCTATAGGCTGGACGCTTTTTCTTCGCGGCGATCCGCTGCTTGGCATGCAACTGGTCGCATCAGGCATACCTCTGTGGCATGAGTTGTCTTTGAGCGAAGAGGCCCGCAGAAACTGCGAACAGGCGCTGGCCGAATTCGATCGCATCGGCTGCAATGATCGCGCCTTGAAGCTCAAACTGCTCGTAGGGCTTGCGGCCGTGAGCAGCTATATTTCCGCCGATGCAAAGAAAGCCATCGAGACGTTTGAAACTGCGATCCAGCTTTCACGTCGAATCGGTGATACGAATGCCGAGTGCCAGGCTTTGGGCGCCTTGGCGAGATACTGGCTCCTCCCTGGTCATCAGACCGAGGCCCGGAAGATACTCAAACGGTTGAAACGCGTTGCTACACGTTCGAACAATCGTGCGGCGCGATGGGAACATGAGATCCTTCTTACGGAGCTGGAGATCATTCATTGTGAATATCCACCCGCGATCGCCAGGATGGAGAAGCTAAGTCGGGAGGTGCGGCGGTTTTCCGATGGCGCAGCTTCTCGCTTCGACCTCGATCCGAAAATCAGGAGCGAAACAACGCTGGCCGCACTGCAGTGGCTGGGCTCGGTTAGGCCCGGGACCGGTTTGAGCAGGGTCAAGATCTGCGCGCGTGAGGCTTTGGAAGCCCACCATGGGTGGACGCTCATCTCGTGCTATACCCACGGGGCGCTTTTCATATTAAGTGAATGTGAGGAATACGCTCTCGCTAAGGGCTACGCCGAGCACTTGAAGGATACGATTTATCGGCACGGCATGCCGGCGTGGCTTCCGGTGGCGAACTGTTACGCGGAGGCGCTCTACGTCCTTTCAGGCGCTCGCACGGACTCGAATGGACTTATGGCAGCGTTCGATGAACTTCGCACAGGACTCCGGCAGCTCGGGCGTCACGTTTACTACGCGCTCTTGATAAAGGCTCTATACTCGATCGGCCATGTGGACGAGGCTGCCCGTATACTCGGTTACCTGTTTGAGATCGGACCGCAGCGTTCGATGGTACCCGAATTGCTCCGTTTGCGGGCCGTCAAGGAACGAGCAGCTGGAGACGACAACGAAGCGATTTCAACCTTGCGTCAATCGTTACAAGCGGCGGAAGCGAACGGCGCGTGGGGTTGGAGGATCCGTTGTGCAACAGATCTTGCTGTCGTGTTAAGAGATAACGGGTGGGTCGATGACGCCAAGAGCATCCTTGAACCGGTCTATAGCCGCTTCAAGGATGGATTTGATACGCCCGACTTGAAAAAGGCCCGCAACCTCGTGACGGAGCTGCAGAATTTCAGGCACTGTTGACATCGCGATTTGCCGGATTTCTCAAACGGCCACCCATTGATCCGTTGTTGCGCCCGTCACAGGCTTGCTCGCAAGCCAACCGCGAATATGCCGGGAATGCTGGCTTCATAATGCGAGCCTTTGGCCATGCAGTGGCTTCCGTTCCCGGCGCAGATAAAACCCTGAGCTTCACGCATCAGTCGAGCCAGTCGCGGCCTTCGGGATAGCGCCGATCATCGCCGCCCGTGTTTGCGGTGTTTTGCTAAACAGCGCTTATTATCGCGAAACCCCGGGAATAGCTGTGTTGTCCAGACCGCGTATGGCGCGCATTTGCAGTACGATGAGCGGATCGGCCGCGCCCAGACCGCGCGGACGACACTGCCTTTATGCAACTTAAAACCAGCATTTGATTGAGGGCTCTGAAGATCTTCCATCGTCTGCGACCGGCCTTATTAATTCAAACAAGAGCAACGTATTCCAGATTTCACGCGCATTGACGGCGTTTAGCGTGCGTCAGCGAAGCAAGATGTTAGCCTACATCCAAATCAAGTGATGGAACGCGCATCGACCGATCACCCGGCGTATTTTCGTTGGTATGAAAAGTTCTGCGAATGCTGCGTCACCATCGGATATTCTGAGGACACGGGATGACCAGGCTTATCTCCACACTCACCCTGGATGACGCCAAGCTGATGTTATCAGCTGCGGAAGCAAAGGCGGCGGAGTTTGCCATCGCATACAATATCGCGGTGGTGGATGCCGGAGGGCATTTGATTGCCTTTATCCGCCAGGACGACGCATTGATCGGCAGCATCGATCTGGCCATCAAGAAGGCCGTCACGACGAGGCTCTTCGACAAAAAGACGGACTACCTGGCAAAACTGGCCCAGCCCGGTGAGCCGCTTTTCGGTATCCATCAGAGCAATGGCGGCAACGTCATAATCTTCGGCGGCGGACTCCCTGTGGTGCGTGAGGGGCGGCTGATCGGCGCGGTGGGAGCAAGCGCAGGATCGGTGGAGCAGGATATCGCTGTCGCCCGGGCTGCCGTGTCCGTCATGGATCCCGATCTGGCAGACAGGCAGTTCACCATTTCAGGAGAGGAGCAAAGAAGATGACGACCAATATCGAAGGAAAAGTCGTGCTGATCACAGGCGGAGGCACGGGCCTCGGCGCGGAGACTGCCCGGATGCTCGCTTTAAGGGGAGCGAAGATCGCGATCGCCGCGCGCCGGCGAGGCAAACTCGACGAAGTCGCTTCCAATATTTCCGCCTCCGGCGGCAAAGCAAAAGCCTATGAACTGGATGTGGCAAACAAGGACCAGTTCAAGGCGGTCGTGAACACGGTGGCGTCCGATTTTGGAAGGTTGGATGTCCTGATCAACAATGCCGGACTCATGCCCATCCGCCCGATGGCGGAAGTCAATACCGAAGAATGGGACGCGATGATCGACGTCAACCTCAGGGGCACCCTGTATGGCATTGCCGCCGTTCTCCCGATGTTTATCAATCAGGAAACAGGACACATCATCAACATCAGTTCCGTCGCAGGGGTCAAGGTCTTCGCACCGGGTGGTACGGTCTACTCCGGCACCAAGTTCGCCGTCCGGGCCATTTCTGAGGGCCTGCGTCAGGAGATCGGAGGCAAGATCAGGGTGACCTCGATCGAGCCTGGCGCTGTCGAGAGCGATCTCAAACACACGACCAGCGGCACGTCGCAAGGAGCTGTCATGGAATTCTACAAGTCCGCGATCCCCGCGAGTTCCGTTGCCAGGGCGATCACCTTTGCAATCGAGCAGCCCGATGACGTGGACATCAATGAGATCCTGCTGCGTCCGACGGCGCAGGAATTCTGACCGCAAATTAAATCCGCTACCGCCGCAACTTCAACTGGTCCCGACCCGGCTCGGACCATGGAGCTACACGAGCGCGTGCATCCAAACCTCAAGAAAAGTCGTTTCGACCGACATCGAAAGGAGAGCATGACATGGCATATCAAAGTGTAAATCCGGCGACCGGCAAGGTCCTCAGGACATTCGACAACCACAGCGAGGAGGAAATCGAAAAGGCGCTCACCCTGGCGCATTCCCTCTACAAATCGCCTTGGTGCAAGGGTAGCAGAGCACCGCGGCTCAGGGTCCTGCACCGCTTTGCCGAACTGGTGAGCGAGCGCGTGGACGACTTGGCACGCATTCTCACTCTGGAAATGGGCAAGCGCATCAACGAAGCGCGCACCGAGGTGCGGATCACAGCCGATATCGCCCGGTACTATGCCGACAACGCCGAGACATTTCTTGCCCGCGAAAAGGTGGAGACACCGAAGGGCGACGCATGGCTGGAATATCATCCGATCGGCGTCGTCGTCGCCGTCGAGCCCTGGAATTTCCCTTTCTACCAACTGATCCGCGTGGCCGGGCCGAACCTGGCGATCGGCAATCCCGTTCTCGCCAAACATGCCAGCATGGTTCCACAGGCTGCCGTCGCCTTTGAAGAACTGTTTGCCGAAGCGGGTGCACCGGAGGGTGCCTGGACGAATATCTTCGCGACGGGCGACCAGATTTCGAAGCTGATCGCTGATGATCGCATCCAGGGAGTGGCTCTCACCGGCTCCGAGGGCGCGGGTAGCATCGTAGCGGCCAACGCAGGCAAGAACCTTAAGAAGTCGGTGATGGAACTGGGCGGAAGCGACGTCTTCGTCGTCCTAGACGATGCGGACGTCGATAAGGCAGTCGCCGCCGGGGTAGAAGCCAGGCTCCGCGGGTGCGGACAAGTCTGCAATGGTGCGAAACGCTTCCTCATCCACGAGAAGATCGCCGATGAATTCGTTCGCAAGCTCGTTGAGAACTTCACGAACATCAAAATCGGCGACCCAATGGATGAAACCGTCGGTCTGGGGCCGATGTCGTCCATCGGAGCCCGCGACGATATCGCGGGGCAGGTGGACCGCGCCGTCAAGGCCGGAGCTAGCGTTCTGGTCGGTGGCACCGTGATCGAAGGGCCGGGTGCCTACTACAAGCCGACTGTCCTCGCCAATGTGTCCCGGGATAATCCCGCCTATTTCGAGGAGTTCTTCGGTCCTGTGGCGCAGGTGCATGTCATCAAGAGCGATAATGACGTCGTCAGAATCGCCAACGACTCGAACTTCGGGCTCTCGGGGGCGATCTTCACTGCCGACGTCGAGCGCGCCAAGTCCCTCGCTTCGCAGGTCGAGACGGGGTCGGTCTGGATCAATACATCCTCCTTTACCGGACCGGAACTTCCATTCGGAGGGGTGAAGAGATCTGGTTACGGTCGAGAACTCGCAGGCGCCGGTATCAAAGAGCTGGTAAACCAGAAGATGGTACTTGTCGCGCACTGACCGGCCTTCCGATGCCGAGCGCACCATTTCGAGATCTACCGGTGCCAGGGTGGGCCGCGGCTGAGCGGCCCATTTTGATTGAAAGGAAGCGAGATCTTCTGTCGTGCCCCATTCTTCGTAGCCTGGATCGACCTGACGTCATCAAGCCGCAGCGAGAGGTTCATGAAGCGCTGTCTTCGCTGGGCAGAGCCGCTCGATTCGCCGCAAATTGAGGCAATGCCAAGTTAGCGTTCGAGTTTCCGACTTTGATCGACCGATGGTTCCGGCCAATCCAGGTTAGCTGGCGATCAATACGCCAGCTAACCTGACTTTCTATCGATTCCTCGACCGAGGTAGAGGTCAAGTTCACTTACGGAGCTAGGTCACCTCAATGCGCTAACGCTGTCTGCGGGCTGCCACGCAGGATCAGCGCGAATACTGCTAAGCCCAGGAGTGTGAGGCAGAACCCGGCCCATACTGCCGACAGTAAGCCGAAGCCGTTGCCGATGGCCAGCCCACCCGCCCAAGCGCCGATGGCGTTCGCAACATTGAGCGCGGCCAGGTTCATGGCGCCCATCAAGGTCGGGGCTTCCGGCGCAAGTCTTGTGAGGCGGACCTGGATTGTCGGTATCGCGGTCATCATTGTTGCTCCCACGCAGAAAAGCCCGACGAAGAGCGTGGGGATGTTCGAGCCGAAGCTGGCCAAGA